>Ga0209172_10003436_pt1 | contig 24208 bp, 26 predicted proteins | sample LarsenN4metaG_FD_184113 | JGI IMG/M metagenome (GOLD analysis project Ga0209172, IMG submission 184113) | Hot spring sediment bacterial and archeal communities from British Columbia, Canada, to study Microbial Dark Matter (Phase II) - Larsen... ... | reverse complement strand
GCGCGATCGACCGACCGGTCCAGTCGCCGTAGTCGACCTCGATCAGCGCCCGACGGGCGTGGACCGGGAGGCCGCGGGACCGGGCGAGGGGGGCGATCGTCTCGCGGCAGCGTTCGAGCGGGCTCGAGTAGATCGCGGCGATCGGGACGCCCTCGAGCCGCTCGACGAGCCGGGCGGACTCCTCGCGGCCCCGTGCGTTCAGGTGGACGCCGCGCGCCCAGCCGGTCAGCTGGCGGCCGGCCGCGTCGGTGTGCGCGTGCCGGATCAGCAGCAGGACGGTCACGCGGGCAAGCGTACCGGCCGCGATGGGCGGCACGGGTCTCGCTCCGCGATCACGGCGGAGCGATCGGGAGGCGGACCACGAACCGCGAGCCGCGCCCGAGCTCGCTCTCGACCGAGATCCGCCCCCCGTGGTTCTCGACGACGTGCTTCACGATCGACAGGCCGAGCCCGGTCCCACCGGTCTCACGGGAGCGCGCCCGGTCCACGCGGTAGAAGCGTTCGAACACGCGGGGCAGGTCCCGGGTCGGGATCCCCATGCCCGTGTCCCGGACGGTGAGGACGACCTCGGGGCCGGCGGCCGAGAGCTCGACCTCCACCCCGCCGCCCGGCTTCGTGTACTGGATCGCGTTGTCCGCCAGGTTCCGCACGAGCAGCGCGAGGTCCCGCGCCGAGCCGCGGAGCGGTGGGACGGGCGAGGTTCGCGCGGACAGCTCCACCCCGGCCTCGGCGGCGGCGGCCTCGAAGCGCTCGACCTCCTCGCGCACGATCGTCGCGAGGTCGACGAGCTCGGAGAGCTCGCTCCCGGACTCCAGGCGCGAGAGGTCGAGCAGGTCCTCCACGATGCGCGAGAGGCGGATCGCCTCGCGCTCGAGCCGGCCCGCGAACCGCCGGATCGCGATCGGGTCGTCGTCGGCCGCCGAGGCGATCGTCTCGGCGGCGGCGCGGATCGAGGCCGCGGGGGTCTTGAGCTCGTGCGAGGCGTTCGCCACGAAGTCCCGGCGGATCGCCTCGGTCCGGCGCGCCTCCGTGACGTCGCGGACGACCAGCATGACCGAGCCCTCGTCCCCGGCGGGGGCCGCGGTGCCGCGGAGCCAGCGGGTCGGCGCGCCCGTCTCCACCTCGACCAGGGAGGCCCCCTGCCGCTCGGAGGCCGTCGTCACGGCCTCGCGGAGCGCGAGCGGGAGGATCGCGTCGATCGAGCCCGGGCGGGAGCCGAGGTGGCGTTCGGCGGCCGGGTTCGCGAACCGGATCCGCCCGTCCGAGCCGAACAGCAGCACCCCCTCCTCCATCGAGGACAGGACGAGCGCCATCGCCCGGCGCTCCTCCTCGGCGGCCTTGGTGCGGTCGAGGATCTGCTCGAACCAGCCGCGACGCTCGGCCTCGAGGGCCCGCACGCGAGCGCCGGCCCGGCGGAGCACGACCGCCGCGCCGGCGGCGAAGGCGAGGACCGCGACGCCGCCGACGAGGAGGAGGTCACCCACGGCGCCGAGTGTAGAGGGCGGGGTGCCTGCGCCCACGGGGGGGTCGCGGCCTGCCGCGGCGGTCGTTCAACCACCGTTCACATCGGGGCCCGGGGGCGTTCACCGGCCGTCGGTAGCGTGCCGGTGGCCAGGGGGCGCCCGGAGCCGAGGAGGGAAGATGGTGGAGCGGAAGTGGACGATGGTCGCGGCGCTCGCCGCGCTGGCGATCGTGGGCGCCGCGTGCTCGAACGACGAGGCGAGCGGTGGCACCGACGGCGAGCTGACCGGCTCGCTGAACATCTCCGGATCCTCGACGGTCGAGCCCATCACCTCGCTCGTCGCCGAGAAGTTCCAGGCGCAGAACCCGGGCGTGCAGATCGCGGTCGACGGGCCGGGCACGAGCGACGGGTTCGAGCTCTTCTGCAACGGCGAGACCGACATCAGCGACGCGTCCCGGGCGATCAAGGACGAGGAGATCGCGGCCTGCGCGGAGACCGGCATCGAGCCGGTCGAGATCGAGGTCGGCCTCGACGCGCTCACCGTGATCGGCAACCCGGCCAACCCGATCGACTGCCTGACCTTCGGGGACCTGTACGCGCTCTTCGGTCCGGAGTCCGAGGGCTTCACGAGCTGGTCGGACGCGAACGCCCTCGCCGCCGAGGTGGGCGGCACCGGGAACTTCCCGGACGCGCCGCTCACGATCGTGGCGCCGGGCGAGGAGTCCGGGACCTACGGCTCGTTCATCGAGATCGCCCTGGAAGGGACCATGGAGGAGCGCGGGCAGCCCACGGAGCTGCGTCCCGACTACCAGATCTCCGCGGACGACAACGTGATCGTCGACAACGCCGCAGGGACCGAGTCCGGCCTCGGGTTCGTGGGGTTCTCGTTCGCGATCAACGCCGGCGACTCCGTCAAGCGCTTCGCGATCGACGGCGGCGGGGGCTGCGTGGAGCCGAGCGAGGAGCACGTGGTCGACGGCACGTACCCGATCTCACGCTCGCTCTACATCTACGTGAACCCCAACAAGCTGGCCGAGAACGCGGCTCTCGGGCCGTTCGTCGACTTCTACCTCTCGGACGATGGGATCGCGTCGGTCACCGAGGTGCAGTACGTGGCGCTGCCGGGGGACCGGCTCGAGGCTGCCCGGAGCGCCTGGGAGGGAGCCATCGCGTGAGCGGCGCGCTCACCCCCGAGGACCTCCACGGAGCCCGCTCCCGGCACCGCCGGGAACGGGCGATGCGCGCGGTCTTCTTCTCCGCGGCGTTCCTCTCGGTCGTGATCAGCGTGGCGATCGTCGCCTCCCTCGCGGGCGGGGCGATCGACTTCCTGCGGAAGGTGGACCTCGGGACGCTCTGGTCCCGGGGGTGGTTCCCCCGCCGGAACCTGTTCGACGTCAAGACGATCTTCGCCGGGACCGTGATGGTCTCCGCGATCGCGATGCTGGTCGCCGCGCCGCTCGGCCTCGGCTCGGCGCTGTTCCTCTCCGAGTACGCGAGCCGCCGGGCCCGCCGGCTGCTCAAGCCGATCCTCGAGACGCTGGCCTCGGTCCCGAGCGTCGTGATGGCGTTCTTCGCGCTCCGGTTCATCAGCCCCGAGGTCGTGCAGCGCTTCTTCGGGAGCGACGTGCCGCTGTTCAACATCACCGCCGCCGGCCTGGCGGTCGGGCTGCTGGTCACCCCCCTCGTGGCCTCGGTCGCGGAGGACGCGATGCACGCCGTCCCGAACGCGCTCCGCGAGGCCTCGGTGGGGCTCGGCGCCCGCCGACGGACCACCAGCGTGCGCGTGGTGATGCCGGCCGCCGTCTCGGGGATCACGGCGGCGCTGCTGCTCGGCGTCTCGCGCGCGCTCGGGGAGACGATGATCGTGGCGATCGTCGCCGGCGGGACCGGCGGCTCGCTGTTCTCGCTCGATCCGCTCCAGGGCGGGCAGACGATGACCGCCGCGATCACCGCGCTGGCCACCGGCTCGGATCAGGTCCGGGGCGCGGGCCCCGCGTACCCCAGCCTGTTCTTCGTGGGCATGTTGCTGTTCCTGCTGACCCTGGCCCTGAACCTCGCGTCGGAGCGTTTCGTCCGGCGCGTTCGGAGGCGGTACTGATGTCCGCGAGGGTCGAGGCGATCGGCGCGACCGCGAGCGAACGCGTCCGTCGCGAGCTCTCCGGACGGCGGAGCGACCTGCTGGGCGCCCTCTTCCAGCTGCTGCTGCTGTTCACGCTCGTGTTCGCCCTGGCGGTGCTGCTCGTGCTCCTCCTCGACGTCGGGCGGACGGCGATCCCGTTCCTCCTGCATCGCGGGGCCACCGTCTTCACCGCCGGGTACTCGTCCCTCCCGGCGAACGCCGGGATGAAGCAGGGGTTGATCGGGTCCGCGTACCTGGGCGCGTTCGTGATCGTGATCGCCCTCCCGCTGGGCGTCGGCGCGGCGATCTACATGGAGGAGTACGCGCGGGACACCGCGCTGACCCGGTTCATCAACACGAACATCCGCAACCTCGCAGGGGTCCCGGCGATCGTCTACGGGATCCTCGGGCTGGCGGTCTTCGTCCGGCTGCTGGGGACGGTCACGGGGCCCGGCACGGTGGAGGGCAAGAGCCTGCTCGCGGGCGGATTGACGCTCGCGGTGATGGTGCTCCCGATCGTGATCATCACGACCCAGGAGGCCCTCCGAGCCGTGCCCCACAGCATCCGGGAGGCGGGGTTCGGGGTCGGCGCGACCCGGTGGGAGGTGGTCCGCAGCCACGTCCTGCCCTACGCCGCACCGGGGGTGCTCACGGGCTCGGTGCTCTCGATGGCCCGCGCCCTGGGTGAGACCGCGCCGCTGATCATGGTGGGGGCCGTGACGGGGTTCCTCGCGACCGGGGGCGGGTTCCTCGACGCGCTCCAGCAGCGCTTCACGTCGCTGCCCACCCTGGTGTTCGCCTACGTCAAGAAGCCGCAAGCGGAGTTCCAGGACCTGGCGGCCGCCACGATCCTGGTGCTGATCGCCTTCATCTTCGTCGTGAACCTGGCGGCCATCCTGCTGAGGAACCGGTATGAGCGGAAGTGGTGATCGGATGAGCGTGACCGAGGGGATCGTCGCGGTCGGGGACGCCCGCCGCGTGGATGCGGAGCAGCGTGCGTTCTCCGAGCCCGGGTCCCGGGCCGCGATCGGTCCGGAGGCGGTCTTCGACATCCGGGACCTGTCCGTCTCCTACGGGGACTTCCGAGCGGTCCGCGACATCACCCTGCCGATCGCGCGCAACGAGATCACCGCCCTGATCGGCCCCTCCGGCTGCGGGAAGACGACGTTCCTGCGGTGCCTGAACCGCATGAACGACCTGATCGAGGGGGCGAGGGTCGAGGGGCAGGTCCTGTACCACGGCGTGGACCTCTACGATCCCCAGGTCGACCCCGTGGAGGTCCGCCGGCGCATCGGGATGGTGTTCCAGAAGCCGAACCCGTTCCCGAAGTCGATCTACGACAACGTCGCGTTCGGTCCGAGGATCGCCCGGTTCGAAGGGGGCATGGACGAGCTCGTCGAGGAGTCGCTCCAGCGGGCGGCCCTGTGGGACGAGGTGAGGGACAAGCTGCGGACCTCGGGGCTCGCCCTGTCCGGAGGCCAGCAGCAGCGCCTGTGCATCGCGCGCGCGATCGCCACCAGGCCGGACGTGATCCTGATGGACGAGCCGTGCTCCTCGCTGGACCCGATCGCGACCCAGCGGATCGAGGACCTGATGCGGGAGCTCGTGTCCGACTACACGATCGTGATCGTCACGCACAACATGCAGCAGGCCGCGCGGGTCTCCGACCGGACGGCGTTCTTCACGGTCGAGGTCGACGAGACCACCGGCCACCGGACCGGCATCGTGGTGGAATACGATCGGACCGAGGTGATCTTCACGAAGCCATCCGACCGGCGCACCGAGGACTACGTGACGGGGCGGTTCGGCTGATGGGCGGCCGCCTCCACTTCCACGAGGAGCTCGAGCGGCTCGAGCTGGAGCTCCTGGGCATGGGCGAGCTGGCCGAGCGCGCGGTGGGGCTCGCCGTCCGGGCCGTGGTGGACCACGACGACGCGGTGGCGGCCGAGGTGATCCGCGACGACGACGAGATCGACGGGCGGTACCTGTCGATCGAGACCGGGACCCTCCAGCTCATGGCGCTCCAGACGCCGGTGGCCTCGGACCTGCGCCTGCTGTCGGTGATCCTGCACTCGAACCTGCACCTGGAGCGGATCGGCGACCAGGCGGTCAACATCGCCAAGACGTATCGCTCGGTGCGTGACCTCCCGAGCAGCCCGACGATCCTCGGACACATCCGGGAGATGGGGGACGTGGTCCGGCCGATGATCCGGACGGCGATGGAGGCGTTCTCCAAGCGGGACCTGAACCTGTGCCTGCGCCTCCCCGAGTTGGACGACCCGGTCGATCGGCTGAACCTCGGGATGTACCGGGAGGTCGCCGCGCTCGCCGACGACGAGCCGCTGCTGAACTGGGGGCTCCGGATGATCCTCGTGTCCCGCCAGCTCGAACGGGTGGGCGACCACGCGGTCGACATCGGCGAGCAGGTGGGGTTCCTCCTCACCGGGGAGTTCCGCGAGTTCACCGATGCGTCCCACCCGGTCGACGTCGTCGCGGATGGCGGCTGAGGCCCCGTTCGCCGTCCGGATCCTCGTGGTCGAGGACGAGGGGTCCCTGGCCGACACCTTGCGGTACAACCTCGAGCGAGAGGGCTTCGCCGTGAGCCTGGCCGCCGACGGACGGACCGCCGTCGAGCGGTTCCGGGCCGACGACCCCGCGCTCGTGATCCTCGACCTGATGCTGCCCGAGCTCTCCGGCCTGGATGTCTGCCGGACGATCCGCGCCGAGTCCTCGGTGCCGATCATCATCGTGACGGCGAAGGACTCCGAGGCCGACAAGGTCGCCGGGCTCGAGCTCGGGGCCGACGACTACGTCACGAAGCCCTTCTCGGTCCGTGAGCTGATCTCCAGGGTCCGGGCGAACCTCCGCCGCGCCGTCCCCCCGACGATCGCGTCGGCCGAGGAGGTCCTGGTCGGTGGCCCCGTGCGGATGGACGTCCCCCGTCACGAGGTGCGCATCCGGGACGAGTTGGTCCCGTTCCCGCCCAAGGAGTTCGAGCTGCTGGAGACGTTCCTGCGGCGGAAGGGCCGCCTGCTGACCCGGGGTTTCCTGATCGAGGAGGTCTGGGGTGCCGACTACTTCGGGGACACCCGGACCCTCGACGTGCACGTGAAACGCTTGCGCCGCAAACTCGAGGCGGATCCTCACCGCCCCGAACACCTCCTGACCGTCCGGGGGCTCGGCTACCGGTTCATCGACTGACCCCGCGGCGGTTTGTCGCACCTCCCCCGCATGGTGTATCCCTACCGCGGCTCGCGAGGAGGGGGCGGAGAGTGCCGAGGTGGCGTCTGCGGCTGGTGCCGCGCGAGGAGAGCTTCTTCGAGCTGTTCGTCCGTCAGGCGATGAACATCGAGGTGTCCGCCCAGATCCTCTACGACCTGATCTCCGAGTTCACCGACGTTCCGGCTCGGGCGCTCCGCCTGCGCGATCTCGAGCACGAGGGCGACGAGATCACGCACGAGGTCATGCGGCGCCTGAACACCGTCTTCGTGACGCCGCTCGACCACGAGGACATCCATCGCCTCACGTCCACCCTGGACGACGTCCTGGATCACATCGAGGCGGCGGCCGACCTGTTCGTTCTCCACAAGATCGAGGTGCCGCTGCCCGAGATGAAGGCGCAGGCCGACGTGCTGGTCCGCGCGACCCGGACCGTCCGCGAGGCGCTCGAGATCCTCCCGAAGTACTCGAAGCTCACCCCGTACTGGGTGGAGGTGAACCGGCTCGAGAACGAGGGGGACCGCGTGTACCGGCAGGCCGTCGCCGACCTGTTCGACGGCGACTACCGCACGCTCGACGTCCTGAAGTGGAAGGACATCATCGACGAGCTGGAGGCGGCGACCGACAAGCTCGAGGACGCCTCGGACCTCCTCGAGGCGATCGCGCTCAAGCACGCCTGATGCCGCTCTGGGCCGTCCTCCTGCTCGCCTACCTGTTCGAGTTCGCCAACGGGTGGACCGACGCCCCGAACTCGATCGCGACCGTCGTGTCCACGCGCGTCCTGCGCCCGTACCAGGCGGTCCTGATGGCCGGGGTGCTGAACCTCGTGGGAGCGCTCGCCGGCACGGCGGTGGCCAAGACGATCGCCTCGGGGATCCTCGACGGCGACGCCGTCACGCTCACGACGATCGCGGCCGCGGTGCTGGCCGCGACGCTCTGGGCGCTCGGGGCGCAGTACTTCGGCCTCCCGTCGAGCGAGTCGCACGCCCTGGTCGCGAGCCTGCTCGGCGCCGGCTTCGCGGCCGGCGGCCTGGACGCCCTCCAGTGGAGCGGGACCCGGAAGTCGCTGATCGGGCTCGTGACCTCCCCGGTCGGCGGCTTCTTCGTCGGTCTCCTCCTGATGATCCTGATCTACCGGCTGTTCTCCCGCGTGCGTCGGTCCACCGTCGGCCGGATCTTCGGACGGGCCCAGATCGTCTCGGCGGCGTTCATGGCGTTCAGCCACGGCACGAACGACGCGCAGAAGACGATGGGGATCATCACGCTCGCGGTGCTGCTGGACCGGGCTGGACCGGGCGGGAACGTCCCCGAGGAGTTCGGCATCCCCCTCTGGGTGATCCTCTCGGCGGCCTTCGTGATCGGCGTCGGGACGATGGTGGGGGGGTGGCGGGTGGTCCGGACGTTGGGGCTCCGGATGACCAAGCTCGAGCCGGTGCAGGGGTTCGCGGCCGAGACGGGAGCCGCCGCGGTCATCACGGGGGCGGCGCAGCTCGGGATCCCGGTCTCCACCACCCACGCGATCGGTTCCTCGATCATGGGTGTCGGGGCGACGCGCCGGTTCTCGGCCGTGCGCTGGGGCGTCGCCGGACAGGTCGTCGCCGCGTGGATCCTCACCTGGCCCTCGTGCATGGTGCTCGGCTACGTCCTCGACCAGCTCCTGGCGGCCGTCACCTGACGGCGATGCGCCTCACCGGCGCCCGGGCTCCGAGATCCAGCTCGCGATGCGGGTGAGCGGGCGGAAGCCACGCCGCGCGTACATCGCCGCCGCGAGCCCCTCCGGCTCGGCGAGCAGGAACACCCGCCCGGCGCCCGCGGCGAACGCCTCGGCCACGAGCCGGTCCGTCAGCGCCCCGGCGTGGCCCCGTCCTCGCGCGGACGGGGTCGTGACGACGTGGTCCACGTACGCCGACCCCTCGAGGATCAGCAGCGCCGCGAGCGCCGCCGTCCCGCCACGCTCAGGGACCTGGAACCAGCGGCGCCCGGCGGGGATCAGGAGCTCTCGTTCGATCGCCTCGAGCTGGTCCAGGTCGGCCTGGTCCCCGATGCCGAACAGGCGCGCGGTGACGCGGTAGGCGCGCCAGAACCGCGGGTCGAAGGCCGTGACCTCGCGGACCCTGGTGTCCGTCGGCGCGTCCGCCGGTCCGCGGTGCACCATCACCAGGTCCCAGCTCAGGCGCTCGCCCCGCGTGCTCGCCGCGGCCAGCAGGTCGGTCTGGTCCTCGGGGTGGAAGACCACGACGTGGGAGCGACGCGCGCCGCTGCGCCCGAGCGCGGGGAGCAGGTCGGCCTCGACCTCCTCCAGCCGGACGGGCCGGCGCGTCTCGACCCGCGCGTAGTTCGCTTCCTGGATCCGGGGGTAGCGGCCGTCGGAGACGACGGCGCCCCACGGGCGGACGTCGATCCGCTCGAAGAGGTCGTCCTGCGCGCGCCAGTACCGGAGGAGCGCCTCGAGCGCCGTCACGGCGCCATGCTCGCAGGCCGGGCGGCCGGTGGCGCCGCCGGGACCTGCGGTAGGCTCGGGCCGCCGTGATCACGTGCCGCGTCTACCGCGACGGACGGCTCGAGGAGGAGACCCCGTTCTCGGCGGAGACCGTGGCGGCGTGCCGGGCTGCGGGCGACCAGCGGCTGTGGCTCGACGTCGTCGAGCCCACCGACGAGGAGCTCGCGGCGCTCCAGGCCGCGCTGGGCCTGCACGAGCTCTCGGTGGAGGACTCCCGCCGCTGGGGCCAGCGGTCCAAGCTCGAGCCCTACCCCGGGTACCTGTTCCTCGTGGTCCACGGTCTGAGCCTGGACGAGGGCGGGGAGCTCGTGGACTCCGAGCTCCACGTGTTCGCCGGTCTGGGCTTCTACCTGCTAACGGTCCGCCGCGAGCCGCTGCTCGACCTCCCACGCGTTGCTCAACGCGCCGGCCGCGATGCCGCCCTCGTGCGCGAGGGGATCGGCTTCCACCTCTACCTCCTGCTGGACGAGATCGTCGACGGCTACCTCGACGTGGTCGAGCGCCTGGAGGATCTGGGGGACGACGTCGAGGAGCGCGTGTTCGCCGAGGCCACGGGCGGGCACGTCCAGGAGCAGATCTTCCGCCTGCGCCGCAGGCTGGTCCGGTTCCGTCGCGCGGCTGCGCCCCTGCGGGAGGCCGTGGATCTGCTGTCCGACCAGCCGGGCATCGTGACGCCAGCGCTCGCCCCCTACTACCGGGACGTGCAGGACCACGTGATCCGCACGATCGAGCTCGTCGACAACGTCCGGGAGCTGCTGACCTCGCTCGGGGAGGTTCGGCTCGTGCAGGCCTCGAACCGGCTGAACGTGGTGATGAAACAGCTGTCCGCGTGGGCGGCGATCATCCTGATCCCCACGCTGATCGCGGGGATCTACGGGATGAACTTCCGGAACATGCCGGAGCTGGACTGGGGCCTCGGGTACCCCGTCGCCCTCGGGCTCATGGCCGTATCCGCGTTCGCCCTGTACCGCGTCTTCCGACGCCGGGACTGGCTCTGAGATGTGCCGGGCGCTGAAGGTGCTGTGCGTCGCCGAAGGGGAGGAGGCGCTGCGGTCCCTGAAGCGGGCCGTCGTCTCGGCCGAGTGGGAGCTGTTGCCGGGCGCCTCGGGGGAGGCGCAGGGGCTGCGGCAGCTCCGCGAGGAGCGTCCCCACGTCGTGGTGGCCTTCGGGGACCTCGCCCGGTTCGTGGCCGCGGCGCGTCGGGAGTTCCCGGCCCTGCGGATCGTCACCGACCGGGACTGCCCGGGGACGAGCGTGGTCGTGGGCTCGGCGTCCGATGTGAAGCGGGCGGCGCTCGGTCGCACGGGGTGAGTCCCCGGGGTGGCGGGTCCGCGGGAGCGGAGCCGCCACCCCGGATCGTGACTACGCGCAACCCCCCCAGGCGCTCCAGTCGCCCAGCGCCCTGGCCATCCGGACCGAGACGATCACGTTGGCGCGGGCGTTGAACACGGATCGGTCCGGCATCCCGTAGTGGTCGGCCCGCTGGGGCCAGTGCCGGGTCGACTGCTGGAACAGGCCGGCGTACCCGTTGGGGTTGTACGCGTCGGGCCGCAGGTGCGACTCGCAACGGGCCACCTGGACCGCCTTGATGGGCGTCCCGGGGCTGTCCCAGTGCCTGGCGGCGCACTTGATGAGCCTCTTCACGTGCCAGGTGCCCTTCTGCCAGTCGATGTCGCAGATGCGCTGGGGGATCTCCTTGGAGCCCTTGGCCCCGGCCGTCCCTCCGAACGCCGGGGATAGGAGCAGGAGCGTCGCGAGCGCCGCGAGCGATACGCGGCGCATCGTGCTGGATCGTGTCATACGCGGTTCACCCCCGCGGTGGACCGGGCTGGCGACCGGGTCCGCGCCGGCCGTGCTCGGCCGACCCGCGGCAGGTCGTGGGTGCTGGATCACCTCCCTCGTTCGCGGAGCCCTCTCGACCTCGGATCGCGCGACCGTCGACCCCGGCTCCCGCCCGATCGGGGCGCCGTCCGTCGCCGGGCGCGACGGAAGACGCCTGATCGGGGAGGGAGGATCGGACCGAACGGTCCGTGCGAACCGTCCTGGACGCTACCAGCGGGGCCCGACGAGCGACGATGCGCTCCGGGGCAATGGTCCCGACCCCGGGTCAGGGTCCGTGCGACGACCCTCGGCCTCGCCGGCGGCGCCGGGTACGATGGGTCCGTGCTCACCAAGGTCCTGCTCGCGGCGCCGCGCGGGTACTGCGCGGGGGTCGAGCGCGCCGTGGAGGCCGTGGAGCGTGCGCTCCAGACCCACGGCGCCCCCGTCTACGTGCGCAAGCAGATCGTGCACAACCTCCACGTCGTCCGCGACCTCGAGTCCAAGGGGGCGGTGTTCGTGGACCAGGAGGCCGAGGTCCCCGAGGGCGCCGTCGTGGTCCTCTCGGCCCACGGCGTGGCGCCGAGCGTCTACGCGAACGCGCAGCGTCGGCAGCTCACCGTCCTGGACGCGACCTGCCCGCTCGTCACCAAGGTGCACCTGGAGGCCCGCCGGTTCGCGGGGCGCGGACGCACGATCCTGCTGATCGGCCACGCCGGCCACGAGGAGGTCGAGGGGACGACCGGCCAGGCGCCCGAGCGGACGATCCTGGTCCAGGACCTGGACGAGGCCCGGACCGTCCAGGTGCCGGACCCGGACGACCTGGCCTACCTCACCCAGACCACGCTGTCGGTCGACGAGACCAACCAGATCGTCGCCGTGCTGCGCGAGCGGTTCCCGAACATCCAGGGGCCGCCGCGCGAGGACATCTGCTACGCGACCCAGAACCGCCAGGACGCCGTCAAGGAGGTCGCCCGGCGCTCGGACGTCGTGCTCGTGATCGGCTCGGATAACTCGTCCAACTCGAACCGGCTGGCCGAGGTGGCGCGCGAGCAGGGCGCCCCCGCCTACCTCGTCGACGACGAGACCGAGGTCGACCCCGCGTGGCTCGAGGGAGCCGAGACCGTCGGGCTCACGAGCGGCGCGTCGGCCCCCGAGTGGCTGGTGGAGCGGATGCTCGGCTGGCTCACCTCGCTCGGGGCCACCGAGGTCGAGGAGGTGCGGTTGGCCGAGGAGCGCCTGCGCTTCTCCGACGTCCGGGTGTAGCGGACCCGATCAGCCCACCTCGGCGGGGGAGGGCGCGACCCGACACAGGGCGTCGAGCTCCTCGGCACCGTCCTCGGGACCGACGGCGATCAGGCGATCGCCGTCGCGGAGCATGAACGGCCCGCGCGGTCGGTAGATCCAGCGCGGGCCGCGCTGCACCGCCAGGACGAACATCCCCGTCTCGGTCTCCAGGCGCAGGTCCCGCAGCGTTCGGCCGTCGGCCGGCGTGCCGGCTTCGACCACGGTCTCGGCGCTCGTCTCCTCCGTCTCCTCGAGCGCCATCTGGACCACCGGGTGGAGCGGCTCGCCGTGCTCCACGTACCAGGTCATGTCGCGGGCGGCGTCGCACATCGACTCGCTCGCGCTGGCCAGGCGCAGGAGACCGCGGAGCTCGTCCGGGTCGCGCGCCTCCGGCGCCGCGCGCAGGACCCAGGACTCGAGCTCGTCGTGCAGGATGTCGCTGCGCGCCTCGAGCGCCCCCACCTCCGCCGCGAGCGCCCGGTTGTTGAACAGCAGCGACGAGTACGCGAGCCCGACGGTCGCTTCGGAGAGGTCCTTCAGCTCGACGAGGATGTCCACCGCGCGATCGAGCTCGGACAGCGGGGGCGCGTCCTCCCCCGGGGGTTCGGGCAACGGCGGTGCCCCCGCCAGCTGCCGCAGCAGGTTGACCCCCTCCTCGGGGCCGCGCGCGAGCAGGACGTCTCCCTCGGAGAGGACGTCGTCCGGACCGGGGTCGAACTCCCACTCCGTTCCGCTGCGGATCGCCATCACCCACATCCCGGTCTCGGTGGGGAGCGAGAGATCCCGGAGCGATCTCCCGATCACGGCGGCGTCCTCGCGCACCTTCACGCGCGCGGTCATCTCGTCGGCGTGGCGCAGGTCCCGGCGGAGGGCGTCGGGGAGCCCGAGGTGCACGGCGACCACGCGGGCGATGTCGGAGGCCGCGTCGCCGATCTGCTCGATCGCGTCGGCGATCCACAGGACCCCGGCCATCCCCTCGGCGTCCTCGGGGCTGCGGGCGGCCAGCATCGCCATCGTCCGGAGCCGGCGGAGGTGCTCGACCATCCGCTCCTCGAGGCGCTCGACCTCCTGGGCGAGCTTCTCCTCATCGAAGAAGACGGCCGCGTAGGCCAGGTCGACCATGAGCTCCGAGGCGTCCTTCGCCTCGACGAGGAGGTCCTTGACGTTCCTCGGTTCCTCATCCATGCAGGCTCACCCCCGATAGTGCCATAGCGGACACGAAGGCGACGATGCCGACCACGTCCATCACGCCCGTCCCCAGCGGGACGCTGTGGTTGTCCGGGTCGAGCCCGAAGCGCGCGGTGCCGACCGCGAGGTAGTAGCCGAGGGCGAGGATCACGGGGAGCATGAGCAGGCCCGACAGCACCGTGCCCCAGATCGTCGTGGCGGCCCCCGGCGTCGCCTGCCCCACGAGCGAGGCCAGCGCGAACCCGACCGACCCGATGAACAGGAAGATCGCGGTGCCCGCCCCGATGACGAGGGACCCGTCGACCAGGGCGGGTGGCTCGGGCAGGCCACGCGGGGTGATCACGCCGATCTGGAGCTTCGAGGACAGGCGCGAGGACAGGATGCCGCTGAGCGCCCCCGCCTGCGAGATCAGGGGCGAGATCAGGATCAGCAGCCCGGGGTTCCGGAAGAAGCGCTCGGACTGGGATTCGAGCAGCGTGCCGGCCAGCACGTCCAGCACCGGCACGACCACCGCGACGCCGGCCATCTCCAGCAGCGTGCGGCGGATCGTCGGCTCGCCGCGGATGCCGGCGACGATGCCGACGATCGCGCCGGCCAGGCACAGCGCCGCCACCACGTCCGCGACCACCTCGGAGCGCACGAGGAACGTGGCCAGGAACAGCGCTGGGAGGGTCACCATGTCGCCCACCGCGGTGACCACCGGCGTGGAGACCGAGTCCAGGTCCCACCCCCGCCGGAAGGACGCGAGCGCGAGGACGATCGTCGCCACCAGCACGAGGATCGCGCCGAGCGTTCCCCCGACCACCGAGATCGTGATCAGGTCGGGCAGCGGCAGGGAGGGCTCCCCGAACACGAACGCCGCGACCCGGGCCAGGCCCGCGATGTACAGGGACGAGGCGAACGTGAGCACGAGCCCCAGGATCGCGTTCTGCCGCAGGACCCCTCCGCGCCGCCAGGAGACGTCGAACAGACCCGCCGCGATGCTCGTGCCGAGCCGGGCCCCGGTCGTGCCGGAGATCACGCCCCGCATCCCGACCGAGGCCGGGATCAGGATCAGCAGGCCGGGCAGCTCCTCGAGCGTGCTCGTCATCGCGCCGAGCGTCACCCCCGCGACGAACGCCGCGAGCGTGGACAGGACGAGGGCCGCGAAGCCCTGCTGGAGGGTTCGACGTTCCGCGCGCCAGTAGCGCCAGAGCGTGCGGGCCCGACGGCGGAGGGCGACCTCAGCCACCGGTCACCCCCATGATCGTCATCGCAACCAGGAAGGCGGCGACGCCCCCCAGGTCCATCACGCTGGTGATGATCGGCACCCCGGCGTTGTCAGGGTCCAGGCCGGATCTCGACGCGAGGATCGCCACCCCGTAGCCGACCGCGAGGACCAACGGCAGGGTCATCGCCCCGGCGAGCATCGTGCCGCCGATCATCGCGCGAGCTCCTGGGTGCCCGAGATGGGTGAGCCCCGCGAGGGCGAGCGCGACCGCCCCGATCAGCGTGAAGACCGCGAGCCCGGACACGACCACCAGGGATGCGTCCAGGAGCGCGGCGATCTCCGGCCGCGCCCGCGGAGCGATGAGGCCGAGATGGAGCTTCGAGGCGACACGCGAGGCGAAGATCCCGCCCAGGGCCCCCGCCTGGGACACGAAGGGTGGGACGATCATCAGCAGCGCCGGGACGGCGAACAGTTGGGGCTCGTGGCCCCGCAGCAGACCTCCGGCCATCACGTCCAGGATCGGGGTGAGCAGGATCACCGGGGTCATCTCCAGGACGATCCGGCGGGCCCCCGGGACCGAGGTCGTGTAGGAGCCGACGGTCGCGGAGACGGCGGTGCCGAGACACAGCCAGGCGGCCACCGCGTTCACCGCGGGCGACTCCAGCAGCAGCGACGCGAGGAACAGGGTCGGGAGGGTCACCACGTCGCCGAGGGCCGTGACCATCGGCGTCGAGACCGAGTCGAGGTCCCATGCTCGCCGGAACGAGAGCACGGCGAGCCCGACCGTGATCCCGAGGATCGCGACAGATCCGAGCGCGCCGCCGACGACCGAGATCGTGACGAGGCCCCAGATCGAGATCGACGCGTGTCCGAACGCGGCCGAGGCGACCTTCGCCAGGATCGCCAGCCACAGCGACGAGGAGAAGGTGGTCAGGATCGCGACGTGGACGTTCCGGTACAGGACGCCGTGGCGCGCGAGCGTCGGCTCGAACAGCCCCGCCGCGGTCGCCGATCCGAGGCGCGCGCCGATCGCGCCGAAGATCGTCCCGCGCATGCCGACGGCGGCTGGGATCAGGACGATGAGACCGGGGAGCCTCTCGAGACGGCCGGTGAGGTGGGCGAGCGTCAGGCCGGCGACGAAGCCCGCGAGCGTGCTGAGGGCGAGCGCCACCAGACCCTGTAGCAGGGTCCGCTGCTCCGTGCGCCAGTAGGCCCACAGAGGTCGGGCACGCCCCACGGACGCCATAACGGCTCGCTCATCGGGTCCTTCTCGTCCGGTCGGGAACGGGCCGAAGCCCGTGGCAGTATGCGGCCGGCTCCCGGTGCGGGACAACCCGATCCGGGCCCCCGGATCAGTCGACCCAGTCGCGGGTGAGGAACAGCCAGAAGGCCAGCCCGGCGTAGGGGCCGTAGCGACGGAAGCGTCGCACGATCGCGCCGTCCGAGGCCGTCCGGCGCCCGGCCTTCTCCGCGAAGGTCGGACGGGTCCAGGAGTCCAGGATCGGCCGGTGGTACCGGCCCAGGGTCATCAGGATGTGGGCCGCCGCGTACGGTCCCACGCCGGGGAGCGCGAGCAGGCGCGCCTCCAGCTCCTCGTCCGAGAGCTCCTGCGCGCTGGCCCGCCCGAGCGCCTCCAGGTCCAGCTCGCCCTCGGCGACCGAGCGGGCCAGGGCGAGCAGGTACGCGCCGCGGTAGCCGGCCCTGGCCACGTCGCGGTAGAAGGCCTCGCCGGCGCTCGCCATCGCCTCGGGCGTCGGGAAGGCCCGCCCCCACGGACCGTCCGGTCGGGCGCCCGCGGCCGGCTCGCCGAGGTGCTCCACGATCGCGTTGACCATCCGCCTGGTGGCCGACCAGGCGCAGTTGGTGGTGCAGATCGTCTTGACCACGTCCTCGAAGACCGTCGGGCTGCGCACCATGCGACCGGCGCCCGTCACGACCCAGGACAGCTCCGGGTCCTCCGCGGCGGCCGCGTAGAAGGGCGAGAGGTCCGCGTCGAGCCGGAGCACGTGTCGGACCTGCCCGAGCAGATCGTCGGCCAGCGGGTCGGGGACGGCCGGGCCGAGGATCCTGACGCGCGCGCGCCGGTTCGGGCCCGCCTCGATCCGCACGGTGCGCGGTCGGCCGCGCCGAGGGCGCAGGGTGATCTCGGTGGCCCGGTAGTCCGGATCCGGGCGCATCGGCGGGAGGTCGACGAAGCCGTGCGAGCTCAGGGTGCGGACCAGGTCCACCGGCTCCCCGCCGGCGCCGACGAGGCGGAGCTCTCGGGTCGTCACCCGTCGCTTCCCGCCCGCGGCCCGTGCGCCCGCTGCCGCTCGCGCCAGGCCCGGACCTTCGCCCGGTTCCCGCACGCGGACATCGAGCACCAGCGCCCCGAGTGGTTCTTCGAGCGGTCGTAGAAGAGCGCGCGGCATCCCTCGTTCGCGCACTGCTTCAGGTGGGCCAGGGTCCCCTCGAACCGCGCGAGGAACGCGATCGCCACCAGGCGACCGAACGCCCCGGTGACCCCGCCCTCGGCGGGGACGAGGACCGGGTCCCCGTACGCGAAGTGCGGGTGCAGGCCCGCCGCCTCCGAGACGTCGTCGAGCGCGGCCGCCGCCTCGGGGGGCGGGGCCTGGCCCTCCCCGGTCAGCGCGAGCGCGCGGAGCGCCCCCGCTAGACGCAGCGCCTCCCGGTGCTCGCGGGCACCGTACGGGGTCCCCGGCACGATCAGGCCGCGTTGGATCAGGAAGTCGCGGACCATGCCCGGCGGCGGGTCGAGCGTCCGCCCACGGTCGTCGTGGTCGTGCAGGTTCACGAACCGCTGGACGATCTCGAGGTCGCCCGGCGCCGGGGAGGAGGCGCTGTCGTGCTCGCGGATGTCGATCATGCCGATGGCGATGATACACCATCGAAGATGGGTTGACTGGTTATCCTAACCGGTGTATCGTCTCTCGCAGGTTACGGACACGGGGAGGTGGTCGGGCGTGGTCGGCCCCCTGCACGAGGCGATAGCGCGAGAGCTCGCCGGCGAGCGGATCGAGCGGCTCCGGGCGGAGGCCGGTGCCGGACGCGTCCGGAGGGCCCGGCGGCGCCGGGCGGCCGCGGCGCCCCGGCCCGCGGGCGCCGGAAGCCGCCTCCTGCGCGCCGAAGGGAGGTGAGGGCGATGGAGGCGCTGGGTTCGATCCTCCTGGTGATCGCCGTCGCGGGGCTCTGGGTCGCGGCCGTGGTCTTCGGTCGCGACCCAGAGCCCCGCGACGGCGGCGACTGGAGGTCCGGGGCGAGCCTGCGATCGCGAACCCCTCGACTCGGCGACTGAGGCGGGCTCGGGGTACCCTCGGTCGCGTGCGCATCGCGTTCACGGAGTGGGCGACCGAGATCCTCCAGCGATCGCACGCGGCCGCGCGCCAGTTCAACCCACGGGCCACGGTGCGGATGCACCGGGACGGCGACGGCGTGGCGTTCACGCTCACGGACGAGCCGAGGGAGGGCGACGAGCTCGTGGCCGGGGACGGGTTCGAGCTCCTCGTGGAGCCCGGGCTCGAGGGCACCGTGGACGTGGTCGAGCCCCACGACCGGCTGATCCTCCGCTCGCCCGACGACCCCGAGCAGAGCGTCCGCCCCCACTGAGTGGCGGTCGCGCGGGTCTACACTTCTGCCCACGATGGCTGCGACCGAACGCCCGCCGCTGCGGCCCGTCCCGGGGGCCGGGTCGGTGGTGCTGGTCGGCGGGGCGGAGGACAAGGTCCGGCACAAGGTGATCCTGTCGCGCTTCGCCGAGCTCGCCGGCGGCGCGGACGGCCACGTGGTGGTGATCTCGACCGCCTCCGCGCTGGGGGACGCGGCGACGGAGCGCTACCGGGCGCTGTTCGAGGGGCTCGGGATCGGTCGCGTCACCGGGCTGAGGCCCGAGGAGCGCGCGCACGCCGAGGATCCGGCCGTGGTCGCCCCGCTCGCCGGGGCGACGGGCGTGTTCCTGACCGGCGGCAACCAGCTCCGGCTCTCCTCGGTGGTCTCGGGGACGCGCCTGGCCGACGCGATCCACCGGGCGCAGGACCGGGGGGCGGTGATCGCGGGGACCTCGGCCGGGGCGAGCGCGATGGCCACGCACATGATGGCCTTCGGGCGCTCGGGCGAGACGCCGAAGCACCGGATGGCCCAGCTCGCCGCCGGGCTCGGGCTCCTGCACGGCGTGGTGATCGATCAGCACTTCGAGCAGCGGGGCCGGTTCGGGCGGCTGCTCGCGGTGGTGGCGCAGTCGCCCTCCCTGCTCGGGATCGGCCTGGACGAGGACACGGCCGCGATCGTGCACGGCGACCGCGCGATGGAGGTCGTCGGGCGCGGCGCGGTCACGGTCATCGACGGCTCGCGCGTGCTCTCCGACGCGCACCGGGCCAAGGCCCATCGCCCGCTGATGGTCTCCGGCGCGGTCGTGCACGCGCTCCCGGCGGGCACCTGGTTCGACCTGCGCGCCCGGGCGCTCCTGGGCGGGGCGCCGGGGGAGGAGCGGGAGGCCTCGGAGTGACCGAGCGGCCGCCCCGGAGGCGCCCGCGACGGACGGGCGCGGGGCGGGTCCCGGCGCCGGAGCGCCCGCCGCTCCGAGGCGAGCTCAGGATCCTGGAGACCCAGGTCTTCCGCGGGCCGAACTACTGGTCCTACGACCCCGCGATCCGGTTGCTCGTGGACCTCGGGGTCCTGGAGGCCTGGCCGTCGGACGCGATCCCCGGGTTCAACGAGCGGCTGCTCCAGCTGCTGCCCGGCGTGGGAGAGCACTCCTGCTCGCTCGGGCGGCCCGGCGGGTTCCGCGAGCGCCTGCTCGAGGGCACCTGGCTCGGGCACGTGGCCGAGCACATCGCGCTCGAGCTCCAGCGCGAGTCCGGCGCACACGTGTACCGGGGCAAGACCCGGAGCACGGGGGAGCCCGGCCGGTACAACGTGATCTACGGCTATTGGGAGGAGCAGGTCGGCCTCGAGGCCGGGCGCCTCGCGGTCCGCCTCGTGAACCACCTCGTGGAGCCCGGGGAGGGCTTCGACTTCCGGGCCGAGCTCGAGGGGCTGATCCGCCTCGCCGAGCGACGGGCGTTCGGCCCGTCGACCCAGGCGATCTTGGACGAGGCGGCCAGCCGCGACATCCCGTGGATCCGCCTGAACGAGTACTCGCTGGTGCAGCTCGGCTGGGGCAGGTACCAGCAGCGGATCCGGGCCACGATGACCTCGCGGACGTCCTCGCTCGCCGTCGACATCGCCGGCGACAAGGACATGACCCGGCGGCTCCTGGCCGCGGCCGGCCTCCCGGTCCCGCGCGGGGAGACCGTGACGACCGAGGACGAGGCCGTGGCGGCCGCGAAGCGGATCGGGTTCCCGGTGGTGACCAAGCCGCTCGACGGCAACCACGGCCGCGGCGTCGGGCTCGACCTGCGGACCGAGCGCGACGTGCGCCGGGGGTTCGAGCGCGCCGCGAAGGAGGCCCGCCGGGGGCAGGTCGTGGTCGAGAGCTTGGTCACGGGCAACGACTACCGCGTGCTCGTGATCGGCGGGCGGATGGTCGCGGTGGCCCAGCGGGTGCCGGCGCACGTGATCGGCGACGGGGCGCACACGGTGGCCGAGCTCGTCGAGATCGCGAACCAGGACCCCCGCCGCGGGATCGGGCACGAGAAGGTGCTGACGCGGATCCGCGTGGACGACGAGGCGGTCGCGCTCGTGGCCAAGCAGGGCTACGCGATGGACGACGTCCCGCCGGAGGGCGCGTTCGTCAAGCTCGCGGCCACCGGGAACATGTCCACCGGCGGGATCTCGATCGACCGGACCTGGGAGGCGCACGAGGAGAACGTCGAGATCGCCGAGGAGGCCGCGCAGGTGATCGGGCTCGACGTCGCCGGGATCGACTTCCTCGTGCCCGACATCTCCCAGCCGGTGCGCGAGACGGGCGGCGCGATCGTCGAGGTGAACGCCGCCCCCGGGTTCCGGATGCACACGCACCCCACCGAGGGCGAGCCGCAGTTCGTCGCCAAGCACGTGGTCGACCTGCTGTTCCCGCCGGGGACGCCCTCGCGGATCCCGATCGTGGCGGTGACCGGCTCGAACGGCAAGACCACGACCGTCCGGATGATCGCGCACATCTTCAAGGGGATGGGGCGCTCGGTCGGGATGACCACGACCGACGGGATCTACATCGACGAGCGGCTCGTGAAGCGAGCCGACGCGAGCGGCCCGAAGTCGGCCCAGATGGTGCTCCAGAATCCGCGGGTGGACCTCGCGGTGTTCGAGACCGCCCGCGGCGGGATCCTGCGCGAGGGGCTCGGGTACGGGACGAACGACGTCGCTGTCGTGCTGAACGTGACGGGCGACCACCTCGGGCTGAAGGGGATCGACACGCTCGAGCAGCTCGCGGCGGTCAAGCAGGTGGTGGTCGAGGCCGTCCCGAAGACCGGCTGGGCCGTGCTGAACGCGGACGACCCGCTCGTGCTCGAGATGCGCAAGGCGTGCAGCGGCAGCGTGATCCTGTTCTCGATGGACCCGGGGAACACGTTCGTCGAGCGGTGGGTCCGCCGGGGGCGCAAGGCCGTCGTGCTCGAGACGGGACCGCTCGGCGAGATGATGGTGATCAAGGAGGGCCGGCGCACGATGCCGATCGCGTGGGTGCACACGCTGCCGGCCACCTTCGACGGGCGCGCGCGGATGATGGTCCAGAACGCGATGGCCGCCGCGGCGGCCGCGCACGCCGCCGGCGCGCACCTGCACGACATCCGTCAGGGGCTGCGCTCGTTCACCACGTCGATCTACCAGGCGCCGGGGCGCCTGAACGTGTTCGACCTCGACGGGGTCAAGGTGCTGGTCGACTACGCCCACAACCCGGCGGGGCTCGAGACCCTCGGCGACTTCGTGGAGCGCCTGACGAGCGACGCGCCGACCGGCGGTCGGCCCGGCGAGCTCTCGTGGAGCGCGAACCTGCGGGTGGCCGTCGTGGCGACGGCCGGCGACCGTCGCGACGAGGACATGCGCGAGCTCGGTCGGATCGCCGCCCGGTACTTCGACGACGTGATCATCCGGGAGGACCGGAGCACGCGCGGCCGGAAGCGCGGAGAGACCGCCCGGCTGATCCTCGAGGGCGTCCGTGAGGCGATGGCCGCGGGCGCCCGTACCGGCCACGTCGAGATCGTGGTCGACGAGATGGAGGCGACGCGCAAGGCCCTCGACCGCTCGAGGCCGGGCGACCTCGTCGTCCTCTGCGTGGACCACGCGACCGACGTGTTCAAGGAGCTCGAGCGCCGGCGCTCGCTCGCCGCGCCGACGATCCTGCCCTCGGCCGACGGCGACGGGCAGCTCGGGTCGGCGGGCGGCGACCCGGACCTGCTGTCGGTCGAGCGCTGAGACGGGCGTGGACCCGTCGGGGACCCGAGCGACGCTGGAGGCCGAGCGCGAGGCGCTGCGGTCCCAGCTCGCGGAGCTCACCGCCGCGCCGCGCGATCCCGTCGGTACGGTGTCGTTCGGCAAGCGCGTGGGGGAGGGGACCGCGCAGGCCGTCGAGCGGATCGCCCAGGTCGACGCCGCGAAGAGCCTCGACGCCAAGCTCCGGGACGTCGAGCGGGCGCTCGCGAAGCTCGACGAGGGGACCTACGGGACCTGCGACCGCTGCGGCGGACCGATCGTCCCCGAGCGGCTCGAGGCGATCCCGTGGGCGGTGCGGTGCGTGGGCTGCGCCTCGTCGCGGTGAGCCTCAGGACGGCTCGCTGCCGGGGCGCCACTTGATGCTGCACCCGACGCTCGGGCGCTGATCCTCCGGGACCGGCCTGCCCTCGAGGACGGCGTCGATCGCGGCCCGGAGGTCCTCGCCGGTCACCGGGATCCCGTTGCCCGGACGACTGGCGTCGAGCTGACCCCGGTACACCAGGCGCCGATCCGCGTCGAACAGGAAGAAGTCCGGCGTGCAGGCCGCCCCGTACGCCTTCGCGACCTCCTGGGTCCCGTCGAACAGGTAGGGGAACCGGTAGCCGGCCTCGCGGGCTTCCTCGGCGAGGCTCTCCGGGGCGTCCTCGGGATAGGCGTCGGGGTCGTTCGCGCTGATCGCCACGATCCCGAGGTCCGCGTCCGCGTGGTCGTCCGCGAGGCGCACGATGCCCTCGCGCACGTGGGCGACGTACGGGCAGTGCCGGCAGATGAACATCACCAGCAGGGCCTTGCGGTCGGCGAAGTCCTCGAGCCGAACGATCTCCCCGGTCCGCACGTCCGGCAGGGCGAACGGCGGGGCCTGTGTGCCGAGCTTCGTCATCGTCGAGGTCGCTGCCATCGTCGTCCACCTCCGGGCGTCGCGGGATGTCTCCCTCCGATGCTACGTGCGCTTCGAGGCCCGCGCCGCGGCCACCAGTCGGCGGACCCGGCCGGGGGACAGCCGCTCGGCGCCCGCCTCCTCGAGCCACGCGAAGACCTCCGCCCGCATCCCGAGGGCGGTCACCGCGACGACGTCGCCGCGGCGCGCCCGGCCGAGCATCGCGCGCAGCGCCGAGAGCTCGTCGGCGTAGACGTCGACCTCCTGCACCCCGCCGTCGGCGGCGCCGGCGCGCAGGCGCTCGACGATGTCCATCCGCTCCCGGCCTCGCAGGTACCGGAGCAGCTCGGCGATCGCGAGGTGGTCCGAGCCGCGGGCGGCCCGCTCGGCGAACGCGTGCAGGATCCGGTCGGTGCGGTCGCCGGCCGTACAGATCGCCAGCCAGATCTCGCGTCCGGCGCGGCGGAGGCCCTCGCAGACCTCCGTCAGGCCGACCATCCCGGCCTCGTTATGGGCGTAGTCGACCACGACGATCCGGCCCTCGAGCGCGAACAGGTTCGTCCGGCCGGGGTTCCGCTCGGGGTCCAGGACGAAGGCCCGCAGGCCCCGGACGACCGCGCGCTCGGGGAGGCCGACGGCGAAGGCGGCCGAGGCGGCCTGGAGGGCGTTCATCACGTTGTGGCGCGAGATCCCGGCGATCGTGACCGGCACGTCGAGGAGGTCGACGAGCGATCGAGCCTGCGAGCCCTCGAGCACCGTCAGGCGACCGTCGAGGACGGTGGAGGCACGGCCGCCCTCGGCGAGCGCCTCGCGCAGCGCCGGGTGGTCGGGGTCGAGCGAGCAGAGCCACGGTCGCCCCGTCGCGCCGCGCCGCATCCCGAGCACCCGCGGGTCGTCGGCGTTCAGCACGCACCAGCCCTCGGGGCGGGTGATCCTGATGATCGAGGCCTTGACCTCGGCGAGCTGGTCGAGCGTGCGCACGCCGTGAAGGTCGAGGTGGTCCTCGGTGACGTTGGTCACGACCGCGACGTCGTTGTGCAGCACGCCGATCCCGCGGAGCAGGATCCCCCCGCGCGCGGTCTCGAGCACGGCGACGTCCGGCTCCTGCGCGAGCGCGATCGCCGCCCCGCCGAACCCCGAGTAGTCGCCGGCCTCGACGAGCT
>Ga0209172_10003433_pt1 | contig 24218 bp, 22 predicted proteins | sample LarsenN4metaG_FD_184113 | JGI IMG/M metagenome (GOLD analysis project Ga0209172, IMG submission 184113) | Hot spring sediment bacterial and archeal communities from British Columbia, Canada, to study Microbial Dark Matter (Phase II) - Larsen... ... | reverse complement strand
AAATCGGCCGCAATTCATGGCCGCAAACGTGAACCGGTTTCAAATGCGTCACATCCCTTTTCATTTGCAACCCACTCATTTTATTGGTGTTGCCAATCAAGACAGATGAATCAACCGGACAATCCTGATATGAAATATATCTGTGAGGGAGTGACGACGAAGGGAGCGGGCCGGTGCCGCCGCAACCCTCCGGGCTGGGGCCAGAAAGCTGCCCCGCTTCGTGGCTCGTCGGTTAAAGGTATATCTCATACCTTCGCCCTCCTCGCGCCTCGCCGGACAGCTTTCTGACCTCCAGCGCGGGCTTGTCCTATTTTTGAGATGACTTCTAATGATCTTTCTTAAATCAAACGGCATGAGCATAATCCGGTAGTGTTCATTTTTCGGCGTATCATTATTTTAATGAAACTGTCAATGTTGTCAGGTGCTGGATGCAGCGCCTGTATTTGCCTTTGAGCTTGCCGGCCAGGCATGCGGATTCTTCCAACAAGATGCAGAGCCAAGAGACGGCGCTGGCCGCCGCGATACCCCGACATGCGTGCCGATGCATGAGCCTGAACCGGGTAAAAAGCCTGTGTTCGGGCCGCAGTTTATGGAGCCACGGCTTAACTCCGCAGTAGTGCACAATGGAGGGAGAGACACGGCGGACCCCATGCGGGCTAATCCCGAAGCGGCGCAAGGCTTCCTGCGGCGTGTGGTCGGGAATAATGAATTGCATGTCTTTGATTTCGTATGTTAGATCATCCGACGAAAAGCACTTGAAAACCAAATAATTGGTGAGTCCCTGGCTCTGGGTCCAGGAAAACAGGCCCGGATGCGCTTTGCTGCGCTGCCACACATCCCAGGCCAGTTCAAATGGAATGGCATTCCTTCGGCAAACGTAAGCCCCATCACAGAAATAGGGCCACTGATGCGGATCGTATTTAGGATCAAAGCTTCTCATCAGCCCGATATTTATGAAATACTCATTGATTGATGCCTCATCAACTTTTCCGGGTTCAGACTGGGTCATCAGCCAGAAATCAGCAGCCGTCCAGTCCTGCGCGCTTTTTACATCACCGAGAACCAGGCAATCAGCATCTACATAACAATAGCGCTCAAAAGGTCCGAGCCAGTGGGCTGCCAATTTGGAGCGGGTTGAACCGCGGCACATCTGCCGCAGGCGCGTGTCTTCTATATCCTCTGTTCTTAGAATGCTAGTTTTGTATAGCCGCTCCAATTCGCTGGTATCGAGGGCGCCATCAACGACGACTGCAATACGCGCGTCTGGCATGGAATGACGGATGCTGGCGCAGGTGGCTTTGGCCAACGCGTAATCACCGGCATGGCAGGCAGTAACGAAGCCGAAATCGTGCAAGACAGATGGCGTCATTCTATTCTTTCCACAGGGGGCATCAATGCGGAGGAAATTTGATTCATTCGCGCGGCGAATCGAGCGCAAGTATAACGTTGAAAATCTTTTGAAGCCAAAAAAGCCCTGCCGGCTTCAAACTTGGATTGCCACGTTTCCTCGGTCATGCTCTCCAGGTGCCGGATCAGGGCATTTAGCGAGGCGAAGTGCCGTGCATCGACAAAACAGGATGACGGCACTGCTTCTTCGATGGCCTCCTCCCCCAAATACACCGGAACAGTTTGGCCGAGAAGCGCCTCAAAGATTTTCTCCGAAATGTAGCCCCTGCCTCCCCGGTAATTTTCTGCTGCTATTGTGAACTTATACTGGCTGATCACTCGCAATTTCGCTGCCCTGGTCGCAACCGTTTTGTTTTGACGTGCCGGGCACACGTGTCTGTTGAGGAAGGGAAGCCAGGAAATCACTTCTCCGCTCCAGCCGGAACCGTAGATATCCAGGCCCAGGGGCAGGTGAGCTGTGAATTCCTGTGCGAGTTTGCGACGCCAGGAGTATAACTCCCCGTGTGCTGGACGAAGCAGGGAACGGGTGGGGATGCTCCATCCGGAAAAAACTCTCCCGATGCCAGGCAGGCCGGTCCAGCCTTTTTTTCGAGTGGCCAGCCAGCCCTCGTAACGGTTGGTGTTGATCATCACAGCCAATTTGCGCTTAGCGAAGGGGACTGCGCCATCACCCGAAGGCCTGGAATCCACGGGCAGGGGACATGGAAACCAGGGAGTGGTCTGAGATTGGTTTTCGTAGGACACTACGGCGTCAAATAGATTGCGGTTGCGGGGTTCGAACGCATGGGGAAAGAGTAACGGAGATTCCATGATGTGGAGCACGAAAACAGGGCGGCGGGGCCACTGCCTGGCCCAGCCATCCAAGGTGGCACGCTTGCGTGGCAAATCGATGAACCACACCATATCGGGCCTCTCTTTCGGCAAGCCCGAGGGCGCAGAGAGGTGAATGCCAAGCGAAGCTGCCGAGTCACGCCAGGCTCGAAAAGCTTCTGTATAGATACAGCCTTCGGCATTCTCAAAGAGCCGGTCTTCGTTCCAAGTTTCCCAATGGGGGACCAGGACTACCTTTTTCACGCGGTGTCCCTGGGTTCAAGTGCGCAACGGTACACTGTCTCATATGCGCTGGCTGTGTGTTCTAATGGGAATCGATCCTCGGCATCCCGGCGGGCTTTGGTGCCCAGGGCGGGCAAATGATTGGGATGCGTCAAAGCATCAGACAGCGCACCAGCGAGAGCCGCTTCGGACCCAACCTCCGGCACCAGCCACCCGGTTTCTCCTGGACGCACAATTTCCTGGAGTCCTCCGGTCTTGAATGCAATGACCGGCAAGGCGCAGGCCATTGCTTCGACGGCTGTCATGCCAAATGTCTCCATGAGCGAAGGTGTGCAGTATGCGTCCGATGCGCTGTAAGCCATAGCCAGCAGCCGGTCGGAGGATAAATAGCCCAAGTGCCGAACCGATACCTGCCCAACCTTGGCAGGCAGGCTGCCGGACCCGTAGGCCAGTAAAATCATGCGCTCTTGCACTGAATCTGGAAGCCTTTGAAGCGCGTTAAGAAGCAATGGGAATCCCTTGTTGATATCACCCCAGTCCGCCCCTCCTGCGCAAAGAACCAGGCGGTCTTGAGGCAACCCAAGCAGGTTGCGGCAGGTGCGCCGGTCTTGGGGCATAAAAATGCTGAGGTCAAGACCGGGATAAACGGGTGCCAGCACGCGTGCGTGCTTGAAGAGCGAGGCTCCGGAGGCCAGCGAAGCTGTCCACCGGCTGTTCGGCACAACAAAAAGCTTTCTGCCTGCGTAAAGACGCTGGCGGAGCAGGAATCCACTGCGTGAGGGATCACCGGGCCAGGCCATCCTCAATTGGGGACAGCTTCCGCAGGCTTGGCGGTAACGGAAGCAGCCGTTGGTCTGGTGGCAGCCGCCTGTGAAAAAGCAGGAATCATGGAGCGTTAACACGATTGGACAGTCCTGGCGGATGGCGCGGAAGAGTGCCGGCAGATCCAGCCATTTGGCTGTCCAATGCAAATGGACCACATCGGCTGCGGCCAACTGCGGGGGGATTCCGCAGGCGGAGCGTGTGGGCCGGGAAAAGAGGCTGGCTCCAGGCTTGGCGCGATGTCTGTGCCATCTGTCCGATAATTTATCAACTAAATCAGTGACAGGCCCTGAAAGAGGATGAAAGCAATAGGCATTGCCGCCAGCTTGCGTTTGTCCTCGTGCATAAACCAGGGTGCTCTTTCCGCCCTGCGCCTGCAGCGCCAAGTGCAGGCGCAGGGCGGCGATGCCAGCGCCACCGTTTAATTCGGAGGCCAGATGGACGATAGACGGGGCCATTCTGATTCCAGATCGGCAGCTAAAATTCAATCATGCGGGTTTATCGACTTTCGAAGTATCAACTGGATTTGAGCCATGACGCCTTGCTGCCGGGTTTGGTCCTCTACTTCCAGCAAGTTAGACCATGCAGGCGGCCCTGATTCCATGCCCATCTGCCTGCATAAACGGCCAATCCTGCGCAGTATGCGGTCTGCAAGGCATTCTGAGATGGGGCCGTGGCGCAGCCGGCGCCGATCGTAACCAACATCTTGAAGGTGAATGCTGACCAGATGGCTGCCAGGAAGACATAATCCTATTTCTAGTAAATTATAGGATACGGGTGACCAGCTTTTTAACTTGGAAATGGTAAAGGTGCACTTGTGATCGGGGTTGAAGCGGCTGGGGAATACTCCCTGCTCATAGAGGTCCTCATCCGGGACGATGACGATAAGGTGCCCGCCTGGCCTGACCAGTTTCCACCATTCATGCAGTGCAGCTTTGGGGTCTGTCATATGCTCCAGGCAGTGGCTTGAGTACACAAAGTCGAACGTCTCATGCACATGTTGGGTAATGAATTGGGCATTACCGTGATCCAAATCGAAAGGCCGGACTCCGGGAAGTATAGGATCCCCGCCGCAGCCAATATCGATGCCGGCGCCCTTTAGCAGAGACCGTTCCGCATCTGACCAAACGGCCCGTGTTTTGGTGCTTTCATTCATAAAAAAAGGATGCAGGAATTTCAGTTCAAGCGCCAATATTAATCAGACGTCCGGCCGAGCGCAGGATGTCTTCCGGAGCCAGATCGTCCATCGATGGCAGGGTCCACTCCCAACCGCGCCCGGCATGGGCGATGCCGATCAAGATGGTGTCTGCGCGGCAAGCGATGCCAGCAAACCACCCGCTGATGACCCGGGATGCATTCATCTGCTCAAAATCAGAAGTGTAGTTGCGGCGCAGATCTGGAACGATGACGATCTGCGGTATTTGCGCCCATCGTGCGGGATATTTGGTCCATGAATCCACACTGATCACAAGGTCCATGCTTTGAAGATGAAGGCATTGCTGCAGGAGCGCAGGCTGGCGCGCATCCACGACCTGTGGACAGCACGACAGCAGTTGGGTGCGCGAGGAATCATGCCATTCAAGCAGATGGATTTCTGCCTGGTAGTTCCTCACAAGTCCGATAATGACTTCAGCCCAGGCATCTACAGTCCAGCACTTGGCAGACAAACCTTTGAGGCCATGGTGCCCGTCGAGATGCGTCTGCAACAGGATGCGGGGCTTTAGCTCCCGGCGATGGCGGCTTTTCTGCCAGCCGGGCAGTGGTGGCGTAAAAATAAATTTATTGAATCTATTCCACACATTGCGAATCCGCAATTCGGTGGTGGTCGGATTGCGGTCTGCCCATTGAAGAATGGGCACACTGTTGACAAATTCCCGGATGGTCTGTTCAGCGGGATGGCCCTTGGAGCCGTAAAAAACTCTTGAGGTCAGGCCGCAATTCGCCATAAGGCCAAGTGGATAGGACTGTAGGGCTACGAAAAAATCGCCTATGCCTCCGCCGCATATAACAGGAAATAAGGCTGTTAGGTTAGCGTTCATGGCCTGGTGGATTTAAGAAATCGGACAAAGTTGGCTTGGATGGCTTCTGGGTTAAAAGTTTGAGCGGCAGCATGTTGGACCCTTGCTGCAAGTTTATTCCACAGTTCCGTGTCATCTGCCAGCCGAACTGCCTCATTTAGCAGCGCCGTTGGGCTGGCGTCGGCCACGACAAGTCCGGCTCCAGACTCCCGGCACCAGATTGACGCGGAGGCATAGGAGGGTGCCCAAATCAGCAAAGGCACTCCAAATTGGGCGAATTCGGAAATTTTTGATGGGAAGCTGGTTTCCATTCGCCGTTTAAGCGCAGGGTCAAAAGACATAGGAACCAAAAAGGCGTCTGCGGATGCCAGCCACGCGTCCAATTCTCTTCGTGGAGCAAAGTCAAGCCAGCGTCCCTGCCCGCGCAGCACATTTTTCATTTCCTCTGGCCACTTGGGATTGGAGCCTCGGACCTCAATGAAGACCTCTTTGCAGTGCAAGGAAGCATTTAAGACCTCTCCCAGCATTGGGCCATAGTCCTCTAGATTTCCGAAGTAGAGAATTTTGAAAGGCGCTGATTTTTTATGGGATGCATGCTTTTTTTGATGGAGTTTTTCTGGGACGGGATAGAGGACATATGACCTGGCATGTTCTCCAAGAGTATCCCGCATGCCTGGGCAGATGCAAAGGGCCAGCCCGGCTGTGCGATAAAGGTTGCGGAATCCTTTTTCTAGAGCCTGCTGAATTGGCCGGTGAACTTGGGCAATGTCCGGCCACCAGTCTTGGAACAGCGCCACCAGGGGCAGCTGGTGGCGGCGGGCAAAGCGCTGGGCGGCCATGAAGGCGTCTCCATGCGCGACCGTCAGGACAAGGGTGTTCCGGGGATCCGCCACCTGCCGGCGCAATTCCCTGTCCAGCCACCGGCCCTCCCAAAGCACCCAGAAATCTTCCGCCCAGCGGCGCAGGCAGGTTCGCGACAGGCGTCCCACGACGCGGCGGATGAGACGGGAAATCCCCGGCTGCCGCGGTTCCCCGCCGTAAACCTCCAGGGTGATTCCCGGCTGGTCCACCAGATGCCGGTGCAGGATGATCTGTCCAGCGCTGGTTGGTTCCGGACGCACCGAGGAGATCACAATGACGTGCAGCGGAGAATCCGTGCTCATGGGCAAAGGCGTTCCAGTGCCCGTTTCAACACGCCGTGGATGCGCTCCGGGTTCAGAATGGTCTGGCTGATGGAGCGGGAAGCTTCGCTGAGCTTTTTCCATTCAGAAGGGTCCGCTGTGGCGGACAGCACAGATTGTCGAAGGTCTTCGGGAGAATCGCTGATTGTGGCGGCGCCGCAGTTGTGCTTACGCGCAAAACGTGCAGCGCTCGAGTCTGCTGGTCCCCAGACAAAAACTGGCTTTCCAAACGGGGCGTAATCGAGCCATTTGGTGGTGAAGCTGGTTTGATTGAAGAGCTGCCACTCGGGTTCAAAGCTCATGACGGTAAGAAAGGCATCTGCAGCCTGCAGTTCATGCTGGAGGTCGGCAAAATCCAGCTGGCCGCGGAACACACCTGAGGCCTGGAAGCTCCGGACATCGGCCTCCGGCCAATCGTTGCCCATGGTGAAAATGGAAAGCTGGATGCCCGGGTGCTGCTCGAGATGCCGGGCCAGGCGGAGCATCATGCGCCCGTAGGCTCCGTAGCAATTCCCAGCGTAGGTTAGGCGAACCGGGCGCCCGCCAGTTGGAACGGAAATGGCGGGAGCCGGGGCTTGGGGTGCTGCACCGAGCGGGTACAGCACATGGCCATTGGGAGAGCCGCCAAACCAATCCCGCATGCCCTCACAAGTGTAGAAGACAGCGTCGGCATTGCTGTTGAGAAAGCGGAACTTGTCCAAGTGGTAGTCACGGAGGAAGGGATAAAGCCCCTGGCCCAGATAAGTGCCGGTGGTCAGAGGAAACAGGTCCTGGAAGTTGACAGCCAGGGGCACGCCCAAATGGCGGGACAACTGCCAGGCCCAGCCGGAGGTTTCATGGTCGGCAACGTTGAAAATGACATCCGGCCTCCAGGCCCTGGCCCGCTGGAGCAGCCCGGAGGGCAGCTTTTGCCACTGGACCAGCGAGCGGACGTTCGTCATTGGCCGGTTCAGCCGGGTCCGCGCCAGGCGGTGCAGCACGCGTCCGTGGCTGACGATCCAGGCCTCCACCTCGTCCGCCAGTTCCAGCATGTGCCCGCAAGCCGCCACTGCAAAGTCCTGGCGCTCCACGAAATGCCGGTACAAAGCCAGGCAACCACCTCCGCGTCCGCGGGCTGGAACCACCGAGGATACGATCAGTATTTTCACGGTTTGATAAACTTCACCACAGCAAGCCAGATTGCACGCGAAAGTCATGCCCGGTTCAAGAGCAATGGTGCGTGCCGTGTCCGCCGCAAAGAAAGTTTCAGCCGGAGAGTGCGTTCCGACCGCTGGCAGTTGGTGCAGTGCTTGATAGAATGTGGCCGAGTTATCGCGCGTCCAGTGGCACAAATTCCAACTCCAAAAGCCACAACAGCGAGAACCCATCAGCTTTGAGCCGCTGGTGCCGTATGAAAGGAGTCTTCCGGGCACCAGGGTGATCCAAGATGTAGCTGGGGTTCGGGTTGCCCTGGACGCAGATGGATTGGTCTGGGAGTTTGACAAAGCCCGTCGTGCCGAGGATGCAGGCGTTCGGTATGCAGGCCAGCACTTGCGGGCGCGCTAAATCCTGCCGATTGGCTTGGAGCCAGGGTTCGAGATCAGCATCCAAGAACAAGTTGCCGGCGAATTCGGGCAGGACAGGCTCATGCAGGGTGCGGACTGGGATATTGCGTTGGCCGGCCCAGGCAGAGATATCCGGGCAGAGTGACACAGGCCGCTGGAAAATTCGCCGCACCGGAGCAAGCAGGCCGCGGAGAATGTTCATGGAGGAGGAAACCGGGAAGGGGAGCTTGATCTCTGGCCAGGATGAGTGCCGGGCGCCCGGAGTCAAGTGGATGGCTTGCCCTGGGAACTGAAGGAGGAAACTTGACAGCAAATTACGGATAAGGAACTATTACGGTTATTAAATGAGTGCTTCCGCGTTGCTGCCTGCCCCTGCATTGGCACGGGGCGTGGAAATTCTGCGGCTCTTGGAACGGGAGCCGGAACGCACTCTGGAGGGAATCGCGGCGCATTTGCCTTATCCCAAGCCCTCGATCTTCCGGCTTTTGCAGACCTTGGCGCAGATCGGCTTGGTGGAAAAAACTCCCGAGGCCCGCTACCGCGCGCTGCAAGTGCTGAGACCGGCAGGCGTGGCCCGCCGGGATTTGGCGCAGGCGCTGGAGGAGGTTATGGAAGGTTTGGTGGGCGAAACGGGCTGCACGGTGGAATGGTTCGAAAGCACACAGGAAGGCATGCTGCTGCGCCGCCAGCGCCACCCGGCCCAGGAGGTGAGGGTGGTGGCCCGCCCGGGATTTCTCCGCGTCTGGAACGATGAGGCGGACGCTGTGGCCCTGCTGGGCCTGGCCTTCGCCCCCGAGGCTCCCGAGCCGGGTGCGATGGGGGCTTATCGCGCGGATGGGGTGAAGGGTCCGCTCTCCGCGCGCCAGGTGCGCGGGCGGGTGGCCGCGGCACGGACGGCACAGGCGGCCAGCGATCCCGCGTTCAACACCAATGGCATCCGGCGATCGGCCGCCGCGGTGTTCTGTCCGGACTGGGCCGGCGTGCTGGCCGCCGCCTGCCCTTACCGATTTGGAAGCCCGCCTGCCCCTTCCTCGTTAGAAATCCCGCTGCGCACGGCGGCCGGCCGGCTGCGGCGCATGCTCTGCTGAAAACGCATTATGAGAATCCTCTACATTGACATTGATTCCTGCCGTCCCGACCACCTGGGTTGTTATGGCTACCACCGCAACACTTCTCCGCACATCGATGCCCTGGCGCGCGAATCGGTCCGTTTTACGAATTATTACTGTTCGGACGCGCCTTGCCTGCCCTCGCGGACCGCGCTGTACACCGGGATGCACGGCATCCATTCCGGGGTGGTGGGGCACGGGGGGACGGCGGCGGATTTGTTTGTCGAAGGCCGGAGCCGGGCTTTCCGGGACCGGATCGAGCTGCAATCGCTGCCGAGCAGCCTGCAGAGCGTGGGTTTCCACACCGCACAGATCAGCCCCTTCGGCCAGCGGCATGCGGCCCGGCAGTTTTACGCCGGGTTCAACGAAATCCACAACACGGGCAAGGGGGGGATGGAATCGGCGGAAGAAGTCACTCCGGTGGTGATGAAGTGGCTGGAAGACCATGCGGCGGCGGACCGCTGGTTTCTCCATTTGAACTACTGGGACCCGCACACCCCCTACCGTGTTCCGGAAGCCTACGGAGAGCCGTTCGCGGAGGATCCGCTTCCGGCCTGGCTGACCGAGGAGGTCTGGCGCAGCCATTTGAACATGGTGGGACCGCACAAGGCGCAGGAGATCAGCATGTACGATGACCTGCCTCCGGCCTGGTTTGGCCCGGCGCCGCGCCAACCCGGGGCACTGCGCACCCAGGCGGACCTGCGGCGGATGATCGATGGTTACGACACCGGCATCCGTTACGTGGACGATCAAGTGGGCCGGATTGTGGCCGCTTTGAAGAAGGCCGGGGTCTATGAGGAAACGGCCATCATCATTTCCGCGGACCATGGGGAAAACCAGGGTGAGCTGGGCATTTACGGGGAACATGGCACGGCCGATCAAATCACCTGCCGGGTGCCGCTGATTGTGAAATGGCCAGGCTGCAAGGCAGGGCATGCCGATGGGGGCATGAATTACAACCTGGACCTGGCGCCCACCCTGGCAGAGTTGCTGGGATGCAAAGCCCAGCCCTGCTGGGATGGCCGCAGCTTCGCCCCGGCCTTGATGCAGGGGGTGGATGCGGGACGGGATCAATTGGTAGTCAGCCAGTGCGCCCATGTCTGCCAGCGCAGTGTCCGCTTCGGCGATTTCATTTACCTGCGGACCTATCACGATGGCTACCATTTGTTTCCCAAGGAGATGCTCTTCAATGTCCAGGACGATCCGCATGAGCAGCACGATCTGGCGCCGTCGCGTCCGGACTTGTGCCAGGAGGGGGCGGCGCGGCTGCTGGCTTGGCATGATGAGATGATGGCCACCTCGGTCTCCAATGTGGACCCGATGTGGACGGTGATGCGGGAAGGAGGACCCTTCCATGCGCGGGGACGCCTGAAGGAGTATTGCAATTATCTGGAAAAGACCGGGCGGTCTTGGGCCATCCCGGAACTGAAGCGGCGGCATCCGGGGGAGTTTGCGGACTGAAGCATTCAGGAGAGGCGGAGGGCGGATGAGCCTGGATGGTGAGCCGCCGTGCCCCGCACTGCGTGCGTTCCCAAAGCTCCGAAAAAGGATCGGAGCACTCCAGAAGGCGGCGGCAAAGTGAGCTTTGAGCCAGGGCTGAGGCCGTTCGATTCAATCAGCGGCTTCGCGGGCGTTTTGCGCTTGTGGCAGGATGCCCAAGCCACGGGTTGGCATCCGCTCTTCGATGGCGGGGTCTGCAGCCCGGGGCATCAGGGATCATCGGGAAGCGTGTTCAAGGAACCAGCGGCAGGCAGAGGCGATGCCCTGATCGAGCGGGATGTGAGGACGCCAGCCGAGCGACGAGATGCGGGTGATGTCCAGGAGCTTGCGCGGGGTGCCGTCCGGCATGGAGGTGTCCCAGCGGATTTCTCCGGCGAAGCCGGTGGCCTGGCGGACGAGAGCAGCCAGTTCGGCGATGGTGACGTCTTCGCCGCAGCCGACGTTGACCGGGTCGGGGGCGTCGTATTTTTCCAGGAGGAGGAGGCAGGCTTCGGCAAGGTCGTCACTGTGGAGGAATTCGCGCCGGGGGGTGCCACTGCCCCAGAGGGTGACGTGGGAGTCGCCACGGGATTTGGCTTCGTGGAATTTGCGGATGAGGGCGGGGAGGACGTGGGAATGTTCAGGGTGGAAGTTGTCGCCGGGGCCGTAGAGGTTGGTGGGCATGGCGCTGATGAAGGAGGCGCCGTACTGTTGCCGGTAGGCCTGGCAAAGGCGGATGCCGGCGATTTTGGCCAGGGCATAGGCATCGTTGGTGGGTTCGAGGGGGCCGGTGAGGAGGGCGGACTCGGGGATGGGCTGGGGGGCGAGCTTGGGGTAGATGCAGGAGCTGCCGAGGAAGAGGAGTTTTTTGACACCGGCCGCGTGGGCAGCGGGGATGACGTTGTTTTGGATTTGGAGGTTGTGGAGGAGGAAATCGACGGGGAAGGTGCGATTGGCGTGGATGCCTCCGACTTTGGCTGCGGCCAGGACGACGAAGTCCGGCTTTTCAGCCTGGAAGAACCGCTGGACGGCGGCGGGATCGAGCAGGTCGAGTTCCTGGCGGGTGCGGGTGAGGGGACGCAGGCCGGGGCGGGAGGCGCAGGCGCGGAGGATGGCGCTGCCGGCCAGCCCGCGGTGGCCGGCGATGAAGAGAGTGCCTTGGAGGGGGGTGGGGGTCATGGTTTGGGGACAAGGTTCCACCATTTAAAACGGCTCAGTTCGCCATCATGCATGGAAGCCACTGAACCGGCGATCATATATCCGGCTCCTGCCTGGTGCAAGTGGGCGGCGAAGAGCCGCAAGAGATCAAGGTCTTGCATGGAGGATGCGGCGGGAGATTTCGCGCTCGATGCGTTCATCTTCCCAGTCTGGATGGGCGGCAAGAACAGCGGCCCGCAGGAGATGGCGGGCAGTGCGGTGGAGCGACTGCCAGGTGGCCCAGCGGGCGTCCGGGCTGAGGGAGCGGAGGATTCGGGCGTGGACGGGGTCCGGGGCGTCCATGGCAATCATTTAAGCAGGCCGAGGCCGCGGCGTCACATGCGGATTTTGCGGCCGCTGCGTTCTTCTTCGAGCAGGGCGATGTCGGCATCGACCATGATCTCGGCGAGCTGGCGGAAGGTGACTTTCGGCTCCCAGCCGAGCTGGCGTTTGGCCTTGGAGGGATCGCCGATGAGGAGGTCCACCTCGGCGGGGCGCTCGTAACGGGCATCGTGGGCGACGTAATCGCGGTAGTCTTTGTTGACGCGGGCGAAGGCGACCTCAAGGAATTCGCGGACGCTGTGGGTCTCGCCGGTGGCGACGACGTAGTCATCGCCCTGGTCTTGCTGGAGCATGCGCCACATGGCTTCGACGTACTCGGGGGCGTAGCCCCAGTCGCGCTTGGCATCGAGGTTGCCCATGAAGAGCTTGTCCTGGAGGCCGGCGTGGATGCGGGCGACGGCGCGGGTGATTTTGCGGGTGACAAAGGTCTCGCCACGGCGGGGGGACTCGTGGTTGAAGAGGATGCCATTGGAGGCGTGCATGCCATAGCTCTCGCGGTAGTTGACCGTGGCCCAGAAGCCATAGACTTTAGCGGCACCGTAGGGGGAGCGGGGGTAGAAGGGGGTGGTTTCCTTCTGCGGGACTTCCAGGACTTTGCCGTACATTTCACTGCTGGAAGCCTGGTAGAAACGGCTTTTGGGACTGGCTTTGCGGACGGCCTCCAGGAGGCGGATGGTGCCGAGCCCGGTGACGTCGCCGGTGTATTCGGGGATGTCAAAGCTGACCCGGACGTGGCTTTGGGCGCCGAGGTGGTAGATTTCGTCCGGCTGGATGTCGCCGACGAGGGAGAGGATGGAGGCGGAGTCTGCCAAGTCGCCATAGTGGAGGCTGAGGCGCTTTTGAGTCTCCTGGGGGGCTTGGTAGAGGTGGTCGATGCGGTCGGTGTTGAAGCTGGAGGAGCGGCGGATGATGCCGTGGACGTGGTAGCCTTTTTCCAGGAGGAGTTCGGTGAGGTAGGAACCATCCTGGCCGGTGATTCCTGTGATAAGAGCGATGGGCATGGTCTGTTTATGGAGTAAAAATGGCGACGCCGCCATGGATTTTTCCGGTGGAGGCTCAGCCTTCCAGCGTACGGATCATGGGGAGGGTGCGGTAGGCATGGTCGAGGTCGAGGCCGTAGCCGATGACGAAGGCGTTGCCGATGGGGAAGCCGGTCCAGTCGGCCTGGATGGGCTTGCGGCGGGGGACGTCTTTATCGAGAAGGACACAGGTTTTGACCTCGGCGGCGCGGAGGGTGCGGAGGCGTCGGCGGACCATCCAGAGGGTCAGGCCGGTGTCGAGGATGTCATCGACGACAAGGACGCAGCGTCCGCGGTAATCCCCCTGGACGGCGTCGAGGCCCTGGAGGCGTCCGGTGGATTTTTTGCCCTGGTAACTGGAGATGCGCCAGCACTCGATGCGGGTGTCATGGGGCAGGTGGCGCACCAGGTCGGTGAGGAAAAAGAGGCTGCCGTTCATCAGCCCGACGACGGTGAGCGGGCGTCCGCGGTAGTGGCGGGAAATGCTGCGGGCGAGCTGGCGGACCCGGCGCTGGAGGCGTTCCTGGGAGATCAGGACCTTCCCGGGAAGGGGGGCGCGGGGCATGGGGTGTTCAGGTCTTGAGTTTTTTCAACTCGGCGTTGATTTTTTCCGCGAGGACGGAAGTCAGGTCGAATTGGAGGCCGCGCTGCCAGGCATCGCGGGCTTCGGAGGGGCGGCGGAGCTGCTTGAAGGCCAGCCCGGCATAGTAGTGGATGGCCTGGCAGGTGGCGGGATTGAGCTGGGTGGCGCCGGAATCGATCTGGCTGAGGAGCGTCTCGAAGTCGGCGCGCGCATTGTCGCGGCGGTGGATGAAGGCGGGGAGGTGGAAGTTGTTGACGGCGCGGATGAAGCGGGGGGCGACGGCGGTGGGGTCTGCATCGACGGCGGCATCCATGGTTTTGAGGCCGGTTTTGAGGTATTCGAATTTTTTCGGGCCAGGCATGGCGTCACGGCTGGCGAGGGTATAGGCACTGCCGAGGTAGGCACGGATGAGTTGGTCGGCGGGGTGGGCGGCGCTGAGAGTTTCGAGGCGGGAGACGAGGTTTTTGGTGGCGTCTTTGTCTCCGCTTTCGGCCACAGTGTGGAGGGCCTGGATTTCTTGGATCAGTGGGGAATCGAAGGGATCGGAGGCTGGGCCGGCAGGTGTGGCAGCGGGTTCAGCCAGGGCGGTCAAGGGCATGCCGAGCGAGAGGCAGGCCGCCAAAAAGCGATGCCAAATTTGCATGCTCTAAATGTTAAAAGCCCGGTTCGGCAAGGGAAGGGAAAACTTCGGCAAGTGCGGGCACACAACTCAGACAACACTTTCGCGTCACGCGCTGAACTTCGTTCGAGTCGAAGGGAGAAAATTCTGCTGGCGCAGAAATGCGGTCGAGAGGACTCGAACCTCCACGGTGTTACCCACAAGCACCTCAAGCTTGCGCGTCTGCCATTTCGCCACGACCGCTCTGAGTGGGAGATAGTGCTTGAAGATCGGAAGTTTGGCAAGTCCCGGCTTGGGTGGATTTTTTCCAAAAGCGGACCGTGAGCCCGGCGGCGGCGGCGGCCAGGCCGATGGCCAATCCGATCCAGACGCCGGTGGCGCCGAGGCCCAAGGGGAAGCCGAGAAGCCAGCCGATGGGAAGCGCAGCCAGCCAATACGCGCTGAAGGCAATCCAGGCGGGAACGCGGACGTCCTTGAGGCCGCGGAGGGCACCGATGCTTACGACCTGAATGCCATCGACCAGCTGGAACCATCCGGCAACGATGAGCAAGGGGATGGCCAGACGGATGACCTCGGGGTCCGGGGTGAAGAGGCGGGCGATCGACGGAGCGGCGGCCAGCAGGAAGAGGGCGGAGGCCATCATGAATGCCGTGACCGCGCCGAGGGCGCCGAAGCCGATGCGCCGCACCCGGCCTGCCTCCCGGGCCCCCAAGACCTGCCCGATCCGCACGGTGGTGGCCATGCCGAGGCCCAGGGGGAGCATGAAAATCGTGGCAGCAACGGTGATGGCGACCTGGTGGGCAGCCAGCGGGCCGGCCCCCAAGCTGCCAATGAGGAGCGAGGCGGCACCGAAAGCGCCGACTTCAACGAGCAATTGGACGGCGACGGGCAGGCCGAGGCGGAACTGGGCGGCGAGCTGGCGGGCGCAGGGCGGAAGCAGCCAGGCCCGGGGACGGCTGGAAGCAAAGCGGGCGGCGCCCCAAACATAAGCAAACAGCCCCAGGGCGATGGCCAGGCGGGAGAGAAAGGTGGCGATGCCGGCACCGAGCAGGCCGAGTTCCGGGAATCCGGCGTGGCCGAATATGAGGACCCAATTCAAGACGACGTTGAGCACGACGCCGCCGAAGGTGATCCAGAAGGGGACCCAGGGAGAGGACTGGGCCTCGGAGAAGTTTTTCAAAGCGGTAGCGGCAAAAACAAGCACCAGGGAGGGGAGAACGGCAGTGAGATAGGGTGCGAGCGCGGCCACAACTTCGTCATCCTGGCCGAGGCGGGGAAGCAGGAGCCAGCCCGCGGCTCCGGCGAGGATGACCAGCAGGCCCAGTGCGGCGGAGATGAGCAGGCCATGGCGCAGGGAATCACCGGAGGCCCGGCCATCACGCGCGCCATGGGCATGCGAGACCTGCACCGCCACCGCAGTGAGCAGGCCGATGCCGGAGACCATGAGGACGGAGGCCAGGGTGTTGCCGAGGGCAGCCGCAGCCAGGGGAACGGTGCCCACGCGGCTGATCATGACCGTATCGGCCAGGCCCATGAGCATCTGGCCCAGCTGGCCGGCCATGATCGGCAGAGCCAGGGCCAGCGTCTCTTTCAATTCGGTAAGCGTGGATCGGATTCGGTTCATATTTAAATCATGCGGATGGATGAAGGCACAAAAAAACCCGCCGGGCGGAGCGCGCGGCGGGTGGGGTGACCGGGTGGACGGATCAACGGACCCTGCTGCGGGGCTCCTGGAACGGCGCCAGGGACATCGGGAAATTTCGCTTCATGGAGGGGAATAATTCCGGATGGCCTCAGGCGGCTTTGGGCAGGTCTTTGTTGCCGCCCTTGCGGGGGCTGACCACGTGGTCCACCAGGCCGTAGGCCTTGGCGTCCTCGGGGGAAAGGAAGTGGTCGCGGTCGGTGTCTTTTTCCACGCGCTCAATGGACTGGCCGGTGTGGTGGGCGAGGATTTCGTTGAGCCGCTGCTTCATGCGCAGGATTTCCTGGGCCTGGATGGAGATGTCGGTGGCCTGGCCCTGCGCGCCGCCCAGGGGCTGGTGGATCATGATGCGGGCGTTGGGGAGGGCGTAGCGCTTGCCCTTGGTGCCCGCGGCGAGGAGCACGGCACCCATGCTGGCCGCCTGGCCGATGCAGAAAGTGGCCACATCACAGGTCACGTATTGCATCGTGTCATAAATCGCCATGCCCGCGGTGACATAGCCGCCGGGGGAGTGGATGTAGATTTGGATGTCTTTTTTCGGGTCTTCCATTTGCAGGAAGAGAAGCTGGGCAGTGACGGCGTTGGCGACGAAGTCATCAATCGGGGTGCCGATGAAGATGACGCGGTCTTTGAGCAGGCGGGAGAAGACGTCCCATTCGCTTTTGCCGCGGGCTGTTTCCTCCACCACATGGGGCACGATGTAGGGGCCGCCGACCATGGAGGTGAGGCGGTTGGGGGTGGCGCTGAGCGGGCCGCGGGCGTCAGATTGCATAAGGAAAAATTAGCTGATGGAGGCCGATTGCAAGAGGAATTCAACCGTCTTGCGCCGGAGGACGGATTGCTCGATCTCGCCCAGGGCATCGTTGTCACGGATGCGCTTGACGAACTTTTCCACGGTCAGGCCGCTGTCCTGGGCCAGATCGAGGATTTCCTGGTTCAATTCATCCGCGGTGACTTCGATTTTCTCGGCTTCGGCAATTTTGCCGAGGATGAAAGCGAGTTTGACGCGGTCGCGGGCGGAGGTTTGGGCGGCGTTGAAGATGTCTTCCTTCTTTTCTTCAAGCAATTGCTCGGGAATGCCGCGCATCTGGTTTTCCCGCACGATGTCGATGAGGGCGCGCTGGGTCTCGTTTTGTACCGAGGACTCGGGGAGGTCGAACTGGGTTTGGCCGCGGAGGTGTTCGAAAATCTGGCGGAGATGGTCTCCGCGGGCGCGCTGGGATTTGTCCGCCTCAATGTTGCTGCGGAGGCGGGATTGGAGTTCTTCCAGGGAGCAATGGGCCACGTCCTGGGCAAAGGCGTCATCCACCGTGGGGAGGGCTTTTTCCCGGACTTCTTCGACCTGGGTTTCATAGACGCCTTTTTTGCCGCGGAGGGGCTCCTGGGCGAAATCCGCGGGAAAATCGACGGTGACGGTGCGGGATTCGCCCGCTTTGGCGCCGATGAGCTGGGTGCCGAATCCGGGCAGGAAGATGTCGTCTTTGATCCAAATCCAGAATTTCTCCTGTTTGCCCAGCTGCGGGACCTGGGGGACCAGGCTTTCGATAGGCTGGCCTTCACAGGTGCCGGTGTAGGTGATGACGACGTAGTCGTCCTGCTGGACGGAACGGTCCACGGGTTTGTAATCGGCGCGCTGCTCGCGCAGGCGGTCCATCACCTGGGCCACATCCTCGCCGGTGACGGTGGCGTCGGTTTTGGTGACTTTGATGCCCTTGTAGTCAGGGAGCTTGAAATCGGGGGCCAGGTCCACGACGGCGGAGAAGCTGAAAGTGGCGCCTTTTTGGGCCTCACGCACATCCTCGACGCCGGGGACGTGGACGATGTTGAGTTTTTTGGAACGGACGGCTTCGCGGAAGGCATCGGGAACAATGCGGCGGCGGACTTCTTCTTCGATGTCTTTGGCGTAGCGTTTTTCGACAACGGAGAGGGGGGCTTTGCCCGGACGGAATCCGCGGATGGAGGCAATTTTCTGGAAGTCGGTGGTGATTTTGGAAAATTCCGCGTTCACGCGGTCGGCCGGAACCTCGATCCGGAGGCGGCGGCGGAGGGAAGAAACTTCTTCGATGGCGATGTTCATAAGGGAGGAAGACTAGCCCCGGCGCGTGGCGGTTCCAGAAAAATCCCTCGTGTGGGAAAGCTCAGACTTTCCGCCACTTTTCCAGCCGGCAGTCGAATCCTCCCAGATCGGCGGTCCGCTGTTCTTCCAGCCGGAGGGCGGGGTGGGGGGAGTCCATGCGCACGGGGTTGGCCAGGATCAGGCGTCCTCCAGGACGGAGGGCCGTGGCGGCAACGGCGAAGAGATCGGCGATGAGGCTGCGCAGGCCGTCAATGCGGACGCGGCGTCCGAGGGGGGGGTTGCTGATGACCAGGGTCAGGCTGCCCGGACGGATGCCCGTTTGAGCGGCGCCGCTGCGGAAATCGCAGGCCGCAAGGCCCAGTGGCAGGCCGGACAGCCCGGCGGCGGCAAAGTTCGCCCGGCAGGCCTCAAGCGCCACAGGGTCCAAATCCGTGCCGTAGAGCTGGGCCACTTGCCCGCGCCGGGCGCTTTCGATCAACTCCAGCCCGGAGCCACAAAACGGGTCCCAGATGTGTTCTTGCGTCCCCTCCCTTCCCGCCCAAAATGCCAATGCCGCGGCCAATGGCGGGTGGGACGCTGCGGGAACATCACCCACCCGGTAGCTGAAGCGGGGGTCGGGTACCAGGCGTGGACGCCATTCGAGTGAACTTCCCCCCGGGGCGGGGTGGATTTCGGCAGACCAGGGGGCTTGGCGGGAATCGTTCAGGATCGAGGGGCAGAGTTGGAAGGCTTTTCCGGTGATCTGCCGCAGGAGGGGCTCTGCGGTTTTCCGGCCAACCCACTCCAGGCGGTAGCGGGGAGGACCATCTTGGAAGGCGGCGAGGATGCGCTGGGAAGCAGAGGAGGCCAGCAGGCGGGCGAGGGCATCCATTTGCTCCGCCCCAGCCGCCAGTTTCACCAGGCCCACAGACAGTCCCAGGCTGCCAAAGCAGCGCAGGCTGAAAACATCTCCCAGGGTGAAGCCAGCCAGCGGACGGAGGGCCACCAAGCCGGGTTTGCATTCGATCAGGCGGAACATTGTGGAAAGGTGGGGATGCTGTTCCCATTCCTGCCGGATCCAGTGCTCCAGTCCGTGGCGCCCGCGCAGGTGCAGGCGCAGTCCGGGAAGCGGGAGGAGTGGGCGGTCGAAGACGATCCGCCCCGGATCACCACGCCGGGCGGCATTGGCTAACAACCGGGCCGCCGGGGCTGCTCCGCCCAGGGCTTCCAGTGCCGCAGTGCCGCCGATTTTTTCCAAAGCCGCATCCACCGCTTCGCGCTCACGCACGCCGGCGGCACGCGTGCGGAGGCCGAGCAGGGCGCTCTCCTCCTCCGGACCGGAATCGAGCTTGGGCAGGGCCTGCACGGCGTAACGGCGGATTTTTTCCTGGGCATCCCCCAGCAATTCCAGCATCCAAGCCCGGGCCCAGGCTTTTTCCTCCGGGGTCCCGTGTTCGCCAAAAACCGCACCCACCGCCCGGACCAGGCCGACCTGTTTCAAGCGCTCCTGAGGGGCCAGGGCTGCGTAGCGCGGCACTTCCCGGGTCCGCAGCTCGCTGCGGTGCAGGGTGCGGAACCGGGCATACGCTTCATCGACGGCCATCCGGCCATTACAGCCAGCAAATTCCGCTTTTGCCCACGGTGAATTTTCTCTGTTCAACCCGGCCCAACTTTTGAATGCTCTCCCGATGCTCATTCTCCCCGCCATTGACCTGATGGACGGCCAGGTCGTGCGCCTCGAACAGGGCCGCGCCGACCGCAAGACCGTCTATCACACCGACCCCGCCGCCATGGCACTCCAATGGCAGGAACAGGGCGCTGGTTGCCTCCATCTCGTGGACCTCGACGGCGCCTTCCATGGCAAACTCAAAAACCTCGGCGCTGTTCGTGCCATCACCTCCGCCCTCCGCATCCCCTGTGAACTCGGCGGCGGCTTGCGCACGATGGATGCCCTGGAACAGGTCTTCGCCGCCGGCGTCGCCCGCGCCATCATCGGCAGCAAGGCTTGCGAATCCCTCGATTTCATCCGCCAGGCCGTCCAGGCCTTCGGCGGCGACCGCATTGCCGTGGGCATCGACGCCAAGGACGGCAAAGTCGCCATCAAAGGCTGGGTCGAACTCTCTTCCTGGGATGCCCTGGACCTGGCCCGCGAAGTCGCCAGCCTGGGCGTCCGCACCGTGATCTACACCGATATTTCCACGGACGGGATGCTGGCCGGGCCGAATTTGGCCGCCCAGCAGGCCATGCGCACCGCCATACCCGGCACCCAGTTGATCGCCTCCGGAGGTGTGGGAACATTGGATGATATTCGCTCACTCCATGCCATCAACGGCCTCTATGGCGTCATCGTCGGCAAGGCGCTTTACGACGGCAAAATCGACCTTCCCTCATGTCTTTCGATTACACGCTGAAGCCCTTTGCCTCTGGCGCGGCGCCGTCGATTGACTACCGCGGCCTGCTCAACGAGGAGCAATACGAGGCCGTCAGCGCCCCGCCCGGCCCGGTCCTTGTCATAGCCGGCGCGGGCAGCGGCAAGACCCGCACCCTGACCTACCGCGTGGCCTGGCTGGTCGAGCACGGCGTCGAGCCTGAGCGCATCCTCCTGCTCACCTTCACCAACAAAGCCGCCAAGGAAATGCTCCGCCGTGTGGGCGATCTCCTGCCCCAGGACATATCCCGCCTCTGGGGAGGCACCTTCCACCACGTCGGCCACCGCATCCTCCGCCGCCACGCCCGCGAGGCGGGCCTTGACCCCGGATTCACCATCCTCGACCGCGAAGACTCCAAAGACCTCCTCTCCGCCTGCCTGGCCGATGCCGGCATCGATCCGAAAGAAAAGCGCTTCCCCAAAGCTGAAGTCCTGGTGGAGCTGTTCAGCCTGGCCGCCAACACCGGACTCACCCTTCCCCAGGCCATCCTCCGGCACTACCCGTATTTTGAGGAATTCGCCGACAAAATCGCCGCCATCCGCTCCCTCTTCACCGAGCGCAAGCGCAAGGCCGGCTGTGTGGATTACGACGACCTCCTGACCCTGCCGCTCTCCCTCCTCCGCGGACATGCCGGCCTGCTCCAGGCCTATCAAAATAGATTCCAGCACATCCTGGTGGATGAATACCAGGACACCAACCTCGTCCAGGCCGAGTTTGTGGACCTGCTCGCCGCCGGGCACCACCACGTCATGGTGGTGGGGGATGATGCCCAAAGCATCTATTCCTGGCGCGGGGCCAACTTCGAAAACATCATGAAGTTCCCCGACCGCCATCCCGGCGCCCGGGTCATCCGCATTGAGACCAACTACCGCAGCACCCCGGAAATCCTCGGCCTGGCCAACACCTCCATCGGCCACAACACCCGCCAATTCCCCAAGGAACTTCGCGCCGTCAACGCTTCCGGAATCAAGCCGGCCATCGTCGCCCTCGATGACAGCCGCCAGCAGGCCATGTTCGTGGCCCAGCGCATGCTCGAGCTTCGGGACGAAGGCATCGAACTCAACGAGATGGCCGTCCTCTACCGCTCCCATTTCCACTCCATGGAAGTGCAGATGGAACTCACCCGCCGCAACATTCCCTTTCAAATCACCTCCGGCCTGCGCTTCTTCGAGCAGGCCCACATCAAAGACATCGCCGCCTTCATCCGCCTGGCCGCCAACCCCTCGGATGAAGTTTCCTTCAAGCGCATCGCGCAGATGCTCCCCGGCATCGGCGCCACCACTGCCCACAAGCTCTGGAACCGCGTGGCGGAAGGGGCGGACTGGCTGGGCCTCAAAGTTCCGCCCAAAGCCGCCGCGGCCTGGAAACAATGGGCTCTCACCCAGGCGCAAATCCGCGAGCGTGCCGCCGAACCGCCCGCCGCCCTCATCCAGCTTGCCCTCGATGCTTTCTATGAGGACTACCTCCATGCGAAATACCCCAACGCGGAGAACCACAAGGAAGACATCCACCAGCTCCAGGAATTTTCCGGACAATTCCAGGAGTGCGCTGAATTCCTGGCCCAGCTTTCCCTCATGACCAACCTCGAAGCCGAGCCCTCCCTCGGGGCCTTTGGTGAGGATGAGGCGGTCAAGCTCAGCACCATCCACCAGGCCAAAGGCCTGGAATGGAAAGCCGTCTTCGTCATCATGCTGTGCGATGGCCTTTTCCCCTCCGCCCGCTCGATCGAGAGCGAGGCCGGTGAGGAGGAAGAGCGCCGTCTTTTCTACGTGGCCGTCACCCGGGCCCGGGAAGAACTCTACCTCAGCCACCCGCAAATCCGCTCCAGCGGCGGCTACGGCGAGACCTGGCAAAAGCCTTCCCGTTTCCTGGGAGAAATCCCCCGTTCCCTCTGCAACGTCTGGACCATCCGCCAGGAATCCCCCTGGGACCACACGGACGTGGACCAGCCCTTCTGAGCCATCCCTAACCCGCTGTGGGAACTCCTGCGAAAGGCCGCAACCGGAAAGTGCGGCCTGTGGGTTGCAAGCCCCGGCTCCGCAACGAAGCCAGGATGCGGTCTTCGTGGTTTGGGGCATCTGAATCGAACTCGGCCCAGCCTGGGGTCAGCTCCGAAGGCGTTCGGAACTGTCCCGGTTGTGTGCCCGCACTGGCTGCCGATTGGAATTACACCCGCTCCGCTCCCGAGTTGCCGCTTGATGGCTCCGGGGCTTGTGAAAGGATGACTCCGTGGCAATAGTTCACCCGATCCTCCAGCGCATTCCCGCATCAAGTCCGTTTCCCGGCCCCGTCGTTCTGGATGCGCAGGCGCCCTGGGTGGCTGTGCCACAGTGGCCGGCCTGCTGGATCGAGCCGCCCGCTCCGCATGCCACACCCTGGGTGGGTGAATTCCGCCTGGTCCTTGTCCTGTCCGAGGCGGAGCGGGTGCGCTTTGCCGCCAGCGCTGACGAGCGCTATGAATTGTGGCTGGACGGCATGCTGGGTGACCGGGGACCGGACCGTGGAGATGCCGTGCGCTGGCATTATGCGGTTTACGAGGCAGACCTGGCGGCGGGACGCCATGAATTGAGGTTCCGGGTCTGGGCCCTCGGGCCGATGGCACCCTCGGCCCAGATCAGCATCCGTCCCGGGCTGCTCGTGGCCGGGTGCGGGGACGCAGCGCACCGGATGCTTTCGACCGGCGTGGCGGCCTGGGAGTGGCGCCTCCTTCCTTGCTGGAGTTTTACCCGGGCCGGCATCACGGGGCCGGAGGAGCACCTGGACTTCCGCAACTGGCCGGAAGAGCACTCGGGCTGGGAGGTGCCAGCCCCAGGGCGCCATGGCAACAATGGGTTTGAGCTTTATCCGGGACGGGAAAGCCATTTGCTGGCTCCAACACTTCTGCCGGCCCAGCGGCTCACCCGCATGAAGGGAATGCGGGCACGCGCCAGCGGCCAGGGGGCTGCCGGGGACCCCTGGCCCGTGGAAGCTGCGGACGATGGCAATATCGGGCGCTGGCAGGCGCTGGTGGATGGCGTGGCGACCCTGACCCTGCCCGCGGGGAGCCGGGGCCGTGTTCTTTTGGATTTGGGCACGTATGCCTGCGGGCGCTTGAAGCTGGGGTGGCGGCAGGGGAGCGGCGCGGTCCTGGCTTCGCTGTGGTCGGAGGCCGCCCAGTTCGGTCCACGCCCTGAGGAAGCTGCAGCGCAGGGGAGGAAAGCGGACCGGGCCGCATGGGCCGGAGGCTGGTTCGGCGGTCCACAGGACAGCTGGACGGGCGATGGGCAGCAGCGCGAAAGCCACACGCTCTGGTGGCGTGCGGGGCGCTTCATCGTGCTGGAGTGGCGCGTGGGTGAGGAACCGCTGGAACTGGCCTTGCTGGAGGTGGAGGCGTGCGGGGCGCCATTGGATCCCCCCGTAATCCGGACGGGGGATGCGGATTGGGACCGGCTGGCCGCGGTGTGCGTGCGGACGCTGGAGGTCTGTGCGCATGAGACGACGATGGATTGCCCCCATTACGAACAATTGGCCTACGCCGGTGATTCACGCATTCAGTTGTTATGCTGGCAGGCGCTTTGCCCGGGGGATGCGGGTCTGGCTCTGCACACGCTGCGGCATTTCCATGCCAGCACGCTCAATCCCGGCATGTGGACAGCATCCTCCGCGCCCTCCCGCGGGT
>Ga0209172_10003432_pt1 | contig 24218 bp, 28 predicted proteins | sample LarsenN4metaG_FD_184113 | JGI IMG/M metagenome (GOLD analysis project Ga0209172, IMG submission 184113) | Hot spring sediment bacterial and archeal communities from British Columbia, Canada, to study Microbial Dark Matter (Phase II) - Larsen... ... | reverse complement strand
CATATCCGGCGGTCATCGTGCCGGTATCAGCTCCGGCCGATCGGTGATCAACCCGTACGCGCCGGTCGCGATCATCCGCGTGCCCTCCGGCAGGGACTGCATCATCGGCCAGGCGAGGAGATCGTAGACCCCGCCGATCCCCGGCCAGATCGTGAGCACCACGGTCGCCAGCCCGACGGCCACGAGCGAGCGCAGCAGCCGGTCGCGCAGCTCCATCAGGTGGGAGATGAAGGTGTCTTCCGTCACCCGTTCACGGTTTTCAAGGCTTGTGCGCCGGCGCCTGCTGGCTGGTGTCGAGCGCCAGGTCGAGCTGGCGGGATGCGGGCTCGGCGGCGGGCTCGACCGGCGCGGGCGCGGGCTCGGACGCGGAATCGGCCGTCGGCTGCGCAAGCCGGTTGAGCTCGCTCTCGGTCTCGGCGACCCCCTTTTCCACCGACTGGCCGAACGAGCGCGCCGCGTCCTCCATGCTCGACTGCAGCTTCTTCAGCTCATCGAGCTCCATCTCGCGCGCGATGTCGGCCTTGACGTCATTGACATAGCGCTGCATGCGGCCGAAAAGGTGCCCCAGCGTGCGCGCGAGGCCCGGCAGCCGCTCGGGCCCGATCACGATCAGCGCCACGACCGCGATCACCAGCAGCTCGGAGAACCCGATGTCAAACATCGAAAACCCGTGAACGGTGAGCGGTGAACGGTGAACGGTGAACCGTAAATCCGCGGGAGCGGCCGCTGACCGCTCACCGCTTGCTGCTCACTGCTCACGTCTTCGGGCTTTCCTTCCTGGCTTCGCCTTCGATCGTCTGGCCGGTGCCCGGTGGAAGCTCCCCCTTGGCCTGCGCGGCCTTTTCCTCTTCCGACTTCATGCCTTCCTTGAAGCCCTTCACGGCGCTGCCCAGGTCGGCCCCGAGGCTGCGCAGCTTCTTGGTGCCGAAGATGAGGACCACTACCAGCAGCACGATCAGCCAGTGCCAGATGCTCAATGAGCCCATGTTCGCTCTCCTGGAAGTCCCGCCTATTCGCGGGACTTCTTTTCATCGATTCCGGAAATGCCCTCGCGGCGGCGCAGCTCGGCAAGCACGTCCTCGGGCGCGAGGCCGTGCCATGCGAGCAGCACCAGGCTGTGGAACCAGAGATCGGCGGTTTCACGCACGATATGCAGTTTATCACCGCCCTTCGCGGCAAGCACCGTCTCGGCCGCCTCCTCGGCCACCTTCTTGAGGATCGCGTCCTCGCCCGCGGCGAAGAGGCTCGCCACGTAGGAGCTCGAGGGCTCGGCCTTGCGGCGCGCCGCGATCACTTCGCCAAGACGCAGCAGGATGTCCGCCTTGATCATCGCTGGGAGCGCTTGTAGATGTCCTTCGGGTCCTTGAGCACGGGGTCCGTCACCACCCATTCGCCCCGATCGAGCTTCCGGAAGAAGCAGCTCGCCCGTCCCGTATGACACGCGATGCCGCCTGCTTGTTCCACTTCCAGCAGGATCACGTCCTCGTCGCAATCGAGCCGGATCGCCTTCACCTTCTGGACGTGGCCCGATTCCTCGCCCTTGCGCCACAGCCTCGCGCGCGAGCGCGACCAGTAGTGCGCCTCGCCGGTCTCGACCGTCTTGCCGAGCGCCTCGCGGTTCATCCACGCCACGGTGAGCACCCTGCCGCTGCCGGCCTCCTGCGCCACCGCGGGAACGAGCCCGTCGCGCGCCCAGTTCACCTTGCCGAGCCAGTCCTCCGTCATCGCTCCCCGTTCCGGGTTCATGGTTCAAGGTTCAAAGTTGTAACACAAAACGCGGAGCCTTGAACATGAAACTCGAAACTCCGGCTACAGTCGGACTTCGATGCCGTGCCGCGCCATGTGCTCCTTCGCCTGGCGGATGGTGTACTCGCCGTAATGAAAGACGCTCGCCGCGAGGACAGCGTCCGCCCGGCCGACGAGGATGCCCTCGACCAGGTGGTCGAGATTGCCGACGCCGCCGCTCGCGATCACGGGAATCGACAGCGCCTCGGAGAACGCGCGCGTGAGCTCGAGATCGAAGCCGCTGCGCGTGCCGTCGCGGTCCATGCTGGTGAGCAGGATCTCGCCCGCGCCACGGCTCTCCATCTCCCGGCCCCACGCGAGGGCGTCGCGCCCCGTCGGCTTGCGCCCGCCGTGCGTGTACACCTCCCAGCGCGGCGCGCCGGGCCGCGGCACGCGTTTGGCGTCGATCGCGACGACGATGCATTGCGACCCGTAGCGGCCGGTCGCCTCGGTGACGAGCGGCGGGTTCTGTACCGCGGCGGTGTTGATGCTGACCTTGTCGGCGCCGGCGTTGAGAAGCCGGCGCACGTCTTCGACCGTGCGCACGCCGCCGCCCACCGTGAGCGGGATGAACACCTGCGCGGCAACCGCTTCCACCACGCTCACGATGAGCTCGCGCCCGTCGCTCGAGGCCGTGATGTCGAGGAAGGCGAGCTCGTCGGCGCCCTGCTCGTCGTAGCGCCGCGCGATTTCCACCGGGTCGCCCGCATCGCGCAAACCGAGGAACTTCACCCCCTTCACCACGCGTCCCGCGGTGACGTCGAGGCAGGGAATGACGCGCTTCGCCAGGCCCATGAAGAAACTCGTGAATAGTGAATGGTAAATGGTGAATCGTCGCTACCGCTGGGCTGCTACTCGCCGACCAGGCACGCCGATGTCCGGGAGCGCCGTTCAGCGATCCTTCCATTCACGATTCACGACTCACCTTTCTTCGAGAGCTGGTCGGCGAGCTTCTGCGCTTCGGCGAAGTTGAGCTTGCCCTCGTAGACCGCGCGTCCCGTGATGGCGCCGATGATGCCCTCGTGCTCGACCTTGCACAGCGCCTTGATGTCTTCCAGGTCGGTGATGCCGCCGCTCGCGATCACCGGTACCGTCAGCTGGCGCGCGAGCGCGACGGTCGCCTTGATGTTGACGCCGGTCAGCATGCCGTCGCGCCCGATGTCGGTGTAGATGATCGCCTCCACGCCATAGTCCTGGAACTTCTTCGCGAGGTCGGCCACCTCGTGCCCCGTCATCTTCGACCAGCCGTCCACCGCGACTTTCCCCTCCTTCGCGTCGAGCGCGACCATGACGTGTCCCGTGAACGCCGTGCACGCGTCGTGCAGGAAGCCCGGCGTCTTCACCGCCGCCGTCCCGATGATGACGTAGCTCACGCCGGAATCGAGGAGCTTCTCGATCGTGTCGAGGTCGCGGATGCCGCCGCCCAACTGGATCGGGAGCTTGTCGCCGACCGCCGCGGTGATGGCCTTGATCGCGTTCTCGTTCCTCGGCCGGCCGGCCGCGGCGCCGTTCAGGTCGACCACGTGCAGCCTGCGCGCCCCCTGCGCGAGCCAGTTCTGCGCCGTGGCGGCCGGGTCGTCCGAGAACACGGTCGCGGTCGACATGGCGCCCTGCCTCAGGCGCACGCACTTGCCGTCCTTGAGATCGATCGCCGGAATGATCAGCATGGCGCTATGAGTTTGCCCGACTCTGGTCCGACAAACTCATCCGGGCGATGCCGCAGCGCTCTGTTCCGCGCGCCGCGCCGCGGGCTGCCATGCGATGAAATTGGCGAGCAGTCTCAAGCCGGCCGCCTGGCTCTTTTCCGGGTGGAATTGCACGGCGAAAATGTTGTCGCGCGCGCAGGCGCAGGTGAACGGCACGCCGTAGACGCTGCTTGCCGCAACCAGCGCGCGGCTCGCCGGCTCCGGAAAATAGCTGTGCACGAAGTAGAAACGGGTCCCCTGCGCAATCCCCTCCCACAACGGGTGGGGCGCCGCCTGCCGCACCTCGTTCCAGCCCATGTGCGGCACCTTGAGCCGGACGCCCTGCTCGTCCGTCATTTTCCCGGAAGGAAAGCGCCGCACGCGCCCGGGCAGCAGCGCGAGGCCCGCGACATCACCCTCTTCGCTCCGCTCGAACAGCATCTGCAGCCCGATGCAGATTCCGAGAAACGGCTTGCCGCGCGCCGCCGCGAGCACCGCCTCGCGCAGCCCCCGGGCATCCATCTCGCGCATGCAGTCGGGCATCGCGCCCTGCCCGGGAAACACCACGCGCGGGGCGCGCATCACGATTTCCGGGTCGCTCGTCACCGCGACCTCGAGCCGCGGGGCGACGTGCTCGATCGCCTTCGCCACCGAGCGCAGGTTGCCCATGCCGTAGTCAACGACAGCGACGTCGATCATGACTTCGTCTGTTCCATGTTCAAGCTCCCACGTTCCGAGTTCCAGGTTGCATTGAGACGTGAATCCCGAACCGTCAACCCGGAACGCCGAACCTTGAATCTTGCACTTTGAACCTTGAACTTTGAACCTTGAACCCGGAACACGGAACAGGCAGGCCGTCCTATAGCGTGCCTTTGGTGGAGGGCACGCCCTTCACGCGCGGATCGGGTTCGACCGCGGCGCGCAGCGCGCGCGCGAACGCCTTGAACGCGGTCTCCGCCTGGTGGTGCGCGTTCGTGCCCTTGAGGTTGTCGATGTGCAGCGTCACCTGGGCGTGGTTGACGAAACCCTGGAAGAATTCGCGCGCCAGGTCCACGTCGAATTCGCCGATGCGGGCGCGCGCGAACGCGACGTGATACTCGAGCCCGGGCCGCCCCGAAAGGTCCACCACCGCCCGCGACAGCGCTTCGTCGAGCGGCACGTACGCGTGCCCGTAGCGGGCGACGCCCTTCTTGTCGCCCACCGCCTTCGCGAAGGCCTGGCCGAGCGCGATGCCGACGTCCTCGACGGTGTGATGCGCGTCGATGTGGAGGTCGCCCTTCGCCGACACCTCGAGGTCGAACACGCCGTGGCGCGCGACCTGCTCGAGCATATGATCGAGGAATGGCACGCCGGTCGCCACTTTGCTCTCCCCGTTGCCGTCGAGGTCGAGCTTGACCGCGATCGCGGTTTCCTTCGTCTTGCGGCTGACTTCGGCTTTACGCATGGCGGTGCTCACGCCGGTGAAGGTGCAGGGCGCACGCGCGGATCAATCCCGGGGATCAAGCGTTGAGGGTCTGGGTCAATGCGGCGAGGAAAGCGTCGTTCTCATCCGGCGTGCCGACCGTCACCCGCAGGCAATCCGCGAGCAGGCGATGAGAACCGTGGAGACTCTTGATCAGTACTCCGCGTTGTTTCAGTCCGTCGAAGACGCGCTCCGCCTCGCTGATTCTGAACAATATGAAGTTGGCGTCGCTCGGGTACGCCGTCGCTCCCGGCACGCGCCGCAACCCCTGCAGCAGCCGGGCGCGCTCAAGCTTGATGGCCGCCGCCTGTTCTGTCAACACCGCCCCGTGCTGCAGCACCTCGGCGGCGACAATCTGCGTGAGGGTGTTGACATTATACGGCAAACGCAGCTTGTCGAGCTCGACGAGCCATGCCGGGCTCCCCGCGAGGACGCCGAGGCGGATACCCGCGAGCCCGAGCTTGGACAGCGTGCGCAGCACGAGCAGGTTCCCGTGCCGCGGCAGGCGCGCCATGAAGCTGCGGTCCGCAAACACGTGGTACGCCTCGTCGATCACGACCAGGCCCGGCGCGGCCCCGATGATGCGCTCGATCATGCCGGCGTCGAACAGGTTGCCGCTCGGGTTGTTCGGATACGCGACGAACACCAGCGCCGGCCGGTGTTCGTCGATCGCCGCGAGCGTGCGCTCGATATCGAGCGCGAAATCCTCGGTGAGGTCCACGCCAACGTAACGCGCGCCCACGAAGCTCGCGATCATGCGGAACATGGTGAAGGAGGGCTCCACCCCGAGCACCACCGCGCCCGGCCTCGCGGCGGCGAGCGTGGCGATCTGGATCAGCTCGTCGGAACCGTTGCCGAGCAGGAGCTCCATGCCCGCGGGCACCGCGAGCGCCTCCCGCAGCCGCGCTTTCAGCGCCGCCGCGCCCGGGTCGGGATACCGGTTGAGCGGCGCATCCTCCAGCAGCCGCGCAAGCCGCGCGCGCAGCGCGGGCGGCAGCCGGTACGGATTCTCCATCGCGTCGAGCTTCACCATGCCGGTCGCGTCGGGCACGTGGTACGCGGTGAGCGCCCGTATCTCGTCGCGGATGATCTCTTCGGGTGTTTTGGCCATCGCCATTAGCCGCCAAGACGCAAAGCCGCCAGGAGAAGCTGGAAAATGCGGTTCAAGACCCGCTCACCTTTCAAGCCGCCAAAGGACCTCGTTTTCGAAAAACGCCAGGGACACGTGGCCTCCTCACCGGGATTCCTGCTCGACCGAAACGGATCTTATTTTCTTTTTCTTGCCTTACCTGGCGTCTTGGCGCCTTGGCGGCTGTTTTCTACCATGCGGTATTCGGCCGATTTCGCGTGCGCGGGCAGCCCCTCGCCGCGCGCAAGCTCGGCCGCGACGGCGCCGAGCTTCGCTGCGGCCGTGCGCGAGACGCGGATGACGCTCGAGCGCTTCTGGAAATCGTAGACCCCGAGCGGCGAGGAAAACCGCGCGGTGCGCGAAGTGGGCAACACGTGGTTGGGCCCGGCGCAGTAGTCGCCCAGCGCTTCCGAACTGTGGCGCCCGAGGAAGATCGCGCCCGCGTGGCGGATCCTGGCGAGCAGCGCATCCGGGCGCCCGACGGAGAGCTCGAGGTGCTCGGGGGCGATGCGGTTGACCAGCCGGCAGGCTTCGTTCAAGTCGCGCACCCGGATCAGCGCTCCGCGCTTCGACAGCGCCGCGGCGATCACCGCGCGCCGCGGCATCGCGGCAAGCTGGCGCGTCATGCTGGCGGAAACCGCCTCGATGAATGCGGCATCGGGCGTGATGAGAATCGCCTGCGCAAGCTCGTCGTGCTCCGCCTGCGCGAAGAGATCCATCGCGACCCAGTCGGGGTCCGTCTTGCCGTCGCAGACCACCACGACCTCCGAAGGCCCCGCCACCATATCGATGCCGACCACCCCGAATACGCGGCGCTTGGCCGCCGCGACATAAACGTTGCCCGGGCCCACGATCTTGTCCACCGCCGGAATGGTCGCCGTGCCGTAAGCGAGCGCGGCGATCGCCTGCGCTCCCCCGACGGTGAACACGCGGTCCACCCCGCACATCGCGGCGGCGGCGAGCACGAGATCGTTCCTCTCGCCGCCGGGAGCCGGCACCACCATGATGATCTCGCGCACCCCGGCCACCTTCGCCGGCACCGCGTTCATGATCACCGATGACGGATAGGCCGCTCTTCCGCCGGGCACGTAGATGCCGACGCGATCGAGCGCGGTGACGCGCTGGCCGAGCTCGGCGCCTGCGGCGTCGCGATAGCGCCACGACGCCGCAAGCTGTTTCCTGTGGTAAGCGCGCACGCGCGCGACCGCGGTTTCGAGCGCGGCGCGGGCCGCTTTCGGAATGCGGCTGCGGGCCCGTCTCAACTCCGCGCGCGGCATCTCGAGCGCCGCGACCGTCGCTGCGTCCACGCGGTCGAAGCGCCGCGTGTATTCGAGCAGCGCCGCGTCCCCGCGCGCCCTCACGTCGGCGAGGATCGCCGCCACCGCGGCGTCAACCTGCGGATCCTGCGTCGACTCGAACGCGAGCAGCTCCGCGAGCCCCGCGTCGAAGCCGGGCTCGCCGGTCGCGAGGCGCCGGATCGCGATCATGCGGCGGCGCGCGCGAACGCCTCGATCAGAGGCTGGATCGCGGCGCGCTTCACCTTGAGCGCCGCCTGGTTGACGATGAGGCGCGCGCTCACCGCCCCGATGTCCTCCACCGCCTTGAGCTTGTTCGCCCTGAGCGTTCTCCCGGTATCGACCAGGTCCACGATGGCGTCGGCGAGCCCGGTGAGCGGCGCGAGCTCCATCGAGCCGTAGAGCTTGATGAGGTCGACGTGCATGCCCTTGGCGGCGAAATGCTCGCGCGCCGCCCGCGCATACTTGGTCGCGACGCGCAGGCGCGCGCCCTGGCGCACCGCGCGCGCGTAATCGAAGCCCCGCGGCACGGCGACGACCATGCGGCAGCGCGCGATCTTGAGATCGACGGGCTGGTAGAGGCCCTGCCCGCCGTGCTCGTCGAGCACGTCCCTGCCCGCGACGCCGAGATCGGCCGCGCCGTACTGGACATAGGTCGGCACGTCGGACGCGCGGACGATCAGCAGCCGCACGTCGCGACGGCTCGTCGCGAGGATGAGCTTGCGCGATGTTTCGGGATCCCCGCGCGCGACGATTCCCGCCGCCTTGAGCAGGGGCACGGTCTCATCGAAGATGCGGCCCTTGGAGAGCGCGATCGTAATCACGGCCGCGACCAGAATTCCTAAAAAAACAGCATTTTACCGCAAAACACCCCCATGGACCGCCAAGCCCGCCAAAACGCCGCAGGAATCGAAGATCGAGTGGGTGTCGCTCGCAGTACCGGGCCCTTGGCGCTTCAGTTTCCGTTTCGCCTTCCTCGGCGGCCTTATGGCGGTTAAATTATCGTTGTTGTTTTTCTTGGCGCCTTGGCGTCCCGGCGGTTCAAATTTGCGTTCAGCGCGCGCGGCGGATGCGCGCGCCGAGCCTGGAGAGCTTCTCCTCGATCCGCTCGTAGCCCCGGTCGAGGTGGTAGACGCGGTCCACGGTCGTCGTGCCGCGCGCGATGAGCCCCGCGATGACCAGGCTCGCGGAGGCGCGGAGATCCGTCGCCATCACGTTCGCGCCATCGAGGTGCGGGACGCCTTTCACCACCGCGGTGTTCCCCTCTACCTCGATGTCGGCGCCCAGGCGCTTTAACTCCTGCACGTGCATGAAGCGGTTCTCGAAAACGGTCTCGGTGACGAGAGCGGTCCCGCGCGCCACGCTGTTCAACGCCATGAACTGCGCCTGCATGTCGGTGGGAAAAGCCGGATACGGCGCGGTGCGCACGTTGACCGAGCTCGGCATCCCGCCGGTCTCGAGCGCGATCCAGCCCGGACCGCATGTCACGCGGGCGCCCGCTTCGCGCAGCTTCTCCAGCACGGCGTCGAGGATGTCCGGACGCGCGTCGCGCAGCGTGACCGACCCGCGCGTCGCCGCCGCCGCGGCGAGAAAGGTGCCGGTCTCGATCCGGTCCGGCATCACCCGGTGGCGCGCGCCGTGCAGCCGCTCGACGCCCTCGATCGTGATGACATCGCTGCCGGCGCCATGGACCTTCGCGCCCATCGCGTTCAGGCAGTCGGCGAGATCCACCACTTCCGGCTCGCGCGCGGCGTTCTCGATCATGGTCGCGCCGGAAGCGAGCGTCGCGGCCATCATGAGATTCTCGGTGCCGGTGACGGTGACGAGGTCCATGCAGATGCGCGCGCCCTTCAGCCGTTTCGCGCGCGCCGTCACGTAGCCGCGATCGATGCCGATCTCCGCGCCCATCGCCTGCAGCCCCTTGATGTGCTGGTCCACCGGACGGAGCCCGATCGCGCAGCCGCCGGGCAGCGAGACGCGCGCCTCTCCGCAGCGCGCGAGGAGCGGCCCTAGCACCAGCACGGAGGCGCGCATGGTCCGCACCAGCTCGTACGGCGCGACGGGGTTCATGATGCGCGCCGCGCTCAATTGCACGCCCAGCTTCTCGTCCATCGAGACGCTCACCCCCATCGGCGCCAGCAGCTCGAGCATGGTGGTGACGTCGCGCAAATGCGGAACGTTGGCGACGGTGAGCGGCTCGGACGCGAGCAGGGCCGCGGTGAGGATCGGCAGGGTCGCGTTCTTCGCGCCCGAGATGCTTACCTCGCCGGTGAGCGCGACCCCGCCTTCGATAACAAGCTTATCCATGCCGCGCCCAGTCCTCGGGCGTGAAGGTCTGCATCGAAAGCGCGTGGATCTCCGCGCGCATGCGGCCGCCGAGCGCTGAGTACACCATCTGGTGCTGCTGCACCCTCGATTTGCCGCGGAAAGCGGCGCTCACGATCACCGCCTCGAAGTGATGCCCGTCGCCCTGCACTTCCACGTGCTCGCAGGCGAGGCCGACTTCGATCCAGCTCTTGATCTGTTCAGGACTGATCACCGTATTGACGCTCCTGTCCAGTCACCTCTCACGCCCCCGAGGTCAATGGCGGAGCTTGTAGCCGATCCTGATGAGCCACAGGGTGAAGAATGATAAGGCGAAAAAACTCGCGCCGACAATCGCGAGGGAGAGCCACGGCGAGACATCGGCGTGGCCGAAGAAGCCGTAGCGGAAGCCGTCCACCATGTAGAGAATCGGGTTGAAGAGCGACAGTCTCTGCCAGAACGGCGGCAGCGAGTGGATCGAGTAGAACACTCCCGAGAGGAAGGTGAGCGGCAGGATGATGAAGTTCTGGAACGCCGCGAGCTCGTCCACCTTGCTCGAGTAGAGGCCCGCGATGATGCCGAGCGCGCCCATCACGCCGCTGCCCGCGACGGCGAACGCGATCACCCACAACGGGTACTCGAGCGGGATCGCGACGAACCAGACCGTGGCCGCGAGCACCCCCATGCCCACCACCAGCCCGCGCCCGATCGCCGCCAGGAGGTAGGCGAGAAAGAACTCGCGGTGCGAGAACGGCGGCAGCAGCACGAAGACGATGTTGCCGGTCATCTTCGATTGCATGAGGCTCGAGGAGCTGTTGGCGAAGGCGTTCTGCAGCGCCGACATCATCGCGAGGCCCGGGACCAGGAACGCGCCGTAGTCGACGCCGGGGAAGACCTCGACGCGCCCGCGCAACGAGTACGCGAACACGAGCAGGAACAAGAGCGCCGTCAGCACCGGGGCGAGCACGGTCTGCACGCTCACCTTCCAGAAGCGCAGCCATTCCTTGCGGAACAAGGTATAGAACCCCGTCATCCGCGATCCGGGATGCCCGACGACAAGCCCGCCAGGCTGCCGCTCCTGATCAGGAACTGTCATTGGTCACCCATCCCGCATCCCGTATCCCGAATCATGCCTTGCGCATGATCTGCACAAAGATCTCCTCGAGATCCGGCTGCATGACTTCCATCTCCTGGATCTCGACACGGGCGGTGCGCAACTCCGCGAGCACGCGCTCGAGCTCGGCGTAGTCCCTGAGCGCGAGGCGGTAGCCGCCCTCGTCGCGCTGCGCGACGAGCGGCGCGAGCGCCGCGGGGAGCCGGTCGGGGTCGAGCCGCAGCTCGACGTAGCAGCCCGAATGCATGCGCAGCAGGTTGCGGGTGGTGTCGAGCGCGACGATGCGGCCCTGCTTGAGCATCGCGATGCGGCCGCACAGGGCTTCGGCCTCCTCCAGGTAGTGCGTGGTGAGGACGACCGTGTGCCCGTCGCGGTTCAACCGCCGGATGAAGCGCCACAGCGCCTGGCGCAGCTCCACGTCGACGCCGGCGGTCGGCTCGTCGAGCACGATCACCGGCGGCTTGTGCACCAGCGCCTGCGCCACGAGCACGCGCCGCTTCATGCCGCCCGAGAGCGCGCGCATGTTGGTTTCCGCCTTCCCGGCGAGATCGAGGTGGTGCATGACCTCCTCGATCCACGCGCGGTTGTCGCGCAGGCCGAAGTAGCCGGACTGGAAAGCGAGCGCTTCGCGCACCGTGAAGAAGGGATCGAACACCAGCTCCTGCGGCACCACGCCGAGGGAGCGGCGCGCGTCCCGGTACTCGCCGACGACGTCGAAACCCGTCACGCGCGCGCGGCCCCGCGTGGCAATCGCGAGACCGGCGAGGATGCTGATCAACGTGGTCTTGCCCGCGCCGTTGGGGCCGAGCAGCCCGAAGAACTCGCCCGGCGCGATCTCGAGGCTGACGTCGTCGAGCGCGCGCAACGCGCCATAGTCCTTGGAGACGTGCTCGACCTGGATTGCGGGAACCATTACCGGCAATGCGGAATGCGGGGTGCAGAATGCAGAGTTTCAGGTGCAGTTCCGCTCTGCACTCTGCACTCATCGCTCATCACTGATGAGTTCGGTGACGCCGTAGAGGGCGGCGAGGCTCTTGAGGTTGTCCGGCAGGTTGCGGAAGCGGATGCTGCGGCCGTTGCGCGCCGCCTCGCGCCGCCATTCGAGCAGCAGGCTCACCGCGGAGGAATCCACTTCCGTCACCCCCGCGAGGTCGACGGCGAGCTCGGGAGCGGTGAACAGCCCCTTGCCCTCGGCGAGCACGGATACCACGTTATTGATGTTGATCGGCCCCTGCACCACGCAGCGGCCGTCCCGGCATTCGATCATTTCTTGGTAGCCTGGGCGAGCTGCCGGTTCTTTTCGCCGAGCGACTTGATGAGCCCGTCGATGCCGCCCTTCTGCACCTCCGTCGTGAACGTACTGCGGTAGTTCTGCACCAGGCTCACGCCTTCGATCGCGACGTCGTAGACCTTCCAGCCCCGATCCGTCTTCTCCATGCTGTAGTCGATCGTCACCGGCGGCCCGCCCGGCTGGATGATCTGCGATTTCACCACGACCTGCTCGTCGTTCGGCTGCATGCGCAGGGGCTTGTAGTCCACGGTCTGGTTGCGGTAGGCGGTGAACGCGGCGGCGTAGGTGCGCACCAGCAGCACGCGGAACTGCTCGGTGAGCGCCTTCTGCTGCTCGGAGCTCGCCTGCCGCCAGTTCCTGCCCATCGCAAGCTGCGTCATGCGCGCGAAGTTGAAATGCGGCAGCACCTTGCTTTCGATGAGGTCGATCACCTTCGTCGGGTTGCCGGAGTGGATGTCCTTGTCCGCGCGCAGGATCGCGAGCACCTCGTCGGTGACGCTCCGCGCGAGGGTATCGGGCGGCGTCGCTCCCCGCGCATGGCCCGGTATCCCTCCCACCAGCCATGCCGCCGCCAACGCCACCAGAAATTTCTTCATCATCGCCTCACTCGTCGCCGCTCGTTCGTCACTGGTCACTCAACTGACCGTTACTTGGTCCCGCCCTCGGCGGCCTTGCTGTACAGGAACTGGCCGATCAGCTTCTCCAGCACCACCGCGGACTGCGTGATCTTGGCCGTGTCGCCGTCCTTCAGCATGGCGCTGTCGCCGCCCGCCTCGAGCCCGATGTACTGCTCGCCGAGGAGCCCCGAGGTGAGAATCGACACCGAGGTGTCCTTCGGGAACTGATAACGCTTGTCGATCTTCATCCCCACCCGCGCGACGAAGCGCTCGTTCTCGAACTGGATTTCATCCACGCGGCCGACCACCACGCCGGCGCTCTTCACGGGCGCCCGCACCTTCAGGCCCCCGATGTTATCGAACTCCGCGAACACGCGGTAGGTCTCGCCGACGTTGAACGTGGTGCTGGCGTTGCCGACCTTGAGGGCGAGCACCAGCAGCGCGGCGATGCCGGCGGCGACGAAGATGCCGACCCAGAGATCCAGGACAGTGCGTTCCATACGCTCAGACCCCCGTAAACATGAAAGCAGTGAGCACGAAGTCCAACCCGAGGATGGCGAGCGACGAGGTGACGACGGTGCGGGTGGTCGCCCCCGAGACGCCTTCCGCGGTCGGGGGAGCGTCATAGCCCTCGAAGAGGGCGATGGCGGTCACCGCCACGCCAAATACGACGCTCTTGATGACCCCGTTCACGATGTCCTGCCGGAAATCCACCGCGCTCTGCATCTGCGACCAGAACGCGCCCTCGTCCACGCCGATCAGCACCACCGCGATGAGATAGCCGCCGAACACGCCCACCGCGCTGAACATCGCGGCGAGCAGCGGCATCGAGATGACGCCGCCCCAGAAGCGCGGGCCGACGACGCGCGCGATGGGATCCACCGCCATCATTTCCATCGCGGAGATCTGCTCGGTCGCCTTCATCAGCCCGATCTCCGCGGTCATCGCCGAACCCGCGCGGCTCGCGAAGAGCAGCGCCGCCACCACCGGCCCCAGCTCGCGCGTGAGCGAGAGCGCGACGAGCGTGCCGACCGCCTCCGACGATCCGTATTTCTGCAGCGTCTCGTAGCCCTGCAGCCCCAGCACCATGCCCACGAAAAGGCCCGAGACGATGATGATGATGAGCGAGAGCACCCCGGTGAAATAGATCTCCTTCACCGTCAGGCGGAAGCGGCGGAAGCTGATGGCGGACCTCAAGAGCGTCAGCAGGAAGAAGCGGCTCGCGTAGCCCAGGCGCCAGACGCCGTTCACCGCCTGGTGGCCGATGCTGCGCAGGTTTTTCGCGGCGCGCTCAGGCACCGGCGGCCTCCAGCGCGAGGTCGCCCGCGTAGCTCGAGCCCGGGTAATGGAACGGCATCGGCCCGTCCATCTCGCCCCACACGAACTGGTGCACGAACGGCGTCTCGGAGCGGCGGATCTCCTCCGGCGTGCCCTGCGTCACGACCGCGCCCTCCGACATGAAGTAGACGTAATCGACGATGCGCAGCGTCTCCTGCACGTCGTGCGTCACCACGATGGAGGTCGCCCCCAGCGCATCGTTCAGGCGCCGGATGAGGTTGCTGATGACGCCCATCGAGATCGGATCGAGGCCCGTGAACGGCTCGTCGTACATGATGAGCATGGGGTCGAGCGCGATCGCGCGCGCGAGCGCCACCCGCCGCGCCATGCCGCCCGAGAGCTCGGAGGGCATGAGGGCCTGCGCGCCGCGCAATCCCACCGCGTGCAATTTCATCATCACGAGGTCGTGCACCATGGCTTCCGGCAACTCGGCGTGCTCGCGCATCTGGAACGCGACATTGTCGAACACCGAGAGATCCGTAAACAGCGCGCCGAACTGGAAGAGCATCCCCATCTTGCGCCGCATCTCGTAGAGCTCGTCCTGCCCGAGCTTGTGCATCACGCGGCCGGCAACCCGCACTTCGCCCCGGGTGGGCTTGAGCACCCCGCCGATCAGGCGCAGCAGGGTGGTTTTCCCGCAGCCGGAGAGCCCCATGATGCTCACGACCTTGCCGCGCGGCACCGTCATGTTGATGCCCGTCAGCACCGGGCGGACGTCGTACGAAAAACTGACGTCCTTGATTTCAACCAGATTTTCCATCGGGGCGCGGGCGGCTTGAAGGCCGCCAATTCTAAACCACATCGTCGCGCGACAACAGTGATTGCGGAGGCGGGTTCTCGTGCAGGAAGCCCGTGTTGGAGTTTGTGTTGCGCGCTGGCATGATAGAAGCCCTTGGCAGCCGGTCGGACTCAAGCGTCCGTACAGGCTGCTGAACGCAACGCCGCCGCGGCGACTGCCCGCATGCGATTCGATCTCTTCTACGAGCTTGCCCTGCCGCCGCAGCTCGGGTTGACCGAGCCGCAGGCTTACGCCGAGACGCTCGCCCAGATCGAGCTCGCGGACGCGCTCGGATACCGCTGCGCCTGGGTGGTCGAGCACCATTTCCTGCGCGGCTACTCGCATTGCTCCAAGCCCGAGCTGCTGCTCGCGGCGGCCGCAAGCCGCACGCGCGAGATCCGTCTCGGCCACGCCATCATCCCGCTGCCGCTGCATCATCCCGTCCATGTCGCGGAGCGCGTGGCGACCCTCGACATCCTCTCCGCCGGGCGGCTGGAAGTCGGCATCGGGCGCGGCTTCTCGCCGCGCGAGTACGCCGCATTCGGCGCCGACATGGCGGCGAGCCGGGAGCTCGCCGATGAAGGCCTCGACATCCTGCGCGCAAGCTTCGAGCGGCGGCCGGCCACCTATCACGGCAAGCATTATCGCGTGGAGGCGCTCGACATCCTGCCGCACGTCGTGCAACGGCCGCACCCGCCGCTGTGGGCGGCCGCGGTCAGCCCTGAGACCTACACCTGGGCCGCCGCGCGCGCCCTGGGAATCCTCGCCGGCCCGTTCAAGCCGTGGTTCATGGTGAAGCGCGATATCGGGCGCTACCTCGCGGCCTGGCGCGCGCCGGATGCGCCACGCATCGGCATGACGGTCGGCGTGCTCTGCCTCGCGGACCGCCGGCGCGCCGAGCGGCTCGCCGGGGAAGCCTTCACCTGGTTCTACCGCGAGCTCTACCGCGCCACGCTGCCCGTGCTGGAGCGGCTCTATCCCAGCTACGAGGAACTGCGCGAGCTCGGACGCTTCCGCGCGCTCATGAAGCTCGGCGTCGATTTCGGGCTGCTCGAAACCTTCGGGCTCGCCGTGGCGGGCGACCCGGAGGACTGCCGCGCGAAGCTCGCGAAGTACGCGGCGAGCGGCGTCACCCACCTGCTGTGCGCGTTCGGGGCGGGCGCGGTCGAAGGCGCCGTGGTGCGCGAATCCATGGAGCTCTTCGCGCGCGAAGTCGTCCCGGCCTTCGCCGGGAGCGGCGTATCCGGATCAGCGATCGAGAGCCGGGCGTGATGCCGCCGACGATTTTCTTTCATCCTTCATCCTTCATCCTTCGTCCTTGAGCGGCGATGCGCGTCTTCGTCACCGGCTCGAGCTCTCACCTTGCGGCAGCGCTGCTGCCACGGCTGTGCGCGCACCGCGAGATCGAGCGCGTGACCGGGATCGATCTCGCGCCGCCCCGCTTCGAGCACCCCCGGTTCCACGCGGTGCAGCTCGATGTCCGCAGCCCGCAACTCGGCCGCATGCTCGAGGGGCACGATGCCCTGGTGCATCTCGCGTTCGTGGTGCTGCGCGGCAAGACGCCCGAGCCCGAGGCGTTCGACATCAACGTCAACGGCAGCCACAGGGCATTTCACGCCGCGCGCCAGGCCGGCGTGAAGCGCATGGTCCAGCTCTCGAGCGCTGCGGTCTACGGCAGCGGCGTGCACCTGGCCGAGGACGCCCCGCTCGACCCGCTGCCGGGCTTCCTCTATGCCCGCCACAAGGCGCACCTCGAGCAGCTGCTCGCGATCGAATTCCCGGAGTGCGTCCGGCTGCGGCCGCACGTGATCCTCGGCCCCCACGCCCAGCCGCTGCTCAAGCGGCTGCTCAACCAGCCCTTCTATCTCTCCGCGCGGCAGCCGTATCCCCTGCTGCAGTGCGTGCACGAGGATGACGTCGCGCGGGCGGTGCTGCTCGCGCTCGAGCGCGAGGTGCGGGGCCCGTTCAACCTCGCGGTCGAGGACAATTTCAGTTTCCGCGACGCGGTGAGGCAGCGGCACCGGCTTGCCGTGCCCGTGCCGCTCTTCGCCGCGCGCGCGGGGTTGCACCTCGCGTGGCGCCTCTGCGGCTGGGGCGGCGAGCCGGCGTTGATCGAGGCCTTGACGCGCACGCTGCTCCTCAACTGCCGGCGCGCCCACACTCTGCTCGGTTGGCGCAGCAGCTACAACGCCGCCGCGGTGCTGGCGCAGACCTGAACGCCTGACATCGCACCGCGCGGTCCTCGGCTCGGCTGTTCCTCGCTTGGCGTCCTTGGCGCCTGGGCGGCTAATTTCCCGGTCTTAAGCCGTAGCCTTCGAGCATGCGCGATGTTGGTGCCAGACACTGCGCGACGAAACGTCGCCGCGCCGCATTGTTCAGCGCCAGGCGCCGCCAGGCGGCCCCGCGCGTGAGTCCCGCGAGCTCGTAGAAGCGCGCGGGCGGGAAGTAGAACACCTCCGCGAGCTCGCCGAGGAGCCAGCGCGCCGCGACCAAGAGCAGCGCGCGACGCGCCGGGCCGCAAGCCTGCAGCCGCGCCTCGAGCTGCCCGCGCGCGAGCGCCAGGTGGCGCGCCTCGTCGATGATGTGCGCGGTGAGAATCTGCCTCACCGCCGCATTGATGTGCTCCGCACCCTGGCGCACGAAACGATTGAACTTGTCCGGCACGTCTTCTCCGATCACCACCGCGAGCCAGAATACAACGCCGCCCGCGGGCAGGAAGCGCGCGAGCGCGTCCGCGAGCCGGGGCGCCCGCCAGGCGTCTTCGGGCAGCGGCAGGCCGCTCGCCTCGATCGCCTTCAGGAACATGAGGCTGTGGCCGGTCTCTTCGCGCAGCTCGTGCAGGAAATACTCGTACTCGGCGCGGGGCAGCGCCGGACGGAGCCGGCGCGCGAGCCGCTGCAGGAACACGGCCTCCAGCCACAATCCGCACTGCATCACGTTGATGAACTCGTACTGTGAAAGCCGGCGCTTGACGGCGTCCGAGAGCGTCTCGTACTCGGGCAGGCCGTAGAGCGACAACGCCGGCTCCGGCAGCCAATGGCTGTCGCGATGGAGCGCCGCCCAATCGATCAGGGCGAGCGGATCGCGATAGGGCGCGCTGTTGCCGGAAAGCTGCTTGAGCAGCGCGGCGTCGGCGTTGGGCATGGGCGCATTATAGCCGCGCACTGCGCCGCTCAGCGCGCGCGGAGTTGTCGCTCGCTCCCCTTTGGGATAAGTTAGCCTCATGAGCGAAACAGCGCTCCACTTCGCGCAGGTCACCAAGTCTTTCGGTGCCGTCGCGGCGTTGAGCGAGTTCACGCTCGAGGTGCCGCGCGGCGAGTTCTTCGGCCTGGTGGGCGTCAACGGGGCGGGCAAGACGACGCTGATCAAGTGCCTGCTCGACTTCTGCGATACCGACGGCGGCTCAATCGAGATCTTCGGCGTCCCGCACCGCATCACCGCCGCGCGCGCCCGGCTCGCCTTCCTTCCCGAGCGCTTCAACCCCCCGCATTACCTCACCGGACGCGACTTCCTGCGCTACATGCTCAAGCTCTACCGCAAGCCGTATGACGACGCGGAGGTGGCCCGGATGTTCGGCGCCCTGGACCTCGACCTCTCGGCCCTCGACCACGCCGCGCGCACCTATTCCAAGGGCATGACCCAGAAGCTGGGACTCGCCGCTTGTCTCCTCTCCGGCAAGGACCTCTACGTGCTCGACGAGCCGGCCGGCGGGCTCGATCCGAAGGCACGGGCGCTGTTCAAGAGCACAATGCGCGAGCTGCGGCGCGCGGAGCGCACGGTGTTCTTCACCTCGCACGCGCTGCCGGACGTCGCCGAAATGTGCGACCGCATGGCGGTGCTCCACGCGGGCCGGTTGCGCTTCGCGGGCACGCCCCGGGAGCTGACCGGCCGTTTTGGGGCAGCCGATCTCGAACAGGCCTTCCTGGCCTGCATCGGGGCCGGGAACCCGTCCGAAAGGGCGTCCCGGTGAGTGCCGCCGGTCCGGCCGCCCGGCAAGCCTGGAAAAGCCTTTGCTATACAATTACTCTTGAGCCGGACGCCTCCGGCGCCGGCCTAAGTCCGTGCGCTCGACGTATAACCGGATTGACGCTCGATACGCGCTTGGGAGGTTGACCAGGGGTCGCAGTGAAGCAGGCCGAACAAAGCAAGCCCGATCTGCTGATCGTTGACGACGATCCGCTGATCACCGACACGCTCAACTTCGTCCTGAGCCGGGACTTCTCGGTGTACGTCGCCGATTCCCGCAACCAGGTGAAGAGCCTGCTGCGCCAGCTCGATCGCCCCCCGCAGCTCGCCCTGATCGATCTCGGCCTGCCGCCGACGCCGCACCGGCCCGACGAGGGATTCCGCCTGATCAGCGAGCTGATCGCGCACTCGCCCGGCATCAAGATCGTGGTGCTGTCGGGGCAGAGCGACGAGACGAACGCGCGGCACGCGCGGACACTCGGGGCGATCGAGTTCGTCGCCAAGCCCTGCGAGCCGGAAACGTTGAAGGGCTGGCTGCTGCGCGCGCTGGAGATCAGCGACGCGGAACTCGGCGCCGCCGCCGAGGGCGGCTTGATCGGCAAGAGCCCGCCCGTCGAGAAGCTGCGCCAGCAGATCGCGCAGTTCGCCAACGCGCCCTTCCCGGTGCTGATCGAAGGCGAATCCGGCAGCGGCAAGGAGCTGGTCGCCTTGTCGCTGCACCGCTTGAGCCAGCGCGCATCGCGCCCGTTCCTCGCCCTCAACTGCGCCGCGATCTCGCCCACCCTCGTCGAGCCCACGCTCTTCGGTTACGCCAAGGGCTCGTTCACGGGGGCCACGACTTCACGCTCCGGCTATTTCGAGGACGCCAAGGATTCCACGCTGTTCCTGGACGAGATCGGCGAGCTGCCGCTCGAGCTGCAGGCGAAGCTCCTGCGCGTGCTGGAGAACGGCGAGTACCAGCGCGTGGGCGAGACGCAGAGCCGGGTCTCGAACGCGCGCGTCGTCACGGCCACCAACCGCGACATGCGCCAGGAGATCCGGGGCGGACGCTTCCGCGCCGACCTCTATCACCGCCTCTCGGTGTTCACGATCGCCGTGCCGCCCCTGCGCGAGCTCGGAGAGGACAAGCGCGTGCTGCTCGACCATTACCGGGATTTCTACGCGCGCCAGGCGCGCGTCGACCCGTTCGAGCTCGATCCGAAGGCGGCGAACGTCTGGCTCGAGTACAGCTTCCCCGGCAACGTGCGCGAGCTTCGCAACATCGTCATCCGGCTGACCACGAAGTACAGCGGGCAGCGGGTCGGCGTCGAGCAGCTGCAGGCGGAGCTCGACATGGAAAGCCTCGAGCTCGAGCTGCCGGGGCTCGCGGCGGGGCAGGACTTCAAGTCGGTGCTGGAGGCCGCCAAGCGCCATCTCCAGCTGCAGAAAGGCTTCAGTCTCGACCATACGCTCGCGCAGTGGGAGCGCGGCTACGTGGAAGCGGCGCTCGCGATCACGCAGGGCAATCTCACCCAGGCCGCGAAACTGCTCGGCATCCACCGCACCACGCTCTACAGCAGGATGCAGGGCTACGCCGAGGCCGGGGCCGACCCCGCGAAGACGCCGCGGCCAGCCTCCAGGTAGGAAGGAGAACGGGAAACGGCGATGTATTACAGCCATTTCGGACTGAACCAGCCGCCGTTCAAGATCACGCCCAACACCGAGTTCTTCTTCAGCGGCGGGCGGCGCGGCCCGATCCTCGAGGCACTCATCTACGCCATCGCCCACGGCGAGGGCATCATCAAGGTAACCGGCGAGGTGGGCAGCGGCAAGACCATGCTCTGCCACATGCTGCAGGCGCGGCTGCCGTCCCACATCGAGACCGTCTACATCGCGAACCCCAGCGTCCCGCCGGAAGAGATCCTGCACGCCATCGCCTTCGAGCTGCAGTTGAGCGTGCCGCGCGACGCCCCGCGCCTCGAAGTGATGCAGGCGCTGCATGATTTCCTGCTCAAGCGCTACGCCGAGGGCAGGCGGGTCGTCGTGTTCGTCGAGGAATCGCAGAGCATGCCGCTCGCCACCCTGGAGGAGATCCGGCTGCTCTCCAACCTCGAGACGCGCAACGACAAGCTGCTGCAGATCGTGCTCTTCGGCCAGCCCGAGCTCGACGAGCACCTGCGCCGGCCCAATATCCGGCAGCTGCGCGAGCGCGTCACGCACGGTTTCCGGCTCGAGCCCCTCAGCGCCGAGGTGATCCATGAATACCTGATGTTCCGCATGCGCGCCGCGGGCTATCACGGTCCGGACCTGTTCTCGCCACCGGTCGTCAAGACAATCGCGCGCGCGTCACAGGGCCTGACGCGGCGCGTCAACCTGATCGCCGACAAGGCGCTGCTCGCGGCGTTCTCGGAGAACACCCACACCATCACGCGAAAGCATGTCGCGGCCGCGGTGCGTGACAGCGAATTCGGCCAACACGCGGCGCGCCGCACCGGGCCGCGCTACGTGTGGGGCACGGCGCTGGTCGCTGGTGGCGCGGCGCTGGGCATCGCCACGTATGCGCTCGTTCAGGACACCGGCCCACGCACCATCGCGGGGGCGCAAGCACCGGGCGCCGCCGCCAGCGTCGAAGCCGCTCCTCGATTGCCGGCCCCCGTTGCGTCACCCGCTCTGCCGCAGGAGGGCGCGGCAAGCGCCGGGGACTCGGTCGCGGGCGGTTCGCTGAGCGCCCCCGCACTGCCGCCGGCCGCGGTGGCGAGCGGGGCGCGCCCCAGCTCTGACAAGAGCGGTGGAGCCGGGACGGGCGGCGCGCCGGACGTGCTCGAAGCCCGCCTTGCGGCCACACGGGAATGGCTCGCCACCGAAACCCAGACGCATTACACCATCCAGCTCCTCGGGGCGAGCAACGCGGAGCAGCTAAAGCGCCACCTCAATGACATAGCAAAGCTCATTGAAATGAATAAGCTTTTTGTGTATCGTACCGTTGCCGGGGAGAAACCGTTCTTGACCGTCTTGTACGGCAGCTTCAGCGAGCACCGCGCCGCGCGGGAAGCGCTCGAAAAGTTGCCGGCATCGCTGAAGGCGAACCGGCCGTTTCTCCGGACGGTGAAAGGCGTCAAGGGCGAGATGCAGCGCGTTCAGAGCTCCTGACCGGAGAAGGGAACGGTCCCGTCAACGGTGGGGAGACGGGGCAATGAGGGGAGTAACCGAGCGATGCGACTGACAGCGGTTGCGGCAGGCGTACCGGGATCCGAGCCATTGCCGGCAGGTGCTGCGGTACGGGCCCGGCTGGGATGCAGCGCAGGTGAATGCCTGGCACTGGCGGTGGGGCTGCTGCTCGCCGGCTGCACTCAGTACAAGCCGTGGGTGCCGCCTTCGGAGGGCCATATCTCGGCCCCGCCGGTGAAGCCGGAACCGGAGAAAGCGATTCCGCCGCCGGCGCGCGTGACGCCCTTTGTGCCTGCGCCCAAGCCGGCGGTCAAACCCCAGACCTACAGCGTGGTGGTGAGCGAGGTGCCGGTGAAGGACCTGCTGGTCGCCCTCGCGCGGGACACCAAGCAGAACATCGACGTGCACCCGGGCATCACCGGGCTCGTGAGTCTCAACGCAATCAACGAGACCCTGCCCGCGATCCTCGAACGCATCGCGAAGCAGGTCAACATGCGCTACCGCGTGGAAGGCAACACCATCGTGGTGTCGCCCGACATCCCCTACGTCAGGACCTACCGCATCGGCTACGTCAACATGGTCCGCGATACCACCTCGACGATCGGCGTCACGGGCGAAATCGCCGCGGGTGGCGCTCCCGGGGCGGCGGGAGCGCCGGGAGCGGGCGCCGGGACCAGCGGTTCGAGCACGGTCGTGCGCACGACCTCGAAGAACGACTTCTGGGACCAGTTGCGCGAGAACATCCGCTCCATCCTGAACTCCACGCGGCTGCAAAGCCTGACCGCGGAGGCCAAGGCCGAGCGCCTCGCGCTGGTCAAGCAGGAGCAGGAACTGCGGGTCAAGCAGATGGAAGCGGCGAGCCGTGCCGGGACGGGCGCACCGACCCTGGCGACTTCGGTGATCACCGCGACGGGCGGCCCGCAGCAGAGCTCGCTGCTGCCGGACGACGTGGTGGTCAACGCCATCGCCGGCACGGTGACGGTGAATGCCACCGAGAAACAGCATCAGCTCGTCCAGCAGCACATCGACAGCATCGTCGGCACGATGCAGCGCCAGGTGCTGATCGAAGCGACCATCGTCGAGGTGCAGCTCTCCAACAATTACCAGGCGGGCATCGACTGGGCCCGCGTGTCCGCGAGCGGCGGCATCGCGTTCACCCAGGCCTTGCTGGGGACCAACCTCGCGACCGCGCCGTTCTTCGCCCTGTTCTACAACCAGGCCAACCAGCGCCCGGGGCATATTCAACTCACGATCAAGCTGCTCGAGGAGTTCGGCAATACGCGCGTGCTGTCGAGCCCGAAGCTGATGGCGCTGAACAACCAGACGGCGTTGCTCAAGGTGGTGGACAACATCGTTTATTTCGAGGTCCAGTCGTCGACCTCCCAAGGGGTGCAAGGAAGCACGTTGCAAACCTTCTCGACCACGGCCAAGACGGTGGCCGTGGGCGTGGTGATGGGTGTCACGCCGCAGATCGGCGACGATGGGCGCGTTACGCTCACCGTGCGGCCGACGATTACGCGTTTGAGGCCAACTCAGCCGTTTGTAAACGATCCCAATCCGAACTTGTGTGACGCCGCCAAGATTAACTGCATACAGAACCCGGTCCCGCAGGTGCAGACGCGGGAGATGGAATCCGTGCTGCAGGTGGGCAGCGGGCAGACGGTGATACTGGGCGGCCTGATGCAGGATGATACGCAACGCAGCCGCGACCAGGTGCCATTCGCGGGCAATGTTCCAAACGTCGGCGATGTCTTCGCGTTCCGCGAGGAGCGCGTGACAAAGACCGAGCTCGTGATCTTCCTGCGGCCCACGGTCGTCAGCAATCCGTCGCTGGAGAGCGATGAGCTCAGGTTCTTCCAGCGTTTCCTGCCGCAACTTGAGCCGCGTCCCGATCTGTCCTCGGTGCCGCCCGGCTTCCAGCCGCCGGCGCAGCAACCCGCACAACAACCGAATCCGGCGGGCGCCGCGCGATGAGCCTCCTGATGAAGGCCTTGGAAAAGGCCGCCAAGGACCGGAGCGAAGCGCGCGCCGAAACCACGGCCGCTGCGGCTGCCGCCGGATCGGCCAAGGCCGAGCTCTCGCTCGAGCCGTTCGGCCCGGAAACGGCGGCTGCGCCAAGACCGGAGGCGGCACCGCGGCCGGTGGCCGCGCCGGGGCGCGCGCCGGCGCCGGCGCCCCCCACGCGGGAGCAGACCCAGGCCGCTGCCGTGCTGCAAGCGGCCGCGCGCCCGCAGTCGGCCGGGGCGCTCGCCTACCTGCGCACCCATCCCATCCTCGTGCTCGCAACGGCCGCGGGGTTGATCGCAG
>Ga0209172_10003431_pt1 | contig 24229 bp, 25 predicted proteins | sample LarsenN4metaG_FD_184113 | JGI IMG/M metagenome (GOLD analysis project Ga0209172, IMG submission 184113) | Hot spring sediment bacterial and archeal communities from British Columbia, Canada, to study Microbial Dark Matter (Phase II) - Larsen... ... | reverse complement strand
GGAGCGCAGGCATCTTGCCTGCTTGTTTGCGATACAGCGCATGAGCAGGCAAGGATGCCTGCGCCCCCAGGCTTTTCATCATTTCAGGGCGTCGCTCAAGGCGACATGAAAAACTCCTTAAAAACAGGCCAGGCCACAGAGGCACAGAGAGCACAGAGGGTACTAAAGATATTAAAGAAAGCTCACAGGTAAATTTGTAGTGCAACCGACTGTAAATTGCAGTCTGTGCCTCTGTGGCTTATAAAAAGAATCGTTCTTTCTTTACTGCTTTTTCGTATTGCGCTCGCGCGCGTTGCGCCGACTCAATTTCAGAGACCTGGGCCACAGGCACATCCCACCAGGACTCATATCCGGGCACGCGCATCTCTTTATCTACTTCAACGACGATAACAGTAGTGCGATTCTGTCGCCGGGCCTCTTCCAGCGCTCGCTGCAAGTCATCGCGGGTGGTAGCGCGAATAGCATGCGCGCCCAGACTTGCGGCGTTGGCAGCGAAATCGACCGGCAACAGTTCGCCGTCCAATTGCCCGGTATCAGGATGGCGATAACGATAATCGGTGCCGAATCCGCCCGACCCTAGCGATTGTGACAGGCCCCCAATGCTGCTGAAGCCGTGATTGTCCAGCAGAATGATATTTAATTTGTATCCTTCCTGAATCGAGCTGGCGATCTCGGACGACATCATCAAGTAAGATCCATCGCCCACCATCACATACACCTCGCGCGATGGATCGGCCATCTTGACGCCTAATCCGCCAGCGATCTCGTAGCCCATGCAGGAATAACCGTATTCAAGGTGATAGCCTTTCGTGTCGCGGGTGCGCCAGAGTTTATGCAGATCGCCGGGCAGACTGCCTGCCGCGCAGACCACTACATCTTCCGGTTGAGAGAATGCGTTGACTATGCCTATGACTTCACTCTGACTGATTGGGGGCCCGTGGTGAAGATTGAACAGCCGCTCAACCTCCGCTTCCCATTGCTCTTTGAAGCTGGCTATTCGCGCCGCATATTCATCGCCGACCCGGTAGCCTTCAAGCGCCTCTCTCAGCTCCTCTAGCGTAATGCGGGCATCGCTCACGAGCGGCAATGCTGCGTGTTTGTAAGCATCAAGCTCCGCCACATTGATGTTGATGAAGCGGACATTGGGATTTTGAAATGCAGTTTTGGATGCGGTAGTAAAATCGCTCAATCGCGTGCCGATGGCAATCACCAGATCGGCTTCGCGCGCCAGGATATTGGCTCCCGGAGTGCCTGTGACGCCGATCGCTTCCAGGTTCTGCCGATGATTGTAGGGCAGGGAGCCTTTTCCTGCTTGAGTCTCGCCAACGGGGATGCCGGTCTGTTCGACCAAGCGGGCCAGCGCATCGGTCGCTTCGCTGTAGATGACCCCGCCTCCGGCGATTATCAAAGGGGCCCTGGCAGCACGAATCTGCTCTACCGCACGCGCAAGGAGTGCCCGGTCGGCCGGCGGGCGCGGAATGCGCCAGACGCGCTTCTCAAACAGGGCCGATGGATAATCCCAGGCTTCGGCCTGCACATCTTGCGGCAGAGAGAGAACAACCGCGCCGGTTTCGGCAGGGGAAGTCAGCACGCGCATAGCTTCCAGCAATGCAAAGGGAAGCTGGTCCGGTCGATTGATTCGATCCCAGTAGCGCGACACCGGCTTGAAAGCGTCGTTGACGGAAATATCCTGGCTGTGTTCCCACTCAAGCTGCTGGAGCACAGGGGCCACATTGCGGCGGGCGAAGATGTCCCCCGGCAGAAGCAGCACAGGCAGACGATTGATCGTAGCTGTGGCCGCGCCGGTAATCATATTGGTTGCCCCCGGCCCAATCGAAGATGTGCAGGCGAAGGCGCGCAAGCGATTGCTCATCTTGGCGAAAGCAACAGCAGTGTGAACCATCGCCTGTTCATTGCGGCACAGGTAGTAAGGGAAATCGGGCGTTTGATGAAGGGCCTGGCCGATGCCGGCTACATTGCCGTGACCGAAGATGCCCCACACACCGGCAAAGAAAGGGATCTCGCGCCCATCGCGCTCGACGTATTGATTTTCAAGGAAGGCGATCAGCGCTTGAGCCATTGTGAGTCGCCGTGTATTCATTGTTGCCTCCATTACAAATTGTTGCGGAAATGACGGGTTACCCAATCCATATCGCGTCCGCGATGCGTTGCTTGAGCATCCAGAGCCTGTTCAACCGTCCAGCCTTTGTGAATGATTGCGCCGGCGGCTTCGGCAACTGCCAGCGGATCTTCTGGGCCGGGATAGAGCACATTTCGTCCGACCAGCGCGCCGCGCACGTTTGCGCCGGTTCGCAGTCCGGCAGCTACATCTCGCAAAAACGGCGTAGCATCGCCTACCGACTCTCCGCCCAGAAGAAGGATCGGCAGCGTAGTAGCTCGCGCGACCAGATCGTAATTCTCGCAGTAGGGCAACTTCAGCCAGAGATAGCGGCTGCTGTCGCCCAGCGCCGATGCGACACCTACCGTCTTCGCCAGCGCTTCAGCCGATTTAGCCACTTTGAAACCCTTCTCAGTTTTGATTACGGGAATAGGTTCGAGGAAAGTGGGCAGGCCCAGAGCATTCAGCTCGGTAATCGCCTGCGCGCTTGCGAGCAACGTCTTGAGCGTATCAGGCTCAGTGTCGCAAATGCGAAGCAGAATCTTCGCTCCATCCATTCCCCAGGTTGCGCAGGCCCGCGGAGTTGCGCCTGTCATCGGATCGTCCAGCTCCCAAACGCTCCCCGAAAGGCCCCCTCGATTCAAACTGGGAATCAGGAGCTTGTCATCGAGAAAAGCGGGGCCCCCGGCCTTGAGGAGCAGGTCGTGAAGCGTGAGCAAATCTTCGAGAATATCCATTGTCGCCATCACGCCGTCTACCATGTTGCTCATCAGGACGCGCAGGATGCGGGCGAGATAATCTCGGCGATCGGCCATCCCCAGCGCATTGTCGCCGATGCCGGTGACTCGCCGGGCCGGGTGATCTGCTGCCAGAATATTCAGTTTGCCGTCAAGCGTGAGGCGGGCACGACGCCGGCGCAGCTTGGCAGCGCAGAATGAGCGTTCCGGGTCGGCCACTCGAATCTCCGTCAGTTGCGCAAAGACTGAATCGGGTAAAAAGACAGACGAACGAAAGACTGCCATTCTAGAACCCTCCTTGCTCTTCAATAAAGCTGAGCGCCTCCGTTTCGTAAGGCATGAAGTTGGCGCAGCCGTGACGGGTAACAACTATCGCTCCGCAAGCGTTGCCCATTCGCGCTGCGCGATGCCAATCCCATCCCTTACAATAGCCGTACAGGAAGCCAGCAGCGAAAGCGTCGCCGGCCCCCAGCACATTGTAGACCTCAACGGGAAAAGGCGCAGCTTCTATTATCTCACCGGTGCGCAGATAAACAGTAGTTGATTCTGCACCGCGCTTCATTACCAGAGCTTCGGGACCGGCAGCCAGAAGCGCCTCAATTGCTCTCCTCACATCGCCTTTTACCTGTGCGCCGGAGACTTGCGAATGCTCAACCGAAACACTGGCTTCTTCTTTAATCGCGCCGGCTTTCACTTCATCAGCAGTGCCTATAACTATATCTACCAGGCGCAGAGCCGAACGGATGGTCACGCCGAAGGCCCGCGCATCGTGCCACTGATCGGGGCGAAAGTCGAGATCGAGAAAAACTTTGGTGCCATAAGTTTTGGCTCGCTCAGCGGCAAAGAGAGTGGCGCTGCGGCTCGGCTCGCGGCTGAGTCCGGTGCCGGAAATTACCACAATGCGGCTGTCTGCAATCGGCGCCGATAAAACGTCGTCAATCGTCAGTTCAATATCGGCGCAATTATCGCGGTAATAGACGAGGGGGAACCTGTCAGGGGGCTCAATGCCGAGAATGACTGCGCTCGTGCGGCGGCCCGACTTGCGCGGAATGAATCGAGTGTCAACGCCTTCTCTGTTGAGAAAGTTGAGTATGAAGTCGCCCACCGGGTCATTGCCCAGCGCCGTCAACAGAGCCGTGCGCAGATTCAACCGGCGCGCGCCTACACTGATATTTGTGGGGCACCCGCCAACGTAAGCGGCAAAGCTCTTGATGTCGGTGAAAGGCACACCGATGTCATTTGAATAAAGATCAATTGAGCTGCGACCTATCGCCAGAATGTCATATCTTCGGTCGCTCTTCATCCTACCTCCAGAGTGCTAACATCATTGAGACCGGAGAACCATCTCAATGCAAACGTGTTCAATCGACTGCCAAATAGAAAACAGCAAAAGCTGTTTTGTTATAATCTTAGCTGCTTGACGACGGTACAAGCTCCCTTATTGGACTGCCGGGATAAGGGAAGCACTCTCGTCGAGCCTCAGTTGATACTTGGGCTAAAGCATACTAAGGCCAGTTTATTTGTCAAGGCGAAATACGGCAATCTGCTCATGAAGGTTTACTGAAACTCTGTGTTGGGGAGCGGTTTCTTAAGGTTGATGTTAGTTGAAAAATAGCTGCTCAGCGTAGGGCAGAGCTTAGCTGCGGTAGGGGCGACCTGTTTATAGGATTAATGGAGAAAAGCTCTTTACTATATGTCAATGAGCAGCGCCTGCGCCTGAGAGCAGAGATCCTGGCATGGATTAATGGATAAAAAGCTCTTTACTATATGTCAATACCGGGCAAACTCCGCGCACAGGCGCTTTGACCATCGCTGGCCAGACTTTCACTGTCTCCCAGACCATCGCTGGCGATGTAACTGCTGATAATGCAATCAACGTTCAGGATCTGATATTGCTCATTCAGGTGCTTCAGGGGGACAAATGCCACTGCGGATGTGGATCTTAATGGCGCAGTTGATGTGCAAGACCTGATCAGGCTGATTCAGCACCTGTCGGGCGCCAGTTAGCTCCAATGGGTGAACCACAAGCAAACAGCCACAGTTAATGCTGAGGACGTCAGTAGCTAACAAGATTTTATTCTGTAATGGAGTTTGTTAAGAGACTTCGTTGCGGAATACTAATGCTCCGAAGTAGTTAAAAGTGCGATAATCGTGTATAATCAAACTCGTTATGATCAATCTTGAAACAACACAGGATGTCCCTTTGACTCGATGGGAGGACGGCACGATTCGCATTGCAGGTTCGCGGGTCACTCTCGATTCTATCGTGCATCACTTCAAACTCGGCGCGACCGCTGAACAAATTCAGTATAGCTTCCCATCGCTCACTCTGCGAGAAATCTACGGCGCAATCTTCTATTACCTCAATAATACTGAAGCGGTTGAAGAGTATCTCAGCAAACAAGAAGAAGCTGCCGAAGAGGCTCGCCAGTTTATCGAGACTCACTTCGATACCAGGGCTCTGCGCGAACGGATTCTCTCGCGCCGAAATCAACTGGCGAAGAAATGAGAGGGCGGCCCTTGTCAATAATGCGCCTCATCACAGACGAGAACTTCAACCATCGTATCCTGCGAGGATTGAAGCTTCGAGTCCCAGACCTCGACTACGTGGTTGCCCAGGAAACGGAGCTCAAAGGAGTCAAAGACCCTGTGTTGCTTGACCGGGCTGCCAAAGAGAACCGGATTCTTGTTACTCACGACATCAATACCATTCCAAAGTACGCCTACGAGCGCGTCATAGCAGGACAATCGATGCCCGGGGTCATTACTGTTCCGAAAGCACTACCAATCGCGCAAGCGATTGAAGAACTGCTCACAATCATCGAGTGTTCTGATCAAAGCGAACACGAAAATCAAGTTTTGCACATCCCTTTGTAATCACCGTTTGTCCATTCTGCCATCCGACCGGTGGCGAACAACCCAACTAATGCTGAAGATGTCAACTGGCAGTAGCTTACTACTTGCCTAACCTTGCCGTATGCGCCAAGTTAAGGTCTGAGGTGCATCAGAGTTTTCTTTTAGGCTATTTCCCGACGCTTTGTTGAATGCTATAGTTTCAGTCACCCAGTACGGAGCTGACAAGTGTGCCTAACATAGTGCGTCTCTTGATAGTGTGTTGCTTTATCTCTCTCGTTATCGCCCAGGCTCAGCAAGCGCCCCCGCCTGCGCGGCAGAATCCTTCGCCGATGGTCGATACTACGCGCTCGCATCTGCGCCTGCAAAAGCAAGAGGTTCCAGGCAAGCGATTTCAGCTATCTACAGGGACGCTCTATCTCTCGCCCAAATTCCGCGTGCGCTCGAAAGTGCCGCTTATTGTGCATTTCCACGGCGCATCGTGGCTGGTCGAGTATCACCTGATGCGCAACTGGCCGCAGGCGGCTCTTGTCACGGTTCATCTCGGCGCTGGATCGGGGATCTATTCGCAGACTTTTTCCCAGGGCCAGCGATTTGCTGCGCTCACGGACGAGGCGATCAACTATCTGCGCCAGGCAACCGGGCAGGAAGCGCAATGGAGCAGTATTACACTGGTCTCTTTCAGCGCAGGCTACGGCGCTATACGCTCGATTCTTCGACAATCGGAACACTACGAGCGAGTAGATGCGATCTTTCTGGCCGATTCGCTGCACACTTCATACATACCTGAAGGGGCCCCGGGGAAGCTTGATGAATCGCTGCTCGAAGTCTTCGCCCGCTTTGCCAGAGATGCAGCCGAGCGCCACAAACACATGTGGGTGACCCACTCAGAAGTCTATCCCGGCACATTCGCCAGCACTACTGAGACGGCTGATTATCTGCTCGATTATTTGAAGCTCAAGCGAGAGCCGGTGCTACGCTGGGGGCCTGTGGGCATGCAGCAATTGAGTCGAGCGCGATTGGGCAATTTTCACCTTGCAGGTTTTGCAGGCAATTCTGCGCCTGACCACATGGATCATTTCTATGCGATGGGCGATTGGCTCAAGGAACTGAGGCGCGCGCTGCGGTAAAAATGATGCGGCTTACGCGAGCGCCTCAGCAGAAAAGAGGCGCTTCTTGACTGTCGTTACCGGCACATCGAGAAACTCGCCAACCTCTTTTTGCGAGTGCCCGCTGATGTAATAGAGCATTACTGCATCGCGTTCATGATCGGGCAGTGAATCGATTGCTTCTAATACCTTGTCTTTCATCTCTCGCTGCTCCACCGCCTGTGCTTGATCTGACTCCTGCGACGCCCAGCCTTCAGCCGCCTGAAGGGGCACTGATGCAAGCGGCTTGCCTCGAATCAATCGGTCGCAGTGTTTAAGGACAATGCGTCGAAACCATCCGGGGAATGCCGCTTCTCTCGCGCAGTTTAGGCAAGTCCCGATATGCTTCCAGGAACGCCTCCTGCGCTGCATCTTCTGCCAGTTGAAAATCGCGCAGGATCGAATAGCCATAGCCAACGGCCATATCCTGGAACCGCCGGACTACTAGAGCGTAAGCGTCTGCATCACCCTCGCGGGCGCGAAGAATCAGAGAATCTAAGCTGCTCATTTCTGTTTAAAAACAAATTTCGTAGGGTACAGTCCCTCCAAAGTCGATGCTGATCAAACTAATGCTTCGGACGTCAGTCCGCAGTAGCTTGCTGCCTGCCTAGTATAATGCTTCGGACGTCAGTCCGCAGCAGCTTACTACCTGCCTATGTTCCCCAGCAGGTAGGTAGTAAGCTGCTGCGGGCCCGCCGCCCGCAGCATTCTCTGAGTAGTGACGCGCGCTTAGGTTAATAGTAAGCTACTTCGGGCCCGCCGCCCGAGGCATTACCGACTTTTGGGAACCGCACCCGGTTTCGTAGATAAGTCCCAACTTCGAGACAAAAGGTTACCAGATATTTATTCAGCCAGTATTGTTCTGCAAAGCGTGCAGCGATGCTCGCTTTCATGAGCGATGTCTTGATAGTAAGTAACAGACAGACTGGCCGGGCGATACAGTCCTTCTGATGAAGCAGGCGCATATCCAGGCTCTAGCACTAATTCTCCATCAGGGAGCACAATAGAACTATGATAAAGTGCGATCTTTGCTTCCGGATCTGCATTGGTTTGAGAATCGCTTTTGCACAGGGGAACCGGAAAACCGCCGATCAGCTCTTCAAGAGATGACGGCAAAAATCCTTCGCCAGAGTATTCGGGATTGAAATCGATCAAGAAAGCAAAGACAGTCCCATCAACTACTGCTTTGCGCTTCGGCTGCATCAAGAAACGAGAAATATCCTGCGGAAGCTCATAATCGCCGCGTTTGTACAACTCTTCATATCGAGCCATCAGCTCAGGCGCGTCCAATCCATAATAGAAAAATGTGAGGCAAGAGAGCGATTGGCGAGCCACATCGCTGCTCTCTGCTCTCCACAGGTCATCCAACTCCGCGCCCGAATAGACGAGGGCCCCTCGTTGCCCGGCGATGTCTTCTCCTTCATAAATGAATGATCCAGATGTGGGCCTGTGCCTGGCCACGACTTCGGAAGCCAGTTGCCCGCCGAGCGTCCAGCGCCTGCCTCTGGTCTTGACCGGTCGGGGCCACAGGCTTACTCCTGCTATGCAACCCATCCAATCGACAATGAAATATGAACTCACTATCGTCTCCCGTGATTGATTTGGTTTACAGTTACAGCGCCGGAACTGGACAGCGTACCGAAGATCATAAGCTCAGCAAAGCCCGGTTCGCAACTCTCATCGCTCAATCCGGTGAAACGCACTCTCCTGACTCCACTTATATTGGCAATATCCAGATCAATATCGCGGTCAGGTGCAGGCAATTGAACTTCGCCGGTGGTGAATATCACTCTGCCGCTTGCATCGAAGAGATCGAATCGGCCGGAAAAGAAATCGAATCCGACGGCAGACTGGCGATTGCCCCGCATGCTGATACGGCTGACCACCACATCTTGAGGAAAGATCACTTCGTAGAACGGCGATTTGCCCAGATTGGCGGCATCGCCGCAGTTTGTAAACCATGAGGTGTCGAGATTTCCATCAATTGCCCTCTCGGGTCCGAAGCTACTTGAGAACGAACTGCTGACGTTGGTTGTAACTTGCAACACTCTAGGGAGATTGACAAGTTGTGATGAGCCGAAGACCAGCAGCTCGGCGAATCCGGGTTCGCTGCTCTCATCGCTCAACCCGGTGAAGCGCACTCGCTTAACTCCGCTCACATTGGGCACAACTATATCAACATCCCGATCCGGGCCGGGCAGTTGAACTTCTCCGGTGGTGAATATTACATTGCCCGCCGAATTGAATAGATCGAAGCGGCCTGAGAAGAAGTCAAATCCGTTTTCAAATTCGCGGTTGCCTCGCATGCTGATCCCGCTGACGGTCGCTTCTTTCTCGAAGATGACTTCATAGAACGGAGTCCTGCCCAGATTGGCGGCATCGCCAACGGCAGTAAACCATGATGTTCTCAGATTTCCATCAATGGCTCGCTCAGGGCCGAAGCCGGTCGAGAAAGAGCTGCTCACGTTTGTTCTCACCGGAGTTACTTGAATCAGGTTTATCCCTGTCAAAGGCGCCGACACGGTAAGCGTTAGGTTGTTCGGATTGGATATGGTTCCCGACGCAGAATTCAAGGTGAAGGAGCGGGAGCCGACCGGCGCCGTATTGGCAATAGTCAGCCGCACTATGGTTGTGATAAGGCCACCGCTAGTGCTGGCGCTCTGAATAGCAGAGGTAATTCCCGGCCCGAAATCCATGGATGTAATACTCTGGTAATTGGCCCCCAGTATGCTGAGATCATACCTCAGCCCCTGAATTACATTCGACGGCGAGATAGAGAGCAATTGCGGGAGCCCGATGAGAACGATTCCCGATAGCGGGAGAGTTACCGTGCCTCTGGGATCGTTGCTGGCGATTGAGAGCGCGCCATTTTGAATTCCCGCTGTGCTTGCTGTGAAGCGAATCTTGATCTCCTGCTGGCCCCCTACCGGAAGACTGAGTGGAGTAGTAGGCGAAACCACAGTGTATAACTGGTTGTTGCTGGTTATGGAGTTTACCGTAAGCGTAGCGATGCCGATGTTGTGCGCAAGCAAAGAGAGTTCTTTGCTCTGCCCGATATTCACATTGCCGAAATTGAGAGCATCTGTCGAAAGAACAATGCTTGGCCCAGTGGGCTCATTAAGTCTCAGCAGCCAGGACACAGCATTCTTGAACAGCTTCTTCTTCTGGGCGATCCCACTTTCATCGGAGCCGATGAAAGCTAGCACATTCTGTGTAACTCTCCTTGCGCCGGTCGCCGGATCCTGGAAAGCCACGATAACATCATGCTGGCCAGATTTGGCAAGCAGCACCTCTCCGGCTGTGGCTGTTTGTGTAGTTGCGTCGGGATCGAGAGAGTAGCTGAAATCGCGCACGATGCCAAACGGCCCATTAGTAATTGGGTGAGTGGTGGTGACAATGGTTACCGTTCCGTTCCCGCCGAAATTGCCGCCGGGCTTGAGTTTGATCAGATTACTCCATTCGGCTGCTCGGGGCCCGCTCAGGCAGCACTGCGCGGAATGGGCCAGATCATCGCCGATGAAGTAGAGGGGAATCCTGGCCTCGGCGGCGCTCTGAAAGACAGCCGAATCGCTGTCCGATATTCCACCGCCTGAAAAACCAAGATCATCGTAGATAATCAGGTTGAAGTTTTGAATCGCTGAGAAGGTGATGCCTTGCCGATTGAAAACCTGAGAGGTAAATCCCATCTCGGTGAGATATGCCTGTAGCTGCGTTATCTCACCGCCGGCGAAGTTCTGCACAATAGCTACCGTTGCGTTGCCGACGAGCCCGTTTCCTGCAAGCAAAACGCCTATGTTGGGGCGATTGGGATCGTTGCTGCTGATGCTGAGCGCCCCTGTCTGGGGGCCTGCGGCAGATGGCGAGAACCGCACAGTAACCGTTTGCCGCGCTCCGGCGGCAATGGTGAAAGGCGTAGCGGGTGAAACCACAGTGAATCGCGCGTTGTTGCTGGCAATGGAATTGATCGTAAGAGTGGCGCTGCCTGTATTGATGACTGCAAGCGCAAGGTCCCTGCTTTGCCCTACAGAGACAAGGCCGAAATCCAGGACGGTCGCCGACAGCTCAATGCCTGGGGCGAGAGCAATGACCCTGAAGACGACATCGACCGGGCTGCTCACTTTGTTGTCAGGAGTTATTACTGTAAAAGACCTGGCGCCTATCGGAGCGTTGGATGCTATCGTAATCCGCACCGGCAAGCTGGTCGATGTCCCCCCCGGCAGTATTCGCGCCGTCACTCCACTGCCGCTCAGTTCCACTGCTAATGCCCCATCGAGATTGTCTCCGATAATTACCGCGTCAACGGTAGTTCCCGGGGCCCCACCGGCCGGATTGATTGATGTGATGCTGGTAGGCACTACCACTCGGCTGAGCAGGCTGCGGCCGACTCCGCTGCTGCCAACATCATAGACGAAGACGCTGTTGCCGCTGATCGACACTCCTTTGGGCTCGACGAAGGTCCCTCTCTGGGCAAGGTCGGTGATCGCGCTGCTGAGTTTAGCTACCTTTCTCACTCCATTTCTTTCGGCGACAAAGATATTGCCCGCTGCGTCCACGCTCACCGATGTCGGGCCGTCGAAGACGATGCCGGCTCCCGCCCCGCCGGTTGCCGCTTCCATCGTCTCATTTATTGCTTTGATTGATTGGCCGCCGATGACGCCGAGCGTGAGCACCGAGCCGGTGGGGGTCACCAATCGCACGCGGTTATTGCCGCTGTCCGCCACAATTATGTTTTGCCCTGTGGCATCGAAAGTCAATCCTTGCGGCCGGTCAAAGCGAGCTGCGGCCCCCTGCCCATCGGCAAATCCCGCCTGGCCGCTCATTCCCGCCAGTGTTGATACCTGGCCGTTGACAAGATCAACCACTCTGATTGTGTTATTGTTTGTATCGGCGACATAAACTTTGCCGCGCCCATCCAGCGCCAGCCCACGAGGGTTATTGAATCGGGCCTGCGCCGCCGCGCCGTCCACTGCTCCCGGTTGGCCTATTGCTCCGGCAACGGTTTCAACTATCCCATCCTGCCGGATCCTCCTGATGACGCTGTTGGCCGAGTCCGCAATGTAGACATTTCCCGCTGTATTATCGAAGCCAATGCCTTGAGGCGAGTTGAAGAGCGCGTTCAATCGCTGGCCATTTACTCCTCCTGCGGTATTCTCAATGCCTGCGTAAACGGAGAAATCGCTATCGAATGCTCCTACTCTTATCACGTGGCGGCGGAAATCCGATTGGAATATGCGAGGGGGGACCGATCTATCCACAGCGATCTCTCCCGGCCCCGCCTGGCCCAGATCATTATCTTCCACCTGGGTCACCTGGACCGAGACGGCGTCGGTAACCGTTTGCGAGCCGATCTGCAAGCGAGCGGTTATCGTTGCCGTTCCCGGCTTATTGCCTCTGATTCTATTTGAGGTGTCTACGCTGGCAACTTCGGCATTGTCTGAGATGAATTGAACTGCCGTAGCTGAAACTGGATTTCCATTGGAGTCTATTGCTTCGACTTGAAGCTGTAGATTCTGGCTGCGATTAATTACAGGGGCCCTTTGCGCGATCCTCAGTGTGGCAGTTGCTGCTGCAATCACCTCGAATATCACATCTCCGCTGCTGGCGGATTCTGTGGCCGTCTGCAATGTGAACGGCAATGCTCCCAGGCTCGCCGTAGAGCTTGCTGTAATCCGAATGGGGAGCGACCTCGATGTGGCCCCTGACAGGATAGTGGCCGTCACTCCGCTCAGATTGAAATTCACTGCCGTGACATTGCGCAGACCTGCGCCGGTGATCGTGGCATTGACGGTGGCCCCCTGAGCTATCGTTGTCGGATTGATGCTGAAGACTCTTGTGAGCTGAGGCGCAACATTAAACGCGCCCGGCTGGCTGCTGATGGTCCCCTGCGGAGTGGTGACCGTGACCGTGCGCGCTCCGACCGGAGCATCTTCTGCAATGGCGAGCTGCACCGGGATGGTGAGCCCTGTGGCCCCCGATTGTATAGTTGCAGTAATGCCTGCGCCCAAGCTGACGCCTGTCGCGCCTGCGAGGCTTGAACCTGAAATTACCACGTTGACGGTATCGCCCTGGCGCGCGCTCGATGGAGAGATACTGTCGATAGCCGGATTGCGCGATGGAGCGATAATTTGAAGGTTGACCGGATTGGACGCGCCTCCGCCGGGCGCGGGATTGGTGACGGTGAATGTCAACTGGCCAGGGCTGGCTATATCTGACGGCGAAAGGTTCACCCGCAGCTGAGATGATTTGACCAGATCGGTCTCGCGGTTGACTCCATTAATGCTGATTACCGATGAGGCGGTGAAATTGTTGCCGATAACGCGGACGGTTGAAGCGGGGCCTTCGGCCACAAGTTGATTCGGATTGAGCAGAGTGATTACCGGAGCCGGGTTTTCAAGCGAGAAGGTTAAGCTGCCGCTGGAAACGGCTCCCCCGGCATTGGCGACCGTGAATGTGCGTGGGCCAGGCGCTGCGTCGGCGGCAATGAAGATAGATACAGGCAAGCTCTCGGCAGTGGCGCCATCTCTGATAGTAGCGACAACGCCTGCGCCGCTGAACGTCACGCTCAGAGCGTTGTTGAGGTCCGTGCCGGAGATTGTGGCGTTGATGGTTGAGCCAATGGTTGCAGTCGAGGGGTTGATTCCGGTTATGGTCGGAGGAGGAACAGAACTTCCTTGAAGGATCTGAACGAGGGAGATCAGGTCGGAGACGGAAACCGTATTGTCAAGATTGATGTCTGCTGCAATAAGCGCGTCGCCGGTGAGGAGCCTGGCGCCGAGCAGATGTTGGATCATCAGCAGCAAATCCTGAGTATTAATCAGTCCGTTGCCGTCGAGGTCCCCTTTGCGTCGGGCTTGTCCTTGAGCTGAGCTGGCGCTGCCTGACATGGCAAGCGCGGTGTTATCGTTGATAGTAGAGAAGCGGGCAGCGAGATTTGATAGGCTGCCTGCGCCGACAAAGAGCGCGGCAAAAACATAGAACAGTATAATGAAGGATATAAGGCTGGAAAGCAGTTTAAGGTAGCTGAGAATGCCTGAAATCTCACTCTTCATTTAGTGTCTCCTTTGAATCTTTATAGCAGCATTTGAATTTAGCTCCAGAATTACTCGTAAGGCGCGGTTCTCCATCGAGAATGGAACAGTAGCGTAAAGTTGATCGATTAAGGCTCATTAAGCAATGCGGAGGAGTTGGTCTATCATCTCCGATCTTCATCAGAAATTAAGATCATCCGACTCTACTGCTTCTTCAACACAAATGGCTCGTCAACTGTATTATTCTTTCCCGCTTGCACAGGAAAATGCTCTATTTCGACCGGCCAGTATTCTTCCTTTGAAGCGCGGATAGTATACAGGCCAGGGGGCAACAGGGTGATCTTCCAACTACCATCTTTTGCGGTAAAGACCTCTTTGATGAGACCGGTAGCTTCGTTTGTTGCTCTGACCGATGCTCCGCTGAGGGGCTGTGGGTCTTTGCCTTTCTTGTTAATTGCAAGGACTTTGCCTTCCAGCGAGCCGGTCTGCATATCCTGAGCTGATATGGAATCGGATATTAAACCCAGGCAAAACAAGAAGGTCATAGCGGCAACAATTACTCTACTAACTCTCATAACTCTTTACATTCTGATTTAGAGTGATGGCCGGTGTCTGGCCCGGAGAGTAGTATAAACTTCCAGAAGAGAATTTCAAGGGCGCTTCCTCATAGGACCCTGTGAGGATTGTTTTTCGCCGCGCCTTTCCGCCGGGAAAGAAATCTGTTACGGTTCTGCTCCGTCCCTCTATGGCTACGGTCTAATTGGCGAAGATCACTGCCACGATAATAAATCCAATTACACCCCCTAAGAATGCCGCGCTGTAGCTGGCCCGATCCAACAGACCCGGGCGCTCCTGCTAATAGGAGCGCCGCCGCATCTCCGACGATGCCACCGACAATTGCACCTGCAAACAGACCGCTGCCACGGACAATGCCATTGCCCAGCACAGAACCAAGCAATATGCAAAAGTACCTCATTGGATCTTCCCGCTATAGAGTTTTGAAGTTCGATGGCAAAGCGAGCAAGGTCTGATTGATCTTGATGCGCCAGCTGATCGTTATCTGAAACGCCGCTCATCTGCCCAAACCGATGGACGCCGGAGTTACAGGCTATGGTGGCCATTCCCTACAATGAAGATGGCGTAGTATTCCCCCATTGTCAATATGTCGAGCAAGGATCGGGCGGTGTCTACACGACTGCTTCTGACCTGGCTCGTTTTGTCGCTGCGGTGAGCAGCGCCGACGGACAGTCTGCTGGGCGAGGAGTGCTGATGCCTCAGACTGTCGAGCAGATGATCGCGCCTGCTGCGAGCACCGGGGGCAGGTATGGACTCGGTTACAAGATGGCTCCGGTATCAAAGGAAGTGCAAATGGTCACTCACGATGGAGCGAACGAAGGCTGGCGCGTGATGTTTCTGATCCATCCGCAGAAAGGAGATGGCGTGGTGATCCTTTTTTCAATAATGGGAATCTGCAATCCCAAAAGCGGACACCTGCCGGATTTTAAATTTTAGATTTTGGATTCTGGATCTGCCCTTCAGAGCAGCAAGCAGCTCTTACGCTGGCTGCCAAAATCCTTGTGAAACCAGAGGATATTTGATCTACAGGGTCGCGCTTTGGTGCAAGATAATTAAAGATCCAAAATCTGAAATTGAAAATCACTCAATGGCACAGCGTTTGGCTATCTGGCACGTAAGAATAATCTCATGCTGGGCGGCCTTCGCCATTGTTAATGGAGGATATATGGATAGACTGTTCCGGGATCTTCGTTATGGAATTTAGTATTGATTGGAGTGGCGTTGCCGGCTTGTTGCGTTCCCGCACGCAGATCGACCAGGGTCGATCCGATGATTGCTTTGAGATGCGAATGATTCGTAATGCGTAAGAATGATTCATGAGAGTGGTAAGTGGCTTGTGAAAATGATGAATGATGAGTGGTGAATGCGCGATGCACGAGAGTAATCTGTGGCTTATCGATAATGATGCATGATTCTGGTGAGTGCGGGATGTATGAGAAAGTTATTACGCATTACGCATTAAGGAGGCTTAATGGGGGCTCTACTTCAAGACCTTCGATATGGTGTCCGGTTGTTGGTCAAAGACGGCGGCTTTACTGCTGTGGCAATGCTCAGCCTGGCTCTGGGGATAGGGGCAACTACTGCCGTTTTCAGCATGGTCAACGCTGTATTGCTTCAGCCGCTTCCCTACAAAGAGCCAGACCGTCTGGTATCAATCACTGGCAATAAGCAGGAGATGAACATCAGGGAGATGACCGCTTCGCTGCCTGACCTGGAAGATTGGCGAAACCAGAGCCGTCTCTTCGAGGACTTCGCTTCATACTATGGTTGGATTGTGAATCTCACGGGCGATGGCGAGCCTGAGCGAATTCAAGGCGCGCGCATCTCCGCTAATCTCTTTTCATGATTAGGCGTCACCCCAGTGCTTAGCCGCAACTTTTCGCCTGAGGAGAATCAACCTGGCAAAGACCAGATTGTGATTCTGAGCTACGGGCTGTGGCAGCGGCGGTTTGGCTCTGATTCAGGAATAATCGGGCGGGCAGTGACGATTGAAGACAAGAATTACATTGTTGTCGGCGTCATGCCTCAAGGATTCAATTTCCCTGGCCAGGTTGATGTCTGGAAGCCGCTTGCTCCTGCTCATAAGGCTCGCAACTTTCGCTTGCTTTCGGTGATAGCGCGATTGAAGCCCGATGTCTCTTTGGAGCAAGCTCGCATGGAGATGAAGACAATCGCCAACCGCCTTCAACAAGAATATCCCAAAACGAATTCTGGATATGGTGTGGATGTCATCTCCATTCACGAAGGGATGGTGAGGAATGTCCGAAAGGCGCTCCTCATTCTGCTTGGCGCAGTCGCTTTCGTACTGTTGATTGCGTGCGCCAATGTCGCCAATCTGCTGCTCGCGCGCGCTGCTGCCAGGCAGAGAGAGATTGCTATTCGCGCGGCATTAGGCGCCGGTCGGTTGCGTCTTATCCGACAGTTGCTCACCGAGAGCGCGCTTCTGGCTTTGCTCGGCGGGGCTGGGGGCCTTCTTCTGGCTGCCTGGGGCGTTGATCTGCTCGTCGCTCTCGGCCCGCGCAATATCCCTCGTTTGAATCAAGTTGGCATCAATAACCAGGCGCTCTGGTTCACTCTGGCAATTTCACTCTTGACCGGACTAATTGTAGGTCTATCGCCTGCGATTCAACTCTCAAAGCTGGATCTCAATAGTGCGCTCAAAGAGGGCTCAGGGAAAGCAAGCCTGGGCCTGCGGTTGTTTCGCCATCGCCGCAGGGGCAATTTCCTGGTGATCTCAGAAGTGGCCCTGCCTACCAGCAGGCAGGAGCAGGCAGGCTTGGCGCTGGTGCTGCTCGTCGGAGCGGATGGAAGTGCTGACCCTGTGGCCACTGTCGCAGGGAGAGATCGATGGAGTTGAGGAGGATTTGATTGATCGCCTCTTTGCGGATGAGACGAAGTGGCCAGCCCGTCCGCGCGACGATCCCAGGGGTTTGGTTGGACGATTGCTCCATGGCGGGTACCCGGAAGCCATTCAACCTGAGGCCGAAGACCGGCGACGAGCCTGGTTTGGCGCCTACATTACGACGATTCTGCAACGCGATGTGCGCGAAATAGCCAACATCGAAGGATTGACCGATCTTCCGCGTCTTCTCGCACTGCTGGCCGGTCGCACCTGTTCGCTACTGAATTTCGCCGACCTCTCACGCAGCCTCATGATCCCACAGACCACACTTAAACGCTACATGACGCTGCTGGAGGCGACCTTTCTCGTTCAACCGTTGCCGGCGTGGTCGACCCATCTGGGCAAACGGCTGGTGAAGGCCCCCAAATTGGCGCTGAACGATACCGGACTGTTGGCTTATCTCCTGGGAGTGGACGAGACGCGGTTGAAGCAAGACCGGTCATTGTTAGGCGGGTTGCTGGAGAATTTCGTCCGTATGGAACTGTGCAAACAGGCGACCTGGAGTGTGGTTCAGCCACGACTCTTCCATTTTCGCACGCAGACTGGGCAGGAGGTCGACATCATCCTGGAAAATGCTGCTGGCAAGCTGGTCGGCATTGAGGTGAAATCCAGCGCCCAGATCACTGGCGACGATTTCAAGGGGCTGCGCGCGCTCCAGGAGCTGGCGGGCCGACGGTTCGTGCAAGGCGTGGTTTTCTACACCGGAGCTGAGCCGGTGCCGTTCGGCCCACGACTGTGGGCTCTGCCGATGGCCTACCTGTGGCAGCGGGCCTCCGGCTCGAAGGCCGTCCGGCGGTGATCTCGGCCATGAAGAAGCGGGCCCGATCCCAGCCCGTCGAGCAACACCAACTGATCCGATGATCACTTTGAGATACGAATGAGGAGGAAAATCCGACAATGGACACACTCTGGCAAGACCTGTGCCATGGCGCGCGGATGTTGTTGAAGAAACCGTCGATTACATTGATTGCAATCATCACCCTTGCGCTCGGCATCGGCGCTAACACGGCGATCTTCAGCGTAGTGAATGCGGCTCTGTTGAACCCTTTCCCATGCAGAGACCCGGATCGGCTCATGATCGTCCAGGATACCTTCAAGCAGGAACCGACCTCGGTCGCGTTTCTTAACTACTTGGACTGGCAGCAACAGAACCACGTCTTCGAAGCCATGTCAGCAGTCCAAGACAGAACCTTTAACCTCACGGGTATTGACGAACCGGAGCAGATTAATGGCGCCCTGGTCTCAGCGGGTGTGTTCACTATTTGCCACGTCTTTGCCTGGAATCTTTGGGGGGAAGCCACGAGAAGCCCACGAGAAGCATGGATAAGCGAGGAACTGGCCGTCTTCTCGGACGGGACGTGGTACGGCTACGGGCTGCACGATCTGGGCAAGCACTTGCTTATGGAGCGCAGACTGTACTCTCTGGAGCGACTCATGAAACGTCTGGGTCGAGATCCGATGATCGCGTACCCGGCACTGGGAAGCTTTGTGAAATTCATCCGCGAGACATACGGAAGCGACAAGGTCAAACAGCTTTGGCAACAGGGGAGCCCAGGCATCATGCGGATCTTTGGGAAAACTCTGAAAGACCTAGGAAGAGAATGGCACAGTGTCCTTGAGCAGGCGGATGCCAGCCGGGTGGAATATGTACAAAGGCATTTGCGATGACATCGTGCGCCCTGGCACTGCATCGAGGAGTACCAAAGCGATGCGCCCGATTGCCGGAGCCGGGGGTTTTGATCGCGCTCCTTACGTTGGGCAACCGGCTATCACAATCGAAACCGCTCGCGAGGTGATCCTCAACTTTATATGCCGTTATTCAGAAGCACACTTGGCCTTGCGCACTCGACGGATCCGACCTCAGGAGATGAGCGCTGCCGGTCCTCTTCTATGCGCGACTTCACCATACGCCCACAGAGGTGTAGTTATGGGAACTCTGTTGCAAGACCTACGCTATGGTTTTAGGATGCTGGTGAAAAACCCAGGCTTTACGGCGGCCGTCGTAAATCTGTTCGATAGCTGGATCGTTAGGGATTCGTTGAGAAAAGATAAGCGGCGGGTTTCAGGCCTTTTCAGCGCCGATGGCGATTAGGGTTGTCTGTTTTCAGTCCCTCACCAATGGCCGCTCGTTCCAGTTGCTCATCAGCCGTGAGGAAGCGGAATTGAGGCCGCTCGGTTGGATAGGTCCTGAAGAAATCTAGAGCCGTAGCCAATTGAACGGCATCGTAAGCGCGGAGGGGATAATAAGGCAGCAGCGAAGTGGCAATGGTAACGATGGATTCCGTCAGCGGACGGATCTGATAGAGGTTTCGCTTCACATGATCAGAGAGGTTGTTCCGAGCTTGGTAAAAGAAGAAAAGCGGGATGGCACCGGTTCGGTGGTTCGCTGCCAGGGCAGCATGAACCTCAACTACGGTAATGTGTGCGATCACAATGGTGTGACGGTCTACCTCATGGCGAAACCAGCGACTCCCTACTTCCTGGACGTAGCGTTTCACCAGTGCGCTCGCGTCGCAGAACCAGATCACACCCGTGGCCCTCGCATCTTGATGATCGTTTCTGAGATAGGCTCACCTTTGACTTTGATCGGTTTCCGCTCAGCGTCAGGCTTCTCCAGCTCGGCCAAGAGTTGGGCCTTTTCTTCATCTGTCAGGCGCGGATCGGCCATCATCTCGGCGATCATTTGGTCGAACATGGCCTCCCAGGGGTTACGAGCAGTTTTACGCTTGCTTTGCTTTCGCTTTGTCATACGGGCTGAAGAATACCCAGATCACCAAGAGCTGTCAAGGAAGAGATACGATCGGTTAGCTCCTGGGCTGACGTAATAATGGTGAGTCAGTTATCCATAGTCATTGACCTCAGAGGTGGATAAGCTTCAAATGCCAGGTTTCAGGTGTCAGGCTTTTAAGAGAAGATGAAACGGAGGATGATAGGATCGACGAATCGGCGTTTGTTTCCGATTCTTCGGTTCAACGATCCTCTGATTCGCCTTGTTTAGAGGTGGGATATGTTGTTGCTCACCGTCTTTGCTGCTGTGGCTATCTGGCTGGCAGCAATAGGGATTTACGGTGTGATGTCGTATTCAGTTACTCAGAGCATTCCTGAGATCGGGATTCGCATGGCTCTGGGGGCCCACTCAAGCGATGTGCTCAAGCTGGTGGTGGGACAGGGACTGGTGCTCACTGTGATTGGTGTCATCATCGGATCGGCGTCGGCGATGGCGTTGACTCGCGTACTGGCAAATTTGCTCTTCGGCGTGAGCGCAACAGATCCAGCGACTTATGCTGGGATCGCATTATTGCTCGTTCTGGTGGCACTGGCAGCCAGTTACATTCCTGCACGCCGGGCAATGAGAGTGGACCCGATGGTGGCGCTGCGCTACGAATAGCGGAGTCAAAAGGCAAAAATGAATGATGTTCGCCGTTCGCCGTTCGATGTTCAATGTTCGATGTTTCACGTAATGCGTAATCCATGATGGGTGATGCATGATGCGTGATGTACAAACAATCCGCAATCGGGCGATGGAGCGATGGATTATAACTGCTGGGATTGTATCCACTGGTCGAATGCAAGCAAGGCATGGAGATCGCCGTCAGTTCGCAGGCGAGTTAGAAATTGGGTCAAGATCTCGCCGGTCAAAAATGGCAATGCCTGACTCTGGGGCACAGCTAGGTACCGGTCTTGCTGAAGCACTGAGATGGTCAGGTGCTCCCCGTCGTAGCGCCAGATTTCAGGCACGCCCAGAGCAGCGGAGATAGAAAGCTTGGAGGATGAATCGTGATGCAGGTCAATCTCAACAGCAATATCAGGCGGCGGATCGACCTCGAAATCCAGATGTATTCGATTGCCCAACGCCTCGGCTCTTTGCACGTAGAAGCAGGCATCCGGTTCATTCCCTTTGCCCTTCTTCCGCTTCCTAATCGTGGCCGAACCAAAGGAAAGAATGTTGATGCGCTGCCGGAGTCTGATAGTGGTCATCAGACCTTCAAGGAATCGAGCGTATTTTTCATGTTCAGTCGAAAGGGTCATAACGGTCAATGTTCCATTGTCAAAGCTAATCCGAAGCCCACTGGCTTCGCCCACCTGTTCGAGCAGATCTTCGTAGTCTTGCCAACCGACTCCGTGAAAGGTTACCACCGTATCACTGGGCAGCTTAGCGACAATGTCATAGTAACTGGTAGTCTGTACAGTCATAAGCAACAACCATTCTGGATAGATTCAAACGTCTCGATTATATCCGAGGTTAACCAACGGAACAACTGCCTCACTCAGTGAGGCAGTCACGGGAGCATACTATAGACCTTGGGAGAGAGATTGCAGCGAGTTCCGCTCGCCCGCGTGCCCTCAAAACAGTTTTATTTTCGAATTGTTTTGATGGCGCGCGAGCGCCCGAACTGAAGGCGGGCGCTTGGCGCCCGAACTAAAAAAGATTGGTTCGAGCGCAACAACTTCCGCTCGCAAATACTTCGGGCGTAAATACTGCCGCTCGTGCAACGCCCGCAAAACTACCCACAAACAATTCCGTTTTGAGGGCGCTTGGCGCCCGAACTAAAAAAGATTGGTTCGAGCGCAACAACTTCCGCTCGCAAATACTTCGGGCGTAAATACTGCCGCTCGTGCAACGCCCGCAAAACAAGTTCATTTTCGGGCGCGCAACGCCCGCAAAACAAGGTTATTTTTAGAATTGTTTTGCGGGCGCTTGGCGCCCGAACTAAAAAAGATTGGTTCGAGCGCAACAACTTCCGCTCGCAAATACTTCGGGCGTAAATACTGCCGCTCGTGCAACGCCTGCAAAACCGCCCGAACCTACCGCAATTTTTCTTAAGGTCTATAGGTGTTTCTTGGCTGAGCAGTTACTATGCTCTTTGCCTGTAGGGGATAGATATTACATCGGCATGAGCGTAGCAATTGGCGTAAATATGCTCTTTGCCTGTAGGGGATAGATGTTAAGGCATGTCCAAAGCAGCCACAGAGCGCGATGCGATACTCTGTTTGTTCAAGCTGATATGGCAAGAGCTGATCAAATAGAAATGTTGGTCAAGCGAGCAGTGGGGGCCTATGGGCGATTGGATTGCGCCTTCAATAATGCTGCTTCCCTGGATGGGATCTTCAAGCCGACTGCTGATTTCAACGAGGAGGAGTTCGACCAGGCAATGATCGTCAATCTGAAGGTTTGAATAGGTACAGCTACACAATCGTTGGGTTGGCGGCTGAAGATTTCGTCGGCACAGTAATTGGAGAGCCGGTTGATATCTGGTTCCCGGTCACAATGTATGGACTGAGCCTTGGATGATTAGTGTTGGAGTGGATTGGCTCGAAATAGACAGACAGGCAGCGCAGAAATGGCCAATATACTAGCCTTGGATGATTAGTGTTGGAGTGGATTGGCTCGAAAAGCACGATTCTACCTGCTGATAACTCGTTGGTGCACCCTGAAGCGACTCCTGACCACTGTTCTCTTATGCTAGACAATTAGGCGTGTGTTAATAGATTTGAGTCTGCGGTTGAGGTTCGCTTGTGCCTCTCTGTTCTTAAGTAGAGCGATTTCGATCTCTCTCCAGGAGTATTCAGCTATATCCCTGACGGCTTGTGATTGTTTTCTATTATTAGCTAGCTTATCGAAATGCTGCCTGTTGCGCAGTAGCTGCTTCTCCTCTTTTTGCAAGAGGCTCAATTCCTTTTTAATGGCAGCTTTCAGCATGTCCTTATCCTTTATAAGCCAGATCCAGAATTATCAGCAAACATCTATCTCATTGATCTTTAATCGGCAGCCCTGCCTCGCCAGCTTTAGATAAAACCTCCCAGCTTCAATATTTCGGTTGGAGGATACGGGCGAAAAGTGGTATAACCTTTCCTGGTATCTGTCGCCATTAGCTTCAAGAGACAATTCGATCCCTGGTTACAAGCGCAGATTGAGAAGCTGGTGCCTCTGAAAGCGAAGTTCCCGATGCTGCTCCTGTTCCCACAGATACCGCAAGGCAAATTATCGCCGATGGAGGGACTACGTATGAGGCTCAAAATTAATCACCTTCTGATCTTAATCATGATCTTTTCGGCGCTTTTGTCGCTCTCTTCTTGCGAACCCGGCACGCCCAGGGTTCAAGATAAGCCGCAGCCTCAAGCGGCTGCACAACCTGCCAGTACATTATCAGAGCAGTGGTACAATCAGGTGCTGGAAAAGAGAATCAAAGCGATACAGAACAATGACTATCCAGCATTCATTGAGACAGACGCTGAATACAAGAGAGAGATCGAGCAGATCAAGCGCCTGACGCAACCCACATTGCGAAATACTAAAACGGCTGAATTAACTAACCAGTACAAAGACTTTTTCACTCGCATACAGAGCCGAAACCTGGCTACTAACCCGCCCCTTGCCCAATCGCTGTTCGCATTCGAGGGGATGAGCTACAAGATACTTGAAGCGAAGAAAAAGACTGGCTTCGGCGATGAGCGATATGATGTGTTTGTCGAATGCTCGTTCGCCAACAAAGATAAGAGCCCGACCAAGCTGGGCCCCAGACCGCTCAAGAGCGTTGTAGTTAAATTCCTGTGCGTGAATGGATATGTCAATACCGGCAAAGGCAAGGGAGTAGATGCCGAGATACTCTACGATAAAGCCGAGTACTGGAAGTAATTGTTGATGGAGCGCAATCCCTCTTCGAGATGATCCCTGGCGAAACGGACCGGGTTGAGTGAGGTTTTATTTTGCCCAACGCGGCTCCAGAATAAACTCTTGCTCCGTTGCGGAAAGACTCAACTTACAGGCACAGTGCGACTGATTCAACGTCTGTAATACCGTCTTTGGTTGAAAGTCGGACCACTGTGAAGCGGCCGCGGGCGCCTTACGACTTGGGCTCGGTCAA
>Ga0209172_10003427_pt1 | contig 24262 bp, 20 predicted proteins | sample LarsenN4metaG_FD_184113 | JGI IMG/M metagenome (GOLD analysis project Ga0209172, IMG submission 184113) | Hot spring sediment bacterial and archeal communities from British Columbia, Canada, to study Microbial Dark Matter (Phase II) - Larsen... ... | reverse complement strand
TTCAGCCAGGAAATCTTTGAAGAAGACCGGCCGTTCGTGCGCGTGTGGGTGGGCGAGGTCAGTGGGCCCGGGAAAGCGCAGATGCTCGACCTGCCGGGTTCCGCCTCCGAGCTGCACTGGAGCCCCGCGGGAGACCAGTTGGCCGTGGCCTTGGCGGCTACGCCGCTGGTGGACGATGACCTGATGCGCCGGAAGGTGCACGTCGTGGATGTCGCTACGGGGAAGGTCCTCGCGCGGATCGAAAGCCTCGGCAAGCTCGGCGCGGTTCGCTGGAGTCCCGACGGCCGCCACCTGGCGATGATCGCCGCCGAAGACCTCAACGACCCGCAGCAGGGCCGGCTGGTCGTGGCGCCCGCGACGGGCGGACCGCCGCGCGACCTGCTGCCCGCCTACCTGGGCCACGTCGCGGCCATCGCCTGGATGAACAACGACACGCTGCTGTTCATCGGCGAGGAAGGCGTGGAGACCGCCTTCGGCCGGGTCTCGCTCCACGGCGAGCGCAAGACCATCCTTCCTCCCGGCCGAAGGATCCTTACCGCGTTCTCGCTTTCCAAGGACGGTCAGACGGCTGCCTTCATCGGACATTCCGACCATCGCCCGAGCGACCTCTTTGCCATGAAACACGGCGAAGCAGAGCCCAGGCGCCTGACCGATGTGAATCCCTGGCTCAGAGAGAAAAGGCTGGCCAAGCAGGAAGTGGTGAGATACAAGGCGCGCGACGGGCTCGAGCTGGAAGGGATTCTAATCCGCCCGCTGGACGAAAAACCCGGTACCCGTTATCCGCTCATCCTCACCGTGCACGGCGGGCCGGAAGCGCACTACCGCAACGGCTGGGTCACCGGCTACAGCACTCCCGGCCAGGTGGCCGCGGCGCGCGGCTTCGCCGTCTTTTACCCCAACTATCGCGGCAGCACCGGTCGCGGCGTGGCCTTCTCCAAGCTGAGCCAGGGCGACCCGGCCGGCAAGGAGTTTGACGACCTGGTGGACGGCGTGGATCACCTGATCGCTGCCGGGCTGGTGGACGCGACCAAGGTCGGCATCACCGGCGGCTCTTACGGCGGCTACGCTTCCGCCTGGGGCGCGACCTTCTACTCGAACCGCTTCGCGGCCGCGGTCATGTTCGTGGGCATCAGCAACAAGATTTCCAAGGTTGGCACCACGGACATCGCCGACGAGGAGTATCTGGTCCATGCGCGCCACCGCCCCTGGGAGAACTGGCAACTGTTCCTCGAGCGCAGCCCCATTTATCACGCCGGCCAGTCGCGCACGCCGACGCTGATCCTCGGCGGCACGGACGACCCGCGCGTGCATCCCGGCCAGTCCCTGGAGCTGTACCGCCACTTAAAGCTGCGCAGCCAGGCTCCCGTGCGCCTGGTGCGCTATCCCGGCGAACGCCACGGAAACGTCCGCGCCGCCTCGCGGCTCGACTACCACCTGCGCATGCTCCAGTGGATGGAACACTACCTGAAAGGCCCCGGGGGCGCTCCGCCGCCCTCTGAGCTGGATTATGCGGAGGTCAGGAGGTAGGACGATGCTGCACCAACTCAGAACCAGGCTGGTTTCAGCAGTGCTTGCAGCCGCCCTGCTTGCAGGTCCGACCGTGCCGCAGGAGGCAGCGCCGCTGCTGGGCTTCGGGCGGGATTCGGCGCGGAACCAGCGCGAATGGGAGAGGCGCTTTGATTCGCTTCTGGACAAGACCAACCTGCGCGAGTGGATGCGCCACATCACCTCGCGCCCGCACCACGTTGGCTCACCCTGGGGCAAACAGGTGGCAGAATTCATCGCCGAAAAATTTCGTGCCTGGGGCTACCAAACCCACATCGAAGAGTTCCACGTGCTTTTCCCCACGCCGAAGGTTCGCCTGCTCGAACTAGTTGCGCCGGAGAAGTTCACCGCGCGACTGGCCGAGCCCGCGCTCCCGGAAGACGCGACTTCCAGCCAGCTTGCCGAGCAACTTCCTGTTTACAACGCTTATGCGGTGGACGGCGATGTGACCGGCCAGCTAGTCTACGTCAACTACGGCGTCCCTGCCGACTACGAGGTCCTCCAGCGGCGGGGAGTTGACGTGCGCGGGAAGATTGTACTCGCGCGCTACGGCGCCTCTTGGCGCGGCATCAAGCCCAAAGTGGCCGCCGAGCACGGCGCCATCGGCTGCATCATCTACTCCGACCCGCGCGACGACGGTTACTTCCAGGGCGACGTCTATCCGGAGGGCCCCTGGCGCAACGAACTGGGCGCGCAACGCGGCTCCGTGGCTGACATGCCCCTTTTCCCCGGCGACCCGCTCACTCCCGGGGTCGGCGCCACGCGCGACGCAAAGCGCCTGCCGGTGCATGGTGCGCCCACGCTGACGAAGATCCCCGTGCTGCCGATTTCCTACGCGGACGCTCTGCCGCTGCTGCGCGCGCTGGGCGGGCCCATGGCCCCACCAGAATGGCGCGGGGCTTTGCCGGCTCCTTACCACCTCGGCCCCGGGCCGGCCACGGTGCGCCTGAAGGTGGAATTCAACTGGGAGTTGAAGCCCGCCTACGACGTCATCGCGCGCCTGCCCGGGAGCGAGTTTCCCGACCAGTGGATCCTCCGCGGCAACCATCACGACGCCTGGGTGAACGGCGCCGACGACCCCACCAGCGGCATGGTTGCGCTAATGGAGGAAGCCCGCGTGGTCGGCGAGCTGGTGAAGTCCGGCTGGAGGCCCAAGCGCACCATCGTCTATGCTGCCTGGGACGCGGAAGAGCCGGGCCTGCTCGGCTCGACCGAATGGGCCGAACGACACGCCGACGAGCTGCGCGAAAAAGCCGTCGCCTACATCAACTCCGACAGCAACGGCCGCGGCTTCCTCGGCATGGCTGGCTCGCATACCCTGGAGAAGTTCATCAATCAGGTGGCGCGCGAGGTGCCCGATCCGCAGACCGGCGTGAGCGTCTGGCACCGCGCGCGTGCCCGGCGCATCGCAGAGGGCGACGAACAGGCCCGCCGGGAAGCCCGCGAGCGTCCTGAACTACGCATCGGCGCGCTTGGCTCCGGCTCGGATTACACGCCCTTCCTGCAGCACTTGGGCATTGCCTCGCTCAATCTCGGCTACGGCGGAGAAGATGGCGGTGGCTCCTACCATTCCATTTACGATTCCTTCGATCATTTCACGCGCTTCGGCGACCCGGGCTTCGACTACGGTATTGCGCTGGTTCAGACCGCCGGCCGCGCCACGCTGCGGCTGGCCAATGCCGACTATCTGCCGTTTGAGTTCACCAGTTTCGCGGAAACCGTTTCGCGCTACGTGACGGAGCTGAGCGAGCTGCTGGCCCGCCTGCGCCGCGAAACCGAAGAGACCAACCGGCAGATTGAAGAGAAATCCTTGCAGCTTGCCGCGGATCCCAAACTGCCATTTGTCCCGCCGGAGCCCAAGGCGGCCGTGCCCACGCTCAGTTTCGAGCCACTGCAAAAAGCCCTGGCGCAGTTGCAGGAAAGCGCCAAGGCTTATGGGGAGGCGCTTCAGGCGGCCTCTGGCAAGCCACGGCCTGCCGGCACAGGCCAGGCGCTGGACTCGATTCTGCTGAAGGCTGAACGAGCCCTCACGCGTCCCGAAGGCCTTCCGCGCCGACCGTGGTTCAAGCACTTCATCTACGCCCCGGGGTTCTACACGGGCTACGGGGTAAAGACTCTGCCGGGCATCCGCGAAGCCATCGAGCAGCGCAACTGGGCCGAGGCCGAGCAGCACATCGCCATCCTCGCCGAAGTGCTCACCCGCTTCACCCAGGACATCACCCGCGCGACCAGCCTGCTGAAGCCTTAGCTAGGCCTGAATCCAGGGGCCCTGCGTTCTGGCCACGCCCCTTGCGGAAGGTGAGGAAGCGTCGCCCATTCTCTCCTCCGGCACGAAGTTTTCCGCCTCGACAAACCGGGTGTGCTCAGCTAGCATGCCCGCACAGTCGGTTGCCGTAAGCTGCACCCGTCCGACAAGGAGGAAGCGATGGCGAGTTTCTGTGCGAAGTGCGGAGCTGCGCTGACAGCGGGAACAAGGTTCTGTGAGAAATGCGGTGCCCCCGCAGACCCCACCGCGGCCCCAACCGCCGCACCGGTGGCGGGACCAACGAAGAAAGGGGCCAACGTCCTGCTCATCGTGCTGATTGCGGTGGGCGCGTTGATCGTCCTAGTTGTGGGCAGCGCGATCATGGGTTGGTGGACCGTCAGCCGTCACGTGGACGTGGACACCAGGGGAGATCGAGTCAGCATCCAGACGCCCGCGGGCAAGATCGAGGTGGGCCAGATGACCAAGGTCACGGAAGCCGAGCTGGGCGTGCCCATTTATCCCGGCGCCACGGAGGACGTGGGGGCCTGGCGGGCGACCTCCAAAGAGGGCTCCTACGGCCAGTACGTCTTCAAGACGTCCGATTCGGCTTCACAGGTGGTTGCCTTCTACAAGGAAAAACTGGGCGACCGCGTGTCCAGTGTGTTTGAAAGCGCAGATAGCGCGCTGATCCACATCGCGGAAGATGACCGGAAGGAAGCCATCACCATCACCGTGGGTCGCGACGAGAGCGAGAACAAGACCACGATCGCTATCCTCCGCGCCATTTCGAAAAAAAACCCCTGACGATGGCCAGTAGCCAGCCGAGCCCTTCGGCTCGCGTGGTTCGCTCAGGGCAACGCACCCAGGCCGGATGCGTTGGTGCGGAAGGGGGGAGTTGAACCCCCACGGCCTTGCGGCCACAGGATCCTAAGTCCTGTGCGTCTGCCCGTTCCGCCACTTCCGCACAGTGGTGTAACATCCTACCAGACAAAGCTTTATACTACCAATCAACCCGTTCGTCAGGAACGCTCACCTCTGGCCGGTGTCAGTTTTGGTGCCAGTTGCGTCCTACCCTGCCGGGGCTACCAGCCGATCTACTGCTTGCCGAACGTGGCCTGGTGCTAGGTGCGCATACCGCATCACCATTTGCAGTGTCCGATGCCCAAGCAACTCGGCTACGGTTCGCAGATCAACCCCGGCCATCACCAGGAGCGAGGCAAAGCAGTGCCTCAAGTCGTGCCACACGAACGGCCCAAAGTTGGCTTTTTTCACCGCGGTCTCGAACCATTGCCAGTATTGGGCGGAACGACGCCGGCGCTTGCTGGTCATCTGTCCTGCTGCGATCCGCAAGCAGTAGAGCCTAGGCCCTGGCGGCGACAGTTCGAAGGCTCTCGCCAAACGCCGCCGCGGCGCGCTCAAGGTCTTCGCGCGAATGAGCCGACGACACAAACAGGGCCTCGAACTGCGATGGGGGAAGGAAATAGCCGCGATTCAGCATCTGGGTAAAACAGGCAGCGAAGAGCGTGGTGTCGGCCTTTTTGGCGGACTCGTAGTCCGTCACCCGCGCCTCCGCGAAAAACACCGTGGCCAGCGACCCCATCGAGTTCAATTGCACCGGCACGCCCGTTCCATCGCTTGCCCTTCGCAAGGCCGCGAAGAACTCCTCCGCCTTGGCATTGAGGTTCGAGTAAAAATCGGACGCCTGCAATTGATCAAGAGTTGCGATACCCGCAGCCATCGCGAGTGGATTCCCGGAGAGGGTTCCCGCCTGATAAATCGGACCGAGCGGGGCCATTCGCTCCATGATGTCCGCGCGCCCGCCATACGCCCCCACCGGCAAGCCGCCGCCGATAATTTTCCCCAGCGTGGTCAGATCCGGACGAATCCCAAACAGGGTTTGCGCGCCTCCATACGCCAGGCGGAAACCAGAAATCACTTCGTCGAAGATGAGCAAGGCGCCGTGTCGGGAGGTCAACTTCCGGAGAGCCTCGAGGAAAGCCGGCGCTGGTGGCACGACTCCCATGTTTGCTGCCACCGGTTCGACGATCACTGCCGCAATCTGGTCCGGATACTTCGCGAAGACCAGTTCGGCTGCCTCCGGATCATTAAACGGGATATTCAGAGTCAGTTCGGCTAACGATGCAGGGACTCCGGGACTGGCGGCGATCCCCAGCGTGGCCAGGCCAGAGCCGGCTTGCGAAAGGAAACTGTCCGCATGTCCGTGATAACACCCCTCGAATTTCACGATGTAATTGCGCATCGTAAATCCGCGAGCGGCCCGGATAGCGCTCATGGTGGCTTCCGTGCCGGAGCTGACAAATCGAATTTTCTCGAGGGAGGGAAGGGCCCGCTGGATTCGTCGCGCCAGTTCCACCTCCAGCTCTGAAGTCATTCCGTAACTCGTGCCCCTCGCCGCCTGCGACTGAATGGCCTGGGTAACCGCGGGATGCGCGTGGCCCAGGATCATGGCTCCCCAGGAGCAAACGAAATCCACATACTCATTACCGTCCGCATCCCAGATACGCGCTCCCTCGGCGCGCGAAATCACGAGCGGCTCGCCCCCGACCGCGCGAAATGCGCGCACCGGGCTGTTGACCCCGCCAACAAGGATCTTCTGCGCCTGCTCGAAAAGTTGCCAAGACTTCTCGCGAGAAATCGTCCGTGCCACCCGAGGGGAAGCCTCCCTATGCCTTTCGACCCAGCCACCGCGCCACGTCCTTGGCGTGATAGGTCAAGACGATGCTGGCGCCGGCGCGCTGAATTCCGGTCAGGATTTCAAGGGTCACCCGCTGTTCCTCCACCCAACCGTTCCTCGCCGCCGCTTTGACCATCGCGTATTCCCCGCTCACGTTATAAGCCGCTACCGGAACATCAAAGCGCTCGCGCACTGCGCGAATCACGTCCAGATACGGCAGGGCGGGTTTCACCATCACCATGTCTGCGCCTTCCTCGAGGTCGAGCGCAACTTCCTTCAGCGCCTCCCGCACGTTCGGTGGGTCCATCTGATAGCTCCGGCGGTCGCCAAACTGCGGAGCAGACTGCGCTGCTTCCCGGAAGGGCCCGTAGAAACCGGAGCAATATTTGGCGGCGTAAGAAAGAATCGCCACGTCAGCGAATCCGTGGGAGTCGAGTTTTTTGCGAATCGCTCCGACGCGGCCATCCATCATGTCCGACGGGGCCACGATATCCGCGCCCGCGCGGGCGTGCGAGAGAGCCTGCTCGGCCAGAATCTCCAGCGTCGGATCGTTGAGGACAACACCATGCTGCACCACCCCGCAGTGCCCGTGGTCCGTGTATTCGCACAAGCAGACGTCGGTCAGGACGATCAAGTGAAGGTTCGCCTTCTTCACCGCCTCCACGGCGCGCTGGACCACGCCGGTGGCCGCCGCGGCTTCCGAGCCCCGCGCATCTTTTTTTTCCGGCAATCCGAAGAGGATAATTGCGGGAATTCCAAGCTGTTCCACCTCGCGGCATTCTTCGAGGAAGTTGTCCACCGATTGCTGGCACACCCCGGGCATCGAACCGACTTCCGTTCGAACTCCGGAGCCCGGGCAGACAAACATGGGATAGACCAATCCAGCCGTGCTCCAGCGAGTTTCGCGCACCAGACTGCGGATCGCTTCGGTGCGGCGCAAGCGCCGGGGCCGGTGAACGGGGAAACTCATGGCTGTTAAACTCCTCTTGCAGAGATACTTTCGAAATAACGCGTGAGCGCGGCCACCAGGCCCGCAGCCGTGGATTCCGTGGCTTCAACGGCAACACGCAGGCCCGCGCCGCGAATCGCTGCGGAAGTGACCGGCCCGATTGATGCCAGCGCCACTCGATCGGCCATTCGCCGAAGCAGGTCCAGCCCGAATTCCGTCGCCAGATGATGAAACGCGGAGGGGCTGGCAAACGTGATGACGTCCACTTCGCCCGCGCGGATAACTTCCGCAGCCTCCGCCGCCGCAAGGTCCGGAGAAATGCTGCGGTAGGCGATCACTTCCACCACTTCGGCGCCCAGCGCCCGCAAAGCGGCAGGCAGGGCCGCCCCAGCCCGGTCGCTTCGAGGAAGAAGGACTTTCTTGCCGGATACCTTCCGGCCAAGTTCCTGCGCGAGTGCTTCTCCGCGGAAGACCTGGCCAACAAATTCCACCGGAATCGATTCCCGCCGCGCTTCCTCAGCGGTCGCCGGACCGACCGCGGCGATTTTTACCTTTCCCCCGAAAAGGGCGGCCATACCTGTGCCGAGCCGGCGGCAGCGCTCCACAAAAAACCTCACTCCATTCTGGCTCGTGAAGAGCAACCAGTCGAAGGAGGCGAGGGAGCGAATGGCGTCATCCATGGGCCCGGTCTCCGTCGCCGGTTCAAACGCCACCGCGGGAAGAAAAAGGATTCGCGCCCCCTGTGCTTCCAACAGACGACTGAACTCCCGCGCCTGCTCCGGTGCCCGCGTGAGAACGATACACTTTCCCGCGAGCGCGCCTGGACTACTTTCCATCGAGTTCCCTTCCCACCAGGGCGAGAATGCGTCGCGCCCCTTTCCTCAAAAGCTCCTCGGCTAATTGCCTTCCCAATTGTTCGGCGTCGGCGGGCGAACTCGTGCCGGAGTCGCGGATGTATTCCTTTCCATCCGGAGACAATACGCACGCATCCAGGCGCAAGGTGCCGTTTTCCAGGTTGCCCCATGCCCCGAGCGGCACCTGGCACCCTCCTTCCAGCCGCGCCAGGAGGGCGCGTTCCGCGGTCACGGCCGCCCGCGTGGCTGCATCATCCAGCTTGCGCAGGCAATCCACCACTTCGGAATCAGACTCGCGGCATTCCAGCGCCAGCGCGCCCTGCCCCACTGCGGGTAGCATTTGGTCAGGAGAAAGCACCTCGGTGATGCGATGGCTCCAGCCAAGCCGGTCAAGCCCTGCTTTGGCCAGCAGGATGGCGTCGAACTCACCACGGTCCAGCTTGGCCAGCCGGGTATCCACATTTCCGCGCAACGCGCCCACCTGCAAATCAGGCCGCAAGTGCAGAAGCTGAGATTGGCGGCGCAAACTGCTGGTGCCGATGCGGGCCCCCTGCGGAAGCGCTGCCAGGGGCCGAGCATCGCGCGAAATCAAGCAGTCGCGAACATCCACGCGTTCATACACAGCCGGGAAAGCCAGCCCGGCGGGATTCTCCGTCGGCACATCCTTCATGCTGTGCACGGCCAGATCCACGTGATTCTCCAGCAGGGCATCCTCGAGTTCCTTGATAAAGACGCCTTTCAGCCCAAGCTGCCCCACCGGAGCCTGCTGAAAGCGGTCGCCCGAAGTCCTGATGATGATGATTTCCGCCTGCACGTGTTGTGTGCGGGCGAGTTCTTCTCGAATGAAATTGGCCTGCCAGAGGGCGAGTGTGCTGCCGCGGGAACCGATGCGCAGGGCCCTCATGAATCGCGCTGCTCCAGGTCAAACAGTTTGCGCAAGGCTTCAATCTCCTGCAATTTGCGGGGCAGCTCGCGCTCGCCACGCAGGCGGTCTGCGGGCTGCCGGAGAATGCGGTCCAGCAGTTCCGCGGTCAGGCGGGTGACCCACTCGCGGTCTCCCGGGGAAAGACGATTCAGCTCCTCCAGGTGTTCCCGCAGGAATTCTTCGCGTTCGTGCTGGAGCTTTTCCCGGAGTTACGCCAGCAGCGCCACACCTTCCGCCCGGACTGCCAGTTCAGGAACTTTTCCAGTTGTTCGTCCACGATGGCCTCGGCGCGAGGAACTTCCTTGAGACGCGCTTGCTTGTTCTGCTCGACAATCCGCTGCAAGTCATCAATGTTGTAGAGAAACACGTTGTAGAGTTTCCCCACGCGCGGATCCACGCTGCGAGGCACTCCAAGGTCAATCATCAGCAAGGCGCGCCCTCCGCGAGCGGCCTGCGCCCGCTCAACCAGCGAAGGAGTGAGCACCGGAGCATCGCTGCTCACGGTCGAAATCACAACGTGGGGTTGCTCCAGGAAATGCGGGAGTTGCTCCCAGCCGGCGGCTTCGCCCGCGAAACGCAGGGCCAGTTCATCCATCCGTGCCCGGGAACGGTTGGAGACGAGCACCCGCGAAATACCGCGATGGCGCAAGTGTTCCACCACTTGTTCGCCCATTGCGCCCGCGCCGAGAATCAGGGCGGTGTGTCCTTTCAGGTTCCCGAAGATTTGCTCCGCCAGCTTGACCGCCGCATAGGCCGCAGACATGGGCCGCGTGCCCAGGTCGGTTTCCGCGCGCACGCGTTTCCCCACTTCGAGCGCATTTTGAAAGAGACGGTTGAGCACCGGACCCGTGACGCCGCCCTCCAACGCGGCCAGGTACGCCTGGCGAACCTGGCCCAGGATCTCGGCCTCGCCCAGCAGCATGGAATCCAGCCCGGCCGCGACCCGAAATAAGTGGCGGATCGCCTCGGTATTGAGGTGGCGATACAACGCCCCGTTTATTTCCCCCGGTGGGAGCTGGTGAAACGCGGAAAAATAGCACTCCATCGCTCCGGCGGCTGAATCCGCGTCCGCGCAGGGTACCCCGTAAAGCTCGCTTCGATTGCAGGTGGACAGCACGACCGCTTCGTCAACGATGCGCCGCGCGCGGAGTTCTTCAGCGGCGCGAATCGCCTGCGCCGGACTGAAGGCCACCCGCTCGCGCAAATCCACAGACGCAGTGCGGTGGTTCAGGCCAATCAGAATAATCTGCGATGGCAAGGCGTTGCCTTCCTCCCGAATGCCGGCCGGCGGAAATCCCCTAAAAATACCGGTGGAACTGCGAAAGGTAGACGTTGACCACCGTATAACTGAAAACCACCACAAGAAAATTCATCATGCAGAAGACCGCGGAGCGGGCGCCGCGCCACTCCGTGGTTCGCGCCAGCCACAAATACGCGGCGTACAGCAGGAAAATACTCAGCGAGGCAATCTCCTTCGGATCGCCGGTCAGGTAGGTTCCGCGCAGGCGGTGCGTCCAAATCATGCCCAACACGGAACCAAACAGCATCGCGGTCAGACCCACCACCACGCTGCTCCGCGCCATTCGTTCCAGGACTTCCAAGGCGGGAAATTGCCAGATCACCGTTCCCGGTTTGCGATTGCGCAGGATCCGGTTCTGCGCCAGAAAGAGAAAACTGAGCACAAAGGAAAGCGCGAACGCAGCGTATGCCAGGATGTTGGAGGTCACATGCAGAGCGAAGAGCGTGCCGCGCGCTGGAGGATGCGGCGGGGGTACCGGCGGAGCCAGCAAGGTTCCCAAGCAGACCAGCAGGATCACAATCGGCAGCACAAGCGGCCCTACCGAGCGCTGGCGATGGAACCTCTCCATCCCCAGATAGGTGATGGCCAGAAACCAAGCAAACAACGACATGGACCCGTACAAATCCTGATACGGCACCGATTCCACCGCGCGCGACCGTTGCAGCAGGGAGGCATAATGCAGCACCAGGCCGCTCGCCAACGTCGCTGTGGCCAGCCGACCCAGCAGGCGTTTGCTGTGATACAACCACCAGCCGTACAGGGTGAAGCTCGCCAGATAAAACCCCAGTGAGGAATACGCGAGAACTGATGTCATGAGGAACGGCCTTCGGCCGGACAACTACTCCGTGTGATAAAGACAGGCACCTGACCGCGTGCCAAGTACATCCCCCGATTGATTATAGCGGATTCCTCCTCCTCGAACATCTGCGGAATCCTTGGTTTTGCCTGCGGCACATCGAAGGATTTGCTAGGATAGATTTTTGAGTCCAGGCACGATGACGAGCACAATCTCCTCCTCCAACCGCAAATCCCTTTTTCTGAAAGCCTGCCGCTGCGAACCCGTGGAACAGGTCCCGGTCTGGATCATGCGCCAGGCGGGCCGCTATCTTCCGGAATATCGCGCCGTTCGAGCCAAGCACGGGTTCCTCGAAATCTGCAAAACGCCGGAACTGGCCATGGAAGTCTCCCTGCAGCCATTTCACATTCTGGGCGTGGATGCCGTCATCGTGTTTTCCGACATCCTGATTCCTGCCGAAGCCATGGGGATGGAGCTGGAACTGACCGAAGCCGGCCCCGTGCTGGGCAATCCCATCCGCGAACGGCGGGACATGGCTGCCCTGCGCCGGTTTGACCCGGAGCAGGAAACTCGCTTTCTGAACGATGCCATTCGCGGCTTGGTCAGCACGCTTGGCCCCACGGTGCCGGTGCTGGGTTTTGCCGCCGCGCCCTGGACGCTGGCGTGCTACATGGTCGAGGGGCAGACCAAGTCCGGTTTCGACTCCCTGAAGAGGCTCCTGTACGCCGACCCGAAAATGCTTCGCGAATTGCTGGAGACTATTGCGCGTTGCACGGTGGATTACTTGCGCGCGCAAGTGGCAGCGGGCGCGGCTGCCGTTCAACTCTTTGACACCTGGGCGGGCGAACTGGGGCGCAAAGAGTACGAAGCCTTTGCCCTTCCGGCTACCCAACTCTTAATCTCCGAGCTCAATGCCGGCGAGACTCCCGTCATCTTGTACACGAAGGGTTGCGCGCATTTGATGCCGCTGGTCGCGCGGACCGGCGCCACGGTGCTGAGCGTAGATTGGCGCGTGGATCTCAAGAAACTGCGGGAGCAGTTCGGCCCCGGGATCGCCCTCCAGGGCAATGTTGACCCCTGCGTGTTGCTCGGCCCCGCGGAGGGCGTGCGCAGCGCTGTGCGGGAGGCGATTGAAAAGACGGACGGCCTGGGACATATCCTCAACCTCGGCCACGGAATTCTGCCCTCGACGCCGGTGGAAAACGCGCGCGCGTTTGTGCAGGCCGGCCAGTCCCTGCCGCTCAGGGCCGCGTCAGAGATTCATCGAGTTTCGTAGGAGAGCCACGAATGTCGGAAGCTCCGGTCTCGTTTTCGCTCAACGCGGAACACTTCAGCGTATCCGAAGCGTTCCTCGCCAGGTACAACCGGCCCGGCCCGCGCTACACCAGCTATCCCACGGCGCCGGTGTGGACGGAGAACTTCGGTCCAGCGGAATTCGAGCAAGCGCTTGAGAAAGCGGATGCCAGCGGGACTCCGGTGTCGCTCTACATGCATCTGCCGTTTTGCGAGAGCCTGTGCCTGTTTTGCGCGTGTAACGTGGTGATTCAAAAAGACAAGTCCGCGGCGGTGCCTTACCTCGATGTCTTGAAGCGGGAAATCGAACACCTCTCGCGATTTGTTTCCCGCTCGCGCCCCGTGATTCAGTTCCACTGGGGAGGAGGAACGCCCACGTATCTGAGCTCCGCGCAGATGGAAGAACTCTTCGGCGCCGCGAAAGAGCGTTTCACCTTTGCGGCAGACGCGGAGATTGGAGTGGAAGTGGATCCGCGGGTCACCACCCGCGATCACATGGAAACGCTGCGGCGCCTCGGCTTCAACCGCTTGAGCATGGGCATTCAGGATTTCAATCCGGAAGTGCAAAAGCTGGTGCACCGCATCCAGTCGTTTGAAGTGACTCGCGACCTGATTCAATTGGGGCGCGAACTCCAGTTTGAAAGCATCAACGTGGACGTGATTTACGGCCTGCCACGGCAAACCGGAGAAAGTTTCGCCGCTTCGATAGACCAAGTGATCTCTCTGCAGCCGGACCGCGTGGCCATGTTCAGCTACGCCCACGTGCCCTGGCTCAAGAAGCAGCAGGGCTCTTTTGCGAAGCATCTTCCGGAGGGAATGGAGAAATTCAAGATCTTTCGAACCGGCCTGGAGAAATTTGTGTCCGCCGGGTATCGCTACATCGGTCTGGACCACTTCGCGCGCCCCGACGACGAACTGGCGGTGGCCCAGCGGAACCGCACGTTGCACAGGAATTTTCAGGGTTATACGACCAAGGCGGGAGCGGACCTCTACGGCATGGGCGTGAGCGCCATCAGCGGCATCGGCGTTGCCTATGCCCAGAATTACCGCGACTTGCCCGGCTATCAATCCGCCGTGCGTGCGCGGGGCCTGGCCACCATGCGCGGCTACCATCTCTCGCAGGATGACGCGCTGCGCCGCGCGGTGATCAGCCGCCTGCTGTGCCACACCGTGATTCACAAGCGGGAAATCGAGCGGCAATTCGGAATTGTTTTTGACCAGTACTTCGCCGCTGAAATCCGGCGGCTCCGGGACTTTATCCAGGATGGGCTCGTGATTCACGAACCGGACATCATCCGGGTGACCATGCTCGGCCAGATTTTCATCCGCAACGTGGCCATGGTCTTTGACGTGTATCTCGAAGAACAAAAGCCTGAGAGCCGTCCGCTCTTTTCGAAGACTCTGTAGCGGCGGTCCGGGAACCCGCCATGGCCGTACCCGGGGAACCGCGTTTCCCCGGCCCTTCGTGGTGGCGGCGGCACGGTGCGAACGATGCAGGTCATTCTCATCGGTGGCGGGATTTCCGGGCTGATTTGCGCTTTCCGCCTGCGCCAGGCAGGCGTGAGCGTCGTTCTGCTCGAGCAGTCCGCTCGGGTGGGCGGCGTGATCGAATCGGTTCGGCAGGATGATTTCCAGTTTGAGCTGGGGCCGCAGAGTTTCCTCTCCAACCCGACGGTTCTCGATCTCGTGACCGCGCTAAATCTCGAGGGAGAATTGTTGCGCGCGGACTCAAAGGCGCCCCGGTTCATTTACTGGAACGGCCGGCTCCATCCGGCCCCGATGGCTCCTCCGCAATTGCTCTCCAGCCCGCTGCTGAGCGCCGGAACAAAATTCAGGCTGCTGACCGAAGCGCTTCGCAGGAGTTCGCCGCCGGAGGGAGACGAATCTCTGGCCGCGTTTGTCCGGCGCAAATTCGGGAACGACCTGCTTGAGAACCTGGCCGGACCTTTTGTTTCCGGCATTCATGCGGGGGACCCCGAAAAGCTCAGCGTCCGCGCGGCCTTTCCGTTCCTGCACGAATGGGAACGGCAATACGGCAGCGTTCTGAAAGGCGCAATGAAATCGCGCCCACCCAAAGGCGCGCCTCGGCCCACGCTCAGCTCGTTCCGCAACGGCTTAACTCAACTCGTGCAGTCGCTGCATGCGGCGCTGGGCGATTGTGTGCGGCTGGAAACCAGAGTCGAGGCGGTGCTGCCCGCGAAATCGAACGGGAGCTCGCTGCTGGACGTCCAGGTCACGCGGCGCGGGAAAAGCGAAACCCTCACCGCAAAATCCGTGGTTCTGGCGACGGATACGGGCGCAGCGGCGCGGTTGCTCGCCGCCGCTTCCCCGGTCGCTGCCGGGCTTCTCCGGACAATCGAGTATGCGGCGGTGGCCACAGTCGGAGTCGGGTATCGTCGCGCGCAGGTGGGCCATTGCGTGGACGGCTTCGGATTTCTTGTGCCGCGCAAGGAAGGCTTGCGCGTGCTGGGCACGGTGTGGTGTTCCTCGCTTTTTCCCGGGCGCGCACCGCAGGGCATGGTCAACCTGACCAGTTTCGTGGGCGGCGCCACGGACGCGCGCATCCGCGAAAGCAGCGAATCGGAAATCGCCGAACAAGCCGAAAAAGAAGTCGCCGGCGTGCTGAACATCACCGGCTCGCCGGTCACCAGGGTGTTCCGCTTCTGGCCCCGTGCTCTCCCGCAGTACAATCTCGGTCATTCTGAGGTCATCTCCGCGCTGCAATCGGAAGTCGCCACCATCCCCGGACTTTTTCTTGCCGGCAATTATCTTTCCGGCGCCTCAATCGGCTATTGCGCCGAGCAGGCTTGCAAGACCGCCTCGGCCGTTCAGCAGTACCTCGCAGGAAACTAATTCCAAGCCCGGATTGCAGGGGCGCACCTGCGGTAAGACTGGCGCAGGGGCCTGCCCGAGCCCGGCCACGCCAGGCGGCAGGGTGTATCAGGGGCAGCACCATGTGTCCATCCAAATAACCAGATTGGGCAAATCCGCCGCGGCGGAGGCCCCTGCCAGTGGGTATCGATCCAGTTGCCGTACCCGTGTGCCGGATTGGTACGGTGCGGACTCAGTCCGGGTCAGGCTGTGACTCCGGCAAACCCTTTCGGCACAACGTACGGGGTAATGGTACTGTCCTGAACCACGGCAAACCGGCAAACCCTAGGGGGTCAATGGCAGCCGGAGATTCTGCAAGAATGAGAAGACGGCACTGTTCGTCTGGAAGATCGAGTCCGTCGTAGCGACCAGCTAGGCCTGAAATTACCTCGGTGGCGTTCGTGAAGGCGTCCAGACGGTCCTTAATATCCGACGCCAGCATTCGTGTGGGGTTTCACGGTGGCCTGCTGCTGAACATCGGCAAAGACGCGGCCAGCTATCCTTTCTGACGGAGAGAGAAGGACGGCAGGTCGTGTTCGTAGTCTGTCCTACACGTCCGCCACAATTTGAGCTGCGGTGGCCTCATCCGTGTACAGGCCAGGAACAAATGCATACCGTCGTCCCCATTGCGGGCTTTGGGCTCGGATTGTCAGCAAATTTTCAATGCCGTAGGCTCGCTGGAGATCACTCTCACCTCCAAGTGTGGCTGACATGTAAATCCGCTGCTTCGTTGCGGTGAACGGACCATGTGTGCGAGTGGGGGGGCGGAACATGTCCCGCCTTTAGTTGAAACCTGAATAGGAAGAGGCGGCTATCGGCTAGCATTCGGATAGAGGCGGAGGCGAGGACCTTTCGTCCAGAAAGAACAGCCGCTGTCAGGGACAGATACCGGAGCAAAGCCAGGAAGTCCAGGAAGTTTGAGGTGGCGGGAAGCCACGAGTTACCGAAGGGCCGCCGTGCCGACTACGACCGCCAGTTGCGCAACGTCTATGCGATGTTCAGCTATCAGGACGCCAACGCCACGCTGGAAAAAATATTCCGGCAAGTGGAGCGGTTCAACCCCAGCGTGGCGCCCTTGCTGGCGGAATGCTGCGCGGCTACTCGGTGACGCAAAGCAGGGTCATTTCGGGGTCAATCAGGAGCCGGCGAGGGCGGACGGGCGCGGTGAACTCGAAGGGCGTTTCCGGCCCGGTGGTGATGACCCGGCCCAGAAGCAACGGCCGGCCGGAAGGGCGCGGGGCATACAGCGGCACCGCGGCCACAAACGTCTCCGGCACGCCGGATTGCTTGAGCACACCGCGGATGCGGAATGCCTGCCCCTGCGGCGCCACGCGGAAGTTCACCGAGTAGCGCGGGATGCCGGTGCGACGCACCCACTGCTCGAAAAACCAGTCCATGGATTTCGTGCCTTCCAGGTCCATGGCCGGCGTCATCAGCCGCTCCACGGCGCGCTTCAAATCCTGTGTGGTCACCGCGTCATGGCGGTGCTCTTGCACCAGAGTGCGCAGCAACTGGCCGAAGCGCGCGTCGGGGTCTTTGGCCTTGCCGTCGCGCAGCATCATGCGCAGCATGTGGAACACCCAGGTGCCCTTGCCATAGATGACGTCCGTGTACGCTCCCGGCGACTTCGAGGACCGCAGCCGGTAACCCAGCGCCAGCGGCCCGATTTCTTCCGGGCGCTCATCGCTGCCGGGCCGCGGCGTGAGGAGTTCCTGGCGGTAGGTTTCCAGCCAGGAGGCCAGTTCTTTCTGCGCGGGCCGTTTCGTGTCGGCGTACAGGAGCGCCAGGTAGTTCGCCAGTCCCTCCTGGATCCACTGGTCGCGGTAGTCCGCCCAGCTCACCATGTTTCCCCACCACTGATGGGCGGCCTCGTGGAAGGGAACGATCTCCACGAACTGCTCGCGCGTGCGCCGGCTGATACCCACGCGGGCCTGTGCTTCCACCGGCAGGAAGGAAAGCGTCGAAAGGTACATCAGGCCCGGCCAGCCCTGGCCGAACGAGCCGGGGATCTGGGCAATGGCCAGGCGTTCGTAAGGGAAGGGGCCCATGAACTTTTCGTAGAAGCGAATGGCCTCGGCTACATCTTGGCCCAGTTCTTTCATGACCATGGCGGGACTGGGCGGAGGCGGTTCGGGGAGGAGGATGCGCGGCACTTGCGGTGGCGCCCCGGGCCGCGTTACCAGCGGTCGTGGGACGGTGGGCGGAACCGCGGGACGCGTGAACCGGCGCATCACCACTTCTTCCAACTGCCGGTTGGCGTGGATTTCCACCTGCCACCGGCCGGCGCTGACCCGTTCGGTCAGCCATTCGCCGAGGTTGAACCCAGCCACCGGAATCGGCACTTCGGAAACCCAGCGGCCTGCGCGCCATTCGGCCTCTTCGGTTTCTTCTACCGGGCGTCCCGTAGCCACCAGCTTCAGACGCCGCGGCCAGCGGAAAGCCAGCTCGAACGGCGTAAAGTGGTTGGCCCCGCCGACGTGCGGGTACCAGCTTCCGCGCTCGCCGACGAAGTAGACGCCGTTGCCGGCATCACTGATCACGCCGCCCTCGTACCGCGCGGCCAGGCGAAACTGCTCGCCCGGGCGCGCCGGCCGGGGCAAGACGACGAACAGCGAGTCGTTGCCGCGCTGCGCGATTTCCTCGTTGCTGAGCTCTTCGTTCTGGAAGAACTCCAGCCGGGTGCCTTGCTCGTCGGTCACGGCTTCCACGCGCAAGTGGCGGGAAAGCTCGAGCGGGATCATCCGTTCGCCGCCGCGCGCGGCTCGGAGCGTGAGCACCGTCTGGCCCTGCAGGGTCAGGTCTGCGCGGATGGTGGTCTGGATCTCGAAACGCAGGGGCAGAAACGCCGGACCCAGGCTCGGGCTGCCTTCAGGGCTCTTGAACGAGGCCCAGACGTTGTAGAAGCGGACGCCCTGCAGCCACTGCGGCTGGCCGATCAGGATCTGTTCATCGCGTCGGTGGTCCACCAACAGATCAAACGCGCCGAAGGATTCGCTGGCCAGGCCGGCGTAGAAATAAGGGTGATGATGCTCGGCCAGCAAGTCGGCCATGGCCCGGAGCGAGTGCCAGGGGTTGATGTTGCCCACGATGGTGTCCCAGTTTTCTGTAAAACTGGGCTCCTCGAGCCGGACAGCCTCCGCGCGCGCCAGCAGCCGCAGCAGCTCGTCTGCCGTCTCGTCCGTGAAGCGGAAATAGGCGCGGGAGAATTGCTGGTCGAGCAGCGGCTCGCCCAGGAAGCGCGCCAGGGAATGCTTTTCCACCGGATCGCGCGGCACCGCCAGCACGCGTCCGTTGCCCGTGAAAACGGCCCCCAGTACCTTTCCGGCGTGCGGCTTGAGCAGGGCCAGTTTGCCTTCCGCCAGCGAGATGCGCACGATGTCGCGCCGCAGGTGGGTGTCGCGGACGAAGTAAATCTGCCCCGGGTCCACGCGCAACTGGTTGAGCGCACGGTACAGCTCGCGCGGCGTAGGTTCCGCGCCAACGGCCGCGAGGGCCAGGCAAACAAACCCGATGATTCGCCACGTGCCGCGCATCACAGCCACTGTAGCAACTTAAGACATGCCACGGCAAGGCGCGCCGGCAGGCTCCCCGCGGCTTGTTAGAATTTTTCTGTGCGCTTCGCAAGCCAACTAGCTCTCTGCGTTGCTCTGCTGGCCTGCGCTGCCCCTGCCGATACCGTCGTGCTGAAGAATGGCCGGCGCATCCGCGCCGAGCGAGTCATCGAGGAAGGCGACCGCGTTAGCTGGGAAACGCCGGCTGGACGGCTGACGCTGCCGAAATCCATGGTGGCGCGCATTGAACGCGGACCGCAGACCGTGACCCCCGACCGCGCGGAGCTGCCCGCCGCCACGCCGCCCCAGGCTGCTCTTCCTCCCGTGGCCGGCGACGTTGCCGCCGCCGTAGTAGCCGGAGGCGCCGTGGACCACAGCTACCTGGCGGAACTGGACCAAGCCGCGCGCAGCGGCCCTCCGGAAGCCGTGGCGAGAATGGCTGCCGGCCGCCACGCCGCTGCGCAGTTCGAGCTCGAGCGCGGGCAGGCCGACGAAGCGCTGAACCACTACCGCCGTGTCCTGGCGCTGGTCCCTGACCATTTGGGCGCGTTGCTCTATTCGGCCTACCTGCATTTGCGCAAGAGCGAGTTCACCGCAGCGCTCGACTACCTCGAACGGGCCCGCCGCATCGCGCCGGACTCGCCCGATGCGGCCAAGCTGGCCGGGTGGGCGCATTACGGCGCGAATCGCATCGACCGCGCCGTGGAAGCGTGGAAGCTTGCCCTACGCCTGCGGCCTGACGTGGAGGTCGAGCGCGCGCTCGAAAAGGCGGAGCGCGAACTGCGCGCGGAAAGCGACTACCGCGCCGGTGAGACGCTGCATTTCACCCTGCGTTACCACGGCGGAGCGGCGCCCGCGCTGGCCCGCGAGATCCTGATGACGCTGGAAGAACATTTCCGCGCTATTGCGTCGGAGTTGAACTACACACCCCCGGAGCCGATCGGCGTCATCCTGTACACCGGGGAAGCCTTTGCGGACATCAGCCGGGCGCCCCGCTGGGTTAGCGCCGTGAACGATGGCCGGCTGCGCCTGCCCGTCCAGGGACTCACCTCGGTGACCCCGGAGCTGAGCCGCGTGCTCAAGCATGAGCTGACGCACAGTTTTCTGGCGCAGAAGACCCGCGGTCGCTGCCCGGTCTGGCTGCACGAGGGCTTGGCGCAGTGGATCGAAGGCTTGCGCAGCCGGGATGCGGCCGCAGCGCTGGTGGCCTTGTTTGAGCGCAAGGGCACGCTTCCGCTTGCTGCCATTGAAGGTTCGCTGATGGAGTTCTCCTCCGAGGCAGCGGGCTATGCTTACGCCTGGTCGCTGGCCGTCGTGGAGTCGGTCATCGAGCGGCATGGCTTGTACGATATCGTGCGCTTGCTCGACGGCCTGCTGGGTTCGGCCTCCGCTGAGGGCGCAGTTAAGGATGTCCTGCGGATGGACTACGCTGAGCTGGAGCAGGAGACAGCCAACTACCTGCGGGACAATTACTTGCGCTCACCTCCATAACCTTCTCGTTTCCCGTTTCTGTAGTGCCCGCGCCGACCCTTGCAGGGCCCACCCAATGCGCAGTTTTCCACCGGGCCCGAGGGAATCCATTTGACAACAAACCAGCTTACCCCTATACTTGCTGATTTGTCCGGGTTTTGTGCCGGACATTTGGAAGGGAAGGTCTCCCGCCTCGGAACACGGGACGAGGGAACGGGGTTGGGGGAGCGGCCGGATATGGGGCGCCAGCCCCGATAAGCCGGGTAAGCCCCTCTGCGAAATCCAGCTCGGCTCTGGTCATCACCAGAGTCGGCGTGCGCCGGACGGGGTTTCCTGTCGGTACCTCCGGGGTCGCTACTGACCCTTTCCAGCAAGGATTCCTTCACGGCCTGCCACGCGGAAGTCTGCGCGTGGCGGGTGGTTTTGTGCGCAGTAACGGGAGAAGGTGGTGCCAACGTTTGCGCAATTGGTTCGCTACGGCCGCGAGCAGGTTCGCGCCAAGACCAAGTCGCCTGCCTTGCAGGGCTGTCCGGAACGGCGCGGGGTGTGCATCCGCGTCTACACGCAGACGCCCAAGAAGCCGAACTCCGCGCTGCGCAAGGTGGCGCGGGTGCGGCTGACGAACAGCATGGAAGTGACCAGCTACATCCCGGGGATCGGTCACAACCTGCAGGAGCACTCCATGGTGCTGGTGCGCGGCGGCCGCGTGAAAGACCTGCCCGGCGTGCGTTACCACATCGTCCGCGGGACGCTCGATGCCGCCGGCGTCGAGAACCGCAAGCAGGGGCGCTCGAAATACGGCGCCAAGCGGCCCAAGGCCGCGGCCAGTTGAGCTGAGGAGTCCGGATGCCTCGCAAGGGTCCAGTGTCGCGCCGCTCGGTTTCGCTCGACGCGGTTTACGCGAGCGATCTGGTGCAGAAGTTCATCAACTCGATGATGTGGGACGGTAAAAGGTCCACGGCGCAGCGGATTTTCTACGCGGCGATGAACGAGGTAGCCCAGCGGACCAACGACGATCCGCTGAAAGTTTTCAAGAAAGCAGTGGAGAACTGCAAGCCCCTGGTCGAAGTCAAGACCCGGCGCGTGGGCGGGGCCAACTACCAGGTTCCCGTCGAGGTCAACCCCTTCCGCCGGCAGTCGCTGGCCATCCGCTGGCTGATCAGCTATGCCCGCGAGCGCGCCGGCAAGTCCATGATCACCAAGCTTGCCGAGGAACTGATTGACGCGGCCAGCGGCCGCGGAGGCGCCGTCAAGAAAAAGGAGGATGTGCACCGCATGGCCGAGGCCAACAAGGCCTTCGCGCACTATCGCTGGTAGCCGGTTCAGAGCTTTTATGGCACGAGAGATCCAACTCGCTCAGACGCGCAACATCGGCATCATGGCCCACATTGACGCCGGCAAGACCACTACGACCGAGCGCATCCTGTTTTATACCGGCGTGACCTACAAGATCGGCGAAGTGGACGAAGGCACGGCCGCCATGGACTGGATGGAGCAGGAGCGCGAGCGCGGCATCACCATCACCTCGGCGGCCACCACCACCTTCTGGACGCGCTTCGACACGCGCCACCGCATCAACATCATTGACACCCCGGGCCATGTGGACTTCACCGTCGAGGTCGAGCGCTCGCTGCGCGTGCTGGACGGCGCGGTGGCCATCTTCGACGCCGTGGCCGGCGTGCAGCCCCAGACGGAGACCGTCTGGCGCCAGGCCGACAAGTATCGCGTGCCGCGCATTGCCTTTGTCAACAAAATGGATCGCCTCGGCGCGGACTTCGACCATTGCATCCGCACCATGCGCCAGCGCTTGAGCGGCCACGCTGTCCCCCTCCAGTTTCCCCTCGGTAAGGAAGATTCCTTCGTTGGCGTAATTGATTTCATTGATCAGAAAGTGGTGGTCTGGCGCGAAGATACCCTCGGCGCCCAGTACGACGCGTTTCCGGTCGAAAAGCTCTGGGACCCGGCCTTCCTGAAGGCCCGGCCGGACATCGCGGCTGCCCTGAAAGCTTCCGCCATCAGCGAAGCCTTCTACCGCGAGCACCGCGAGAAAGTCGTCGAATACATCGCCGAACATGACGACGTCGTGCTGGCCAAGTGGGTCCAGGAGCATTCGCTGACCCCGCAAGAGCTGCGCGCTTCGATCCGGCGCTCCACCATCGCCCTGAAACTAGTTCCCGTGTTGGCCGGGTCGGCTTTCCGCAACAAGGGCATCCAGCCCCTGCTGGACGCCATCGTGGACTTCCTCCCGTCTCCGGTGGAAATCCCGCCGGTCGAGGGCCTTTCGCCCCACAGCAACCAGCCCGTGCTCCGCCGCGCAGCCGACGATCAGCCCTTTGCCGCCCTGGCGTTCAAGATCATGACCGACCCTTACGTCGGCCATCTGACTTACCTGCGCGTTTATTCCGGCGTGCTGCGCACCGGCTCCTACGTCTACAACTCCACGCGGCGCACCCGCGAGCGCATCGGCCGGCTGCTGCGCATGCACGCCAACAAACGCGAAGAAATCGAGGAAATCTACGCGGGGGATATCGCCGCCTGCGTGGGCCTGAAATCGGTCAGCACCGGCGACACGCTGTGCGACGAAGAGAAGCCCGTGGTGCTCGAAGCCATCGAGTTCCCCACCCCGGTGATTTCCGTGGCCATCGAGCCCCGCACCAAGGCCGACCAGGACAAGCTCGGCGGCGCGCTGGCCAAGCTAGCCCAGGAGGACCCAACCTTCCGCGTGCACACGGACCCGGATACGGGCCAGACGCTCATCTCTGGCATGGGCGAACTGCACCTCGAGATCATCGTGGACCGCATGCTGCGCGAGTTTAACGTGCAGGCCAGCGTGGGCCGGCCGCAGGTGGCTTACCGGGAAACCGTGCGCCGGAAAGCTTCCGCCGAGGGTAAGTACATCCGCCAGACCGGTGGTCGCGGACAGTACGGCCACGTGGTGCTCGAGGTGCACCCGGTCCCCAGCGCGGCCCGCGAAGACATGCACGAAATGTCCACCGACGAGCTTGACGGGCTGGCCAAGCAGGTGGCCGGGGCCGGCGCCAGGTGGCGCTTCGATCGCGGGCATCGCCTGCTGTTTGTTGACCGCATCGTGGGCGGCGCCATTCCGAAGGAGTTCATCCCCGCCGTGGAAAGCGGCGTGCGCGAAGCCATGGAAACGGGCGTGCTCGCCGGATACGAAATGGTGGACGCTGCGGTTGTGCTGACCGACGGCAGCTACCACGAGGTGGACAGCTCCGAGATGGCCTTCAAGATTGCCGCCTCCCTGGCTTTCAAGGAAGCCTGCCAGCGCGCCAACCCCGTTCTGCTCGAGCCGGTGATGCGGCTCGAAGTGGTCGTCCCCGAAGAGTACATGGGTGACGTGCTGGGCGACTTGAACGCGCGCCGCGGGCGCGTCCAGGGAATGGAGTCGCGCGCCGGCAGCCAGCTCATCCGCGCTGAAGTGCCCCTGGCGGAAATGTTCGGCTACGCCACCGACCTGCGCAGCCGCACCCAGGGCCGCGGCAGCTTTACCATGCATTTCTCGCATTACGAAGAGGCGCCTAAGACCATCGCCGAGGAAGTCGTGGCGCGCGCCACCGGCAAGGTCATGCGGTAGCGAACACGGGGGTTCAGGTCGAAGCAGAAACTGAGGAGCGGAGGCTATGGCGAAGGAGAAGTTCGAACGGAGCAAGCCGCACGTGAACGTGGGGACGATTGGTCACATTGACCACGGGAAGACCACCTTGACGGCGGCCATCACCAAGGTGCTGGCCAAGAGCAACCCCAAGG
>Ga0209172_10003424_pt1 | contig 24290 bp, 26 predicted proteins | sample LarsenN4metaG_FD_184113 | JGI IMG/M metagenome (GOLD analysis project Ga0209172, IMG submission 184113) | Hot spring sediment bacterial and archeal communities from British Columbia, Canada, to study Microbial Dark Matter (Phase II) - Larsen... ... | reverse complement strand
ATGACGGTCGAGCTGATCTCGAAGGTGGCGCTGGAGAAGGGATCGAAGTTCGCCATCCGCGAGGGCGGCCTGACGGTCGGCGCCGGCGTCATCACCGAGATCCTGGAGTAGCGCGGGCATGGCGAAGAAGGACGTGCGTCCGGTGGTGACGCTCGAGTGCACCGAGTGTCAGCGCCGGAACTACATCACCGAAAAGAACCGGCGCAACGATCCGGGGCGCCTGGAGTTCAAGAAGTTCTGCGGGTCGTGCCGCAAGCACACCCTGCACCGGGAAACGAGGTAGGTACCGAGCCCGGCTTCGGCCGGACCGTGGGCGCGTAGGCCAGTAGCTCAATTGGCAGAGCACCGCTCTCCAAAAGCGGGGGTTGCGGGTTCAAGTCCTGCCTGGCCTGCCTGAAGACGGGCGCTTCGGCCTGCGGGTCGAGCGCGGAGGACGGAGTGGCGAAGACGGCGGTCGTCGAGAAGAAGAAAGAACCCAACGCCGTGGTGCGGTACTTCCGCGAGACGGCGGCCGAGCTGCGCAAGGTCACCTGGCCGACGCCGCAGGAGGCGCGCCAGCTGACGACCGTCGTGTTGATCGTGGTGGTGCTGACGGCGATCGCCCTCGGGTTGGTCGATCTCGTGTTCTCGCGACTCATCGGCTGGTTGATTGCGCTGGGGTAGGACGGGACGCAGGATGGTCGAGTCGGAAGAGTCGGTGCGCGATCCGGAGCTGAACGTCGAACCGCCGACGGCGGACGACGAGGCGCGCCGAGCGCCGGGCGACGAGATCGAAGCGCCCGCGGCGGCGGAGGCCGATCGCCTCGCGGCCCCGGCCGGGCCGTCGATCGCCGCAGGGCGCGACGAAGCCGAGGGCGCGGCGGAGACGCCCCAGGCCGCTGTCGAACCGGCCACCGGCGAGGCGACCGCAGGCGAGGAGCCCGATGACGGGCGACGCTGGTACGTCGTCCATTGCTACTCGGGTTACGAGGCCAAGGTGCGCCACAACCTCGAGCAGCGGATCGAATCGATGGGGATGAAGGGCAAGATCTTCGACGTCGTCATCCCGACCGAGGAAGAGATCGAGGTCAAGGACGGCAAGCGGCGCACCGTCGAGCGCCACGTCTTCCCCGGCTACATCCTGGTCCAGATGCTGATGGACGAGGACTCGTGGTACGTGGTGCGCAACACGCCGGGCGTCACCGGCTTCGTCGGCATGGGCAACGAACCGACGCCGCTGCGGCCGGAGGAAGTGGCGCAGATCATCAAGCGCATGGAGGCCGAGGCGCCGCGGGTCAAGGTCACCTACAAGGCCGGGCAGCGGGTGCGCATCATCGATGGCCCGTTCAACGACTTCATCGGCACGGTCGACGAGATCGACATGGAGCGGGCCAAGGTGCGCGTGATGGTCTCGTTCTTCGGGCGGGAGACGCCGGTGGAGCTGGACTTCCTCCAGGTGGAGAAGGCATAGCCAAGCGGGCAGCCGTCGGGTGCCGCTGACGGGTGACCGCGGAAGGGCGATCGCGGAGAGCTGAGGGCTGAGTTGTGGCGAAGAAACTGAAGGCCGTGGTACGAGTGCAGATCGAGGCCGGCAAGGCCAATCCAGCGCCGCCCATCGGGCCGGCGCTGGCGCCGCACGGCATCAACCTGATGGCGTTCTGCAAGGAGTACAACGCACGCACGGCGAGCAAGGCCGGCGAGATCATCCCGGCCGAGGTGACGATCTACACCGACGGCTCGTTCACCTTCGAGCTGCGCACGCCGCCGACGGCGGTGCTGCTGCGCAAGGCCGCGGGCGTGGAGAAGGGCTCGGCCGAGCCGAACCGTATGAAGGTCGGCAAGGTCTCGCGCCGCCAGGTGCAGGAGATCGCCGAAATCAAGATGCGCGACCTGAACGCCGTCGACCTGGAAGGCGCGATGCGCCAGATCGAGGGCACGGCGCGCAACATGGGCATCACCGTCGAAGACTAGACCGGGTGGGAGCCTTGCGCCTCCGACTCCGCTCCGCCGCGGAGACGGTCGAGGGCGAGGGGCGTTCGGACCACGGGGAGAAGACATGACCAAGCACGGCAAGAAGTACCGGGCGGCGGTCGCCAAGATCGAACTCGACAAGCCGTACGAGCCACGGGAAGCGCTCGAGCTGGTTCGTCAGACGTCCTACAGCACCTTCGACGGCACGGTCGAGGTCCACATCCGGCTGGGGGTCGACCCGAAGCAGCCCGAGCAGCAGGTGCGCGATACGGTCAAGCTGCCGCACGGGCTGGGAAAGAAGGTGCGCGTCCTGGTGTTCGCCGAGGGGGACGCGGCGCGCCAGGCCGAGGCCGCCGGGGCCGATGTCGTCGGCAGCGACGACGTCATCCAGCGCATCAAGGAGGGCTGGCTCGACTTCGACGCCACCGTCGCCACCCCCGAGATGATGGGCAAGATCGGCAAGTCGGGTTTGGGGCGGATCCTGGGGACGCGCGGCGTGATGCCGAACCCGAAGGCCGGCACCGTTGTCCCGGGCGAGGACCTGCCGCGGGTGATTCAGGAGCTCAAGGCCGGGCGCGTCGAGTTCCGCCAGGACAAAACCGGCAACCTGCACGTGCCGATCGGCAAGGTGTCGTTCACGACCGACATGCTGTACGATAACATGGCGACGTTGATGGAGTCGGTGCGCAAGGCGCGCCCGCCGTCGGCCAAAGGCAGTTTCCTGCGCAAGGTGACCGTGACGGCGACGATGGGGCCCGGCGTGCGCGTCGACCCCAACGCGGCGCAGACGATGTAAGCGAGCCCACCGCCGTGCCGGGCGCGGCGGATCGAGCTTCGCCGAAGACAGCAGGCGTCCCGCGCGGCGGGTCGAAGGTCCGCCGGCGAGGGACTCAATCTCCTGCCGAGGTGAAGACCCTGAGGCGACTCCCCTCCGGTGTCTTTGCTTCGATCGCGAGCGAAGCGAAGACACTTCTTGTTGGGAGAGGAGGTGAGACGAAGTGCCCGTCACGCGGCAACGGAAGCAGCAACAGGTCGAGGGCTACCGCAAGTGGCTGGAGGGCAGTGGGGGGCTGATCCTGGCCGGGTACGCCGGGATGAGCGTGCGCTCCTTCGAGGAACTGCGGCGCAAGGTGCGCGAGGCCGGGGGCGAGTTCCACGTCGTCAAGAACCGGCTGATGATTCTGGCGCTGCGGCAGGCCGGGATGGAGGTCCCGGCCGAGGCGCTGGTCGGCACGACGGCCGTCGGTTTCGCCGGGGAGGACGTGCCGGCCGTGGCGAAAGTGATCGTCGACACGGCGCGCCAGTCGGGTGGCCTGCAAGTCAAGGGCGGCCTGGTCGAGGGACGGATCTACGGCGCGCGGCAGGTCGAGCGGCTGGCCGAATTGCCACCGATGCCGGTCGTGCGCGCCCAGCTGATCGGGCTGCTCCAGGCGCCGGCGTCGCGTCTGGCCGGGGTCCTGGCCGGATCGGTGCGGCAGGTGGTGAACGTGGTCAAGGCGTACAGCGAATCGCAGCCGGCGGCGGCCTAGACCCGCCCGCCGAACAGACCAAGGAAAGAGGAAGCGGAGATGGCAGACCTTTCGAAGTTGGCGGATGAGTTGAGCAAGCTGACGGTCATGGAAGCGGCCGAGCTGACCAAAATGCTGGAAGAGAAGTGGGGCGTCTCGGCCGCAGCGCCGATGGCGATGGCCGCCATGCCGATGGCCGGCGCGCCGGCGCCGGCCGAGGCCGTCGAGGAGAAGTCCGAGTTCGACGTGATCCTGAAGGACGTCGGCCCGAAGAAGATCGACGTCATCAAGGTCATCCGACAGATCACGAACCTGGGGCTGAAGGACGCCAAGGAGATGGCCGAGGCGGCCGGGGCCAAGGTGCTCGAAGCGGCCGGCAAGGAAGCGGCGATGGACGCCAAGGCCAAGCTCGAAGCGGCCGGCGCCAAAGTCGAGCTCGTCTGAAATTGGCACGCTCGATTGGACAGGAGGCCGCCCACGGGCGGCCTCTTGGCGTTTGACGCCCGGCAGCATTAGACTCGTCCGGCGAGGCGAGCGTGCGGGAACGGATCCTGATCATCGAAGACGAAGAGAAGATCCTGCAGTTCCTCCAGCGGGGTCTGACCTACGAAGGCTACCGGGTGGAGACCGCCGTCGACGGCCCGGCCGGCCTGGCCCGGGCGCGCTCGGAAGCGCCGGACCTGGTCATCCTCGACTGGATGCTGCCCGGTCTGGACGGGCTGGAGGTGTGCCGGCGCTTGCGCGCCGGCGGGCCGACCCCAATCCTGATGCTGACGGCGCGCGAGTCGGTGTCGGATCGGGTGCAGGGCCTCGACGCCGGAGCCGACGACTACCTGGTCAAGCCGTTCGAGTTCGAGGAGCTGCTGGCGCGTGTGCGGGCGCTGCTGCGGCGGGCGCGCCCGGAAGCCGCCGATCTGCTCACGTTCGCCGACCTGCGGCTCGACACCGGGACGCACCAGGCGTTTCGCGGCGAACGCCCGATCGAGCTGACGGCCAAGGAGTACGAGCTGCTCGAGCTGTTCCTGCGGCACCCGCGGCAGGTGCTGACGCGCGAGGTGATCTTCGACCGGGTATGGGGCTACGACTTCGGCGGCGAGAGCAACATCATCGAAGTCTACGTCCGCTACCTTCGGCAGAAGACCGAGGCGGGCGGCGAGCCGCGGTTGCTGCACACTGTGCGCGGCGTCGGGTACGTGCTGCGGGAATCGGCGTGAGCCGAGGCGCGCCGGGTCCGGCACGACGGCCGAAGCGGTTTCTCGGGGAAGGGGACGGCGGACGGTGACGCTACGGACCCGGCTGACGATGTGGTATGCCGGGATCATGGCGGTGGGCCTGTTCTTCTACGGCCTGGCCGTGTACTCGATCCTGGTCTACAGCCTGACGCAGCAGGTGGACGAGACTCTGGCGCGCACGGCGGAAGACATCCGGCAGACGTTCCGCCGCGACGTGCGCGGCGTCTCGTTTTCACCGCTGGCGCTCGACATGACCGCCCGCATCTACGCGCAGGTGTGGGATGCGGAGGGCATGCTGGTGGCGCGCAACGCGCCGCTGCTCGACGAGCCGCTCGACGGCGAGGCGCTGGGAGGCACGAGCGCGGTGTACTCGATGGCCCGGCTGGGCGGCGTGCCGGTGCGCGTGCTGACGTATCCGCTGGTGACGTCGCCCGAGGGCGAACTCGTCGGGTACCTCCAGCTGGCGTCGTCGCTGCAGACGGTCGAGGACGCACGGCAACTGGTGCTGTCGGTGCTCGTGGTCGGCGGAGTGCTGGCGGTCGGGTTCGCCGCCCTTGTCGGGTGGTCGACGGCGGCCGCAGCGTTACGTCCGCTCGATCAGGTGACGGTGACGGCGCTGCAGATCAGCCGGGCCGACGACCTGTCGCGGCGCATCCCGCTGCGCGGTCCGCCGCGCGACGAGGTCGGGCGGCTGATCGCCGCCTTCAACGAAACGCTCGAGCGGCTGGAGCGGGTGTTCGAGACCCAGCGGCGATTCATGGCCGACGTGTCGCACGAGCTGCGCACGCCGCTGACCGTGATCCGCGGCAACCTAGACCTGTTTCGGCGCACCGGGCGGATGGAGGCCGAGTCCCTGGAGGCCGTCGTCTCCGAGGTGGACCGGATGACCCGGCTGGTGCAGGACATCCTGCTGCTGGCGCAGGCGGAGAGCGGGAAGCTGCCACTGGCGCACGAGGTGGTCGAACTCGACACGCTGCTGCTGGAGGTCTTCCAGCAGGCGAAGCTCCTGGCGCAGGGGCGGCACGAGATCCGGCTGGGCCAGGAGGATCAGGCGCGCGTGGTCGGCGACCGGGACCGGTTGAAGCAAGTGCTCCTGAATCTGGTCGGCAACGCCGTGGAGCACACGCCGGCGGGGGGCGTGGTGACGATGGCGCTGGCCTGCGTCGGGGGCTGGTGCCGCCTGACGATCAGCGACACCGGCCCGGGGATCCCGCGTGAGGATCTGCCGCACATCTTCGAGCGCTTCTACCGCGTCGACCGTGCCCGCAGGCGCTCGGGCAGCGGCGGAGCGGGCTTGGGACTGTCGATCGCCTACTGGATCGTGCGCATGCACGACGGGCGGATCGAGGTCGCGTCGGAAGAGGGGAGAGGCACGACGTTCTCGGTGTGGCTCCCGCTGGCAGCGGAGCCGGCGGGGGAAGCGGTCGCGCACAAGACGCCGCGCCCGCTGGTCCCGGCCGCGTAGCCTCCGGGCTCCAGGCCCGTGCCGTCCTTCGACAGGCTCAGGACGCCTTCGACAGGCTCAGGACGCCTTCGACAGGCGCAGGTCGCCTGGCTCGTGAGGGGTGTGGCCGTCTCACTGGCCGGGCCGTAGGCTCCGATCGTGGCTTGTGGCCCCAGAACCGGTAGGGGGTAGCGGGTCGGGGAGTGACGCACAGGGAACGACGGGCCCGGCGCCGCACTGGGTCGTGGAGCCATCGGCGAACGGCGCTGGCTAAAGCCCGGGACCACGCGCTGGGATGGGGCCATTCGCGCGATCGCACAAGCGAGCGCCGCCCGCCGCGAGCCAGGCCTCGAGCGTCGTGCTGGAGGAAAGACCGGCGCGAAGATCGCGCAGGATCCCCGTTCCCCATCGAACGTAGCGGAGGGTCTCGGCTGGCCATGTAGCGGGGTCGCGTGCGATCTGGCCGTGTCCGCCGTTGTATCCGGCAAGCGCCAGGCCGACGTCGCCCCCGGCCAGGGTGAGGCCGCGCCCGAGGTAGGCCAGGGCGCGCGCGGCGTTCGTCTCGGGGTCTAGCGGATGCTCGCCGTCCTGGAAGTGGAACGGCATGACCTGAAACAACCCCTGCGCGCCGGCCGGCGATCGCGCCAGCGGATCTCCGCACGACTCGATGGTCATGACGACGGCGATCAGGTCGGGCGGGATGTCGGTCGCCGCGGACCAACGCATGATGTCGGCGGACCAGGCTCGAACCGGTTCCGGGAGTATGTCGGGAAGGGCTTCGGTGGCGACGGCCGGGGTGGAGGGGATGGCGGCTTCAACGACGGCAGGTTCGTCGACGAGAGAAAGGCCCCAGGCGACGATCCCGGCGAGGGCGATGCCCAGCACCCCCGGGATGGCGACCGCCGGCCGGAGGGGGTCGACCGGCGGTCGAGACGGAGGGGAAGGCCGCGTCCCGCGGGGACGCGTCGAGCCGTACGGGAGCCAGACCAGGTCCATCGACCGACGGCCACTGGGTCTGCCCGGTTACCGGCCCGGTTCGCGCACGGTCTGCGGGGCCGTGGTCGGCGCGGAATGTCGCCGCGGGCCGATCGGCCGGAGGTACAGCGCCGAGGCGGCGTCTCCGTGGGAGAAGACGCGGCTGCCGCCGAGAGCGAACGAGCCGATCATCAGGACCCGGATCAACCAGACCAGGACGGCGACGAAGACCGGCACGACCCGCAGCAGCGTCTCGCGGCCGACGACGGTGTTGCCGAGGGCCTGGTGGCCGGCGAGTGCGACGGACACCGCCCACCAGGTCAGCACGGCGTTCATGCCGGCGGCGACGAACCAGGCCGCCAGGACGTACCAGGCCTCGATCGCCCGGCCGGCCCGCCCAGGGGTGAGGAGCCGCGCCAGGCCGGCGAAGTCCATGGCGCAGAAGGCGAACGCCAGGATCGTCGCCCATCGGATGCCGGCGAACCGCAGCTCGCCCAGCAGGTCGGCAAGGGCAAACTCGGTCGTTCCGTAGTTGAAGGCCTCGAAGGCGAGCAGGGCACACAGCATGACGGCGCCGAAGATAAGCCCGCTGCGGATGCTCACGCGGGAGATACGCCTGGCGATCCCGGCGATTGGATCGTCGGAGAGGCTCAGCCGCTGGACGTGCGAGGGATAGGCGGACATGGTGACCTCCTTCCGTTAGAGGTGCACGGGTTGGCCACCACTATAGAACGAATGTTCTATCTTGTCAAGAGGGAATCCGGGCGTGGCCGGGCGGTGTAGAGCCGGACGAGCAGCAGGCCCAGTGCGTACGCCGGCAACATCACGGCGCCCGCTTCCGGGCCGAAGCCGCCCCCCGTCGCCCATCCGGGCCCGTCCACTGTATGGCGCATCAGGCGGAATAAGTCGAGGCCGCTGACCGGGAACCCGAAGACAGTCCCCTCGAAAAAGTTCCATCCGACGTGCAGGCCGATGCTCAGCCACAGGCGGCCCGTGCGCAGGTAGGCGTACGCGAGAAACAGTCCGGCCGCGACGAGGCCCAGCGTCGAGGCCAGGCCGGCGCCCGGGTTTCCCAAGTGGAGGAGGGCGAAGATGGCGGAGGAGATCCCGATGGCCCACGGCAGGCCGGCCGCTTCGATCAGGTTCTGGAGATGGTAGCCGCGACTGAGGAGCTCCTCCTGCCATCCGACGAGAACGAACGTCCCCAGGCTGAGCCCCAGGCCGCCCAGGACGAGCGCCGGCGGCTCGGCCTCCCACGCCCATCCCTCCCAGCGACTCCAGCCGAGCGCGACCTCGAGCAGGAAGACCAGGCCCATCTGCGCCGCGGGTATCAGGAATCCGACGGCCAAGTCAGCGGCTGCCGAACGGTCGAACTGCAATCCCAGCGACCGGAACGATCGGCGGTCGAGCCAGCGCCGGGCGATGACCGTCGCCAGGGTGATGCCGATGGCCCCTCCGACCGAAGACAAGCCGAGCACCTCCATCGAGACCGGCCCGGGCTGGAGCGCGCCGGGGACGAGGATCAGTGGGATCGAGAGGCATGTCATCAGGGATAGCGCGAGGGCGCCATGAGCCAGCAGCCGCCAGGCGGCGCGAGGGCGGTGGGCGCCGCGTTCCACGAACAGGCGCTCGATGAGGGAGCGCAGGGTGTCGCGGCCGGGCGTCGGCCGGGGCTCGGCGCTCACGGCAAGATCCACGAGATTTCAATCATGGTTCAGGCCCGGAGTGAATCGCTCGCCAGCGAGCACCGGAAACGGCAGCCTGTTGCCCTCCGGCGGAAGCGGGCACGTGGCGAAGGGTGTGAACGCGCACGGCGGGTTGTAGGCGCGATTGAAATCGAGGACGATGACACCGCCTCGCGGCGGGTCGGCGACGAGGAAGCGGCCGGCCGGATAGGTTGTTTCTCCGTTCGTCGGATCGCCGAACAGGAACCACGGCCGCCCGTCGTCGGATGGGACGGCACGGAGCGACGCCGCCTGGCCGTGGCCGGCGAACCGTGCGAGCCCGACCAGAGGCTGACGCTCGACGCCTCCCAGGATGTTCGGCACCTCGATCGTCCCGCCGTCGGCCGGTTCGAAAGGCGCTTCGATCCGCCAGGCTCGATCGACGTCGTACCAGGTGCGGCCGGCGAACCCGGCGCGCTGCGGCCGGGCGTTGTCCCACACGCGCAGGCCGACTCGTCCACCGCGCTCGATGACGACGATCGTCAGGTCGCCGGCGCGCAGGTAGTGAGGCTCATCGTGGGTGTCGGGGTGAAGCGACTCGCCGGCGGGCGGTGCCCCGTCGACAGGCGCTTCCGGCCGGAACGAGACGCGCCCCTGCCGGACCTCGGAAGTCCCGAGGCGGTCCGGCGCTGACTCGGGAAGGTGGATGTCGGCCGCAGGGCCCGAGCCAGCGAAGAAGCTTCCGTCGTCGAGCCAGATCAGCCCGGCCAGCGCCAGCCAACCGTCGCGCCGACGCAGTCGCTCGTCCAGGTGTCGACGCCAGGCCAGGACCTCGTCGACGTACTCGTCGTGCATCGCGGCGGATCAGTCCAGGTAGATTCGCTGCGGGTCGAGTTCGCGGAGCAGGGCCAGCTCGCCGGGCGTAACCGGATCCGTCGAGCGCAGGTGATCAGCGACTCGCAGCGGCCAGCCGGTCTGCTGGCGCGCCTGCTCCGGGTCGACCCCGGGGTGGACGGCGGCCAGAATCAGCTCGCCGGTGTCGTCGGGTTCGAGGATGCCGAGGTCGGTGACGACGGCCGCCGGACCTCCGCCGCGCAGCCCGGCGGCGGCGCGCTCGGCGCGGCCGCCGAGGAACCCGGCCGAGGTGACGAAGTCGACGCGCGGCGGGAAGCGCCGCTTCTCGTGAGGGGTGATGAAGTAGCAGCGGTCGGCCCAGGCGGCGATCTCCATCGAGCCGCCGGAGCCCGGCAGCCGCACCTTCGGCCGGTCGTACGGGCCGATGACCGTGGCGTTGACGTTCCCGAAGCGGTCGATCTGGGCGCCGCCCATGAACCCGACCGAGACCAAGCCGCGCTGGAGGTAGAGCGCGAAGACTTCCCACATCGAGCACACCGCCAGCGCGCCCGAGACGAGTGTCGGGTCGCCGATGGATAGCGGCAGCCGCTGCGGCTGTGCGCCGACGACGCCCGCTTCGTAGACCATGACCAGGTTCGGGGCGTGGGTGCGGCGCGCCAGGTTGCACGCCAGATTCGGCAGGCCGACCCCGACGAACACGACGTCCCCGTCGCGCAGCAGGCGCGCGGCGTTGACGGCCATCAGCTCGGACGAGGTCAGATCGGACATCGCGTCTCCCTGTCAGGCGTTCTTCCGGGGCGTCGGGCCCATCGCCTCAGGCGATCCATCGCGACGGCTCCATCCCGAGCGTGTCCTGCACCAGGACCGTCAGGCGGCGCTCGAGGGTGTGGAAGGAGTAGTGCCGGCGGCCGAGCTCGTAGTTGAATTCGGTCATCTCGGCCGCCAGCTCGGGCCGTTCGAGGACCTGGCGCGCCTGCTCGACCGTCTCATCGGTGATGAAGTCTTCGAAACCGATGACGCGGAATCCCTTGGGCTGGATGTCGGTGCGGAAGACCTCGTAGGAGCTCATCACGATCGGGCGTCGGTAGTATAGCGTCTCGATGAAGGCGTTGCCGAAGCCCTCGACCGTCGAGGGGTAGGTGACCAGTTCCGCCTGCTGGTAGGCGTCGGCCAGCGAGTACACCTGGCGGCCCTCCGGGAGGCTGGCGCGCTGGGGGGCCAGGATGTCGGAGGCGAAGATCACGCGCACGCCGAGCAGGTCGGCGTAGCCGCGCAGGTACTTCTCGTAGGCGCTGCCCTCGTCGCCCGCGGCGTGCGAGACGAGCAGGGTGCAGCCGTCGTGCAGGCGGCGGGTGAGTTCGAGAGCGAGCTCGATTCGCTTGCGCGGGACGACGCGCGTCGGCTGGAGGAGCAGGCGTTCCCCGGGGGCCAGGCCGAGATCGCGGCGCAGCCCGCGGCTGACCTCGTCCGGCGGAGGCGGGGGGTTCTCGAAGTCCATCACGTTGGGGATCAGCACCGAGCTGATTCCCGCCCGCAGCGCCAGCTGCCGCGCGGCGAAGGAATTGATGACCACGTGACGCAGCGACGGCAGGCTGGGCGGGAAGGCGGCGCGCAGGTAATCGCCGGCGGCGTGGATCGCCAGGCGCGTGCGCTCCCAGGTGAAGTCGTGGTGGTGGGCGATCGTCGGCAGACCGGTCTCGGCGATCAACTCGACGAGCGCCAGCCCGAGGGGGATGTTCAGCGGCAGCGACAAAGCGTTTTCGGCGACGAGCAGGGTCAGGTCGAACTCGCGCACGAAGCGGCGGAGGTGCGGCTTGATCTCGTCGCGCAGGCGCTGGACCTCGAGCGAATCGGCCGTGCTGCGGATCGGCGCGGCGAAGAGCCGCTCGGTCAGCGAGGCGACACGCGGATGGTGGAAATGCGCCTCCGGTACGAGCAGCGTGCGCTCGGGCGGCGTGTCGGACTCGCCGGCGAAGTAGAAGCACTCGAAGCCCAGGCCTTCGAGGATGGCCGCCCACTTGCGGGCCTCCAGGCTGACCCCATCGGTGCCGGCGATGCGGGTCGAGACGAACCCGACGCGCCGCCGCGGCTCTCTGACCTTCCAGCCCATTCCGACACCTCCGTCGCTCATCGTCATGCCATCCGGGGGTCGAACAGCCCGCCCACCCGCCGGGCGCGGGTCACGGCGCGTCCAGATGAAAGGGCTCGACCCGGGCGTTGTCCGGTTCGTGCTGCCAGACGTCCTCCAGCGGAATCCCGAGCAAGTGCACCCGCAGCACGGCCAGCGCCAGCCCGTGGGAGACGATGGCCACCCGTCCGTCGGGATGCGCCCGGCGGATGTCGGCGAGCGCCGCCAGGACGCGTTGGCGCACCTCGGGGACGCTCTCGCCGTCCGGCGCCCGCGTGCCGAGCGGGTCGGCGCGAAACCGGTCGAGGGCCGGGCCGTCGCGCTCGCGGATCTCGTCGAACGACATCCCCTCCCAGCGCCCGAGGCCGATCTCGCGCAGCCTCCGGTCGAGCCGGAGCGGCGCGCCGGTGACGGCGGCGACGGCCTCCGCCGTCTGCCGGGCGCGGGCCAGGTCGCTGCTGTAGACGGCGTCGAGCGGCACACCGCGCAGCGACTCGGCGGCGCGGCGGGCCTGCGCCAGGCCGTCGTCGTTCAGCGGCACGTCGCGCTGGCCCTGCCAGCGGCGGTCACGGTTCCAGTCGGTGGCGCCGTGGCGGATGAGTAACAACTCGGTCATGGCGGGCCGGGCCGGACGAAGCGGGCGCGGTATTCGGGAACTTCGATCATCGGCGGCCGCTCGCGCTCGATGACTTCGTCGATCTCCAGCGAGTACTCGCCGTCGTCGTAGCGGACGATCTTCATGCTCTTGTTGATCTCGTCCAGGATCGCCCGGCCGGTGCGGCGCTCGAGCCGGGCGGCGATGGCCTGGATGATGGCGAACGACATCTTGCCCAGCGCCTCGAGCGGTTGGTTGTGGTGGATCCGCTCGAGCAGGTCGACCTGGGCGATGGCCCGGAGCCCGAAGGTCTCGAGGACGTCGATCAGCAGCCCGGTCTCGACGGCGTAGCCGGAGAAGAAGGGCAGCCGCTCGAGCGCTGCGCGCCGCCCGGCGTACTCGCCGGAGAGCGGCTGGATGATGCCCGAGAGCTCCGGGTAGAAGAGGTTGAGCAGCGGTCGGGCGGTGAGCTCGGTCACCCGGCCCCCGCCGCCGGCCTGGGTCCGCTCGCCGACGCGCAGCGGACGACGGTAGAAGCCCTTGACGAACTGCACGCGGCGGTCGAGCAGCAACGGGCCGAGGACGCCGTAGACGAAACGCGGGTGGATGTTGACGATGTCGGTGTCGATCCAGGCCACGATGTCGCCGCGCGTGACAAGCAGGCTCTTCCACAGCGCTTCCCCCTTTCCGGCGCGGGGGCCCAGGTGGGGAAGGATCTGCTGGTGGATGTAGACCGGCACCCCGAGCCGGCGGGCGATGTCGCGGGTGCGATCGGTCGAGTCCGAATCGATCAGGACGATCTCGTCCAGCAGGGGGCGCCGCACCTGCAGCGCCTGGCGGATGGTGCGGACGATCCGGCCGACGGTCTCCTGCTCGTTCAGGGCGGGGAGCGCCAGGCTGATCGTCACGTTCTGTCGCCGCTTGAGGTCGAGCAACAGGTCGAGGTCGGCGAACTCGTCGGCCTGGTAGGTGTTCTCGGCGAACCACTTGTCGACCAGGATCGAGATGGCGTGCAATCCAGAGGCGGCGTCGCTCGACGACGCCGGGAGATCACGGCGCGTGCGCACGGCGACCACGGCCGTGGGGCAGTCGCGCAGCAGCCGGGCGGCAACGGCGCCCAGCGTCGGACGGCGATCGAGCGGGCGGGCGCTCGTCCCGAGCACGACGCCGTCGTAGTCTCCGGCGATCTCGAGAATGGATCGGGCCGGATCGGAGGTAACTTGCGTTCGCAACTCGACTTCGGGAAGGCGGCGCAGGACGCGGTCCAGCCCGGCGAAGGGAGCGTCGGGCTGATCGGCGCCGGGCGCGGTCATGTGCAGCACCGTCGGGTGCGTCGGCCGCAGCCGCAGCCCGATGCGCACGGCGAGATCGGCGAAGGGCCCGCCGCGCACCGCCACGAGCACACGGCGGAATTCGCCGGGAAGAGGTCCGCGCACGATCGCCAGGTCGCAGGGGACGGTCGTCAGGACGTCGTCGACCTCGGCGGCCAGTGACTCGAAGTGGATCGGCCACTCGAGGACGAGCAGGTCGGGCCGCTCGGTCTGGAGCGCGGCTCGCAGCTCGGTCCACGGGTGGGCGGAGACGCGCACGCGTGCGCGCGCCCGCACGCCGCCGCCGGCGGCGGCGACCACCCGGTGCAGCGTCTGCCGCACCGACCGCGCCCGCGGCGCGGCTGCGCTCAGCTGGCCGTCGGCGCTGGCGCGGACGAGGCCGAGCAGGAGGACGTCTCGCGCCAGGGAGCGGGCCAGGCGCACGGCGTTGGGGGTGTCGGCGCCGTCGACGATCGGGACGACGGCGCGGCGAAGCGCGAGGTGACCGGTCCTGCGTCCGAAGGGCGGCGCGTCGTCAGTCATGCGAGCCGAGCAGGGGCAGCAGCCTGCGCCGGACGAGGCCCGACCAGGTGAAGTCGCGCAGGACGCGGCGCCGCAGCCGATGCGCCGGGCTCGCCTCGAGCACCGACAGGATTCGGCGGGCGGACTCCTCCGGCGCCTCGTCGGGGCCGAGGTAGGTGACATCGGCGCCGCCGCTCTCACGGAAGACGTCGAGGTCGGCGGCGAAGACCGGGAGGCGCGCCAGCCCGGCCTCGAGCAGCGGGATGCCGAACCCCTCGGCGCGGCTGGGGAACAGCAGCGCATCGGCGACGTCGAACAACTCGGCGACGGTGGCGTCGTCGAGGTCGGCCGTTGCGCCGGGCGTCCGACCGTGAAGGAAGTGGACGGCCGAGTCGACGCCGAGCTTCCGGCACAGGGCGACCAGCTCCATGCGGTAGGCCTGGTTCGACGGGTTGTGCGGGCCCGGAGGACCCGTCACGAGGAGGCGGGCGTCGAGGCCACAGGCCCTGGCCAGGGCGGCGGTGATGGCGATGGCTTGCTCGATGTTCTTGCGCCGGGTGATGCGCGTCGGGAGCAGCAGGATGAGGTCGGCCTCGTCGAGGCCGAGGGAATGGTAGAGGCGCCTCGTGACCGCGCCCCAGCGGCCGAAGTCGGCCCGGTCGACACCCGGAGGAATCACGGTAATCGACTCGGCGGGGATGCCGAGCAGGCGGGCGAGCCGTGATTGCTGGTGCGCCGACACCGTTACCTGCACGACCCCCGGCCAAGGCTGCCGCAGGAGGTCCCATGGTTCACCCGGATGGAGCTCGGCGGCGTAGTCCGGCCGATCCCACGAGAGGTCGTGATGCCAGGCGATCAGGCGCGGCGCGACGCCGTCCCGATGCAGGTCGCGAAGCGCGGCCGTCAATGCCAGGTTCTTGTGCAGGCCGAGGGCGTTGTGGACGATCAGACAGTCGAGGCCGCGCGTCGCGCGTAGCAGTTCGCGACGGAGACGCGCCACCAGGTCGTGGTAGCGCCGACCGACGGTGCCGGAGTCGAGTTGGCGCTTGACGGCCAGCACCTCGGGATGACGCGAATGGACGCGTGCGACGCGCCGCACCGCGACGCCAGGCGCCGGCGGCTTCCCCTGGCCGACGATCAGCACCGGCGTGTGGCCGGAGGCTGCCAGGTGGCGCGCGTGGTGAGCGAGCGTCTGCTCGACGCCGCCGACGACCGGCGGCCCCGTGTAGTGGAGAAGGCCGACGCGCATCTCTCCCCTAGGGTACCACCTCGATCCAGCGAGCCTGATAGGGCGCCAGATCGAGGCCGTCGAGCGAGGCGGTTTCCCCGGTGAGGACATCGCGTCCCGCGGCCCCGCCAGGCGCGGCTCGCGCCACGGTCTCGCGGCCGGCGACCTCGTGCACGCAGACCATGCGCTGCGCCCCGTCCCTGGAGGCGCGCTCGATGGCGACGATGCCCGGACCCAGGCGCAACGCGCGCTGCGCGGCGAGGGGATCGAGCGCCGGGAGGGAACGGCGGGCGAGGATCAGGCGCTCGATCCCGTCCAGAACCCTCCGGCGGGCGGAGCGCGCGTCGTCGAGCCCGGCTTCGAGCGCGGCGACCTCCAGCTTCTGGCGGTTGATGGCGCGGGGACGGCCCGTGCGGCGTGCCGCCTCGGCGTCGCCGCGCGAGCCGACCAGGCTGTGGAAGTAGACGGCGGGGATCCCGGCCAGCGCCAGCAGGATGGCGTGGGCACAGATCATCCGCGGCACCCCCCAGGGGGGCAACGGCGCGTCGGGTGGGACGCCGCCCAGCAGGTCGAGCAAGTTCGCGTTGAGCTCGTAGGGGCGCGGCGTGCCGCTCGACTGGCTTCGGTACGAGACGGTGCCGCACTGCTCGGCGAGGCGGACGAGGGTTTCGATCTCGGCCTCGCTGAGCAGGCCCGAGGCGCCGTTGAGCCCGAGGCCGTCGTGCGAGGCGAGGAAGTTGAAGTAGGCACCATCCCCCGGCGGGGAGCGCAGGTCGTGCAGCCAGTCGGTGAACGCGGTGGCGTCGCCGGTGGTCAGGGTGTGGAGGACGAGCGGAGGCAAGGGGAAGGCATACACCCAATCGGCCTCGTCGCCGTCGCCGAAATAGCGGACATTGTCGGCATGCGGGACGTTGGTCTCGGTGATCAGCTGCACGCCCGGGGCGAGGGCGCGCACCGACTGGCGCAACAATCTAACGATGGCGTGCGTCTGCGGCAAGTGGAGGCAGGGCGTGCCGGACTGCTTCCACAGGTAGGCGGCGGCGTCGAGCCGGATGACCTGGGCGCCGCGGGCGACGTACTCGAGAAGGAGGTCGACCACCTCGAGCAGGACCGCCGGCTCGCGGTAGTCGAGGTCGACCTGATCTGGGCCGAAGGTCGTCCAGACCTGGACCGGCCCGTCGCTGGTGTCGACCTCGGTGAAGAGCGGCGTGGTGCGCGGCCGGACGACCTGTGACCAGTCGCCGTGGCGTTCGGGCACGCGGAAGTACGAGGCGTAGGGCGCGGCCCGACGCCGGAACGCGTCGAACCACGCGCTGTGCGCCGAGGCGTGGTTCAACACCAGATCGACCATCAAGCGGAAGTCGCCAGCCAGCGAGGCGACGTCGTCCCAGTCGCCGTAGGCTGGATCGACGCGCCGAAAGTCGGTCACCGAAAAGCCATCGTCGGATGAGGACGGGAAGAAGGGCAGGAGGTGGAGGCCGGTGAACGAGGAGGCCCGCGAACGGGCGAAGTCGCGCAGGACGGTCAGGGGAAGGCGACCGGGCTCGCGCAGCTGGTCGGGGTAGGCGATGAGGAAGACGTCGGTGTGATCGACCGAGGGTGGTATCGGCCGGTCGGCGAGGCGCCGGCGATGCCGTTCGAGCAGGGCTTCCCAGCGCTCGAGGACCGCCCCGGCCGAGGCACCGTAGAGCAGGCTCAGTGATTCGAGGGCACGGGCGGCGTCGAAGGTCACGCGGCGATCGGCATCCTCGGGGATTCAGTAGCGCCCGTAGTTCACCGGCTCGGACCAGCGCGGCTCGACTCGCAGCCGCGCGTGGACCTGGGGGCCGAGCTTCTCCCAGTAGGCCGCCCGGTCGGGCACGCCGAAGACCCACTCGTCGAGCCATCCCTGCAGGCGCGCCGGATCCGACGACAGGCGGTCCCACTCGAGGTAGAAGGCGTTGTCGCGGTCGTAGTAGCCCTGGGTGTAGGACGGGTGGGCGCAGTATGGCACGTGGCACACGGCGTCGACGACCAGCGAGGGGATGATCGTGCGATTGGGATCGGAGCGGATGACCTGCGGATCGACGATTTCCTCGGCCGTGACGATGACCCGGTCCGCGGCGAAGGCAGCCTCCTTCTGTTCCCCGAGGATTCCCCACAGGTGGGCGTTGCCTTCGGAGTCGGCGCGCTGGACGTGGACGATGGCGACATCAGGGTGCAGCGCCGGGACGGCGACGACCTCCCGGCCCGAGTACGGGTCGACGACGGTGCGGTAGCGAGGGTTGGCCCGGGCCAGGTCGCCGGCGCCGGTTGGGTTCATCGGCAGGAATGGGACGCCGGAGGCGCCGGCCGTCAGGCGGGAGATCATGGCGAAGTGCGAGTACTCCTCCCACTCGATCGACCCGGATTCGATCGCCGCCCGCAGGACGCGCAGCGAGCCGATGCCCGGGTTGCCGGAGTAGGAGAAGATGACCTTGCGGGCGCAACCGGCGGCGACCATCTGGTCGTAGATCAGATCGGGGGTGGCTCGGGCCAGCGTCAGGTTGCGGCGACCCTGGCGGATGATCTCGTGGCCGGCAGCGAACGGGATCAGATGGGTGAAGCCGGCGGCGTAGATCAGGTCTCCATCGTGGACGTGGGCGGCGATGGCATCGTGCAGGGAGACCAGTTTCGACATCGGCGGGCTCCATGACGTGTGCGCCAGGCGGGAGCAGTATACTCTGTCCCTCTCCGCGACCGTTCACCTGCGGCTCATCGAGGACTCATGCGGGCCTTGTAGGGTGGGAAGCGGGGCACGCCGCCGCGGCGTGTCATCGGGGGGCGTCCGATGCCGGCCGGTCCGGAACGAATCCGAAGCGCGCGCATCCCGAAGCGGTCCGTGATGTACCGGCTGGTCATCCCGGGCCTGCTCCTCGGGATGTTCCTGCTGCTGGCCATCCTGATCGGGGTGGCGGCCTCGGTCTTGCTCGGACTCGTCCCGTGGACGTGAGGCGCACCGAGACTTCGCCGTCGAGGCATGGAGGTTGAGACGATGTCGTTCCAGCTGATCCTTCCGTTCCTATCCAGCGCCGTGATGATCCTCTTCACGGCTTCCGTGCTCCAGCGTTACCTGGTGCGACGCAAGCCGCATTTCCTGTTCTGGGGCATCGGGCTGGCGATGTTCGCCGCCGGCAGTCTGGGAGAGGCGTACTTCGCCGTCGCCGGCTGGAGCGCGGCCGTGTTCTTCGCGTGGTACCTGTTCGGCGCGGCGCTGAACGCGGCGTGGATCGGACACGGTACGCTGCTCCTGCTGGTGCGCCGGCGCTGGGTCCACGGCGTGACCGGGATCCTGATCGTGGGCAGCCTGATCGCGGCGGGGCTGATGCTATCGATCATGCCGCGCCTGAACGCGGCCGCCTTCGACCCGGGGCTTCCGATCAGCGAGCAGTATCGCTCGATCATGCCGGCCATCGCCGACGGGGCGACGGTGCGACTGACGACGCCGTTCTTCAACATCTATGGCCTGCTGACGCTGGTCGGCGGCGCGTTGTGGTCGGCGTGGCTGTTCCTGCGCAAGCAGGTGCTGGGGAATCGCGTGCTCGGCAACGTGCTCATCGCCGCCGGGGCGCTGTCGATCGGGCTGGCGAGCACGGCCACGCGCCTCGGGTTCGGAGGCTATCTGTACCTGGGCGAGCTGATCGCCGCGGTGTTGATGTACGTCGGGTTCGTCGTGGCGTCGGCGCCGGCGACGGAGGCCGAACGGGCAGAGGCGATGGGGGCCGCACCGCAGGCGGCGTAGCCAGGAGGCGTGCAGCGGGGTGGCGCGCGGCCTCCCGAGCCCACGAGGTTCGGCCGGGGGGTCGGCGGACACATGGAAAGAGCCGGCGGGACCGGGATCGCCGTGGAGACGGGAGCCAATCGGCTCCCGTCTCGCGTCGACGACCTTCGCGCCTTGGCGTCGCGGCCCATGCCGAAAGGCGACGCCCGATCCACCTTGGCGACACGGGGATCGCGCCGTCGGGGCGCAAGCCGCGCTTCCTGGGGTGGCTGCCAGGCCATCCGGACCTTCTGGTTCGCCTCGATTTGGGCATGGCCATTCTCGACTTCCCTCGTCGGCGAGCCTCTCCGAGCACCGCCCGGCCTTTCCCGCGAAACGAATCGGCAGATCGGCATGGCATTGAGGACGATGGAGTAGCAGGCGGATGTGTCCGGCTGGTCGAGACGCCGCGCGGACTGCCTCCCGAGCGTGGGCTACGGCGCGGCGCGGAGAAGTCGCCCCGTCAGACCGGCGCCGAGCAGCGCCAGGGCGTCGGTCGGCAGGTGGTGGGCGGCGTTCGCGTCGAACACGACCGACGCCTGAGCCGGCAGCTCATCATCGCCCGGCCACAGGCACGCGGCGACTGCCACCCGAGGCAGCGGGGTGAAGGCCCACGTGTGGGGCGCCGGGCCGGACTGGCGCGCGCCGCCGGCCGCTAGGCAGGCTGCGTCGAAGCGGCGCGGGTCGGCGCCGAACGCGGCGGACAGCCGCGCCCCCGTGTACCCACGGTACGCCTGCTGGTAGAAGGCGCCGTCGGGGAGGTCGCCGAAGGAGATCCATCTCCCGGCGAGCGGAGAGCCGTCGCTTCGGCGCAGGTGATGCAGCAACATCGCGGCTTCGAACGTCTCGAGCGGCGCGCCCTGTTCGTCGACGGGAACCACGCTCTCCCACAGGACGGAAACCGAGCGCCCCCAGAACGCGAGGCGGACCCGGCCTTCTTCCCACGTCCCACCCACCCGTCGCGCGATCTCCAATGGATCGGCGCCTTCCAGTTCGCGGCGGAGGCGCTCGATCCCGCCGAGCATCGCCGCTTCCCACCGCCGGCGGGCGGCATCGGCCTCCGCGGTGGATGCCCCGCGGGCCCGCTCGAGCAGTCCGCTCATCGTCAGGCCTGGTGGCGCTGGATGTATTCGGCGATCGTCGGGACGGCGTTCAGCCTCGCGTAGAAGAAGTTGTTGACCAGGTTGATGACCTGGGCGCGGGCGGCCTCCACCGGCTGGCTGGCGGCGTCGCCCGTGGCGGCCAGCCCGTCGCGCAGGCGAAGCAGCTCCTGGACGATCGCCGCCTCGCGGTCGTCCTCCAGCGCGTGGATGACCTCGAGGATCAGCCGGTCGGTCTGTTGGAGCAGGGCTTCGATGGGAATGCCGGCGCCGGGCGTGGCGGCGTCGTCGATCGTGCGGATGAGGGTCCACACCTGATACAGCACGGTCGCCGGCTCGTCGAACAACTCGCGGATGTAGGCCGCTTCGGGATAGCGGCCGGTGAGGCGGAAGATGTTGTACATGCGCTTGGCGGCCTTGCCGTAGTTGAGGTCCTGGGTGACGTACTTGTGGACCTCGCCCTCGAGCTGCGCCACGTACTGGTCGAGAGCGTCGGCCGAGACGTGCTGGGCGAGTTTGGCGAAGATCGGGATCGAACCGGCCTCCAGGTAGACCTCCTGGAAGTAGGGATCGAGGTAGCCGTCGAGCGGCGCGATGCTGCCGTCGGGCGCCTCCCAGGTGACGTCGAGCATGTTGCTGGCGTTGGCCAGCGTGCCGCGCGCCGGGTCGGCGACGACCCAGTCGAGTTTGCACCAGCCGGGATTGAGCGAGGCTTGCTCCCAGCTGATGGCTGTCGCCGTGCCGTCCGGCCGGAAGACGTCGAAGCGTCCCTGGCGGATCTCCTCCGGCCGCCAGGCGATCGGCGAGCCGGCCTTCGCCGGACGTCCGTCGCGCACGACGTCCTCCGGGAAGGAGCCGAACTTGGCCTCGATCAACTGGTAGGTCGGGCCCTTGATGGTCGCCAGCGCCTTATCGCGCAGCACCCGCGCCAGGATGGCGCAGGCGGCCTCGCGCGACGGCCCCCGGATGTTGACGCGCTCGAAGAAGTCGCAGTCCCCGGGATAGGTCTGAATCCGCGACTGAGCGGCCGAGCCCGAGAGGGCGAGCGCCGTTTCGACGACGCCCGGTTCGTCGGGGATCTCGACCAGCCGGCCGATGGCGCGGAATCGCTCAAGGTCGGCGGCGGAGAAGTCGAGCATGCTCACGCGGTGGCCGAAGACGCCGGCGCGCGAGTCGACGACCACATCGCCGCCGCTGCCGGCGGCCATGGCGCTGAGCCATTGCAGGGCGTCGGCCTCATCCATCTCGACGCCAAGTCGCCGTGCCGATTCGAGAATGCGCCGCAGGTCTTGCGTGGCAGCCGGTTGGGGGTCCATCGACGCCTCCGCGGGTTTCCCTGATGATAGCAGCTCAGACGGCCGGGCCGATCACGCCGACCGCGAGCGCCACGCCGTCGCAGACCCCGCAGCCCAATCGCCTGGGCAACGCCAGCCTCGGTCTGGGGATCGCCTCCTCGGGTCTGCGCGCTGACGGCGGCGCGGCAGGGCTGGATGCGGATCGGGGCGACGCCGCTCTACGTCTGTGGGGCGAGCCGCGCGCTTCTCGGCGTGTGCTGTTCCTCGCGGCGGGTGGGGCGGATCGCCGGAGATGGCAGGGACCGGAGCTCGCCGGATGCTACTCCTGGATGGTGCGCAGGTAGGCGACGATGTTCTCGAGGTCTTCGTCGGTGAAGGCCGGGTTTCCGCCGCGCGGTGGCATGTCGACGCCGGTCGTGTTGAGCGGGTCGCTTGCCGGTCGGCCGGTCATCAGGAAGGCCAGCAACTGCTCGTCGGTCTGCGTTCGGATGAACTCGCTCGTCGTCAGGTCCTTGCCGAGCCCGGTTACGCCTTTGGCGTCCTGCCCGTGGCACGTGATGCACGTGGTCAGAAACGCCTCACGCCCGGCGACCGGGTCGCCGATCGGCGTCGGCGAGGCGCCTCCGCACGCTGCCAGCGCGGCGGTGGCGACGAACACCGCGGCAAGGACGAGGCTTCGAGGCATGGGTCGGCTCCTCTGGACAGGGGTGCGGCGAAGCAACGGCCTCGTTGGAGACCGGACGCCGGCAGGTGAGCATAACCCCTTCCGCCGAGTCTGACAACGGCCGATGGCGACGGACGTTGTCCAGTCAATAGGCGCGGTGACCAGAGGAAAGCCAGGAGGCCGGCGCGCGCCCTTCCTTGTGGAGGGGGGTTAACCCATCTGACATCTGTGTTCGTGACCTCCGCAGCCGGCAGGCGGGACGTGCCCGCGGCCTCCGGCCGAAGCTTCGGCGGCCAGAGGCGCCGGCCTAGGGAAAGGAGGTGGGCTCGAACAGAGGCGCTGTCGGTCGACGTACCCCGCACGTCGCACCTTGCCGGGCATCCGCGCCCGGCTTCCCCCGGAGGAGACTGACTCATGGCTACCGCAGCTCGCGGAGCAGCAATCTCGGGCTTCCTGCCGAACGACCGGCCGGCCTGGGGCCAGCTCGTCCTGCTGGGTTTCCAGCATGTGTTGACGATGTTCCCGGCGACGGTCTTCGTGGCGGCCTTCTGCGGCTTCCACGTCGGCACGGTGCTGCTCGGCTCGGGGATCTCGACGATCGTGGCGCTGATCCTGTCGCGCCAGACGATCGGCAAGTTCATCCCCCTGTACTACGGATCGTCCTTCTCGTATATCGCTGCCTACCTGGGCATCGCCCAGGCGATGACCGGCTCGACGCCGCAATTCGGCGTTCCGCTGCCGGATAACGTCATCCGGACGATGCAGGCCGGCATCGTGGTGACCGGCCTGATCAACATCGCCGTCGGCTTCATTATCCGCGCCGTCGGCAAGGCCAACCTGGACAAGGTGCTGCCGCCGGCGGTCACCGGGTCGGTGGCGGCGATCATCGGGTTCGGCTTGGCCTTCGCCGCGCTCGACCTGGCGCGCAACAACTGGGGCATTGCCCTGTTGACCCTGCTGGTGACGATCCTGTTCTCGGTCTACCTGCGGGGATTCCTGGGGATGCTGCCGGTGCTGCTCGGGGCGATCGTCGGTTACGTCGTCTCGTGGGTGCTGGTGCCGGGCTCGGTCAACTTCGCTCCGGTGCTGGCGGCGCCGGTGTTCCAGCTGCCGCATGTCACGTTCCCGGCGTTCAGCGGGGCGTTCGTGGCTACGGCCATCGTCAGCATCAGCATCATGGCCATCGCCACCATCCCCGAGTCGACGGCCCACCTGTACCAGATCAGCCTGTACGTCGACCGCTTCGCCGAGGAGACCGGCCGTGAGAAGTACCACCTCGACCAGAACATCGGCTGGAACCTGGTGTTCGACGGCGTAGGGGACTTCCTGCACGGCCTGGTCGGCGCCACGGCCGGCACGAACTACGGCGAGAACAACTCGCTTATGGCGATCACCCGCAACTACTCCGGTCCGGCGCTGATGGCCGCCGGAGTCATCGCCATCCTGCTGGCCTTCGTCGGGACGCTGGCCGAGCTAGTGCGCTCGGTGCCCCTGGCCGTCAGCGGCGGCCTGGCGATCTACCTGTTCGGCGTCATCGGCATGCAGGGCATCGCGCTGATGCAGGAGAACAAGGTCAGCATGTTCGACGCCCGCAACCTGGCGGTCGGCGCCACGGTGATGGTCGTCGGCATCGGCGGCAACATCGGGCTCGGCGGGTTCATCCCGATCGTCGTCCCGGGGGTGTTCCCGAACGGCCTGCCGGCGATCGCCACGGCGGCGGTGCTCGGAATCCTGATCAACCTGGTGTTCCTGATCTTCCGGCCGTCCGACCAGTAAGGAACCTCGCACGAAACGAAGGGGCGGTCCTGAGCGAAGTCGAAGGACCGCCCCTTCGCGCCCCGCACCCGCCTATCCGGGCGTTCGCCTCCGCATCCAAGCTACGTAGACCACGACACCGGCGACCAGCAGCGCGCCCGTCCAGCGCCTGAATCTGGCTCTTCTCGTCCACGCACAACACCAGCGCCCTGTCCGGGGGATTCAGGTAGAGCCCGACGACGTCCTGCAGCTTCTCGACAAAGCGCTTGTCGCGGCTGAGTTTGAAG
>Ga0209172_10003423_pt1 | contig 24290 bp, 23 predicted proteins | sample LarsenN4metaG_FD_184113 | JGI IMG/M metagenome (GOLD analysis project Ga0209172, IMG submission 184113) | Hot spring sediment bacterial and archeal communities from British Columbia, Canada, to study Microbial Dark Matter (Phase II) - Larsen... ... | reverse complement strand
AACCGACGATAGTGTCAAATAACCCCCGTTCGCTCAACCGTTCTGGCTCTCTTGGCTCTCTCAGATGTCCTTACAATACAGGCATTTTCAGGACTTGAACAGCCTTTTGCCATACTGAGAATTGCTGCCTTCGGCAATCGTTTTAGTGATGATGGCTTGTAACTCTAATTGAGTTTGAGCGCGGTGGCGTTGCTCAATTTCCTTTTTTAGCTCGTTGTTGGCTCGCTCAAGCTGAGCCTGACTTGGAATCGCCAGCGCTTTTGGCATTAGTCGAATCAACGCGATCGCCGTCCCAATCGAGACGAGGGCTGTTAATGCTTTCGCCGCGCCTGAAAGCCAGTAAGTCGGGTGCCAGAGCGTCCAGACAGAGAGCAGATGGGTCGTGCCGCAAGCTGTAATAAACGTGGCAAATAACAGAAAAATCCAGTTGAAGGGGAGGTCTTCTCGCTTCCGTACAAACTCGAATAACGTTAACGGAATCGAATAGTAGGCCAGACAGATCAACATATCCGAAAGGAGATGTAGCCAAACGAGCTGAGGCAACCACAGATAACAATGTCCGTGAGGAATAAACGAATCTGAGCTAAACAGGGCGCTAAGGGGGTCAAACATGGCAACTAGGGGCAAAATAAGTAAATGAATTGATGCGCACCAGTAGGCCAAAAATCTTGAACAACGTGGAGCGCGGTTGGGCGAATTTGACGCTGTCAAATGCCCAGACTAATGTTCTCCTAACTTCCATTGATTCATTGCGTTCTTCAACAAACCAGCGCATTATTTTCTTAGTTTGCTTGAGCGACAGCCCGTGATGCTGTCATCATGGAAACGTGTGGTTTTGCTTACGAATGCTGAATGGCTTATCTATCAATCAACGGCTATAGTCACCACTACGAGTGGATTACAGAAACAGGCACATCAGAGCCGACAGGGAAACCTGTGATGGTCTTTATTCACGGATGGGGCGGCTCTGCCCGCTATTGGGAAAGCACCGCCCGCGCGATCGCTGACTCCTTTGATTGTTTGCTCTACGATTTACGTGGGTTTGGTCGCTCAAACAAGCCCCCCGAAATCACTGATGCTGTTGGTTGTAGCTATGAGTTAGAAACCTATGCGGATGATTTGGCGCTCTTACTAGACGCTCTCAGTATTCCCAAAATTTACTTGAATGCTCATTCGGCAGGTGCTTCGATCGCCGTTTTCTTTCTCAACCGTTACCGCGATCGGGTAGAGCGAGCCATTCTCACCTGCAATGGCATCTTTGAGTACGACGAAAAATCCTTCAACGCGTTTTATAAGTTTGGGGGCTACGTCGTCAAATTTCGTCCTCGCTGGCTCTACGGTTTGCCCTTGATGGATCGGCTGTTTATGCAGCGTTTCCTTCACAAACCGCTATCGGGCGCAATTAGTCGATCTTTCTTAAATGACTTTTTGATGGCTGATTACGATGCCGCATTGGGCACTATTTTCACCTGTGTCAGCAAACGAGCCACCGAGGTGATGCCGCAAGAGTATGCCCAAATTACTGTGCCAACGCTGTTAGTTGCGGGACAGTACGACATCATCATTCCCGCGCGGATGGGAGAACAAGCCGCTGCGTTGAGCGATCGCGTTACCTACGTTGAGATGCCCAACACCGCCCACTTCCCCATGCTAGAAGATGCGCCGACCTACCTCAAAATTATTCGCGAGTTCCTTGAGATTCCAGCTTTAGAAGCCCAGCCTGTTTAAAGCGTCGAGGCAAAAAAGGGAGTGCGATCGCCCATCACATACTGTTTTACTAACTGCCCCATCGGTATTGGCAGTAGGTTATGCTGAGCCAAATCAGTCGGTTGCACCCAAAAAAACTGGAGATGATCTTCACGAGAGTCAAGCGATAGCGGAACTTCAATTTCAGGCAGCGAAGCCGCAAAAACATGGTTGATTTGGTGTCGTTGGCGATCGGCTTCGAACCAAGCATGTTCAATAGCACCCAGGTAGTAAGTCACCCGAACGTAAAGCCCTATCTCCTCCAGCACTTCGCGAGCCAGGGCACGCGGTAGGCTTTCGCCAAACTCAACATGCCCACCCGGCAAAAACGTGCTGGTAGCTCCCTTGCACTGGGCAACTAACACAAACCCCTTGACTAAAATAACGCCACGCACCACGACGCGAATTGATGCTTGTTTCACAGGGCGATCGTTTCAAATTGGCCTTAAACAAAACATTAACAGGCCAAGCAACTTAGCCGCTCAGGAGATGTTATCTTGCTGTGATGGGCGAAGGTCTTATAGCCTTTCGGCAATACCCTACAGCATGGCTACGCTAACTTCGGTTCAACAAAGTATTGATATTATTTAATTCTCATTCCTTAGAATAGGAGAGGTAGCCAGGAGTTTAGCCATGAGTGTTGTTGTCCCTGACGAAATCTTAACTGCAACTCGCATGACTGAGGCTGAAATGCGTCAAGAAATTGCTGTCATGCTTTTTCAACGCGAAAAGCTTACCCTTGCTCAAGCCAGCCGATTTGCAGGAATGCACCGTGTGGCCTTTCAACATCTTCTTGCTAGCCGCCATATTCCAATACACTATGGGATGGAAGAATTTGAACAGGATCTTCAAACCCTGCGGGAGTTGGGCAGATTGTGATTCTCGTCAGCGACACATCACCTATCAACAACCTCGCTGCAATCAATCATCTCCATCTCCTGCATCAACTTTACGGAACCGTTCTCATTCCTGAAGCTGTTTATCGAGAACTCACTGACCCAAATTTTCCTGTTGCAGGTGCGACCGAAGTACAAACCTGTGATTGGATTCAAACTCTTGCCGTTAGCGATCTCATCCTTGTTAAAGCATTGAACAACGAACTGGATATCGGAGAAGCTGAGGCGATCGCTTTAGCGGTAGAAATTCAAGCTGATCAAGTTTTGATTGATGAACGTCGAGGTCGGCTAGTCGCAAATCGGTTCAACCTTCGTTGCACAGGTACACTGGGAATTTTGGTTGAAGTAAAAAGTAAAGGTTTGATCGTTGAGGTCAAACCTTTGTTGGATGCGTTGATCAATGAAGCTGGATTTTGGATTGCAGAGCCTTTGTATAACAGCGTTTTGCAAATGGTTAATGAAACGGGTTTACCTTGACCTTCTGAACTGACAGGTAAACCCTGCCAAGATTACACAGATGCAACAGAGCCAGCGAACTAAAGGATATACAGCAAGAGGAACAGCACAATCCACACGACATCAACGAAGTGCCAGTAAATCTCAGCCGCTTCAACGCCAAAGTGCGAGGTGTTGCTGTAGTGGTTGGACTTGAGCGATCGCCATAGCACCGCCAAAATCAGGATTAACCCAAAGCAGACGTGCAAACCGTGAAAGCCCGTCAACACATAAAAGGTACTGGCGTAGAGGTTTGTTCTTAACCCAAACTCAAGGTTAAAGTACTCAACCAGCTGCCCAACTAAGAACACAGCACCCATCGCTGCGGTAATCGCAAACCATTTCTGCATCCCCTTTACATCATTATTCTTAATGGCGGGTTCAGCCTTGTGAATCACAAAACTACTGGCGATCAGAATGATGGTGTTAATCCCTGGTAGGAGCAGTTCACGCTCAGGGGTGCCTTCGGGGGGCCAGGTCGGGGCCACTGCCCGAAACGTCAGATAAGCCACAAACAAGCCCAAGAAAATCATTGCTTCTGCAATCAGAAAGACAATCACACCGAAGATGCGATGGTCGGGATGCTCGCCATGTCCGTGAGCATGGGCCTCAACTTCACCAGAGTGGTAGTTGAGAGCAACCTTTGTAGGGTCAAGTGTCGAGTCAGTCATGAAGTCTGTTGGTAAGTAACTGGGCAAAGATTCAGCTCAATTAAGGAGGAACGCCGAGCGATCGCGGTCTAGTGGCGTGATTGCCCCAGCGATCGCCCAACGTCGCCTTGTTATGAAACCGGAGCGGGTTCCACTTCTGTCAGCGTTTGTCCGTTGTTCATCCCATACCCGTAGGGGTCAGTGATCAGCACTGGCTCACCTTCAAAGTTTTCGACGGGCGGCGGCGAACTGGTTTGCCACTCCAATGTGAGTGCTCGCCAGGGGTTGTCACCCGCTTTGGGGCCAGACATCCAGCTCCACGCGGCATTCACAATAAACGGCAAGGTCGAAACAGCAAGGATATAACTGCCAATCGTGCAGACTAGGTTAAGCGCTGCAAATTTAGGGTCATATTCGGCAATCCGGCGGTTCATCCCTTCTAGACCCAGCTTGTGCATTGGCATAAACGCGAGGTTAAAACCAACCAAGGTCAAGATAAAGTGCGCCCGTCCCAGAGTCTCATTCATCATGCGGCCCGTCATTTTCGGGAACCAGTGATAAATCCCTGCGTAGAGGCCAAACACACTCCCACCAAAGAGAACGTAATGTAAGTGCGCAACGATGAAGTAGGTGTCATGCACGTGGATGTCAAAGGGGACAGCCGCAACCATTACACCGCTGATCCCACCGATGACGAACATCGAGACAAAGCCCATCGCAAACAGCATGGCACTATTGAGGCTAATTTTGCCGCCCCAAATCGTTGCCAACCAACTAAACACCTTGATCCCCGTGGGAACAGCAATCACCATCGTGGCGATCATAAAGAACATCCGCAGCCAGGCAGGGGTGCCACTGGTAAACATGTGGTGCGCCCACACAATTAAGCCCAAGAAGCTAATTGCCAAACTCGAATAGGCGATCGCCTTATAACCAAAAATCGGCTTGCGCGCATGTACAGGCAAAATCTCTGAGATCATGCCAAACACCGGCAAGATCATGATGTAAACCGCTGGGTGTGAGTAAAACCAGAACATGTGCTGATACACAACTGGGTCACCACCACCCGTCGGGTTAAAGAAGGCCGTACCTGCCAAAATATCAAACGACAGCAAGATCAACGCTCCCGCTAAGACGGGGGTTGAAAGCAAAATCAGTGCTGATGCCGCCAACATCGCCCAGCAAAAGAGCGGCATCTGGTTGAAGCCCATACCCGGCATCCGCATTTTGATCAGCGTGGTCAAAAAGTTGACTGCACCGAGAATTGAGGAAGTCCCTAAAATCAGGACGCTGAGAATCCAGATGACTTCACCGATGCGGTTAGTGACAATGCTCAGGGGGGGATAGGAAGTCCAACCGGCGGCAGGGGCACCCCAGATAAAGCTGAGCAGCAGCAGCACACCAGCGGGGGGAATCATCCAAAAGGCGATCGCGTTGAGTTTAGGAAACGCCATGTCACGCGCGCCAATCATCAAGGGAATCAGGTAATTGCCAAAGGCACCCGTTCCGGCAGGCACAATCCACAAAAAGATCATCACCGTCGCGTGGACTGTAAATAGACTGTTGTAGACCTCACGGCTCACAAAGTCTACTTCTGGGGTGGCTAACTCGGTACGAACAGCCGTCGCGAGAGCGCCACCAATCAAATAGAAGATGAACGTCGTCACTAAGTATTGAATGCCAATCACCTTGTGATCGGTACTAAAGCTAAAGTAGGTGCGCCAGTTGTTGCCGCCAGGCGGATGCTGTGGCACAGCCGAAGTTTCTTGAATTGGGGCTTGGGTGGTCATAAGATGCTTATTTCTGGCTAGAAGCGGACAAAAAGGAATAACAGCCTAGCTAGCAGAGGCGTGAGCATGGGCCGCGTGACTCATGGAATGAAGCTGATTCAACATCGATGGCTCAACCCCAAACGACTGCTGCACATAGGGTTCTAAAAACTGGTCAGGAGTTTGCTCAGCCAGGTTTACCGCCGCGATCGCCTGGTCTAACCCTTGGGCACTAGCAACCTTTTGCTCTTGCACCCAGGTCGCAAAGTCTTCTGGTGTTTCAGCGATCACCTTGGTTTTCATCGCACCGTGGTAGGGGCCACACAACTCCGCACAAATCACAGGGTATTCACCCGCCGTTTTGGGCGTAAAGCGAATCTGCGTCTGTTGCCCTGGAATAGCATCTTGCTTGAGGCGATATTCGGGCACCCAAAACGCGTGAATCACATCCTGAGCGCTGATATTGAGCACAATTTCACGCCCAACGGGTACATGCAACTCAACACTCACAATACCCGTATCAGGGTAGGTAAACAACCAGGCATACTGCAAACCCATCGTCTGGATTTCGTAGGGAGCATTGGCAGACGGCGGATTGTAGGTTGGCGAGTCTGGGGCTGTTTTGCCCCCGATCCCTGATGGCTCTGCAGCGGCCATCATCACAGGCTCAGTCAAAGGAGCGGCGATCGCGGCACCTGGCTTACTGACCATCTGATGCTGCCCGGCAGAATGGTGCGCCACAGAATGATCCATACCACCACCCAGTCCACCGATTTGACCATAAACATCAAAGCTGTAGACCGAAAGCATTAGCACAATTACCGCGGGGATCGCTGTCCACAAAATTTCGAGTGGAATGTTGCCGTGGATCGGTGGCCCGTCGGTCAGGTCATCTTTGCGACGACGAAACCGAATAATGGAAACAACGATCACCCCTTGCACAAGCAAAAACAACCCCGTACCAATAGTCAGCATCAAATTAAACAGACCATCAATAATGGGAGCTTCGACCGATGCTTCGGCGGGCATTAAGCCATGATTTTGACCGTACCAGAGGCTAACCAACGTTAGACCAATGCCGACCAACATCGTAAGAATAGAGCTTGGAATATTCACGGCAAATTGCTTTGAATCCTTCTAAATTAAGGTTGAGCAGCGTTACAAGAGAAATAACCGAAATCACAATTAGATGACTTCCCTTTCAAGGTAGATCAGCCTCACAGTAACCCGGCAATATAAACCAATAGATTTTGGGATTTCTCAAGGTTTTCTTAATATTTTCGAATCTAGAATTTGGCCTGAGTCATCTGCCATAAGTCAGTCAAAGAAAGGCTAAAAGACTATACCTGAGAGGCAAAGCTGACTTAACCCGAATGCGTTAATGGTAGTTACAAAAGCTTATTCAACTTGTTGCCAATGAAAAATGATGTGTTGTAACTACCAAAATTTGATTTTGAAATTTTAATTTTGCAATCTCGAATACTGCGCGCTAGAGCTAATCAAAAGAAATTCCTAAAGGAAGGAGAAATTTTCTGGGTCTCCCTTATAAGTTAGGTAGTTAACGAGTCGCAATCAAAACATTATTAAATGTAAAGGTTCGTTAAGAAAATTCGGTGTTAGGTTGAGAGTGAACGCTCACCACAACCTACATCCCAGAGTGTTTAACATCGACAATTTGACAGGTAAACGGATGGCTGACATTGCCTTTACTCCAACCACGATCGCCTCACGCCCTCAAATCTGGATTCGTCGTTACGTCTTTGCGATGGCAGGGCTAACCTTATTTTTAATGGCTTTAGGGAGTGCAACTCGTGTCATGAATGCGGGTCTGGCATGCCCTGACTGGCCACTCTGCTACGGTTCAGTCTTGCCCAGTCAGCAGATGAATCTACAAGTCTTTTTAGAATGGTTTCATCGCCTGATCGCCTCATCAATGGGGCTGTTGGTGATCGCCCTGGTCGCCGCGTCATGGTGGTATCGCCGCTCGGTGCCCAACTGGTTGCCCTGGGCCGCTCTAGGAGCCTTGAGTCTGGTAATTGTGCAAGGCATTTTAGGTGGGCTGACCGTTACCCAACTCCTTCGCTTTGACATCGTGACAGCCCACCTCGGCACTGGCTTACTGTTCTTTTCAACGTTGATCGCGATCGGATGTTGCTTAATTCCCCACCAGGGGATGGGCAGTGTCGGTAAGTTGCGCTGGGTTTCGCTAGCGGCGGCTGTCTTGATCTACGCTCAAAGCATTTTGGGTGCGCTGGTGGCCTCGCGCTGGGCCTTACACCAATGCCTTGCAGGTGCCAAACTTTGCACCGTGATGAATAGCCACTTAATTGGCGTTGTCCCGGCGACGCTGGCAACATTGACCACGCTCGTTTTGGCTTGGCGCACACCTGCGTTGCACCCTGCGCTGCGTCGCTTAGCAAATTTTGCAGGCGGTTTAGTCGTATTGCAAATTTTGCTGGGAGTTGCCACCTTTAAGCTGCACTTACAGATTGAGCCATTAACCGTTGCGCATCAGGCCGTTGGCGCTAGTCTGTTGGGCGCTCTCGTTGCATTCACCGTGTTATCTCTGCGGGATGCCCCCGTTCGTCTGGCTGATCGCCGCTCAACCCCTGCAGAACGCCCATCTAACACAGGTGAGCAGCCTGCTTAGTGGCGCTTCTGAGTTGCCTGTCTGTTTGGGCGATCGCCCTGTTTATTAATCCTGTTGCTTTTCGGAAAACAAACGAATGCAAGAAACGATTCTCACGCCTCCCCGTCGCAACGAAACTTTTCTACAAGTCGTTCAGAGCTACTATCAGTTAACCAAGCCCCGGATTATTCTGCTGCTTTTGATCACTACGGCAGGGGGTATGTGGATTGCTGCCGAAGGTCAGGTAGACCCGGTTCTGCTATTGGTCACACTTATTGGTGGGGCTTTTGCTTCGGGCGCAGCGAACACCATTAACTGTTTGTATGACCGCGACATCGACTACATTATGGAGCGCACGCGTCATCGTCCCTTGCCCTCTGGACGAATTCAACCGCGAGATGCGCTCATTTTTGCTGTGACTCTAGCGACCACTTCATTTGTGTTGCTCACAGTGTTTGCCAACCTGTTAGCTGCGACTCTGTCAATGCTAGGCATTGTCTTTTATGTGCTGGTCTACACCCATTGGCTCAAACGCCACACCACCCAAAATATTGTGATTGGTGGCGCGGCGGGGGCGATTCCGCCACTGGTGGGTTGGGCGGCTGTTACCGGCGACTTAAGCTGGGCGGCTTGGGTCTTATTTGCCATCATCTTTTTGTGGACTCCACCTCACTTCTGGGCTTTAGCGGTCTTGATTCGCGAAGATTACGCCCAGGTTGGGGTGCCCATGCTACCTGTTGTGCATGGCAATGAACCAACTGCCAAACAAATTTTTTACTACACCTTACTCTTGATCCCCGTGACGTTGTTGCTGGTTTACCCACTGCATACGCTAGGCGCAGTTTACGCCGCGATCGCCCTGTTATTGGGTGGCATCTTCGTTCAAAAAGCGTGGCAGTTGATGCAATCTCCGTCTGACTTACAAGTGGCGCGATCGCTGTTTAAGTACTCAATTTTCTACCTGATGTTGCTGTGCGCTGGCATGGCAGTTGATAGTTTACCTTTCACGCATCAAGTGGTAACAGCGCTCGCTGACAATTTTCAAACCTTGGTTGGGTTACTACCGCTCTAAGCCGTCACTGACTCTAATCAAATATGACTCTCAGTTGGGAGGCGTTTGTCCGGGTTACCGTTCACAAACGCCCCCTCTTTTTTTAGCTGATCAACCTCTCACCCTCACCGCCTCACTCCGCTGTTGGTTTATGCCCTTACTGCTGGGCGATCGCAACGGGTTGGTCATTTTGCAGAGCCGACTTGTCTACCGAACTCCACATTTGATTGAGCTTCATGATATACACGTTGTTTTGTAGCACAGGATCTTTCTGCACTAGTTTTTGAGCCACCTCAGACAGCGCTTGCAGTTCTTCTGCCGTCGCTTGATCGGCTTTGGCAACGTTCACAATTTTCTTCAAATCATCGTTTTCCTGCTGATGCGTATGCTTAGACCCGACCTTTTCAGCCTTCATTGGGTCAAGCTCCAGCGCTTTCTTAACACTGCTATGCTTTATTTTTTGAGGATCGTAAGCGATTAAATCCTGTGCGAGCTTTTGCACATTCACAATATCAAGATAGGTCATCACTTGATGATTCAGCTCAGTCAGCATGAGTGAGTCAAGCCGCTCAACCACTTCTTTGTCAGACAACTTAGCCCCGTTTGCTCCCACTTCATTCGTGCTCAATAAGTAGCCATGCTCGGCAGCACGCTGGTGAGCCGCTTTTGCAACTCCAAAGTAACTGTTTCCCTTTGTCTGTTCTTGAGCCGTGATATCGTTCCACTCATTCGGAGAAATCAACCGCTTCTCTTCAGCTAGCTTCTCAATATGCTTTTTAGCATTCTTCCAGCGCTCAACCGTCTTGTCGATTTCTTGAGGAGTCAGCAACGGACGCAAACAATCTCGAATTTGCTTCTCTTCGATGCCAGCAATTTGTTGAGCAACCGTAATATCAAGATAGACGGGTAAACCGCGCTGCTGCCCAATCGACTCTTGTGTATTCGCCTTCACTCCAAACGCAAAATCATTATCAATGCCCTTGACCTCTGGACCATTCGCACCGTTTGCAATGAAATAGTTACCAGGGTGTCTATCAACCTGCCCAGTGATCATGTCTAGAATTTGCAACGTCGCCAGGCTCATCTGCATCTTACGACTAAATTCGGGGTCATTCCACTGAAAGTCTCGTTGCATCGACATATCAGAAGGCGTAATAGTTTGAGGTGATTTTCCAGATGCTTTTTCCATCCCGATGCCAAAGGTTTCGCCGGGTGAATGGATGTCACCACCTGGGCCTTTTGAGGCAAAATTTGTATCCACGATAATGTTTGTTTTGAAAAGCTCATCCATTAGAGAAGTTGCAACAGCCCGGTTACTCAATCGATTATTTTCACTAGGAATACCAGACTCAAGCGCAGCCGATGCATTTTGCTCAGTTAGAGCTTCTGTTGGGTCTTCTTTAAAGACTGTAGCTGTATCTGTTCCGTTTGCTTTTTGTTCTTCTACATTGCCAACTTGACCACCTTCAAGTTTCTCACCCTTCTCTGCAAACTTCATACCACCTGCAATAAGTTGTTTCTCCTTCAAAATGTCGCTGTAGGTTAATTTCTCCAAAGCTGGACGCAGCTTCTCAGTTTTGCGATCGTCTTCATTCTTGCGGTCTTCTAGCCAACGAATGCAAATGTTTTGCAAGATATCCAGTTGACCAATTAATTGAGATTGGTAATCGTACAGAGGGTTTTTCACCTCAAGCGCTAGTTGATAGAGCCGCTCATACAGTTGTAAGGCATTTAAAATGCCACGATAGGTATGCGAAAACAGGCTCGGAGACGCAATACTTTTCAAACTATTACTAGAAGTATCCAACTTGCGCTGAATCGACTTGCCACCCGACTGTTGCACAACGTGAGTCAATTCATGGGCGAGCAGCTTTTGACCTGCATGAGAACTAGGGCTATAGTGACCCGCGTTGAAGTAGATATCGGTGCCATGGGTAAATGCCTGCGCCCCGATCTCCCGACTCATTTGCACAGCCGTTCCATCGGTATGCACTCTCACCTGGCTAAAATCAAAGCCAAATTTGGGTTCCATCTGCGATCGCACCGTCTCTGGCAAGGGGCTTCCACCTCCCTGACTGGCAGACAACTGCTGCTCTACATCAGAGGGGGCTTGAGTTGTAGTCGTTTCTCCTTTCGCTTGCAGCGCATCCTCTTCTAACGCTGCCTGACGTTGAACTGCGGGTGGTGTGGGGCTGCTCATGACGTGCTCTGCCATGCGATCGGCGGCTTGCTCATACCCGTCATCCGGTTGGCCGACAGTGAGCTTTGCTTGCACTGTTGCCCCCGCCGCCAAGATTGGAATTTGACCAAAAGAGTGACTCAGTTTTGAGGGCTGCTCATGTGTCTCATTTAAGACTGGCGACTCAGCATAGAAGATATCAGGGTGCCCAGAGAGGCTATTAAATAAACGAGTCTGCAAGAGATTGGATGTTGAGTTGTCTTGCAGACTTGAGCGGTTCTGATGCTTAACTTGCAGACGTCCTTTTTGCATAGATTCTCTCAGGCGATACCTTGTGCTTATCTATACAGGACACCCAAAGAATTCCCGGAGTTGTCTCTAACTTTTTAGGGCTTTTTCAATTCATGATTTCCAGTTAGTTTCACACACATACCAACGCTTTAGCGAATTGAGATCTCTAGGTGAGCATTCGCATCTGGCTGATCGACGCTCCAGGTAGTTGAGACACTCTAAAGATTCTCTAAGATATTTTCCTGCTGACAAAGAATATTCTTTCTAGCACTTAAAATAAGGCTGTTGAAATAGCACGTTTAAATAAAATCGTTATGATTCATTCCATTAGAAAAGCCTGGATACTATCCAGTGGCATTATTTTAGGCTTCGCCGCTGCCCCAACCCTTCCAGCTCACGCAGGCAATCTCATTTTTTCAGACGATCCTGCTAAAATCGCAGATTTTTCCTTTTATTTTGGTTCTACCGGTCAAGGCAGTTTGTTTCTGAAAGGGGTGCAAACGGAACCCGGCATCGTTACCAGCTCCTACTCAGCGCTTCAGCAAGCAGCCTTAGAGATTGATTTTAATTTCAGCTATCGCTACTTCGATCCACTTTCTTATCTAGATCCTAAATACCTTATTTTCACATTCGAGCCAGACAGAGATGCGGAGTTTAAGTTCGATAATGGAAACTTAGTTGGAATTAATTACATAAGCTCAACACAAGGCTCTGGTTCTTCCGACGGTCGTTATTGCAACGTTAACGGAGGTTGTATTATTAGTTTTAGTGAAGTCAGCCTGATACTCGATGGAGGCAACTTTAGAGATAACACGCTTTTGAAAGTCTTTAACTACAACATTTACGGCGAGTTAATCTACAATTTCGAGATGAATTTTAGTGCTTCAAATGGACCCATTAGATTTTTTACCGAGCAACCCATTGAGGCAGTACCAGAACCGATGACACTGCTGGGAACAGGGGTGACGTTAGCGCTAGGGCATGTGTTTTACAAGCGACAACGCCGAAAAAGTTTCTGATTGAAGGACGGCTAAACGTTATAGTTTGCAACTACTTTTGTAATTCTTCCGGATAGACTAACTTCCATAAACTCACCCGCTTTTATGCCCTTCTGGTTGACGTAGTGCAACACCAGACTCGACAACCCCCACATCACCTCAATCAACTCAAACTTGAGATCGGGATAGGTGGTAAGTCCTTTTTTGAAATACTCCCGTAAGGCTGCTTTGCCTCTGACCATTCCCGCCGGATCGTTAAGGAGATTAGCGGCGATCGGGGAGATCAAAACGATATCCTCATCATAGTGAGACAGGATCTCGTCAAGATCATGGGAATTCCACGCTTGCACCCATTGGTCTGCTAATTGATAAACTTGCGTCTTTGTCAACATTTTATTCTCCTAATCCATCTTTCTCTAACCATCAATAAGGGCTGCCATCTTTATGAAAAATATTCCACGTGCCGTCCATCGACTGGCTCACTTTGAGGTCATCATTGGGATATTCGACCTCATCTCCTTGAGTGCGATCGCCTATTTCAAGATAAACAACTTCTTGATCAGACCGATTAATTAGTTGATGAGCGATTCCTGTCCCTGCCTTAAAACCACAGCATTCACCTGGATTCAACGTAAATTCTTCATTATCAAGAATTAGCGTCAGCATTCCTTCAAGCACATAAATAAACTCATCTTGTTTTGAGTGGCTGTGAGCCAGAGCAGAAACCGCACCCGGTGCAAGATGGGTCAAATTAACGCCGAAGTTTGTCAGCCCAAAAACGTCCCCTAGCTTCCGTTTTAGCCGCCCTGCAACCTGCGCCGCATAAGGCTCTGGATAGATTGTTTTGCCCATACTGGCAGGAATTGAGGTTGCTGTAATCGGTGTCTGTTCCAAAATTTCCTCCTTTTGACAGGTGAGGGGCGATCGCGCTGAGAATGTCTGAGCAGCTTACCAATTTTTGCAAGATAACAACAGCGAACTTTGAGTCGTTGAGCAACCCGTAAAACGATACAGATTGAAGTTTTCACAATTGCAGGCAAGGATGAGCGATCGCGCAGAATATGGCTCTAAATCGTTTACTGTGAACCTTTTATGGTTAAAGTTAAAGTCATTCTAGATTCGGAAAGTCCATCATTGAGATTGACTTTTGATGTTCTTTCGTTGTTAGCCTGCGACTCAATGCTATGAATTTATATTTGTTAAGCTCCGCTGGAGCATTTGGTGGAGTTGATTCTCAAGCCGTTTTGCTCGTCGCTGCAATTGTCGTGACGATGTTAGCTCTAAACTTGTTCTTTCGACTAATTAACAGCACCCTCGGCATTATTATTGCGATCGCCCTGATTTTGCTCGTGCTCAACTATGTCTTTGACATTTCGCCAGGGCAACTTTGGTATCGGGTGAGCCAGCTTCCCACTGACATCATGCGACTGTTTAAGGGGTTTGCATGATTGACAACAACAAAGTTAAGAGGTGACTGGCTAAAGTTTTGATCGTTTGCAATGCACAGTTTCGCTGCCAACAAAATAACCCACCACTCAACCTCTACATGCCTTTAGGTTGCTCAACGAGATACTATCGCAACATACTTTTTTGCATCTCGCAAATTTAACAATCAGTCACTTCCGATTATTGTTGATAACATTTGATCCCCGGCTTTTTTAGCAGCTGGGGATTTTACTATCTGGGGAAGCGACAGCGATCGCTTGAAGCAAAAACCCACAAAGTGCAATAAATTGCCTAAAATTTCAGTATGAATTTTGTCATCTTGATTGCCGCGATCGCGATCGCCGTCCTCATCTTTACCTGGTTGGTCGGCGTGATTAAGACCACCATTCGTACAGCGTTATCGGTCGCTGTCATTATTGTGGCTTTGCTGGTAATTTTTGGGGTTGGCCCTGACGTGATATTTCGCCAGGTCGCTCAGATCTTTCAGACCCTCTATCAAGCTATTTTTGGGCGATAAGCATTATTGAGCCAGCTTGGCAAATGCATCCTTCACCGCCGGAGGCAGTTGGCGCATAATTTTGCGCTTCTCACGGTCAACCGCTACCAGAGTAATGCGAGCGGTGACACACAACTCCTGAGTTTCTGCAAGTTGAATCTGGTAGTCCCAGTTAATTCGCACACCTTCCATTTCAGCCATGCGCGTGCGAACAATCGCTGCATCACCCATGCGAACCGATTGATGATAGCGAATCGACATCTCCACAACGGGCAAGTCACAACCAAGTGCTACCAGACTCGCAAAATCAACCCCAATTGACTTTAAACAAGCAATGCGGGCTTCTTCCATCCAGGCGATATAGGTGCCGTGCCAAGCAATCCCAGCGAAATCGGTGTGGTGCGGATACGTGATCACTGGGTACTCAAACCAGTACCCCTCAAGTTGTGGATCGGCTAATTTGTCGATCGCCCCACCTGCCCGAAGTTCAGAAGATCTCCCCGAATTGCTCACCATAGTTCAACATAAAACCAAGGAATGTTATCAGTTAACTTTTATAGCATTTACTGTAGGTATTTAACTTTTTTCATGAAGAAACTCACGCATTTATTCAGATCTGAAAAAGGTCATTCGTTCTCTCTAAAAAGCCTTGAAGAAAGGTGATTCATTTCTTCAAAGTGACTCATTTATCGATAGAACAAGCGCCTAATATTTAAAATTTGATTAATAAGAACTGATAGGTTTATTTACAAATTCCAAATTAGAGACTAAGCCAAGAGTGCTTGTAAGACAACGACTTGGCGATATACTGAAGTGATAAAAGGATCCTCAAGTTGGTTGTGAGATCGCGCATTTTCTCCTTCTATAACTGATTGAGGAATATGTGTAGCGATCGTTAAATTTTGCAAATCAATTCTTCCAAAAACCTTAGTCAAACCATCACGCAAAGAGGCAGTCGAATGATAGAAAGAATTCTTCTAGCAGACTCAGGAACAGGCCAATCTGAAGAAATGCTAAAAGTTCTGATGCAAATTCCTCAGATTCAACGGGCAGTCGTTTCTGTTCTCCACGTCGTACCGTCCCAAATTACAACCGACGCGATGACTGAGAAATGGGAAGAAGGAGGCAAGATCTTAGCCAACGCGATTCAAACCCTGAATCTTGACCCAAGCCACGTTAACGCCATCTTACGGCAGGGTGATCCCAAAGATGTGGTGCTGAAAGTTGCTAATGAAATTGATGCCGACCTGATCATCATGGGGTCGCGCGGGCTGAAGCGGATCGTCTCTATCCTTGAAAACTCTGTCAGCCAATACGTCTTTCAGCTTTCGTCGCGCCCGATGCTGCTGGTCAAAGACGACATTTACATTAAAAAAATTAACCGCATCATGGTGGCACTCGACAAGTCTGATGCCGCTAAAGATTGCCTAAAACTGGCACTGACCTTGCTGCGCGACATTCCCGGTGGGCAAGTGGTGCTAATTCACGTTGATCCTGACATGAGCGGCAAGGCCAAAACGCCAACTGGCAGCGATATCGAGAAAGATCCGGTGCTGGCTCCCGCGATCGCCGAAGCGAAAAAAATGGGCGTTGCCTACAAGTGTGTGGTAGACGCAGGCAAACCGGGTGAAATCATTTGCCGCACTGCCGAAGAAATGAATGTTGACTTGCTGATGTTAGGTTCACCCGATCGCCGCCCCTCGATCGCCAAAGGTCTACCCGACTTAGACCGCTTGTTGGGCACTTCTCTGTCTGACTACGTCAGGGTCTACGCCAATTGTCCGGTATTATTAACGCGTACCGGCGGCTAGGTTAACAGCATGTCCCTCGAAAAAGTCCAGGCAGAATACGCAGGGTTCATTGATTTATTTCGGAGCGTCGTCTTATGTACCGTCAGTGCAGATGGCGCTCCCGATGCAAGCTATGCTCCCTTTGTCGTTGACGCAGCAAAGACCTTTTATATTTTTGTCAGTGGGCTATCCACGCACACAACCAACTTAGCGGCAACCGGCAAAGCCAGTATTTTGCTGATCGAGGATGAGGCACAGACCACTGAGATTTTTGCGCGGCGGCGGCTTTCATTCACCTGTCAAGCAACCCTGCTGCCCCGCGAAACCCCTGAATGGGAAGCGATCGCCGAGCAATTTCAAGCCAAGTTTGGCGAACTCATTTCAATGCTGCGTAGTTTGCCAGACTTTCGCATCTATCAACTTAAGCCGCAATCGGGTCGTTTTGTTGTCGGGTTTGGTGCAGCTTACCAAATTACTGGCGACAACCTGAGCCAGCTCCAGCACCTACGAGGCAGTTGAGCAAAGAAAAAAGACTTTACAAAACCGGGCACAATAGAAGCATGCGTTTTATCAAGCCCGTGACCCATGCCGCAACGAGAATCTGCTAAAACCTCCTCTCTGCCTCTGCCCCTACAAATTGCTGTGATCGGTGATGTCCATGATGCCTGGGATGCCGAAGATGCCCTTGCCTTAGAACAGCTTGGTGTTGATTTAGTCCTGTTTGTTGGCGATTTTGGCAACGAATCGGTTGGTGTAGTGCGTCAGGTCGCCAGCGTCAATCTCCCCAAAGCGGTTGTGCTGGGAAACCATGATGCCTGGTTTAGCGCGACCGAATGGGGCATGAAAAAGTGTCCCTACGATCGCACCCAGGAAGATCGGGTACAGCAACAACTCGACGCTTTGGGATCAGCACATGTGGGTTACGCGAAGCTCGATTTTGCCGAACTGGAGGTATCAGTTGTGGGGGCGCGGCCTTTCAGCTGGGGCGGCTCTGAATGGAAAACAGTGGACTTTTACAAAACCCGCTACGGCGTCGAGAACTTTACCGAATCGACTGCTAAAATTTTGCACGCCGTTCAGCAAACAGCCAGCGATCATCTCATCTTTATTGGGCATTGTGGCCCCCTGGGTTTAGGTGATCGCCCAGAAAACATTTGTGGCAAAGACTGGCAACCTCTCGGCGGTGATCATGGTGACCCTGATTTTGCGGAGGCGATCTCTCAGGCTCGGCAACTCGGCAAACACATTCCATTGGTTGCGTTTGGGCACATGCATCACCACCTCCGCCACACTAAAGATCGTTTGCGTCAACGGGTTGCGATCGATGATGCAGGTACGGTCTACGTCAACGCTGCTTGCGTGCCTCGCATTGTCCGCCATTTGGAGGGGGCACACCGCAATTTCACCATCGTTACTCTGGAGCAACAACGCGTTACTGAAGTCGCGCTTGTCTGGCTCGATCAAAACTTCAACACGGTCAGCAAAGAAATCCTTTACACGAATGAAACTGGCAATTCATCGGCTGTGCAACGTGAAGAGTTGATCTCTCCCAGCAGCATCTAGCCAGCCAAGTTGCACAGTGTTTGGCGTTGCTGATCAGATGTTTAGACCGCAATGAGTCACATTTTCGATCGCACCTGTTCTTAAAGAGATTTATTCTCAAATAATTATCGCTCTAGTCGTGACTCAACTATTGGGTCAGTTACAACCCAGCCAGCGCAAAGGGTTGTTTAGATAAGCTGCAATTTTGTGAAGGGGCTTGGCAATGCGGAACCCGTATTGCAAGAAAGATTTATTAGGATTGATTCTCAAATAGAAATCCACTACACTATCGAGACGACTCAATCCAACCCATTGTCTCCCTTAAACCACTGCCAGAGCGATCTGACAGCTTGTTCTTGATAGGCGATCGCGGGTAAATTTTGCCGTGTCAAATGTTCCTGCCTTACAGGGATACAGTAATTCACTCATTCACCGCTTTAGCACTTTCCAGGTCGTTCATTCAGCAGGGATTAGTGCGCCCATTGCAGCGAAACTGCTGTGATAGTAGACTACTTGAATTGAGAATGATAATTATAATCATTCTTGTTTTATTCGGAATGCCGGGGAGGTGCATTGCACCTCTTGAGTTTTTCTGGTTGTTTGAGAAGTTGATGTGAGGAGTTTCAATTCTAATAATGAAGTACTTACTGTCTCGTTCTTTGTTCATTACTCCGCTTTTGTTAGGTGTCACAACGGCTAGTGCCCTGGCAAACGAGGTGACTGATCCGCTTCAAACACCTGTCTCCTCCCTAAGTTCAGAGGTTGCTGCCCCCTCTGCGATCGAGGGGCAAGTGACATCCGTTTCACAACTGACCGACGTGCGCCCAACCGACTGGGCCTTTCAAGCATTGCAATCCCTGGTCGAGCGCTATGGCTGCATTGTGGGCTACCCCGACCGCACCTATCGAGGCAACCAGGCGCTGTCCCGTTATGAATTTGCCGCTGGTCTAAATGCTTGCCTAGATCGCATCAGTGAGCTGATTGCAGCCAATACCGCTGACTTTGTTAAAAAAGAAGACATTGACGCGCTAAGAAAATTACAGGAAGAATTCGCTGCAGAATTGGCTACCTTGCGAGGTCGCGTTGACGCGCTCGAAGCTCGCACCACCACTCTGGAAAAACAGCAATTTTCGACAACCGCCAAACTTCAAGGAGAAGCTGTTTTTGGTCTGGCAGGCGTCATCTCTGGGGATGCAGCCGATGGCAGCGAAGCCGACAGTAACTTTGTCCTCGGCTATCGCGTTCGGTTAAACGTTGATGCCAGCTTTACAGGCGAAGACCTACTGCGAGTACGGTTGCAGTCTAACAACTTAGAACCATTCCGTGATACTGCAACGGGCACACCAGAGGGTTCACTCCGATTTGCGGCTGGTGATGGTACAGCTGACGTTGTTTTAGATGCGTTGCTCTACCAGTTTAAACTTGGTGAAAGAACCACTGTTACGCTCGAAGCCAATGCCGGGGCGAGTGATGACTTTGTGCCAACCATTAACCCTTTCTTTGATGGGGATGGTGGCTTTGGGTCGCTCACCGACTTTGGCACTCGCAACCCGATCTATTACCTGATTGGGGGGGCTGGAATTGGGGTACAGCACAACTTTACAGATGCGCTGTCGATCAGTGCGGGATATCTTGCTGGGGAACCAGCTGATCCGTCACCGGGGGCTGGCTTATTTGATGGACCGTATGGCGCGATCGCTCAGCTCACCTACGAGACTGAGCGCTTCTCGGTGGGGGCCACCTACGTTCGGGCTTACAACAGCGACTTTTCGACTGCGGGCAATGTGGGCAGCAACCGCGCCAACGTCCGCGAGTTCAGTGGCTTCTCAACCAGTAGCGATGCTTTTGGTTTAGCCGCATCTTTTGCCTTAACCGAGAAAATCGTCATCAATGGCTCAGTCGGTTACACCAGCGTTAACATCAACAACGGGTCGGGTGATGCCGATATCTGGAACTGGATGGTCGGGCTCGCCTTCCCCGACTTAGGGAAAAAAGGAAGTGTCGGCGGTATTCTGGTTGGGATGGAACCCCGCGTCAGCAACGCTAGTGGAGATTTTGATGCAGTAGATCTTGAAGATCGCGATACCTCGCTCCATGTCGAAGCGTTTTATCAGTTTCAGGTAAACGACTACATCGCGATTACCCCTGGCGTAATTTGGCTGACTGCACCTGATCACAATAACAATAACGATGACCTGTTCATCGGTGTTGTGCGAGCTACATTTACGTTCTAACCCTGTCTGGTTTAAGCCCTTCTCTGAAACCGTGAAGAAGGCTCTACTCCGGCAGATTGTTGAGATTCTCAAGCTAAAGCTTCTTGGCTTTGAGGAATAACTGCCAGATCTCTAAAAATTCTCAGACAGATTTTAGGGTCAGGGGACGTGAGCGATCACGTCCCCTTTTTGGCCGACTTAACAACCCTTTAAAATAAGGAACCGCCCGAACAAAGTTCAGGCGGAGTGTGGTGTGAGGAGTGAACGGAAACATACGTCTCCGCTACCTTTATTGTAAACGACCCTCCCAACTTTGCCAGTGGTTGTCAAGAATAGAATGCAAGTCTTAAGACTTGCTTAAAAAACCTTGCAAAGACAACTCAGATGGCGGTTTCAGAGGTTGAAGCAGGACATTAAAGGCGATCAAATTTTACCCTTATGAACTATTTCTTCATGAAGATCGTCACAGAACTATTTACCCATTCCTAACTGTTGTGCTTTCTGGTAGACTTTACCTTCGGTTAGCAGCGAGGGGGCAATGATCACTTCCACCTGTTGCATCTCCTTAATGTCTTTGGCACCCAGGGTCCCCATACTGGTTTGCAAGGCACCTAACAGGTTGTGAGTCCCATCATCCAATTGGGCTGGTCCACGCAAAATCTGCTCAAGGGTGCCAGTTGTACCTACACGAATGCGCGTGCCGCGCGGTAGTACCGGACTCGGTGTTGCCATACCCCAGTGAAAACCACGACCTGGAGCTTCTTTTGCACGGGCGAATGGTGAACCAATCATCACAGCATCCGCACCACAGGCAATACATTTGCAGATGTCGCCACCTGTTACAAGCCCCCCATCGGCGATCACTGGGACGTATTTCCCTGTCTCACGGAAAAAGTCATCCCGTGCGGCTGCACAATCAGCCACTGCTGTCGCTTGCGGTACACCCACGCCCAAAACACCACGCGACGTGCAAGCCGCTCCCGGCCCAATTCCTACTAAAACGCCTGCAGCACCAGCCTTCATGAGATTGAGCGTCACTTCGTAGGTGACACAGTTACCTAATACAACTGGCATCGGCATGCTTTCACAGAACTGGGCTAAGTCGAGCGGCGTGACCGACTCTGGCGAAAGGTGCGCCGTTGAAACGACAGTGGCTTGAATAAAAACAATGTCTGCCCCGGCTTTTGCGATCGCCTCACCAAAACGAGCCGCCCCAGCAGGAGTCGCACTGACAGCCGCAATTCCACCCTGCTGTTTGATTTCTTGAATCCGCAGTTCGATCAATTCTGGCTTAATTGGCTCCGCATACAGCTCTTGCATTAACGGCACAAACTCATGCGTACCAACCGAGGCAATCCGATCCAGAATGGGTTCAGGGTCGGCGTACCGAGTTTGAATGCCCTCTAAGTTGAGTACTCCGATCGCCCCTAATTTTGAGAGCTGAACAGCCATGCGAACATCGACAACCCCATCCATTGCACTCGCAAGAATTGGAATTTCGCGTTGAATCCCACCGATGCTCCACTGAGTATCAGCAAGGGAGGGATCAAGTGTTCTTGTTCCCGGAACCAAGGCAATTTCATCAATACCGTAAGCTCTACGGGCAGTTTTGCCCTTGCCAATTTGAATGTCCACGCTCTTACCCGTCTAACGTCTAATTGATCTACAGTACCAACTTTTGGCAAAAACGTTATTTAGTTCCCAACTAAGTGTTTAACCAGGGCTCTTTTTGGCTCAATAAAGCCGTTACGTTATCGGCTGGCAAAGGTTTTGCAAATAAGTAACCCTGCCCATAATCACAGCGGAGCGATCGCAATTGGTTGAGGTGCTTGGTCGTTTCAACCCCTTCTGCAACCGTATCAATTCCTAAATTCCAGGCAAGGGTTACGATCGTACGCACAATTTCGAGCTGTTCTCCTGCTTCATCGACGTGGCACACAAAAGAGCGATCGATCTTGAGCGAGTCAATTGGAAACCGATGCAAATACGACAGCGACGAATACCCCGTCCCAAAATCGTCAAGTGAAATTTGCACCCCTAAAGCTTGCAGCTCTCGCAGCATGTGAGCCGCCATTTCAGGATTTTCTACCAGAGCGCTTTCAGTAATCTCTAGCTTTAGATGGTGCGGCGCAAGCTCGACTTCTGCCAGCGTTTGTCGCACAATTTCGACGAGATCGGGTTGACCAAATTGCTTCACTGAAAGGTTGACACTCACCGTCAAGCCAACCCGTTCAGGAAAACGCCGCTGCCACTCTCGCAGTTGTTGACATGCCTGCCGCAAAACAAACCACCCAATTGGAATGATGAGTCCAGTTTCTTCCGCAATGGGAATAAACGAGATCGGAGGAATCAGCCCTTGCTCAGGGTGTTGCCAGCGAATTAGAGCCTCAAACCCGTCAATCTGCATCGTTTTGAGCGAGACAATAGGCTGATAATGCACCACAAATTCCGTCAAGGGAGATGCGGCTGAGCGATCGCTCTCACCCTCACTCAGGCTATTTAAAGCGCGTCGCAAGTCATTCTCTAACCGCAACCGCACCATCGCCCGATTGTGCATCTCTGCATCAAACAAAGCAAAGCGGTTTCCCCCCAAGGCTTTGGCCCGATGCAATGCGGTGTCTGCACTGCGCAAAAAGTCTTCGGGTTGAGTCACGCCAATCGTGCTGTAAACCACGCCAATGCTGGTGGTTGAGTAAATATCTTGGCCACTTACCCGAAACGGCTGCGCCAACGCCGCTTGGATCTGCTCGGCTAGTCGCGTCACAACTTCGAAATCGTGCAAATCATCAACCAGAATTGTGAACTCATCGCCACCAAACCGAGCCAGCGTGTCTTCTGGGCGGAGGCAGCCCGTCAGCCGTTGCCCGATCGCCTCTAGCATTTGATCGCCAACAAAGTGACCGAGACTGTCGTTGATCAACTTAAAACTATCGAGATCAAGAAATAAGACAGCAAATTTATAATCCGGGTTTTGAGCCGAGAGCCGCAGCGATCGCCGGAGCTGCTCTAAAAACAAATTACGATTCGGCAAATTGGTTAACGCATCGTGAAACGCACTGCGAAACAACTTTTCTTCTGAGCGTTTGCGGTTTGTGATATCACGAATAATCGCTAACAGCAGCCCTTCTGACTGAACGATCGCTCCTTGAATGCTAACTTCAACCGGAAAGTGACTGTAATCTTTACGCCGATGAATTGTTTCATACAGCAGACCATGGTCGTACGCATGCTCAAGCTGATCACTTAATACAACCGTTGCTCCAGCATGGTGTAAATCACGAAAGTTCAGTTGTTGCCATTCTTCTAAGCTGTAATCATAGGCTTCAGCCGCTGCCCGATTGGCTTCAATAATTTGTCCCGATGGATGCATAAACAGCACAATGTCACGCGTATGCTCGCTCAACAATTGATATCGGTTGAGAATTGAGGCGGTTCGCTTTTGCTCTGTGATGTCTTGGATCAACACAAAAACATCCTGCTTGCCTGCTGGAATAAAGCGTGCTTCCTTTTGATGCTCTTTGTGATGAACCAGTTGAGTGTAACTGAGACACTGAGGTTGCTGAGTCTCACAAGCTAAAGCAATAGTCTGGCTATACTGCTCGGCGATCGCCTCTGGCAATTGCGGTAACACAGCCTTCCCATCTAAGTTATTCCCGTCGATTGGCACTTGCAAGATTGACTCATAGTTGATCTCGGCATTCTCACAATGAACTCGTACCACCCACGTGTTGGTTGATTCTTGAGGTGCATCAGACCAACTCATTGCCAACTGGTCGGGTGAAGCACTTGTGACCTGGTTGGTTGATAGGTTGGTCAGGCAAATCAAACTTGTCAACTGGTTGTGGCGATCGCAACAGGGAATCACTGAGAAACGCAGAGGCAAAGGGTGTTGCTCGACATCATACAAAGTCGTTTCAAAGGCGTGTATGGGTCTGCCTTGGGCCAGCAGATCTAACTGCTCAGTCGTGAGCCCTGGTTGACTGACAGAAGAGTTTGAGGATGAAACAAAGGCTGGAAGGGAAGGAGAGGCTGATCTATGCTGAGAAGTTACCACACCTAACAGCAAGAACAATGACTCCCACTTCCCGACTCTATGATG
>Ga0209172_10003421_pt1 | contig 24309 bp, 20 predicted proteins | sample LarsenN4metaG_FD_184113 | JGI IMG/M metagenome (GOLD analysis project Ga0209172, IMG submission 184113) | Hot spring sediment bacterial and archeal communities from British Columbia, Canada, to study Microbial Dark Matter (Phase II) - Larsen... ... | reverse complement strand
TGTATTTGAGAATCATGGAGAATGAATATTTAGTCATGCTTAAACTCCTCTTTTTTAATTTTCAGCTCTCATTATAACATAATTATGGCTATTTTTACCACTTTTTTATTGACATTCAACACTTTTGCGCCGCCAGAAACTGTATCTGTAGTATCGCCACCAGAAATAGTATCTGTAGTATCGCCGCCAGAAATAGTGTCGGTGGTGTCACCGCCAAAAATAGTGTCGGTGGTGTCACCGCCAAAAATAGTGTCGGTAGTGTCACCGCCAGAAATAGTGTCGGTAGTGTCGCCACCAGAAATAGTATCCGTGGTGTCGCCACCAGAAATAGTGTCGGTAGTGTCACCGCCAGAGATAGTGTCGGTGGTGTCGCTACCAGAAATAGTATCCGTGGTGTCGCCACCAGAAATAGTATCCGTGGTGTCGCCGCCAGAAATAGTATCCGTGGTGTCACCGCCAAAAATAGTGTCGGTGGTGTCACCGCCAAAAATAGTGTCGGTAGTGTCACCGCCAAAAATAGTGTCGGTGGTGTCGCTACCAGAGATAGTATCGGTGTTGTCGCTACCAGAGATAGTATCTGTGGGGTTATTCCCATCAAGAGTATCTGTGGGGTTATTTCCATCAAGAGTATCTGTGGGGTTATTCCCATCAAGAGTATCTGTGGGGTTATTACCACCACCATTAATCAGATTGTCATTGGGGTGATGAATGCCAATGCTACCGTTACTCCCGGTTAAGTCGGAACCGGGGGGGCTATTGTTGTCAATAAAATATTGACGCTGAAATTCGCTGCTGTCGAGTTCGGGGATAATGGCTAGATATTCGCCGCTGAAAGCGTTTTGGATAATGGTGTAACCTTGGTATCTTCCAGTGCCATTATAGATTTTCAGCTCATTGTAGGTGAGACCATCGGTTAACTGAATATAGTCTTGTCCGGGGTGGAAGTCAAAAATCCAGTCTGCATCTGCTTCTCTAGAGCCGCCTGTACCTCTTCCGAGGACAAAGCGATCGCTACCTTGGCCACCAAATAAGGTGTCAGACCCTTTATCTCCAAATAGGGTATCACTACCATCATTGCCAATCAGGATATCGTTGTTTTGGCCACCAAATAGCATATCGTTACCCAAGCCTCCAGAGATTGTATCATCTCCTAGATTGCCATTGATAACGTCATTTTCGCCACCACCAAATAGGAGGTCTGACCCATCACCTCCATAGATTTCATCATCCCCTAGGTCGCCAAAAATTGTGTCTTCATCTTTATCACCTAGGAGCAAATCGTTGTCTTTACCCCCCCATATAACGTCATTTCCTTGGCCACCATGAATGGTATCATTACCTTGATTGCCATTGAGGAGGTCTGTCCCTTGGTTGCCATTAATAAAGTCGTTTTCGCCTCTGCCTAATATGACATCATTGCCGTCAAGAGCGAGAATCATTTCTCTCTTGTCTCCCCCGGCAATAAATTCTATGTCGTCGGTCAGATAATAGGCTTCCTCAAATAGGCTTTGTAGCTCGGCTATATCGAGCTTGTGTTGTTCTTTGAAAGTCTGTGAGCTGTACCCTAATTGTTCTTCATTAGCTACTGCAACATCAACCAGATAGTTATCCGTTGTTAAAGCAAATAAACTACCATTGGTAGTGATTATTTCGTTGAGATTGCTGATTTTTGTGGTTTCCATAGCCAACTCAGAATTATTGCTCTATTTACTAATTCCGAGTCGCCATAAACTTTCAGAATTTATTTTACCTAATTGTTAATTTTTGTAAATCAATCCACAAAAAACGTCAAAACCTATTCTAGATTTGCTAGAATAAGTCTTGACTATAACCAGAGTCTGCCAGATGGCGCATTGGAAGAAAAAATAAAAAATTTAATCGGGATTAAAAATATATTTTCTCAAATTTTGCTCTTTTTTAATTGCCCTAGCGGATTAATGATAATTTGTTGATTTTTCCGCTCTGATGGTGGTGCCGAATGGAAGAGCTGACAGTTATAATGGCTTTAATAAAAATTACTTATGTCTGTCATATCGAATCTAAATTTGTTTAGAATTGGATGATTTATAACTCTGGATAGACACAATATAATCTATAAATCCTGGCTGTCTCTGTGATTTAAATCACCAATTCTATGTGTTTATGATAACCGCTTACACTCCGGTGAACCTCTCAATCCTGCTGATTTGCCTATGAGAACTGGTTGTTGCTACCCAGTATGGTGTTGGCGCCTAAATCCCAGAGATGGATGGGAGACAAACGAGACAGGGTTCTGGCTTGGCCGGTCACTTCGCTAAGGCTTCTATGTCTTTAATTGTTCACTATTCGGCATCTATCTGTCATCCGCAATGTCCCGGGAATTTAGATGTTTTTTATTCTCTTGTTGAAGTGTAACCGCACGGATGAAATTGGGGCTTAAAAAATATTTACAAATATAAAATACGTGAATTCACGGATATGTCATTGGTCATTGGTGATTTATCCCTAGTCACTTGTCCCTGGTCATTTGTCCCTAGTCATTTGTAGGGGCGATTCGCTTTCTCGCCCCTACCTAGCAAAGGACAAAGGACAAATGACTAAGGACTAAGGACAAAGGACAAAGGACAAATGACTAAGGACAAATGACTTAAAACCCTAAATCGGCTTTTGCGGCTTCGGCTTGTTGCAGCAGGGTTTCGGGGTCGAGGTCTTCCCAGGCGGCGGTGGGGCTAATTTCCCGGTAGAAGGTTTGGTCATAGGGTCTGGTACGGACGACTACTGGCATGGGTACGGCGTGGCCTAAAATGAGGGCTTGTTGTTTGGAGTCGAGTTTGGCGAGGACGGAACGGAGGTTTTGACCGCCGGATACGCCGGTGAAGATGGCTTCGATGTCTTTGTCGTCGTTGAGTAAGGCGGTGATGCGGGTGCCAATTTGGGACATTACTTCGTTGTCGATACCGGAGGGACGCTGGTCAACGACAAAGAGGGTGACGAAGTATTTGCGCATTTCCCGGGCGATCGTGCCAAAAATTGTTTGCCTGACGGTGGCGGGGTCGAGGAAGCGGTGTGCTTCTTCAATGGTGATGACGAGCTGTCTGGGTCTGTCTAGGGGGTTTTTGGTTTGTAAAAACTGCTCGGATTTTTCCACATAGGCTCGGTGAATGCGGCGGGTGATGATGTTGGCGGCGAGCATATAGGAGAGCATATCGGAGTGGGAGCCGAATTCAATCACAATATGTTTACCGGCGTCGAGGCTGGCTAAAATCTGGGCGACATAGTTTTTGGGACATCTGGGTTTGATGTATTTGAGCCGCTCTAGGCGCATCAGTTTGCGCTGTAGAGCCATGATGGAGGATTTGTTACCGCGTTTTTCGTCGCAAAACATCTGGATGTCTTCGTTGGTCATTTCCAGAAGGTCTTTAATCCAGGATGAGCCGAATTCGCCTTGGAGGATGTAGGCGTTTTCGATGCTGGCTTCGGAGAGGTTGAGTTCTCTGGCGACGAGGCTGATGTCTTCGACTTCGATTTGGTCGTAACCGAGAAATAGTTCTTGTGCGTCGCGGATACCGCGTCTTCTGGTACTGTCGGGGTCGAGGGTGTAGATGGTGACTTCGCCGGGGAAGAGTTGGCGCAAGCCTTTGACGGTACTGTATTGTTTGCCTTCGGAGGGGGCCTCCCAGCCATATTCCGAGTGCATGTCAAAGATGAGGTTAACGGCGGCTTGTTTGCGGATGATGCCGCAGAGAAGTAGTCTAGTAAGGAAGGATTTGCCGGTGCCGGATTTGCCGAAGACGCCGTTACTGCGTTCGACGAAGCGATCGAGGTCGATGCACACGGGTACGTCCATGTCGAGGGGTTTGCCGATCGCGAAGTTGCGGCGGTGGGGGTCGTCTTCCCAGCCGAAAACGGCGCGAAAGTCTCTCTCGCTGGCTTCGTAAACTTGGGAGAAGTGACTGGGGATGGTTTTGACGGGGAGCAATTCCATCTGGCTGTCGGTGTTGGCTTGATAGGATGCTAAACCGTTGTTGCGGGAGGTTTCGGTTTTGAGGAGGGTTTGGGGACTCCAGCCGCTGGGTGCTTCTTGGGGGGTGAGCATCAGCATTGGCGATAGGGCGATCGTACCATAGGTGCTGCCTCCGGCGAGGACTGCCTGCATGAAGTCGTCTTCTGGTTGGGGGGGGTTGGCGAGGATGCGATCGCTCGCTGTCCCCAGAGATACATCGGTCATCAGACAGAAAAAGAGCGATCGAGTCCCCCGAATTACCAAAAACTTCCCCACCCGCATCTCTTCCACCGACACATCTGGATGCAGTCTCACTTCCAAGCCATCAGTGAGAGAACCATGTATAACCGAGCCCAAAGGTTGTTCAGGATTCATTAACTAGACCTCTATTCCTGTAGTTTTGCCACTTTCTACATTACTGTAGGACTAGCCAACCTCTCCTCATCCCTACTCTATCCCGATCCAATTTCTTATCTCCTGCGCCAACCAAATGCACTCTTCCTCGGTCATTTTTCGCCCCAGATTGCCAAAAGAATACTGCTGGAGTGACCCGGATTCCGAACCAGCCGTAATCATCACGCCCACCACAAACTTTTTATTATCGTAAAAAATCGAAACATCTTGAATTTGCGACGCCACCGCCGTTTCCGTGCGATAAGTCAACCCCAAACGTTTATGTTCAATTGCCAACACATCGGCATCCCGGTCTAAATAAATATTAGTCCGCTCGAAATATTCCGTCAAACTAATAGCGATAAAAGCCGGAATCAGCAGGGGTAAAGCCCCCATAATCACTTGCATCAATGCCGACAAAATAGAAACGCCGCCAAGGCCAATGAGAATATATACGAAGATCCGGGAAGAAATATCAGACCCACTGGTACTTTTTTGCAATGCTGATATGCCGGTTTCTACTACTTTTACCACTTTTTGGCAAAACTGCTTGCCAATTTCCAGCAGTTGGCGGCTGGGCTCCGGAATGATAATTTCTAGTTTGCGCTGGTTTTTCCTCAGTTTAACCTGGGTAAAATCTGGCTGAAAAAATGGCGCTGTGGGCAGGGATAAAGCGCCAGATTGCAACGCTGACAATGCCTCTTGAGCGCTGCGAAATCTTTGGGATAATTGTGGCTCGGTGAGTTTTTCTAACCAAGCGATAAAATAAGGGCTGAGGTTGGTACTGAGGCGGTCTTGAAACTGCAAGTGTAAATCCTCCGCCAGCAGTTCCCCAGGGGCCACTCCTGTGAGCAAATGCACCAATGTTGCTCCCAAAGCATACAAATCAGATGCGGGAACCGTTTGCCCCCCAAACTGCTCCAACGGCGTATATCCATAAGTCCCTACTACGGTGAAACTTCTTCCCGCTACTGCTCCTTGGTCTTGTACGGCGCCAAAATCTACCAAATACACCACGCCATCCTGACTAAATATAATATTGCTGGGCTTAATATCCCGATGCAGTACCGGCGGTGATAGCTGGTGGAGGTATGTTAAAATCTCTAACAGCGCTGTGGCGATATTCCGCGCTTCCTCTTCTGTGTATTTTTTTCCGGCGTCGAGTTGCTGGAGTAATGAAGAACCGGGAATATAATCCTGTACTAACCCGGACCAGAGCTTATTATCGTCTATGGTAAAATAATCCCGGTAGCGGGGAATCTGGGGATGCTGCAAATTCTGCAACACCTTCGCCTCCCGCTCGAATAGCTTCAAATTTTCCCACTGTTTTTGACCGCCAAACACTAGCAGTTTGACCACTACCCGTTCCTCATTGGTCAAATCTGTGGCTAACCAGGTTTCCCTGACTGGGTTTTCGCTTAGTAGCTCCTGGAGTTGATAGCGCCCTTGTAATACCGCCCCTGTTTCCGGCATAATCTCTCTAGTCTTGGTTGAGCATCATCTGTCTTCTCTCTAGGGTAGCAAGATTAATCAAAGTCCGCCACAAGTCTGGAAGTCTAATCATTCGCTGCTTATTGCACTACTTCAAGCATCGGATTTGATATAATTATCACTAAATTTCGGGTTAAATTGAGATTTATCTGGGATAAAAGGAGAGAATAATGATAGAATTGATGGGTTTGGGGGCGGGAACGAGCCCGATGATGGGGATGGTGGTGGCCAAATTACTGGAACCGCTGCAATATGGGTTTATGCAGCGATCGCTCTTGATGGCTGCACTGGTGGGGGTCGTTTGCGCCGTCGTCGGTAGCTACTTAATGGTACAGCGGTTGGCACTCCTCGGCGATGCCATCAGCCATTCCGTCTTACCCGGACTCGCGATCGCCTTTCTCGTGGGTGCAAATCTGTTTGTCGGGGCATTTATTGCCGGGATCATCAGCACTGCCTGCATCAACATCGTCCGCAGCCGAGCGCGCATCAAAGAAGACGCCGCAATGGGTATCGTCTTCTCCGCATTTTTCGCCTTCGGTATCACCCTCATCACCGTGATTCAAAAAGACAATAAAATCGACCTGAATCACTTCTTATTCGGCAATATCCTCGGCGTCACGATCGCCGACGTGCGGGACACCGCCATTATCGCCGCGATCGTCCTCATCGCCGTAGTTCTCTTGTACAAAGAACTACTATTCTACACCTTTGACCCCCAAGGAGCGCAGGCAGTAGGCTTGCCCGTCCACCTGCTAGACTTAGGGCTGATGATGCTCATCGGTATGACCATTGTTGCCAGTCTCAAGGCCGTCGGCGTCGTCCTAGTCCTATCTTTGCTCATTGCCCCCGCCGCCACCGCCTACCTCCTGGTGAGTCGCCTCCACCTAGTGATGTTATTCGGCGTCGGTTTTGGCGTCTTATCCAGTATCTCCGGGATGTATCTCAGCTACTTCTACAACCTCCCATCCGGTCCAGCGATCGTCTTAGTCGCATCCGGTTTATTCGTCCTGGCATTTTTATTCAGTCCCAGCCAAGGACTCCTCACCCACCCACCCTCTACCAGCCGCGAACCCGCTTTATGGCGAGAGCTAAAAAACTTATTCCGCTAGTCCCCATAATTTAATTCATCTTCCATATGTTCACCATCGTGGGAGAGACAAATTACTAGGGATTGGAGGTGGGTAGGTATTCCCCAGTCACTATCTGATTTTCTTCAACTGCTGGCTGACCCCCTCCAAATCAAACGCCTTCGGGTCGAAACTGCCCCCCAGCCATGCCATAGTTTCTTCATACTCCACATCTTCGGGATTCGTGATAATTTCTAGTAATTCCTTATAACCCCTGGTGCCGCCGCAATCTTCCGGCGGACAGGCTCGCTCCCCCGCCACACAGCGGGGGTAATGCACCCCTGGTTCCCGCCGCAGCACTTTTTCCACTAGCAACACATGCCTCCAACCCTCATCTAGGTTGTAATCATAGAAAAACACGCCATTCTCATGCGGCACCAATTCGTCTAATCTTGCCCGTCTTTCTGTTTTCATCTCCAAGCCATATTCTGGGTGCGATTCCCCATAAGACTTGCCATCAATTACGAATTCGTGCAAGTGAGAATTCTGCCACCCCATCACGATTTGTAAAATCCGGTGCATTTTATAGAGAGTCACATGGCTGGGCACCTGGATGGTTCTCCATATCGCCGGTTCCGTATCTTTGATGATGACTTTGATGTGATAGATAGAATCCATGTCATCCGATGCAGTTGGTTTAGTCATAGCTCTTTCTGATTTTAGTTATTTAGATTGTTAAATTTTAAGGTCATTAGGCAATCAAAATCTCAAAATCATTACAAAAATTAATAATTACACTTAAGAAAAAATATTATAGATAAAATAATTATCTCATAAAAGAGAGAGTTATTTTTGTAAACATACTTAAATTTTTGTGAGAAAACCACTTAGATGCTTGGACGGGTAGCCCCCGCTCAGTGCCTCATCTCATTTCAATTTAAATCTGCAACATATCGGGATGGATAAGTCAGCCGGTTAAGTTAAAAAGCAGTTTATTTATGCAATTTATTTGTTTGAGTTTTTCACAAAATTGGATAACGGCTGGGCTCTGGATTCCTCAGAGGTAAGCGGTAGGGCTGCGGTAGGCTGAAAGCAGGCCAAATAGTTTGATCAAGTTATGATGCCAAGTGCTTTCTCTGCGCAGCTTCCCGTCCAGCAACTGCCCCGCCTCGCCGTCACCCTCGGCGACCCGGCGGGAATCGGACCAGAAGTGGTCCTCAAAGCTCTGGCGGACTCAGATATCACTCACAACTGCCGTATCACGGTCGTGGGCAGTAGGGACCTGCTGCGGGATACTTACCACAAGCTGGCGGCGGGTAAACTCACAGAACCGTTGGCAGACCCGGAAAAATTGCGCGTTTTAGATGTGCCCCTAGGAGGAAAAATTGTATCGGGAGCGGGTGATGCTGCTAGTGGGGCGGCCAGTTTTGCCGGGATGGAAGCGGCAATTAAATCTACTCTCGCCGGAGAATTTCAGGGGATTGTCACCGGCCCGATCGCCAAATCCTGCTGGCAAGCAGCGGGCCACCATTACCCCGGACAAACCGAACTCCTAGCAGAATCAGCCAAAGTCCAGCGGTTTGGCATGCTCTTCGTCGCCAAATCTCCCCATAGCGCCTGGACGTTCCGCACCCTATTAGCCACCACCCACATCCCCCTGCGCCAAGTCCCCGAAACCCTCAATCCTGACCTCCTCACCGCCAAACTCGACCTTCTCGTAGAATGTTTGCAGCAAGATTTCCGCCTCCCCAACCCCCGCATCGCCGTCGCCGGGTTGAACCCCCACAGTGGCGAAGGCGGACAACTCGGAACCGAGGAAAGAGATTGGTTAATTCCCTGGTTACAACAAATGCAGCGGCGCCATCCCCGAATCCAGCTTGACGGGCCCGTGCCCCCGGATACCCTCTGGGTCAAAGCGGGTCAAGCCTGGTATGACGCCAAAGCGACTGCCCATGATGCCTATCTGGCTATGTATCACGACCAAGGATTAATTCCCGTGAAACTCCTCGCCTTCGACGCCGCCGTAAACACCACGATCGGTCTCCCCTTCATCCGCACCTCTCCCGACCACGGCACCGCCTTCGACATCGCCGGTAAAGGAGTTGCCAACCCCGCCAGTATGAAAGCAGCCATCAAATTAGCCGCCGAATTAGCCAGACCTAGTTCGGAGTAGGGCTTTAGCCCCTCTTTTCCCCCATCTTTTCCGCTCAAAGTCTTTTCTGGTGGGCTAAAGCCCTACTACAAACTCAGGCTTTAGCCCCTCTTTTCCCCCATCTTTTCCGCTCAAAGTCTTTTCTGGTGGGCTAAAGCCCTACTACAAACTCAGGCTTTAGCCCCTCTTTTCCCCCATCTTTTCCGCTCAAAGTCTTTTCTGGTGGGCTAAAGCCCTACTACAAACCCAAAAAACCACAATTTTATCCATTGATATTATTTTACCGCCACGAGATAAAATAAATTAACTCCAATATTCTACATCTCAAGAAAATGCCATCACTCAAAGAAATTGCCGCCACTAAAGGGCTGCTGTTCGGCACAGCAGTTAACTCCGGCCATGTAGCCAAAAACAGCAAGCTGGCTGAAACCATCCGCCGGGAGTGTTCCTGCATCACCGCCGAATCAGACATGAAATGGACTGCCATCAGACCCGAGGCGGCCAAATTCGAGTTCACCCGAGGAGATAAACTGGCTCAATTTGCCAGCGACAACGGGCTCCTGCTGCGCGGTCACGCCTTAGTCTGGCACGACCTCCCGGCTTGGGCGGAAGCCATCTCCGCTGAAGACGCCGAGACAATTCTCGTAGAACATATGAAGGCAGTGGCATCCCGCTATGAAGGGAAAGTGGGGCACTGGGATGTAATCAACGAAGTGGCTTCCCCCAATGGGTTGCGCGATACTATTTGGCTCAGGCATTTGGGGGAAAAATACATTGACCTCGCCTTTCAAGTAGCCAAGGAATCCTGTACCGCCACCCGATTTTACAATGAAAATCGGATGGAATACGATACCTGGGAAATGGAAAATAAGCGGAAATCGGTATTGAAACTGCTAGAAAGGCTGGTTTCTTCGGGTGTACCGATTGAAGGGTTGGGAATTCAAGCCCACCTGTTCCCGGAATTAGCTTTTTCCGAAAGCAAATACAGCGCTTTCCTCAAGGATGTGGGGGCACTGGGTTTGAAAATTCTCATTACTGAATGCGATGTCACTGACAAGGAATTACCGGCGGACGTGGCAGAACGAGACCAAAAGATAGCCGATACCTTTAAACAATACCTGGATGTGGCTTTAGCAGAACCAGCAGTGATTGGGGTGTTAACTTGGGGATTGACCGACGCCTACACCTGGATTAAGTCCGTCCGTCCCCGGACGGATGGTTTGCCAGTCCGCCCCCTACCTTTTGATGACCAAATAAATCCCAAACCTGCCTACCAGGCGATTTACGACGCTATTGCCAACGCTCCCGCCCGTTAAATATCTAGGGTTAATTAATAAATTGCCCCTAGATAAATCCTAGGGGAGGGTAATGGTTGTAGCGGCGAAGCATCCCATCAGAAATATGTGGAGAAAACCAATAAGACGAATGACGGGATGCTTTGCCTAGATATTGCTCAAGCCCTGCCCCTAATATTTTTGTTTAATCACTACCAAAGTGATATCATCATAAATTGTTTGAGCGCCGATGTGATGGCGCAGGTCGGCGATAACTTGGGCCTGAATTTCGTGGGCGGATAATTGCCAGTTTTGCCTCACCACTTCACATAAACGCGCCAAACCATACTGCACCCCAGCCATGTTTTCGGCTTCGGTGATGCCATCAGTGTATAATACCAGTGCTTCCCCTGGTGCTAATGATATTTGGGTTTGAGATAAGAAATCGGTGATATCGGCATCCAGACCGATGGGAAAGCCTAAGTCAATCGTATCGAGGGATTCTACGATTCCCCCATGACGGACTAAAATTACTTCTTCATGCTGCCCGCTCAAGGTGAAAGTACCATCAGCATAATCTAGTAAGCTGAGAGTCATGTTTTTATCGGTGTTCATCCGTGACACATTATCGTAAATGGCGCTATTGAGTACGGATAAAAATTGCACGGGGTCGGTGACGTTATTTTTCAGGAGGGTGCGCACGGCCATTTGGGCCATAATCATTAACATCCCCGATTCCAAGCCATGTCCAGTCACGTCGCCGATACCGATTTTGACTTTGCCATCCTGTTGCAGCACATCGTAGTAGTCGCCCCCAACTTCGGCGGCGGGTTCCATGAAACCGGCGATTTCTAAACCGGGAATTTGACTTAGTTCGGCTTCTTTGGGCAAAATCATTTGCTGCAAACGACGGGTTACGTCTAATTCGGCGCTCATGCGGAGGTTTTCTGCTTTCAGCATTGTATTGAGGGCTTGGATTTCTTGGTTGGCGGCGGCGAGTTGGGCGGTGCGCTCTTGGACTTTTTGCTCTAAGGTGCGATAAAGCTGGGCATTTTCTAGGGAAACTGCAGCCTGAGCGGAAAGGATTTTCAGGATTTCTAGCCGTTTGGGGGTAAAAGCGCCGGTGGTGAGGTTATTTTCTAAATAGAGGATGCCGATTAGTTGCCCTTGGTTGAGGATGGGAGCGCATAAAACTGATTGGGATTGGTTGGTTTTGATGTAGGGGTCGGCGGTAAAGATGCCTTCGCGGTTGGCGTCGGCTAAAACTACGTCTTCTTTGGTGCGGGCAACGTAATTGACGATCGCTCCGTTGACTATATTGCCGCTATTTAGGGGCAGGTGGGGGTAAACTTGAATCCCGGCGGTATCCACTTCGCCCCAGATTTCTAATAAAAGGTCTCCTTGGTGGGATAAGATGAGGAAGCCTTTTTGGGCGCCAGCGTTTTCCATGAGGATAGTCATTAAGCCTGCGAGGAGTTTATCTAGATGAATTTCGCTGGCGATCGCTTGGGAGGCTTTGAGGACGCTGGTGAGGTCGATAGTTTCGCCAGCACCGCTCTTGGTGGAGGTAGTAGCATTGGCGCTGGGGGAAAAACTGCTTCCTGCGGTTGCCCACCGGGAAATTAACTGGGGATATCTGGCTTCTAAGTCTTCGACTTTGGCGGTAGCTCCCCAGCGGTAATAGGTGTAGTGGGCTTTCGTCATGTAGGTGCGGGCGATTTCTTCTCGTCCCAAACTGAGGTAGAATTCGGCGGCAAGTTCCCAGGCTAGGGCTTCTTCTTGGATGTAGCCGGAAGCGCTGGCCCCAGATATGGCCTGGTCGTACAACTCCATTGCGGTTACTATTTGTCCCAAAACACGGGCTTTTTCTGCGGCCACCAAGTCGTATTTATGCTGAAAGTTCATCGGGGCATGAGTTGCCCACATTTGCATCTGTGCCTGATTGGCATCTACGGTTTTTAAATATTCCGCTTGAGCTTCTGTGGTGGCGGTGGGGTAAAGTGCCAGATGAGCGAGGGAATGGAATAAATAATGTTGGCACCATAGCAGATGGGAAGCGGCGGCGATCGCGTATTTGGCGCCAGTTTCTGCGGATTCCCTGGCGCTATCGTAGTCTTTAAAGGTATAACTGAGCATGGTTTTAGCCAGATAGGCAAAAAACAGCAAGCTCAGATTGCTGGTACTTTCCCAGACTGGGATGATTTCGGTTTCATCGAGTTGCTCTCCTGTGAGTTGCTGCACCTTCACCGCCGCTTTCCCAGTGAGATTTAACGCGAACTGCGCCCAGATTTTGATGGCAAATAGCTGCCATTCCTGCTTGATGCTGGCCACAAAGTTGAGGTAATTTTTGATTTCCTCATTAGCGGTAACGAGAGAATCTTGTAAAAACCAAATGCGGCAGCAATATTCAAAACTAGAAAATCCGGCATATTCTAAGTCGCCGCTTTCCCTGGCTAATTGCACATTTTGCCGCAGAATGGGTAGGGCTGGTTGGACGCTATCTTTCCAATGCCGGATAAAACCATTAAACAGATTGACCACCCGGCATTTGATGGGGGTGGGATATTTTTCCACCAGTTCCAGGGCGAGCTGGCCAAATTGATAGCCCAATTCTATTTGATGGAAAAAGCCGCAGCTAATCAAGCCGTGGGCTGCGTAGGCATTGGCGGATAGGGGAGAATTGCCGTAATTAAGGGAAAGCTGCATCACGGTAAATACCAGAGTGGGATAGAGTTCTGGTTTGGCGAGAAAGGCGGCGGGAAATACAAAGATTAATATGCGCAAGGCGGCGAGCTTTTCGGGGTCGGTCATCTCCGGGAGGTTGTAGATTGCTTCTATTTCGAGGTTGTCTGGGGGGTGGGAGATGAGGTCAACCTTGAGTAGGTCTAATACTGCTAATCCTTTATCCAGGGCTTCTTGCATCTGGGTTTGGGAGATGTAAAAGAGAATTTGGGTTTCATAAATAGGGATTTTGTCGAGGATGGTTTGGGCGTGTTTAAGGACGGTTTCTGCTAACTCGCTGGCTTGCTGGTGGTCGCCGTTTAAGTAGGCGGCGTTGGTGGCGGTGGTGTGGAGTTTGAGGGTGAGGTTGTAGTTGCTCTCCCAGCTCTGGGGGGGGAGGAGTTCTATGCCTATGGTTAAATATTCTAGGGCGCCTTGGTAGGCGGTGGCGGCTTTGGCTTTTTTGGCGGCGATGAGGTTTAATTCCGCCAGATGGTTTCTTTCTTCTGGTGTGGAGATTAAATTGCTGCCAAAGTTGAGCTGGTTAACGATATCGAAGATGTTGGCGTCTAGGTCTTCTGGGGGGGTGTGTTGGAGGAGGAGTTGCCCGATATGCAGGTGCAGGGGGTTGATGTGGGCTTCGGGAATGAGGGAGTAGGTGGCTTGCTGGATGCGATCGTGCGCAAATTTGAAGGTAATAACTGCGCTGGTGGATGATTCGCTGAATTCGACTAACTTGTAGGCATCGCTGAGGGGAATGATGAAACCGGCGGCAACAGCGGGATGCAAATTTTCTGCGGTGGCGCGGGGTGATTTTTCCCAAGCTATCCCTAGGGTTTCTAAGTCGAACTGGTTCCCTAGACAAGCGGCGATTTGCAAAATTTGCTGGGTGGCTTCCGGCAATTTTTGCAACTTACCTGCCATTAATTCTACCACATTGTCGGTGATTTTCTGCTGCTGGATGCGCTCTAAATCCCACTGCCAGCGGGAGCGATCGCGGTTAAAGTTAATCAGACTTTCTCCATGCAGGCTTTTGAGAAACTCAGCGGCAAAAAAAGGATTACCGCCGGTTTTGGTCAGGACTAATTTTGCCAAGGGTTGCACGGCGGCGGAGCTACTATTGAGGGTATCCGCCAGCAACTGGGTGAGGTGAGGCAGTTGTAAAGGTGTCAGAGATAGGCGATTAATAGTGGCTCCGGCGGTGGTAATTGTATCTAATGATAGGAGCAGGGGATGCCCGGGTGATACTTCATTATCGCGATAAGCACCTATCAGTAGCAGATAGCTGCTATCCGGGTCGGTCATCAGGATCTGCATCAGGTTTAAAGATGCCCGATCGGCCCACTGCAAATCGTCCAAAAATATCACCAGCGGGTGTTCTTTTTGGCAAAACACCCGGATAAAGTTTTGAAAAACCAGATTAAACCGGTTTTGGGTTTCCGACGGGCCAAGAGCAGGCAATTCCGGCTGGGAACCCACAATCAGTTCCACTTCGGGAATCACTTCTATAATGACTCGGCCATTGGGGCCAAAAGCTGCCAGCAGTTTTTCCCGCCAAGCGGCAATTTCCCTGCTGCTTTCAGCGAGTAGCTGCCGCACTAAGGAGGCAAACGCCTGGATAAAAGCACTATAGGGAATGTTCCGCTGATATTGGTCAAATTTCCCCGCAATGAAATAGCCGTGTACTCCGGTTATGGATTTGTGGACTTCCTGGACTAAAGCTGATTTACCGATACCGGAATAACCGGCAACCAGCATCATTTCGCTGCTTCCCCCAGCGAATACCCGCTCTCCTGCAGCCAGCAAGGTACTCACTTCGCTTTCTCTGCCATATAGTTTCTGCGGGATTTGAAATTTATCGGTAATATCCCGCTGGGCTAAGGTAAAGGAAGCGATGTTACCGTTCTCTTGCCACTGGTGATAACATTCTTCTAAGTCGGCTTTTAACCCAGCGGCTGACTGGTAGCGTTGTTCGGCGTTTTTGGCCATTAATTTGAGGATAATATCCCCCATCACTGGGGGAATATCTGGTTGAATTTCCTGTGGTGGTGCTGGTTGTTTGGCGATATGGCAGTGAACCACTTCTAAGGGGTCGGCACTGGGAAAAGGCAGCGTACCGGTGAGGAGTTGATAAAAGGTGACGCCGAGGGAATAAAAATCACTGCGGTAGTCTAAAGAGCGGTTCATCCTGCCGGTTTGTTCCGGGGAGATGTAGGCGAGGGTGCCTTCCATGAGGTTGGGATGGCTAAAGGCGGAGTTTTCTTGAGAAATCAAGGCGGAAATGCCGAAGTCAATCAGTTTTACTTCGTCGGTGGTTTGATTCCAGACGATATTGGATGGGTTGATATCTTTATGGATAATTTGCCGCTCATGTACTTGTCCGAGGCTTTGGGTAATTTTAAGCGCTAGAGGCAAAAATTGGCCAATAGTGATTTGTCCGGCTAGCTTGATTTCTGTGAAAGATTTACCTCCAAAATCTTCTAAAATAATTGCTAATTTAGAACTAAATTTTTCTAGTTTTAAGACACGCCCAACTCCTCGAATATTGAGGGATTTGGTGGTTTGATATTCCCGCTTGAACCAGGCAATTTTTTCAGGTGATGGCAGTTCGTCTTTGAGGACTTTAATGATTACTGGTTTGTTATTGCTTATCATATGAGCCCGATATACTAGGGAGGACTCGCCTTCATATATTTGGGAGGTAATTCGGTAAGATGATAGTTCAATCATGGCTCGTATGTCTATAATTATGGTTGGTTAATGAGATAACCCCGCTTGCCGAAATTTAGCGGATTTTCTCCAGGGGATGCTTGGCCGATACATTTACATCGGGTATGGGGTAGGGTAAGATGACGAAGATGATGATGGGGAAATAATTCACCTCAATTATATAGTTTATGGGTAGTACGATTCAAGCGATACGAGGCACGCGGGACATCCTACCGGAGGAGGTAGGGTACTGGCAAAAGGTGGAGGCGACGGCGCGAGAAATTCTGGGTAAGGCGGCGTATCGGGAAATTAGAACGCCGATTTTTGAGCAAACGGCGCTGTTTGAGCGCGGAATTGGGGAAGCCACGGATATTGTGGGCAAGGAGATGTACAGTTTTCAGGATCGGGGCGATCGCTCTATCACCCTGCGTCCGGAGGGGACGGCGGGAGCGGTGCGGGCCTACGTGGAAAATAAGCTCCACGCTCTCGGGGGGGTGCAACGGCTGTGGTACACTGGGCCGATGTTTCGCTATGAACGCCCCCAAGCGGGACGCCAACGCCAGTTTCACCAAATTGGGGTGGAGGTGTTGGGCAGTGGGGACCCCCGTGCCGATGTGGAGGTGATTGCGATCGCTACGGACTTGCTGCAAAGTTTGGGGTTGCAAAATCTGCATTTAGATATTAATTCGGTGGGCGATCGGGAAGATAAACAGCGTTATCGTCAAGTATTAGTAGAATATCTCACGCCCTACAAAGAGGAACTCGACCCAGACTCCCAAGACCGTCTCACGCGCAACCCCCTACGCATTCTCGACAGCAAAGACCAGCGGACAATTGAAATTGCGGAAAATGCGCCCCGGATGTGGGATTATCTCAGTGCTGAGTCTGGGCGTCATTTTGCACAAGTGCAGCAAATGCTCACAGAATTGGGTATTTCTTACCAGCTCAACCACCGTCTCGTCAGGGGTTTGGATTATTACACTCATACGGCTTTTGAGATTATATCGGATAATTTGGGAGCGCAAGCCACGGTGTGCGGTGGCGGTCGTTATGATGGGTTGGTGAAGGAATTGGGCGGACCGGATACGCCTGCAGTAGGATGGGCGATCGGGCTAGAGCGGCTAATAGTTCTCCTGCAGCAATTAGACACCGCCACCCCCGAATCTAATTTAGATTTTTACCTGGTTTCCCGAGGGACAGACGCCGAGGCAAACTCCCTTATTCTCGCCCAAAAATTGCGCCATGCCGGTTTTTCTGTGGAATTAGACCTCAGCGGTAGCGCTTTTAGCAAGCAATTCAAACGCGCTGATAAAAGTGGGGCGATCGCTTGTTTAATTTTAGGCGATGAAGAAGCCGCTAATCAAACTGTGCAGTTAAAATGGCTCGCCTCTGGCTCCCAACAAACCCTAACGCACACAGAATTATTAACCACAGCGTCTGAATTGCTCCAAAACCGATAATTTGTGGTGGGGGCTGTTTTAAGAAACCGGGTTTCTCTCGATATTTCTCGTCATCAACCGAGCCGTTGCAAAGAAACCCGGTTTCTGTTCCGCAGCCTAGTTCCGGTTTCTGACCAAAGGTCTGTGTAGCACACCAGACGAGAAATCTTGGCCGTGCCCCCACGCCCCGAAGCCGATTGTCAGCAATGCTCACAGGACAGTGAAATCACGCTACTTAAATTATGCCCTAAATTGGTAATTTTGAGCCCATTATCATTGGCGTGTTTTGCCTAGCCACCATCCTATCCTGTATTTTGGTATATGATTTGACAATACTTGTCAAAATGTGCTATTATTTTATGGCGGAAAATTCTTCATTCACCTAATTAGCAATGAATATCAGTGAAGCTATACCCAAACATATCACATTTGAAGATTTCCTCCAGTGGAAACCTGAAAATGGGCGCTATGAATTGCACGAAAGAGTAATTTTTGAGATGCAGCCAACCGGAAAGCATGAAGAAATTGTGGAATTTTTGGCCGCCGAACTCACTGTGGAGAGTCGGAGGTTGCAGCTACCCTATCGGTTTCCTAAACACGCATTGATTAAACCACCGGGGAAAGATTCTGGTTATCTCCCTGATGTCCTAGTAGTCAACAGGGATGCTCTTCAGGATTAACCTTTATGGCAAAAATCCTCAACGATTACCAAAGGAAAATCAATTTCTATGGTTGTGGAAGTCGTCACCAGCAACTGGCGGGATGATTATTTAAATAAACTCAGGGATTATGAGGAAATGGGAATTCCTGAATATTGGATTGTTGACTATTTGGGATTAGGAGGAAGACGGTATATCGGTTTTCCTAAACAAGCAACAATTTCCATTTACCAGCTTGTTGACGGTGAGTATCAAGTTAGCCAATTCCGGAAAAACGACAAATTTGAGTCTCAAATTTTTCCAGAATTAGATTTAACGGCTGGCCAAATTTTTCGGGGCTATAGGGAGTAGAAGATTGTCGGGTGGGCATTGCCCTACTAGAGACGCTAATCAAACTGTGCAGTTAAAATGGCTCGCCTCTGGCTCCCAACAAACCCTAACCCACACAGAATTATTAGCCACAGCGGCTGAATTGCTCCAAAACCGATAATTTGTGGTGGGGGCTGTTTTAAGAAACCGGGGGAGAGAAACCGGGTTTCTAAAACGAGGGTATTCGTGCTTAAACGAAGGTTCTCCGTAAGAAACCCGGTTTCTGTTCCGCAGCCTAGTTCCGGTTTCTGACCAAAGGTCTGTGTAGCACACCAGACGAGAAATATTGGCCGTGCCCCCACGCCCCGAAGCCGATTGTATGCCGAGCTGGAGCTGTTGCCGCCAGTAAATTTTGGTAACAAAATTTGCAGGGCAACTCAATTGTGATTTAATGTGGTAAAGTCGGAGTATCAACCTCGTGGGCACTGTTGTATCATTGCTGCTGCACAGACAACCACAACCACTGATCGCACCGATGACTGAAAACGACCACCTCGCTAAAATCATAGCAGTATCTAACACTGGGCCGATGGTTTCAGCATTTCAATGTGGCCGGACAGATTTGCTCAAGCGATATTTTTCGTTAATTTATATTACGGCATCTGAGCTAGACGAACTCCATGCTCATGGGTGGCTAGATGAAGTTGACCAACTTGTTACGGAGGGATTTGTCGCTGTTGAAGAATTAACCGATTCAGAAAAAAAACAGGCAGAAGTCTTGGCCAAGCGCATTGCTCAATACCAAAAATCTGCGAATTCCGACTGGCATAATGACCTGGCGGAAGCAGAAGCAATGGTTCTCATGCAGAATCGAATTCACCTCGATATTGCGATTATTCTCCTAGATGAGAAAGCCGCCCGTCAGGTAGCGAACCAACTAGGATTAAACTTGACCGGATTTCCCGGTATCCTTGGACGTGCAGGACTTGACGGAATTTTAACCAAAGGCGAGATGCGGCAATTGCTGAAAACCTGCCAGCAGCAAGGCACATACTACGGAGATAAATTAATTGAAACTTTAGCCGAAAATTACGGGAGATAAATTATGACTAAGCAAGTTCCAGAACCCGATGCCGAATTATTATCACCGTCAGATGTCCATGAAGATGTTAGGGCACTGACAACGGCTTTAAATCAACGCCGTGATGAACGAAAAGCCTATGAAATTTTATCCCGTCCCGATATCCGAGCCATGATTAATCAGGCCATAGCCAGCGGCGTTTGTGATAATGAAGAATCCGCCATAGAAAGGGCTTTGAGAACCCTCATCACTGCCGTTGGTCAACCCCGGTAAAGAGAGTAACCGGGTAAATTGTAGAAGATTGTCGGGTGGGCATTGCCATACTAGAGAGCCTAAATATCCCATAAATCATCATTTGGGCGATGCCTACTTGGTACTTATCACTAGGGGCGATCGGCTTCCCCTTCCTCTTCGTCTGTTGATTCGTCTTCGAGAGTTTCGGGGTTTGAGTCGGCGGCGGATGAGAGGTTGAGGTTGATGGTAATTGTTATGGTATTTTTTATATTTCTTTCAATTGTTACATTGGATATCTTTATTAAGACATCCTCTGGCAAGCTATTGCCTAATTGAGAACTAGCCGATAACTCAGCTTTATATCCAGCATCCTCCAAACCGGATAGGATATTGCGCCAGTTGCCTAATTTTTCACTTGGCACATCTACCAGACTTTTAAAATACTGATATAAAGTTTTAGACATATAAACCTCCAGACCCTTGGAACTCTGGAACAGCTTGCGGGCCATATCGGCAGGACTGTAACCGCAAAGCAGGCCCCGCAGATACAGGCGTTCCGTGGCGGTAAGTCCCTTTCTAGCGCTAGGGGACATTTTGCGTTTCGCTTCCCCCAGGGCCTGGTAGAGCCTTTCTAGGTCCCAGTGCTGAGCCGCTTCGCTGAACATGTCATCCTTATTATATGTCATTACCCCGTGTCCTCATTTGAATAACCAATGGCTAACAGAAAATTATAGCATTCGTTAGTTGTGTGTTAGTCGTGGCTATTTTACTATGAGGGGGTGCGATAAGGTTGGTGGCAGGGAGGGTTGTCAGGTGAGTAGAAATACTTAAAAATGGCGTGCGGTAGCGCGGACCATTAAATTGTAAGACTATTTGCACCCTAACTGATCCTTAGCTTCTTTATCAAAGCACAGGTGCCAAACCCCTCTCCCGTCAGTCCTTCAACTTAAGAAGGAATGAGGGACAGCCGACCAGGAGTAAACAAAAATGGTTTGGGATATTCTGCTACAAGCCGCCGCTGCCTTCGTCGTGGGTGCAGCAGCAGGTTATGCCTTCGTGGCGATCGTTGAGGCTTTATCAAGAGCTTTTGCCAGATTATGGGACAGCCTAGTTGCAACAGTTAAGGAGATTTGGGGATATGTAACAGAGGCTACCAAATATTATCTGGCGTTGGTAGCTCAGTTTTTAGATAACAATTGGTCAAAAATTGAATCGTACCTGCGCCAAGAGTTTGGTTATAGTAGGGAGTGGCTGTTGGCTGTTTTCCAGGATGGTTTGGATACCATTCTCGCATTCGTAGAACCAGGTCAAACGTACCGTCCGCCTTTTGTAATTTCTGTCAGACCCGTGAATCAGGAGGAAGGAGTCCAGTTACCGACAGTACAAAACCCGATAGTCACTAAGTTGACTGTATAGTAAGCAAGTTTGGAGGTAGCTTAAATGGGATTTTTTGCATGGCTTGGCGGACTGGTAGATCAGTTTATTGAATGGCTGGGACAAGCCATAGCTGCTTTTGCCAGAGCTTTAGTTTCCATCATACAAGCCGTATGGTACACTGCGATGGTTGGGGTTCTGATTGCTGCTTTTGGTTACGCATCAACCCTATACGCTATTTTTTACGCAGGCGCAATTCTCACTGAAACCTTAATGGAAGTTTGGGACTACAGATATTCCAACAAACCTGCACAGGTTTTTAGCGTTGAGAAAGCACCTGCAAATACTCCCTTGCCCCGGTATCGGTCAGAAGTGACAAAAGTCATGGCTCTGACCAATATCCAGTATTCTTAATCGCCTGCTCGAATTATACATGACGCATTTGGATGGAACTATGCCCCGCTCATCTAAACCTCAAAAGCCAAATAACTCCGATTCCGAAATCATTTATACAGTGGTTGGTTTTCGCTCGCCATACCGTGAGGGTAAATTAAGAACTATCGAACTGGTGGGCGTACCTGGAATTAGACAAAAAAACGGTCAATGTGTTGTACCAGAAAAAACCCAGCGCTTTTTCGATTCTTTACTTGTAGGCAAGCTATTTACAGTAAGTATTCGTCTCCGTGATTGTAACTTTAACCAACTAAAAATCTGGCTGTATGACACAGATGCAACAATGCGAGAAAGAGGGTATGAAGTGGCTTCTATTGACAATCGCGATCTGCTCATCCCATCACCTATACCATCTTCTCAGCTAGAAGCGATTTATGTTCTGGATAATGAGCTAACTGGTCCAGAATACCAAAAGTGGGAGAGAGATGCTCGGCAACTGTTGACGCCTCTGTTTCAAGAGTTTATCACACCTCCCGAACCACCAGATATCTTGGCAAACAACCCTGTTGTTCAGTTTTTGCAATCACTAGGTGAAAACTTAGACCCATACAGCCAAGCCAAGAGAAAAATTACTTTCAATGCCTTGATTGTCCAAATAGACTGAAGGAACAGATAATTGCTATGCCAAGACCTGATAGAGCCAAAGACTTTATGGAGGCAGTTGGCGACACTGGTATTTCTGGAAATCAGCGCAACAGTGCTAGCCAAGGAGTCGGCCAAAAACCAGAAGGTGAGGAATCCGATAGAGCCCCAGAAGCATCCATCGATTTTACCCCCTATCTGAGAGAGCCAAAATACACTCTCGAAGATGTCATCCTGCCTAAGACAACCAGAAATCAGGTTGAATCAGTCATCGCTGAACTGGAGTATCAAGACTTAATTTACAGAGAGTGGGGGATGGGTGAAAAGCACAAGTTGGATAAAGCCCTATCCATCAACTTCTCTGGTCCGCCTGGTACAGGCAAAACCATTACCGCTGAAGCCCTCGCTCACGCGCTCAAGCTAAAAATTCTAGTGCTTCCCTACCAGCAGCTTGAGTCTAAGTATGTTGGTGATACCCCGAAGAACATCGCCAAAGCCTTTGAGTTTGCCACTATTCAAAAGGCAGCCCTATTCTTCGATGAAGCCGATTCGTTCTTAGGTAAGCGCCTGGAAAATGTCAGCCAATCCACGGACACGGCGGTTAACTTAACTCGCAGTGTTATGATAATGGAACTCTCTTCATATGAGGGAATTGTGATTTTCGCCACGAACTTAATTCGTAACTACGATCCTGCTTTCATCAGCCGAATCCGGTGGAAAGTTCAGTTTGATTTACCAGATGAAGAAGCTCGCACCCAAATTTGGCAAGCTCAGATTCCTAGCAAGCTTCCCTTAGATGAATCGGTAGATTTTGCTGAACTTGCTAAGCAGTTTGATAAAATCTCTGGTAGAGATATCAAGAATGCTGTCTTAAAAGCTGTAGTGGCTGCAGCTAAAGAAGATAAGCCAAAAGAATTAAAGCGGGTCACACAGGCTCATTTTAGTCAGGCCATAAGTGAGATAATTGACGCTAACAAAGCGGCAGAAAAGCAGGAATTCACAATCACGCCAGTTGAGGGTAAGGTTGAGTTGCCACCTCAACCGCCTCAGTGAGAAGCCAACAATTAATTCAATTGCAAGATCAGGATATTATGGCAACTGAATCATTTAAAGTTATCCAAACTTTTGGGATTGATTATACCAAATATAAGATTTTGGTTCAAGCTAAAAGCAGCAATCGTTACTTTGTGTGGTATGAGGAGCAGATTGGTGCAGATTTAGGGCAAGAAGTTCTGATAACTTATGAAGGTAATAACTGGCAGACGATAAATAACCCCTTAAACGGGAGGAGGGCTAGAATAACTCAAGCTGAAAAAGTGAATTAGCCATATCTTCCATTGTCACCATACCTCCCAATCACTGAACCCCAACCTACCCCCAACCAAAATCTACCGGGTTTCTGCACCAGAAACCCGGTAGATGCTTAACTCCTATCATCTTCCCGCCTTCTCGGTTGACTGGCCGCCACAATCTCCGCCACAGTTATTTCCAACTCGGGGAAGGTGGCAGAGATGATTTTATCATCATTTTTAAACTGAGTACCTCGATACTCCCCAGCATCCAATAAATACACCGAAACTGTGGGAATTTTGGGTGGCCCGATATACTCCCCCGACGCCAAAGCTAAATAATCCACAATCCAATATTCCCGCACCCCCAAACACTGATACTCGTCTTTTTTGTCGAGATAATCATCTCGCCAGTTGGGGGATACTACTTCTACTGCCAACTGAATTGGCTCTTCCAGGGCGGCATAATCAGATAAATCTGCATCCCACTGCGCTTCATCAATGACACTGACATCGGGATTTCGCCCCCGTTTTTGCCCGGTTTTACTGACTACTTTAATGGTAGCAGTCCGCGTCACTAAGTAGCCTAGATTGCTCCGTTTATTTTCCTCCTTGATTGCGTCGGAAATAAATTCCGCAACTTTATCATGGGCTCTAGTGGCTCTCATTTCTATAATTTCTCCGTCCACCAACTCATAGATGCCTCCATCTTCTGGGTATTGCTCGATAAATTCTGCAAAAGTTAGGGGCTTGGTTCTGGCGGTAGTCATAGCCGACTCCTAGCTAGGGACATATCCGTGGTTATGATGATTATACAGCAGATTGCGGTTTGATTTGCTACGGACTAGCAATGGATTACCGAAAGCGCGTTTCTGATTGTACGTTTTATCGTTATCATCTTACCTCGCTCTCGGTTGACTGGCAGCCACAATCTCCGCCACAGTTATTTCCAACTCGGGCAAGGTGGCAGAGACAGGGTAAACGCATCAAATTGAGGAGAAATGACACTTGACAAAAGTGCTCCTATGTGAATCTCTTGGTCAGATACCAGTGTGGCCGTGGAAAAATGGCACTTGACAAAAGAGCGACTATGTGGATAT
>Ga0209172_10003419_pt1 | contig 24321 bp, 23 predicted proteins | sample LarsenN4metaG_FD_184113 | JGI IMG/M metagenome (GOLD analysis project Ga0209172, IMG submission 184113) | Hot spring sediment bacterial and archeal communities from British Columbia, Canada, to study Microbial Dark Matter (Phase II) - Larsen... ... | reverse complement strand
TTTGAGCGTTCATCCTTTTGAGAAAATGCCTCTCCATGAACTACTTACAGAACCTCATCCCAATAATCTAATGCCTGTGACTCATAACCAAATGCAGTTGTGGGACTTATAGCCGGACACTCCTGGTCGATTTTATGGTATTCGTTGGCGGCCCAGGTCAGCCAGTCGCCGCGGGTGTAGCGGTTGTAGCTGGGGCGGGACGGGAAGAGCAAGGGCTCGGGGGATTCCCAGCCGAATTTTTCCTTGGTGCGCTTGTCCGTGGGATTTTGGTTCCAATCGGGGCCTCCGGGGACGTCGGTGGCGTTGACGGGTTTGCCGTCGATGAGAATGATGAGGGCGTCATTGCCGATGGTGTTGAAGCGGAAGGTGGTGGCCTCGGGCAGGGCGATGCGGGCGGTGTAGTGGACGAGATAGGCCGGGTTCTCGGTGGTGGCTTTTTCGCCGAACGATTCGAAGGCCACGCGGGTTTCCCCGCCGGGGATGATGACCTGGGTGGCAAAAAGCTGGATTTTGGATTCCCAGTAAAGGTCCTTGAGGAAACTGGTCTTTCCTCGGCTTTCGCGGCTCCAGGCGCCGGTGTGGGTGCCGAAGTTGGCCATGGTGGCGATGCCGATGGCGTCTCCATTTTTGCGGCGGGAGGCGTCATAGAAGCGCCCGACGAGGACGGGTTTGTCACTGGCGGAGGAGCCGAAGAGGGTTTTGACGACTTTGCCGGATGAAGGGCCGCCCGCGCCGCTGCCCTGGCCGCCACCGGTTCCGGAGCCGGTGGCGCCGCTGCCCGTGCCCAGGCGGGGGACGGCGGTGGCGGGACCCACTGCGGGCGGCAGCGAGAAAGTGGTGTTGATCCCGGTGGAGACGAGGATGTCCGAGGACGTGGCCTCGCCGGTTTCTTCCTGGGTGGTGGATTGAATGGATAGGTCGTTGTTGATGACCGGGGTGTCCGGGACATCCAGGCCGAGGTCCTCGGGGGGTTCGGGCAGGACTTCCGCCTCGCCGGTGCCGACCAGGCCATCGGTGGCCACGAAGGGGGCTTTGGGCAGGACGCCTTTGAAAATGACCAGGCTGCCGGCGAAGAGCAGGATGGCGACGTGGACGATGAGTGAAAGGCCGAAGGCGCCCAGGGAGGTCTGCAGATTCCGGAGCTTCGACTCGCGCGGACTTGTTTGAATCGCCATCATTATAGTATTAACGGAGCTTTGGGCAGGGACAAGCGGGCATTTCGCGTCTTGAATTCGGGGGGCGGATGCGGGTTAATGGCCGGTTCTTATGAGCAACGTCCGAGTCCGATTCGCCCCATCCCCCACCGGCCTGCTGCACGTGGGAGGTGCGCGCACCGCCTTGTTCAACTGGCTCTATGCCCGCCACATGGGGGGGACATTCGTGCTGCGGATCGAGGATACGGACGCCGCCCGGAACACGCCGGAGGCGCGGGCGATTATTTTCCAGGGGCTGCGCTGGCTGGGACTGGACTGGGATGAGGGGCCGATGCCGGACGGGAGGGACCGGGGGGACCGGGGGCCCTACAGCCAGAGCCAGCGGGGCGCTCTTTATGAAAAATACATCCAGCGCCTGCTGGCCGAGGGCAAGGCCTATGAATTCGAGGGTGCAGTCAAATTCCGCACGCCGAAGACACCCTGCACGGTCCCGGACTTGATCTGCGGGGACGTGCATTTCGACCGCACCAATGATCCCGACCTGGTCATCCGGCGGGCCAATGGTTCACCCGTCTTCCATCTGGTCAATGTGGTGGATGACCTGGAAATGGGCATCACCCATGTGATCCGCGGGGAGGACCACCTCTCCAACACACCGAAACACCTGGCGCTGTTCGAGGCTTTCGGCGCGCAGCCTCCGCGCTATGCCCACATTCCCCTGATCCTCAACACCAACGGCTCCAAAATGAGCAAGCGCGATGAGGGGGCTTCGATCGGCGAATACATCGACAAGGGCTACCTGCCGGAGGCCGTGCGGAATTACCTGTGCCTGCTGGGATGGTCTCCCAAGGACAACCGGGAGGTTCTGCCGATTGCCGAAGTGGTGGAGAAATTCGACCTGCCCCAGGTCAACCGCAGCAACGCGCGCTTTGACCTGAACAAGCTCTACTGGATCAACGGCCAGTATTGGGCGGCCATGGACGGCGGCGCGTTCGAAGATTTTTCGATCCGTTTTTTGGAAGAAAAGCACGCCCTGCCCGCGGGGGTGGACCGGGGCTACCTGCGTGCGGCCCTTCGGATCATCCGTGAGAAGATCAAAGTGGGGCGTGACTTGCCGGAGTGGGTGGAGCCGTTTTTGAACGAGGAGTTCGAATATGATGCCAAGGGCGCGGAGAAGCACCTGGCTCCCCCGGAGTGCCGGGCGCGGGTGGCCCAGCTGCGTGCGGCATTTTCCGCCCTGCCGGAATGGAGGGCGGAGGCGATCGAGCAATCCCTGAACCTTACCGCCCAGATTGAAGGGGTGAAGACCGCGGCCTGCGTGCATCCCTGCCGCCTGGCGGTCTCGGGCAAGCCGGTGGGCCCCTCGCTCTACCATATGCTGGAAGTCATGGGGCGTGAACGGGTGCTGCGCCGCCTGGACCGCACCCTGGCCCGGTTTGCTGCGGCCTGATCCGGTCCGCGGAGCTTGTCCTAACCTGCGGCGGACAGGCAAAGCTCCACCCGCCGGAGCAGGCCGGAGGCGTTGAATGGCTTTTGGATGAAGCCGGTGGGAGTGATGCCTTGGAATTTCCGGGCGATTTCCGCCTCGCTGTAGCCGCTCATGATCAGGATGGGCAGGCCGGGCCGGAGGCGGCGCATTTCTTCCATCACCTCATGCCCGCTTTTGCCGGGCATGGTCAGGTCCAGGAGCACGCAGTCACAGGCATCCGGCTGCCGGTGGAACAGTTCCAGGGCATGAAGGCCATCGTGGCTCACGGAAACGGTGTGGCCGGCAGTTTGCAGGATTTTGCTGGCCAGGTTGCGGATGGTCGGCTCGTCGTCCACGACCAGAACGCGCGCCGGTGCGGGCAGGGTGCTGGATGGGGTGGCATCGGGGGGCGGCTGGGCGGCGGGAAGGGCACTGGTGCCGGGACGGAAGAGGAAGGTGAACGTGGCCCCCCGGCCCGGCATGCTGCGGACGCGCAGCGCCCCGTGGTGGCCGCGCACAATGCCCTGCACCGCCGCCAGACCCAATCCGCGTCCGGTGAATTTGGTGGAGAAAAATGGCTCAAAAATGTGCTGCAAGTCTTCCTCCTGGATGCCCGCCCCCGTGTCTTCCACTTCCAGGCGGATGAACCGGCCCGGGGTGGCATCCTCCGCGAACTGGAAGTCCGCCAGGCTTTCCGCATCATAATTCCCCGCCCCGGTGGAGATGCGGATGGAGCCCTCCCGGTCCCCGATGGCCTCCGAGGCGTTGATCACCAAGTTGAGGACCAGCTGGCGGATTTGCGGAACATCCAGGTCGGCACAAGGCAGGGGGTCTTCCAGATCGGTTTGCAGGGCGATTTTTTTGTGGATCGAGACCTGGAGGAGGTGGTGCATCTCCCGGAGGATGGCGTTGAGGTCGGCCGTGCGGACCTCGAAGCGCCCGCGTCCGGAGAAAGCCAGCAGCTGCTGGCACAGTTCCGCGGCCTGGAAGCAAATTTGTTCAACCCGCTGGAGGTCCTCGCGTGCGGAGGAATCCTGAGGCAGGTTCATCTGGGCCAGGCTGGCGTTGCCGAGGATGCCGGTGAGCATGTTGTTGAAGTCGTGGGCCACGCCGCCGGCCATCAGGCCGAGGCTTTCCATGCGCTGGGACTGGAGCAGGCGCTTTTCCAGTTCCAGCCGCTCGCTTTCCTGCCGCACGGTGTCAGTCGCATCGCGGATGATGGAAAGGAGCCGCACCCGGCCGCCGCTGAGGGTGAACTTGGAGTAAGTGGCCTCAATATCGATGGAGCCGCCATCGGGCAGGCGGCGGCGCAGCCGCACCGGGCTGGCGGGCGCTCCCTGGTCGAAACGGGCCAGGTATTCATCGAGGCTGCGGTCGTGCTCGGGATGGAACAACTCGTTGATCATGCGCCCGATCACTTCGGCCTCACTCGTCCGGAACAGGCGGCAAAAAGCCGGGTTGACGGCCAGGATGCGCCCGGTTTGGTCGGTCAGGCGCATGGCATCGATGGAACTGGCCCAGATGGAGCGGAACAAGGCCTCGGAGTCCGCCAGGGATTGTTCGGCGCGGCGCGTGTGGGTCACGTCACGCATGTGGACGATCACCCCGCCAATGGCGCCATCGTCCTCACGCAGCGGCAGGATGTTTTCCGAGAAATAGCGCCCCCCGCCCGCTCCCGGGGCCTGGTGCTGCTTGGTGTCGATCAGTGGAGTGCCGGTTTCCAGGACCCGGCGGTGCTTGTCCATGGAGCCGGGCTCCCGCAAGACGGGATAAAAATCGCCCGGCCTTTTGCCCTGGATTTCCTTGACCGACTTATAAGGTGAGAGTTCGAATTTGGCTTTATTGGCGAAGAGGTAGCGCAGGCTGTTGTCAAAGACCACCAGGGCATCGGGGAGGCTGTCGGCGATGTTGACCAGGAGCTTGCGCTGGGTGGTGAGGTCCCGCTCGGCCCGGCTGCGCTGGACGAGCTGGCCCAGGATCAGGGCGATCAGCCGGGCCGCCTCCACTTGGGTGGGGAGGATGGGCCGCTGGCGCAGGAGGTTGTCACAGGACATGGAGCCGATGACCTGGAAGCCGTCCCAGATGGCGCACACCACCAGTTCACCGCTGCCGACCACCTCGGCCCGGTGGTTGCCCAGGCTGCTGGCGATATGGCGGTAGGCGGGAAGGCCGGAAGCTTCGGTTTCCCGCTTCAATTGCAGGTAGAACGGGGTGACTCCGGCATGGCCATGCTCCAGTTCAGCCCAGCTAAATTGCAGCGTTTTTTCCTCGCGGAGGCTGCCCTGTTCATCGATGCCGTAAGTCCCCCGCAGGGTGCGGCCAACCGGATCGGCCAGGAGGATGCCGGCGCGGTCCAGGCCGATCTCACTGCGCATGCACTCCACGGTGCAGCGGCACAATTCGTCCTCATCGGTGAGGGCGAAGAGCCGGTCGCACACCGCCATGACAGCGGCCAGGGCGGTTGCGGGAGGTTCGTTCCACGGGTTCATGGGGAACATGGTTATGTTGCTCCCGGATGCGGGGGCATGGCAATGGGAAAGACCGACAGGCGTTGACCCCGCGGCAGGGACGAGGTTAGCATCCCGGGGAGGAGGCCGCCATGACTGTGCCCAACATCATCACTTTGTTCCGCTTCCTGCTCATTCCGGTCTTTGCCGGGGCGCTGCTTTACTATCAGCAGAGCTTCCGGACCGGCGCTCCCGACAACACCTACTGGGCCTGGGCCATCGGGGCCTTTGTCCTGGCGGCGGTGTCGGATGCGTTTGACGGGGCGATTGCGCGGCTGTGCAACCAAAAGAGCCGGCTGGGGGCGATCATGGACCCGCTGGCGGACAAGGCGCTGCTGGTGACCGCGCTGGTCATGCTCAGCTGGATTGACAGTGACATGGCGCGGCTGCCCATCTGGTTTGTGGTTCTGGTCCTGGGGCGGGACCTGCTCTTGGTGCTGGGGGTTGCGGGCATGCATGTGTTCATCCGCCACGTCACCATCCAGCCGCATTGGACAGGCAAGGTTTCCACCGCACTGCAAATGGTGGCGGTTTCGATGGTGCTGCTGAAGCTGCCGGAGGACTGGGTGGCCGCTGTGGTCTGGGCGGGAGGCGCGGCCACCCTCGCCTCCGCCGGCGTTTACCTCGTCCGCGGGATCAAAGCCGTATCCGCCAGCGGCTTCGACCAGCCCGGGCGCCGCTGAGCCGCAACGCTGCAGTTGGTGCACCGCGAAGAGCGCGAAGTCCGCGAAAGGACAATCGGGTTTTGGCGGGTCAAACGACATTCACCGATCGATGAGTCTGCGTTCAATTCCGATTTAATCGGGATCGGACTGCTTTCTAACGCCTTCAAGGCCAGGTGTTTTCGCTTCGCGTTCTTCGCGAGCTTCGCGGTGAATTGCATCATTCCAGTGGAGGGGGAATTCTTCTTCGTGTCCAAGCTTGGCCATTCGTGGTTCACTCGTGTCCCATGAAACCCGTGCTGGCCATCGTCGGACGCCCCAATGTGGGCAAGTCCGCGCTCTTCAACCGCATCAGCGGCAAGCAAATTTCCCTGGTCTTCGACCGCCCGGGCGTGACGCGTGACCGCATCACTGCGGAGTGCGTTTGGGAGGGCCGTCCGTTCACCCTGATTGACACGGGAGGGATCGGGCTGGATGACGAGTCCGGCTTTGAGGAGGCGATCCAGCGCGAGGTGGAAGTTTCCCTGGGCGCGGCCAGTGACATACTTTTGGTGGTGGACGGGCGGGCCGGGCTCAATCCGCTGGATGTGGAAGTGGCCCGCCGCCTGCGCCAGTCCGGACGCCGCGCCGTCCTGGCGGTCAACAAGATCGATGAAATCAAGACCACGGGCTGGGAAGGGGAATTTGAGCGGCTGGGCATGGAGCCGGTCTTTGGCGTTTCCGCGGTGCACGGGCGGGGCGTCGATGCGCTGATGGGCCACCTGGCGGCGGAATGGCCCACGGCGGAAGCGGCCGCGGCGGAGGCCCGGCGCCAGCCCGTGCGCGTGGCCATTGTCGGGCGCCCGAACGCGGGCAAATCCTCCCTGATCAATGCCCTGCTCAACGAGGACCGGGTGATTGTCAGCCCGATCGCCGGAACCACGCGGGATGCGGTGGATGTGCACTTCTCCCGCAATGGCCAGGATTACTGCCTGATCGACACGGCCGGGATGCGGCGCAAGGCGCGCATCTCCGATCCGCTGGAGACGATCATGAGCGGGCGCTCGGCCCACGCCATCAACCGGGCGGATGTCTGCGTCCTGGTGCTGGACGCGGAGCACGGCGTGGGGGTGCAGGAGAAAAAAATCGCCGGCCTGATCCAGGAGGCGCGCAAGCCCTGCCTGGTGCTGGTCAACAAATGGGACCTGACCGAGGGGGTGGAGCTGCGGCGTCCGGAGCCGCCCAATGCCAAGCAGCAGCGCCATGGGGCCCGGCTGGAGGTGAAGGATTTCCACCAGGAATACCGGGACGCGGTGCGCCGCCACCTGTTCTTCCTGGAATATGCTCCGGTGGAAATGGTCAGCGCGCTGGAACGGAAAAACCTCCGCGCCTGGGTGGACGCGCTGGAGCGTGTCGGGCAGGCGCGCCGCAGCGAGATCGCGGCCGGACCGCTCAACCGCCTGCTCAAGCGCCTGCTGGAGCGCCACCACCCGGCCTCGCGCGGCGGACGTCCGCTGAAAATTTATTACGCCGCGCAGGTCAAGGAGGCCAAGTGCCACACCCTGGCCGCGTTCATCAACGACCGGAAGCTCTGGACGGACGACTACGCCCGCTATCTGGAAGCCCACATCCGGGAGGAATTCCCCCTGGAGGGCTGTCCCCTCGAGTGGGATGTGAGGGACAAGGCACGGCAGGACGGGGGCGCGCCCAAGCGGCTGCTGAAGCCCGCCGAATTGGAGAAGGCGAAGCGCGAGGGGCGCCGGCCCCGCAGAGCCGCGCCCCGCGGTCGGAGATGAACGGCGCGCTCCGCGCCGAATCCGCCGAGGCGTTCATGGCCCGGGCGCTCTACGACCCGGAGCAGGGCTACTACACCCGCCACATCGGCGCGGTGGGCGGGACGCGGGCGGACTTCAGCACGGCGGCCACCCTGGACGGCACCCTGGGCCGCGCGCTGGGCGCCTGGGCCCGGACGCGCCTGCGGGAGTCCGGGGTGCGCGCCCTCATCGAGGTGGGAGGCGGCAGCGGGGCGCTGGCCCGGGCGGTCACCGGAGCCCTGCCCTGGTGGCGGCGGATTTCCTATCACCTGGTGGAGATTTCCGGGCCGCTGCGGGCTTGCCAGCAGGAAGCGCTGCGCGGGCGCCGGGCATTCTGGCATGGGTCCATGGAAGAGGCTCTGGCCGCATGCTCCGGGGAGGCGGTGGTCTTTTCCAACGAACTGGTGGACGCCTTTCCCTGCCGCCAGTTCGAGTGGAGCGGCGGCTCCTGGAAGGAAGTGGCGGTGGAGTGGGGTCCGGAGGGCGCCCGCGAGGTGCTCCGGCCTGTGGAGCGCCTTCCGCAGTCCGTGCTGCTGGCGCAGGCGCCGCGCGAGGGCCAGCGCGCCGAGGTGCAGGAGTCCTATCAACATTGGCTGGCCGGCTGGGCGCGGCATTGGAAGCGGGGCGTGATGCTCACCATTGATTACGGCCATGTCCTGCCGCCGCCGCCCCGGCTGCCGCTGTCCGGCACGCTCCGCGCTTATTTCCGCCAGATGCGGCTGGAGGGGGAGGAGGTTTACCGCAGGGTGGGGCGGCAGGATTTGACCGCAGATGTTTGCTTCAACGACGTGCGGCAGTGGGGCGAGTCCCTGGGCTGGCGGACGCGGGGATTGGAGCAGCAGAGCGGATGGGTCCGCCGCTGGCATCCCCGCGCGGCTGGCGCCATGGCGGATGCCGAAGGAGCGGGCGGGGTCTTTTGGGTTCTGGAGCAGGAAGCGGGGGCGCTTGCAGCCTGCCGGAGCAAGTGAATGGCCGCCAAAAGGCGCAGAAGGCACAAAAAGGACCCAGGCATGGAAGCGTTCATTTTTTGTGCTTTTTGAGCCTCTTTGCGGCCATGGGTTTTGACCGAGGGGGATTTCCAGGTCCAGGCGGGCGAATCCGGGAATATTCCACTGGGCGGAACCTCTGGTAATGTCCCCGCATGCCTGAATCGTCCTCCATCCTTGCGGTCATTCCCGCGCTCAATGAAGCGGCGGCCCTGCCGGGCGTGCTCCGGAGACTGCGGGAACAGGGCATCACCCGCGTCCGGGTGGTGGACAATGGATCGGAGGACGGCACCGCGGAGGCCGCCCGGCTGGGTGGGGCGGAGGTGGTGGCGGAGCCGCGGCGTGGCTATGGCATGGCCTGCTGGACCGCCCTGCAGGACCTGCCGGAGGATGTGGATTGGATTTTGTTCTGTGATGCCGATGGCAGTGACGACCTGGAGCGTCTGCCGGAATTTCTGGATGCGGCGGAGCACCATGATTTTATTCTGGGCGACCGCCGCCGGCTGCCGGAAAGCGCGGCCACCCTGGCTTTGCCGCAGCGCTGGGGCAATGCCCTGGCCACCGCACTGATCCGCCTGGGCTGGGGCCAGGCCTATCAGGACCTGGGGCCGATGCGCCTGGTCCGCCGCGCGGCACTGGAGCGGATGGCGATGGAGGACCGGGGCTTCGGCTGGACCATCGAGATGCAAATCCGCGCCGCGGAGAACGGGCTGCGCATCCGGGAGATTCCGGTGCGGGCGCGGGCCCGCCAGGGCGGGCGCTCGAAAATTTCCGGCACGGTGCGCGGCGTGTTCATGGCGGGCAGCGTGATCCTGGGGACATGGGCGAAGTTCTTTTTGCGCAAGCCGGGGGTGCAGGCGGCGCTGCGGGTGGGCTCGGCGGGAGCGCTGGTGGCGGGGGCGGGGCTGATGGCCCCGTTCGGGGATTTTGCGCGGCTGGGGGTGCATCCGCTGTTCTGGGCCGGGGCGGGACTGATGGCCTTGGGCTATGCCCTGTCCTGGCCGCTGCGGGGGATGACGTGGCTCTGGCTGCTGGGACTGGCGTTGGGGCTGCGGGCGGTGCTGTTCTTCATGTTTCCGGGGGATGATGTGTGGCGCTACCTGTGGGAGGGGCGGGTGCAGAACGCCGGCTTCAATCCCTATCTCTTTGCTCCAGCAGCGGCGGAACTGGCGCATTTGCGCACGCCGTGGTGGGAACTGGTGGGCCACAAGGAGATTTCGGCGATCTACCCTCCGCTCACCCAGGCGCTGATGCGGGTGGCGGCGCTGGGGCCGGACTGGGGCCTGCTCAAGCTGATGGTGCTGGCGGGTGATTTGGCTGTGGTTATCCTTCTGGCGAAACGCTTCGGCACGGTGGCGGCGGCGCGTTATGCCTGGTGCCCGCTGGTGCTGGTGGTGTTCGCCGGGGGGGCGCATTTTGATGCCTGGATGCTTGCGGCGCTGGGGGCAGGCTGGTGGGCCTGGGACCGTGGCCGCTGGCGGATGGCGGCGCTGGCTCTGGGCGTGGCCTGCGGGATCAAGTATGTGGCCGCGCCCCTGCTGGCCTGGATGCTCTGGCGGACATTCCAGGGAAAGGGGGCCAAGGCCCTGCTGCAGGCCATCTTGCTGGCCGCTGCCCCCACGCTGATGGCGGTTTGCTTGCTCCCGCCGCCGTGGAATCCGTCCGACTGGCTGCCGAAGGATTTTGCCCTCTATGCGCGCAGCGCCGATCTGATCCCACGCCTGGTGGGGGAGGCCTGGGAAGAATCGCTGCGGATGAACCAGATTTATCTTTTGCCGGCGGCCGTGGTGGCGGGATGGGTGGTGCTGCGCAGCGGGACTCTGGCCCAGGCCGGTGAGCGCTGGTTTCTTGGGCTCCTGGTCTTCTCTCCGCTGGTGCACGGATGGTATTTCACCTGGGCGCTGCCTTTTGCCGCAGCGACGGGCCACTGGGGCTGGCGGCTGGCCGGCATCAGCGCTTTGGTGTATTTCCAGCTCCAGCAAACCGCGTTCGAAGGGCAGGATTGGCTGTTAAGCGGGCCGCAGCTGGCCCTGCTCTGGGGGCCGCTGCTCGCCGGAGCGGCGTGGCAGGAAATGGCAAAGGCCAAGGGTGCAAATCCCAAATCCCAATGACCAATCACCGAAAAGAACAGGCTGCAACAGCGGCCTTGATGCTCAAGGCGCCGGTTCCCGGGCGGGTGAAAACTCGCCTGGCCGTGGACTTGGGAGCGGCCGAGGCGTGTGCCGCTTACCAGAGGCTGGCCGAACACCAGATGGCGCAGATTCCCCGGGACTGGAGGGTGGTGGTCCACTTTGATCCTCCCGGGGCGGAAGCGGCCATGCGGGATTGGCTGGGCGCGCGCGCCAGCTTCCGTCCGCAGGTGTCCGGCGATCTGGGTGCGCGTTTAACGGCAGCCCTAGCCGATCATGACTTCTCGGCAGGTCCGCTCTTTTTTCTTGGCGGGGATTGTCCTTATCTCGATGCCGGGGCTTTGGCGCGGGCGCGGGAGGCGCTGGATGCGGGTTGCGCCGATGTGGTGCTGGTTCCGGCGCTGGATGGAGGCTATGTGCTGATCGGCATGAGGCGTCCGCATCCGGCTTTGTTTGCGGGCATGGATTGGAGCACGGACCGGGTGCTGCGGCAGACGCTGGAGCAGGCGGCACGCCTGGATTTGCGCGTGGCACGGCTGGACCCGATGGAAGATGTGGATGACCTGCCTTCCTGGCAGCGGGCGCAAAGGCAGTTAAACAGGAGCTAACGAAGTGAACAGAGACAAAGAACCGCTAAAATGCATTCCTTGCTGTTTTCTCTGTTTGCTCCTGTTCAAGCTTCCGCCACGACGCCGGTGCAGGAGGACCCGGCGCCGGCGGTGCAGCCGAAGCAGTGTTCGCCCAGGGCGATGGCCCGGTTTTCCAGCCGGGCGGGATCGATGTCCCAGAGAAAGAGGGGCTGGGGTTCCCGCCATTGCAGGGCAAGCTGCTGGTTGAAGTCGCAGTCATAGACCTCGCCGCGCCAGCCGACGCTCAGGGTGTTGCGGCACATGAGGCCGTCCACGGTGGCCGGATTGAAGGCGGCCCGCAGGGTGTCCATGTATTCCACGAATTTGCCGTTGTGCCGAAGCCAGGAGGCGAAGCGGGCGATCGGCATGTTGGTGATGGTGTAAAGGCGGTGGAATTCGATGCCGAAGTGCTCTTTCAACTCGCGCTTGTAGTCGGCTTCCAGCTCCGCCTGCGGTCCGGGGAGCTTGGCGCCGACCGGATTGTAAACAAGGTGGAGGGGCAGGCTGCCGTGGCGGCCGTAGCCGAGGGCGTTGAGGCGCTGGAGAGCCTGGATGCTGGAGTCGAAGACGCCGTCGCCGCGCTGGGCGTTGACGTTCTCGGGGGAGTAGCAGGGCATGGAGGCGATGATTTCGACCTGGTTTCCGGCCAGGAAGTCCGCCATGTCCCCGTAGCCGGGTTCGAGGAGGATGGTGAGGTTGCAGCGGTCGATGACGTGGCGGCCCTGGGTGCGGAGCCGGGTGACCAGCCAGCGGAAGTCGGGGATCATCTCCGGGGCGCCGCCGGTGAGATCGATGGTGGGGATGTCCGTGGGTTCCAGCCAGGCGAGGAGGCGTTCGAGGGTGGCGCGGGTGATGATTTCCTTGCGCGCGGGGCCGGCGTTGACGTGGCAGTGGGTGCAGGTGAGGTTGCAGAGCTTGCCGGTGTTGACCTGGAGGATTTCTGTGCGGATGCGGCGGAGTTCCAGGCCGTGGGATTGGAGAGCCAGGGGGAAGGATTGGGCCGGGGCGTGCATGGATGGTGATCTTCCTCTTCCTCTCAGTCTTCCACTTCCATCTTACAGTGGAATCAGGAAGCCGGACAGACCAAGAGGAAGACTAGGAGGGAGAGGCAGATAAAGGTGAATTTATTCCAGGATTCCGACATTACCAGAGCGCCAGACCGGGAAAGTGGCGGTGGATTTCCTGGTCTTGCGTGATGAGCCGGGCTTGGTGTCTCCGGGCAGTGGCCACGATGATCCGATCCGCAGGATCGCGGTGGTCCCAGGCCAAATCCAAGCTGTCCAGCCAGGTGACGGTGTCCACCGGCAGGATGCGAAACCCGGCAAGGCGTTCCAAGCGCGAGGCGTAATCCCGAACAGGCAGGCCGAGATCGATCTGATTCCGCTGGATTTTCAGCCCGACTTCCCACAGGGAGATGCTGCTGGTGAGGCCTCCGTTTTCGGGGATATTCCGGCAGGCTTCCCGGGCCGTGTCGGAAAGTTTTTCCGGGGCATGGGTCCACCAAACCAGCGTGTGGGTGTCGAGAAGGATCATTGACGGCCCAGGGTCAGATCGGCCCATTCCTCTGTAGTTGGGGCCAAAAGGGCTTTGTCATCCAGCTTTGATGTGGCCCGGAACTCGCCAAAAAGCAGTGCGGGGTCGGTGACGGATCGTGGATCGAGTGCCTCGACCCGCAACACCGGACGGTTGTATTCGGTGATGATCAGTGGTTCACCGGTCTCCTGAATCCGTCGGAAGACTTCAAGCATTCGGGGCTTCAGCTGGGATTTGGAGAGTTGCATATGACCATGGTATGACTATGGCCATAAGTGTCAATCCTGGCCTCTTCATCGTGCGGGTGTAATGGCAAAACACAGCACAAACTCCCCGCTGCCCGCACCCAAGCGCAATGACCCCGAGGCAACGGGCGGTCATTGAGCGGGCCCGCAGAGAACAAAAAGAACGGCCCGCGGCGCTGGGACCGGGAGACGAAATCTGGAGTGCTCCGATCTTTTTCGGAGCTTTGGGAACGCGCGGAGCGCGGGGGATGGGGGCCGAGATGCCGAGGCTGGCCACCTCCCCGTCGCTCCGCTTCATCCCAGAGCTCCGAAAAGATCGGAGCACTCCAGAATAGGGCCGCACCCGCGTGCTCCACGCGCTTGCCGATCTCCGGCACGCCCTGCCACAAGTTCCCCACCTGCGACCGATTGCCATTACACCCCGGCTGCTGGATTGAGTCTCCGGTGAATGGAGGAGACAAGCGCAAGTCGATCCAGTGCGTCTTGTTTTGTAATCCGGCCATCCGGTTTTGCTCTGGACGAAGAGGAAGACTACGAAGGGGAGGAAGAGGAGTAAGCCGGCTTGAGGAGCCCGGTGTAGATGCGTCCGCCGAGGAGGCCGCCCAGGAGGGGGGCGGCAATGTAAACCGTGAGCCAGCCCCAGCCGTTGGCGGTGAACGGCACGCCGCCCCAGCCGGCCACAGCGGAGAAGAGCCGCGGGCCGAGGTCGCGCGCCGGGTTGAAGCAGGCCATGGTCAGGGGGCCGACCAGGGAAATAAGCAGGGTGACGGTCAGGCCGATGGTAAGGGCGGTGAGGATTTGCGGGCGGCCGGCGTTGCGGGAGTCAGTGCTGGCGAAGATGACGATGAGGAGGATGGCGGTGCAGACGACCTCGGTGAAGAAGGCGGCAAGGTGGGACATCGTTTCCCGCTTGGCCGCGGTCAAGGGCTGGCCGCCGGGATTGGGGAAGTATTCGCCAAAGACCATGGCGGTGGCCTCGCTGCCGGGAGCGCCACGGACGATGCCGTGCTCCGCTTCATACACGCGCAGCGCATCACCGAAGATCAGGAAGAGGACGCCGGCGGCCACGAAGGCGGCCACGAGCTGGATGGCGATGTAAGGGAGGACCCTGGATTTGGCGAAGCCGCCGAAGACGGCCATGGCCAGGGTGACGGCGGGGTTGAGGTGGGCGCCACTGAGCGCGCCGGTGAGGTAGATGGCGGTGGCGATGCCCAGGCCCCAGACGATGGCGACCTGGAAGACGCCGACCTGGGCGCCAGTCAGGACGGCGGCGCAGACGCTGCCGCAGCCGAAGAAGACAAGAAGGAAGGTGCCGAGGAATTCACCGATGAGCCAGGAGGGGGGACGGGACATGGGAGTGATTGAGGGACTAAGCAATTAAGGGATTGAGTGGAGGAAATCTTCCTCTTCCTCATCGTCTTCATCTTCGGCCATTTGGCAAGTCGAAGAGGAAGACTGGGAGGGAGAGGAATCAGCAGCAGCTGCCGCCATCGCAGCATTGGCTGTTGGCGGCGGTGGTGGCTTTGTAGTCCTGGCCTTTGGTTTCTTTCGGATGCCGGCGGCTGGTGCGGGTGCAATCAAAGGGCTTTGCTTCGGCCAGGGGAATGTCGTTCAAGGGATCGAGGAACTCGAAGCAATCCCCGTAGGGGGCCTTTTTGTAGAGGTTGTAAGTTTTGTCGCAGACGGCGTAGCGGACGCCGCGCTCCATGCTGTGGCCGTCGTCGTCCAGCACTTCCTTGAACGGGCCTTTGTAGATGACGGCCTGATGGCGTTCGAAGCAGGGGCCTTGCTTGCCTTTGAAGGCCTCCACGGTCATGGAGCGGAACTCGATGCCCTCGACGGTGCGCCAGGGGGTGGGATCGAGCTTGAGGATGCGGATGCCGTAGAAGCCGGCATCGTGGAAGGCTTTGAGGAAGCCCTCCTCGGTGAGGGCGCCGGAGATGCAGCCGGACCAGAGTTCGGGGTCCAGTTGCAGGTGTTCGGGCACCTCTTCATCGCAGACGATGTCGGAGATGACGGCACGTCCGCCAAGCTTGAGGACGCGGAAGATTTCATCGAAGAGCTGGCGCTTGGAGCGGGGATCGACGAGGTTGAGGACGCAGTTGGACACGACGACGTCGATGGAATCGGAGGCGACGAGGGGCTTTTTGACGCGGAGGTCGTCGGCGAGGGCGTCGGCGGCGAGGAAGCTGTTGGCGTCGGTGATGGGGTTTTTCTTCAACTCGGCATCGAGGGCTTCGAGGTCGAGGGCGAGGTCCTGGATGCGGCCTTTGCGGAATTCGACGTTGGCGTGGCCGATCTTTTCGGCGACGAGGGGGGCGTTGCGGCGGGCGACTTCGAGCATGTCATCGGTCATGTCCACGCCGATGACGCGGCCCTGCGGGCCGACGACCTGGGAGGCGATGAAGCAGATTTTCCCGGTGCCGGAGCCGAGATCGAGAACGGTTTCCCCGGGGCGGAGGTGCTGGCTGGGATCGCCGCAGCCGTAGTCGCGTTCGATGACTTCCCTGGGGAGGGCCTCGAGGTATTTTTTGTCATACTGGACGGGGCAGCAGAGGGCGGCTTCCTGCTGTTTGGCTCCGGCGGCGTAGCGCTGTTTGACGGCGGTTTCGATGTTGCGGGGGGTGTTCATGGGTAAGAGGTAACAGGTAGGAAAGTTAGGATTTGGCGGCGTGGCGCGCGGAGACCGCATTCCAATCGATGATCTTGAAGAAGGCGGCGACATAATCGGCCCGTCGGTTCTGGTAGTTGAGGTAGTAGGCGTGCTCCCAGACATCGATGCCGAGGAGGGGTTTGTTGCCGTGCATCCAGGGGTTGTCCTGGTTGGGGGTGCTTTCGATGAGCAATTTTCCTGCCGGGTTGGCGGAGAGCCAGGCCCAGCTGCTGCCGAAGACTTTCATGGCGGCCTCGCTGAGGGATTTTTGGAAGGCTTCGATGCCGCCAAGGTCGGCATCGATGGCCTTGGCCAGGGCGGCGGAGGGTTTGCCGCCGTTTTTGGAGAGGGTTTGCCAGAAGATGGAGTGGTTGACGTGGCCGCCGGCGTTGTTGCGGACGAGGGTGCGGGAGGCATCGGGGACTTTGTCGAGCTGGCGGACGAGGGCCTCGGGGCTGGTGGTGGGGACGGTCTTGGAGTCGGCGGCCACGGCCTTGTTGAGGTTGTTGATGAAGGCCATGTGGTGCTTGCCGTGGTGGAGTTCCATGGTGCGGGCATCGATGTGGGGCTCGAGGGCATCGAAAGCATAACCCAGGGGCGGCAGAGTGAAGGGTCCGGCGGCAGGGGCTGCCGGGGCGGCCTGCTGGGCGATGGAGCCACCGGGCAGAGCAGTGGCAGCGGTGGCGAGGGCGATGGTTTTGAGGGCGGTGCGTCGGTTCATGGGTTCCTTAGGTTAATGGGGAATGTGAAATTCGAAATGCGGAATGAAGATCAGGCGGGGCGGGGGACCTGGGGCTGGGTGAGGAGGGCGGGGTTGCGCAGGCGTTCGCCGTAAATTTCCGACCAAGTTTTCTGGTTCATGGAGCACATGGGGACGGCTTCCCATTGGCCGTTGCGTTTGACCGCGCCTTTGAAGACGCAGGAATCGAGGCGGCATTGGGTGGTGGGGTTATGGGGGGCATCGGCCACTTGGGCGGCATCCATGAAGTTGTGCATGCCGATCCCCAGGGTATGGACCCGGCCCCGCAGGGCGGCGGCTACCATGCCCGCGGGCAGCGCGCCCCGGAGGATGCGTCCGCCGAGGTGGGCGGCCACGCGGAGGGCCAGGCCGGGGTTTTGCAGAAGGATGCCGGCCAGGCGGAAGGGCGGCGTGCCGGCGTCATCGGTGACCAGGGAGAGGGCGCCGATCTTTTCAAAGACGCGGCCCATCAGGGCATCGCAGGCGGGATCTTCCGGCAGGAGGGGGGCGATGGAGCCGTCGTCCCGGCTGACCAGGAGGGAGGCCCAACTGTTGCAATCGGGGTGGCCGAAGATGGAGGCCTCGCGCCGGAGCCTGCGTCCGGTGCCCAGGCAGAGCTGTTCCCAGACATCGGCGGGGGTGATGGGCTGCTGGGAAAAGAGAGTGCGTCCGGTATCGGCTTCCGGCTGGAAGCTGAGCATGCGCCAGATGTGGGTGCGCTGGGGGTCGGCGAGGAACCAGCGGACGATTTCAGAGACGCCGTCGATGTTCCTGCGGGTGACGGTGCAGTTGTGGGCGAATTCGAGGCGGACGCCGGTGCGGCGGCGCATCTCCAGCGCCAGGTCAGTAAACGCTTGGCGGACAGGGTGGAGGCCGGCCTCGGATTTGATGGTATTGATCGGGTAGCCGTGGCGGCCGGCCTGGGTCATGTCGATGTGGACCGCGACCTGGCGCAGGCCGCCTTCGGTAATAAGGCGTTCAAGGAAAGCGGGCTGCTCGATCAGGGTCTGGCCGTGGGTGAAGAGCATGGGGACGAGGCCCACATGATAGGCATAGCGGATGACCTCGATGAGTTCATCGGCGCGGCCGGAGCGCCAGTAGGCGTCGGCCACATCGCCGCCGGTGATCTGCAGTCCTCCGCCGGGGCCCTGGAACTGGCGGTTGGCGCGGATTTGCTCTTTCATCTCCTCGAGTGAGGGGATGGGGACTTCGTTGGCGTTCTTCGGAAGATAGCAATGGGTGCAGTGGAAGGAGCAGTAGCTGGCGCCGAGGGTGAAGGCGCAGTGGGTGAGGTGGCGTCCGGAGATTTGGTTGGGTGTTTTGAGTTCGGCGGGGAGTTCGGTCCAGCGGCGGTCCAGGCAGGATTTTTTCTCCGCATCCAGCGGCTGGCGGAAGGCCTGCCAGCGGCGTGACCAGCGGTTTGCTGGCCCCGGACACACCCCGCCGCTCCGCGCCACCCCTCCCTCCTGAGGCGGGCGAAGGCTTGATAGAGGGGTGGAATAAGAGGTGCTTGGAAGCGCGTGGGTTGAGGAGGCGTTAACGTGCATCGTTCAAGGGCTGGGTGGCAGTTTTAATTTTGGTGAAATCAAAAAACCATTTAATCAACCACGGATGAACACAGGTGGACACGGACAGGGCGGGGAGTGCGAACGGAAAGGCAGTGGATGCGGAGCAAGCCGGTTTTCTGGATTTCCAATCGGTGTTCATCCGTGTCCATCTGTGGTTAAAATCAGGATTGGCCGTTATGGTGCTGCATTCAGGCTCCAGTCATAGTCCTGATACCCCAGTTTGGTGCCTTCGCGAATTTTCTCTTTGCGGTAGCGGTTGATGAAGGCGGCGGGGCCGCCGGAGGCTTTGAAGTCGCCGGCATACCAGTCGAAGATCATGGAAATCATGAGGCGCTTGCCGTCTGCAGAGGGCTGGACGGCGAAGGGGCTGCCATTGAGGAAGCTCCGGGTGGCGTCCTCAAGCTGGGCTTCTAGCCGGGGGGCGGTGTAGGGTTCATCGCGGAGGGGCGGGCAGCTGAGGCTGGCGCAGTTGAGGGCGAAGTGGACGCGGGGCTCCTGGAATTTTTTCAGGATGCGCTCTTTTTCCAGCTTGTTGAGGCTCATCTTTTCCCCGGCCACGGTGATGCGGCTTTGGGTGAAGAAGCCGAAGAGGGGGGCGGTGTCGCGCACGCTTTTGATGGGGTATTTTTCCAGGACGCCCTGGAGGGTCCAGATGTTGTAGGCATTGGTGAGGTAGGCGAGTTCGCCGTCCCGTCCGGGTGTGGCGGGGCCGGAGGCGGCGATTTGGCGGGTGAGGGCGGCCAGGCTTTCCAGGTCGGACGCGGAGGCTTTCCAGGCGGCGTAGCGCACGCCCTGGGGGGTGGCGTATTTTTTGAGGAGTTCGCCGTAGGCCCGTTCCCAGGGTTCGGCGGAACGGGCGGAAAGAATGAGGAGAGAAAAGGCCAAAGGGAAAAGGAAGGAGACTTTCATGCCTTAGGAAAGAGAGGCTGCAGCGGTGGATATATTCCCGGAGGCGGAAGATTTTGGATAATACCAGGCGTGGAGCCGTGCAGGCGGCACGCCGAGGCGGAAGGCCCCCAGGGCAAGGAGGTTGCCCAGGGTGGTGCGCCAGGGGCCGCGTGCGAGGTGTTTGCGGGGAGAGGAGGCCATGGGGGGATCGATCATGCGGGGCGGGCAGGAGCGGCGGAGACGCAGGGAAAATTCCACATCTTCCATCAAGGGGATGGGCCGGAAGCCGCCATGGCGCCGGCAGGCCTCCCGGCGGATGAAGAGGGACTGGTCGCCATAGACCGCGCCGAAGTTGCGGTTGTGCCAGCGCTCGACGCCCTCGAAGGGGCGGAGGGCCGGATGGCGTTCGTCAAATTTCCGATAGAACGCCCCCCATTCCCAGTCCGGATCGGAGGAAAGGGAGTGGAGTGATTCGAGGTGGCTGGAGGTGAGGTGTGAATCAGCGTGGTGGAACAGGAAAATGCCGCCCCGGGCGTGTGCGGCGCCGGCGCACAACTGGCCGCCGCGGCTGGGGGCGCCGGCATCCACAGCTAGAGCGCCGTGCCGCCGGACCTCCTGCGGGAATGCGGGGCTGGATTCAGCGTAAGCGACGACCCACTCAACGCCCTCATTCTGGGGGAAGGTGCCGAGGAGATGGAGGACACGGTCATCGTCCCGCCAGCAGGGAAGGATGATGGAAAGCCAGAGGGCGGATCGAGCGCTGCCAGCCACCCCGTTTCTTTAGCGCGAATTGGCTGGCTTGGCACGCGGCAATCTTGTGACGTAGGGCGGTGCAAGCGAAGTCCATGCCGGTCCGGCGCATTTGGATCGATTGCGATCCTGCGCTGGGGATGCTGGGACGGGATGCCGACGACGCACTGGCGCTGCGGCAGGCTTGGGGGACGCCGGGGGTGGAGGTGGGAGGCATATCGGCAAGTTATGGAAACGCGCGGCTGAGAGACACACTGCGGATCGCGCGGGAGGTGGCGGGAAGGGAAGCAAGGCATCGAGGAAGGCAGGACATCCAAGCCGTGGGCGGAATCGTGCCGGGTGCGGAAGGGGCGGGCCGTGCCTGTGGGGATGGAGTGGAAGCCTGTGTGAGGGCACTGGAGGCGGGGCCGCTGGTTTATCTGGCATTGGCGCCCTTGACCCATCTGGCCGCAGTGCTGGCAGCGCGCCCGGACTTGGCAAAGCAGATTCAGGACGTGGTTTTTGTCGGCGGGCGGACGCCGGGCACCCGGTTTTTCTTCGGCTGGTGCCTCTATGAATTCCATGACGCCAACGTGGACAAAGACCCGGAGGCGGTGCGGCGGGTGTTGGAGGCTCCGGTGCCGCTGACCCTGGTGCCGATCGAGCGGGCCCAGGAGGCTTTATTGCCGCAGGCGGGGTTTCGGGAGGCCGTGGGAGGAGATGCTGGAGGGCGCTGGCTGGAGGAGCGGACGCGGAATTGGTTCCGTCTGTGGCGCTGGTGCACGGGTTTGAAAGGCGCACCGGTGTTCGACTCACTGGCCATGCTGGCAGCGCTGGAACCGGAGTGGGTGGAGTTTGAGGAGCGGGCCGCGCGGCTGGAGCCCTTCCGGGGGCACCCCGCGCTGCACGCGGTTCGGGGGGCGGGAGGCAGGCGGGTGCGGTTTGTGTCCAACATGCGGGCCGGTGCAGTGGAGCAGATGCTGGTGCGGATGGAGAGGGAAGGGGATTCGGGATTTAAGATTTAAGATTTGGGATTTTACTCCGCGCCTCTGCGTTAAAGCACCTGGTGGATGCTGGCAGGTCAGTAGTCTTCGGACGGGTCTTTGGGCTTGGTGTAGTAGAGCGGCTGGTCCAGGAGGGCGCGGGTGCGCAGGTGGTGGAAAGCGGCGATGAGGGCAAAGAGGGGGATGAAGACCGTGAGCCAGAGAAAGGCCAGATAGCCCATTTCGTCATGGCCGAGCAGGAGCGCGGCGGCGAGGACGGAGAGGGCCAGGCCGAGGACATTCCACCAGCGGGCCGGCATGCGCCATTTCATTCGGTTAGACTAGAGGTGGAGGATTGGAAAGGCAAGATCGAAGGGCTGGCTGGCTTGTTCACAAAATGACGCGCAAAAAGTCGGGGAGGAGGGGAAGGATTATCCATTCCCACTGGCGGGTATTGGCTTGTCCGGCTGGGTTCGTTTTTTTGAGGAGCATTTTTCTTACTTGGATGGAAGTGTCCGGGTATGCTGCGCGGATGCCTTCTGATTCTCTCGATGATTCCCGGGTTTATGAACTTTGGGACGAACTGGCGGATTTGCCGCTGGTGGAGACGCGGCGTTCGATTGAACTGCTTTTTGAGCGGGTGGCCGGGTGGATCGGTGCGGACAATGCGTTCTGGGTCGGCACGGTGCGGGTGCGGGATGATCCCGATGCCGCGAAGGACATCCTCTACGGTTGGCGCTTGCGGGCGGCGGAACGCTGGCTTCCCCCCACCGCTCAATGCCAGGACCAGATCCGCCAGGTGCTGGCCCACATGGAACGCGATCCGGGCATCAGCACGCAGGCGGTCATTCGTGAGGCTGGACGTTTCCGCAGCTGCCGCCTTCGCGATGGGTTCATTGATTTCAAGGCCTTCCGTCGGACGGAGCAATACAAGATGTATTTTGAAAAGGCCGGGATCACCGACCGCATCTGGTGCGTCTTTCCGGTGAACCCGGATGCGGAATCGCTTTTCTGTTTCGATCGCCACCACCGGCGCAGCCGGTTCACGGCGCGGCACGAAGCGGTCGCCGCGCACACCCTGCGGGGCATCAAATGGTTTCACCGCCAGCTGCTGCTCAACCACGGGTTGCTCGTCGGCACCACCCCGCTTTCCCCGGCCCATCGCCGCCTGCTGGCCCAGTTGCTCTCGGGCAAGCCCGAAAAGGAAATTGCCGGAACCCTGGGCTTGAGTCACGCCACGACCCACAAATACGTCACCGACATTTACCGCAGCTTCAATGTCACCAACCGCACCGCGCTGGTTACGCTTTGGATGGGTGGAGCTTGATCCTTCCTTTTTGTCTATGAAAAAGCGTCCTCCCTCCCCAAACGATCCTGCTCGTACTGCCTGGCTGAATTCCAGTGAGTCTTGACTTTCTCGTGCTTTCGTGCAATCGTGCTGATTAAAAATTAGAAAGCTTCATGAACGTCACTCTAAAACTCCCCGATGACCTCGTCCGCGAGGCTCGCCATCGGGCGGTGAATCAATCCCAATCTCTTTCTGCCTGGATGGCCAGCCTGGTGCGTCGAGAACTGGCCGCAACCTCTCCAACCATGGAGGAACGCAAATCCCTGATCGAAGCCTTGCATCTCCCCGACGCGCCCGACTGGTTTTACGAAAAGGATATCCCCTTGCCCGATCGCAAACAGACCAAGCACCGCGAATTTTCCTTTGAACCGGATGACGAGTGATGCGCTATTTGCTCGATACGGTTGTGGTCTCTGAGTTGCGCCGTGGTGAGCGGAGAATGCACCAAGGGGTAAGAAACTGGCAGGTGGGCATCGGTGAGGTTTGGCTCAGTGTTGTTACTCTCAACGAACTCCGCTTCGGCATGCGAAAAGTGGAGAAGAAAGACCCTCCTTTCGCCATTCGCCTCTCGGATTGGTATGGGCAAATCATCGGCCAGCCCCAACGCTTCCACATTCTGGGTGTGGACCGCCCCATTGCCGAACAGGCCGCCGATTTCCGTGCCGCACATGACACCCCCTTCGAGGACTCCCTCATCGCCGCCACCGCCCAAGTTCACGGTCTCACCCTTGCCACCCGCAACACACCTGACTTCCAAGCCTGCGGCATCCGCTTGGTGAATCCATGGGAATAATCCAATCGAACGTGTCCATCCGGTGGTTGGAAGTGCAAAGATACCGCTGAGTGCCGGCTGGCATGGCGCCTCCGTCCGGGTGGACTTCTCACGGGTGAGAAGTCCTGGACAACGCTTTGATTCCGGGGCTCGCTGAGCCAGGGCGGTGAGAAATGGTACGGGGGTGTAAACCGGGAGTGTCGCCCATTTGAAATCCGCGATGTTTCTGGTGACTATGCAATTCGCTCCCGCCTGGAGCGACGCCTCATGCGGCACGGCATCAGGAACATGGAGCGTCAGTTTTGACATGACGTCATAATATCCCAATAGACCACGTCACGTTAAACGCCTCCATTACCGCAGCTTCAATGTCACCAACCGCACTGCGCTGGTCACGCTTTGGATGGGTGGAAGCTGATACGCAGACCCCTTCTATTTAGCAGGGTAGGCAGGATCGTAGAATCCGTGTAAAAAACACATTCTATAATGCCCGCTTACTCACTGCTCACTCATTCATCGTCAGGTTGGAGAAGTTTTCTTTCCAATCCAGGCAGACGACCCATCGCGTGACGGGTCTTCCATCGTTCATCCGTGAAAACGATCCTACATTCTTTTTTTCTTGGTCTTCTGGCCGTGCTTCCTGCTTTTGCCCAAATTGATTGGGACCGCGGCGGGGGTACCGACGATTGGCAGACGGCCACCAACTGGAGTGGCGACACCTTGCCAAACGCTGGACAGCTCACCCGCATTTCGAACAACGGCCCCGTTGTCCTTGGCTCTGGCTCAGCCACCGTTGACGTCCTCCTCATCATCGGCGACGAGCAACTCACTGTCTCCGGTGGTGCGGCTTTAACGGGCTCATCTTTGGGTGTTGGGTTCGGTTCCGGAGGTGTCATGACGATCACCGGGGCTGGCACCGAGGTGTTCTTCTCCACGGGAACCTCTGCAAGGGATGTGGTGGTCGGCTCCACCAATGCTGTGGGAAGCCTGACAATCGAAAGCGGAGCCCTGTTACGCACCGCCGCGTCCACGGACCAGTTCACTTTGGGCTCGGGAACTGGCAGCGGAACCATCAACCTCAATTCCAACGGCGTTTTGGCCACGGGGAACATCGAAAGGGGTAGCGGCGGTCAGGTGAACTTCAATGGCGGTATCTTCCGTTCACTCGCCAGCTCCACGAACCTCTTCGAAGGCTTCGTCGCGGGCGAAGTTCAACTCCTTGCCGGGGGTGGAACCATCGACACCAACGGGTTCAATGCCACCGCTTCGAACATCATCTCTGGCACCGGAGATCTCACCAAAACCGGCAGCGGAACACTAACGCTCAGCGGAGCCAACACCTACGCTGGCGGCACGACCATCAATGCGGGCACCCTGCAGGTCGGCAACGGCGGGACCACCGGATCATTACTGAGCTTCGCATAGCCTGTTAACAATCTAAGGCCAAGCCAGGCCTGTTTGTTTCCAGAAGGATTGAAGCAACTCGGGGCGTCTCTGGGTGCTGCGTAACTGGCTGCGGGTTTGGCCCAACAAGG
>Ga0209172_10003416_pt1 | contig 24363 bp, 25 predicted proteins | sample LarsenN4metaG_FD_184113 | JGI IMG/M metagenome (GOLD analysis project Ga0209172, IMG submission 184113) | Hot spring sediment bacterial and archeal communities from British Columbia, Canada, to study Microbial Dark Matter (Phase II) - Larsen... ... | reverse complement strand
CGCGTTGTCGTCCTTCTTGTACGGTCGCCCGCGGGTGAATTGAATGTCGTGGCGAGCACAGTAACCGCGCAAGTGATGATTGATGAACTCCGTACCGTTGTCGGAATCGATGCCGCGCAAGCGGAAGGGCAGCGCCTGGCGCACGTGCTCCAAAGCCTCCTGAACGGGGTGCTGGCCCTTGCCGAGAACGGCCCGCGTCTCGACCCACGTGGTGTGGATATCGGTGACATTGATCGAGTGGATGAACGGATGAACTCCCCGTCCGCTCGGCTGCCTGAATGCGCCACCAGATCGATTTCCGTATAGCCCGGCACCGCCACGTCCCACCGATCGACCTTGAGCGGAATCTGATGCTTGAGCAGCGTGCCAGGCTTGGTGCGCCCGTACTGGCGCTTGCGCAACTCGCTCTTGAACGGCTGCAGACAGCGATCGATCTGCCGCGGACTGATCGCGAGCAACTGACTCACCGCCTCCTCCGAGAGCTGCCAATGCCGCCGCGCCCACGGCAGCCACGTCGGCAGCAGCGCTTTGAGCCGCACCGACCAGGGGTAGCCCGCCGCGACCCAGATCCGCCGCAGCGACCTCACGAGCGCGGGACCGTACTGCACCGCGCGTCCCGGCCGCCGTCGAGGGGGCGAGCTCTGCGCACGGCGCAATAGGCGAATCACCGCTTTGCGGTGATACCCCGTCACTTCGCAGACCTCATCCAGCAACCGGCTCCTCCCCGGCCGACCGGCTCGCGCATACCGCTCCCGCATCCGCCCCACATACTCTCGCATCGCTTGTGGTCCCACCCGGCTGCTCCCCATGACCTTCCCTCCTGCCATCATGGGTAACCGGAGTTTTGGCGCGACGATGCCCGCCCCGGTAACAATTTAAGTGGCGCGATACGCCTCCTCGCACGCCACACCGGTACGGTGCTAAAATACCTACCAGGTAAAACATTAGGTGGCCACGATGAGCGCCGTGATAGTCTCGACCAAAGGTCAAATCGTCCTCCCCGCCGCCGTACGAAAGGCCCTCGGCTTGAAACCGGGAATGCGCGTCGAGATCAGAGTCGAAGGCAAAGGCGCCCGCATCACGCCGGCACCAGCCAAGCACACCGCTACGCCCGCCGAGATCCAAGCCGTCCTGCACTACACCGGTCCGCGGATACCCGTCAAGGACATGCGCGTCACGGGCTACAAGGAGTGACGTAGTGCGCGCGCTCGATACCAACGTTCTCGTACGCGCGTTCGTGCAGGATGATCAGGCGCAGGCGCAACGCGCTCTGACATGCCTCAACGATCAGACCGTGTATGTGCCCGTCACCGTCATCCTCGAACTGGAGTGGGTGCTACGCTCGCGGTACGGTTTTTCCGCGAGAACCATCGCGGACGCCATCGAGAAGATCGCGGTGCTCGAGAACGCCGTCGTCGGCGAACAGGACGCAGTCGCCGCCGCAGCGGCGAAGTTGCGCCGTGGCTGGGACTTTGCGGATGCGCTGCATCACTCTCTGGCGATCGGGTGCGATGAGTTCGTTACGTTCGACACCAACCTCACGAAACGAGCGGATCGGGCCGCCGCCAGTCCGCCCGTGACGGCAATCTGAGCGGATAGGAATTTTGACGCCCCCTTCCGCGCCGGCGGCGATAGCGGGTAACGAGTGTTCTGAAACCGATCCGCAGACCGCCGAGAGACGTGCGATTCCACAGGATCAACCACTTGCGATAGAATTTCGCGCGGTCCGGTGACCGGAGTGCGCACATTAGCAGCGCGCAACTCTTTGTTTTAAGTGGTGATGTAGCTCAGATGGTTAGAGCGGCGGATTCATAACCCGCAGGTCGGTGGTTCGATCCCACCCATCACCACCACATCTCTAGCAATGACGCGGGTTTCAGCGCGGCTGCCACGAGTCTACCCCACAAAAAGATTCCGTTTGAGCACCGGCTTGGACTCGTCGCAGTGCCTGTCGTGCGCACTCCACTCTGCCGCAAAGTCCCGTGTTTACCGGCTGCAGCTTGCGAGGAATCGCAGAACTATCTAGCCGTCCTCACGAAAGTGGTTATTACGAGGACTTTGGGAGATTTTCCGGGGCGGGTGCATCTGCGTACCCTGCGTGACCATCGCGGTTTTGCCTCACTCTCCTCGGTAGTCTAAAGTAGCCATCTAGATAGCCATTTAGATAGCCATTTAGAGATGGCCGTGAAACATCCTGTGTACTCGGTCGCACAAGCGCGCGATCAACTCCCGAAGCTCGTGCACCAGGCGGAGCGCGGACGGCCCGTTCGCATCAGTCGCCGGGGCAAACCAGCGGCGGTACTCATCTCGGAGACCGAGTTCCAACGTATCCACGGCCGCCCCCGCGCGGGGCTCGGGGACGCCATCCTGGCTTGGCGCGCAGAGCATCGAGGAGTCGACATCACCGACGCAGAGATCGCCGCTTGGCGGGACCGCAGCGCCGGCAACGTCCCTGATCTCTCGGACGGCGCACACTGATTTACCTTCTCGATACGAATACTTTCTGCGAGCCCCTGAAGCGGGAGCCGCATCGTCGCGTGCTGTCCCGGATCGTTGCGCGCCAGTACGACTGGTGCACTAGCGCCACAGCATGGGAAGAGTTCATGCTCGGTATCCGTAGCTCGCCGGCGTCCAAACGCCGGAAGCATCTGGAGGCGTATCGGCAGCACTTGCTGGACGCCGGGTTGGAGATCCTACCGTTCGATCGAACCGCTGCCGATTGGATGGCCGGTGAACGATCACGTCTATTGAAGAAAGGCTCGACTCCGGCTTATCGCGACACGCAAATCGCGGCAGTCGCGGCGACGCAAAAGCTGACACTCGTGACACGGAACGTTGGCGATTTTCGAGAGTTCATCGGAGTTCGGATCGAAAATTGGTTCGAGTGAGTTCCAGCACGAAGATTAGGCGATGACGCGCAACGCGCGGTCGCGCGTAGTCGATGATTAAGCCATCCAACGCGTGGTGTGGTGTGGTGGAGGAGAGGGGGTCGAACACCCGACCTCCGCATCGGGAAAGCCACTGAACAGCAACCTGTTGTTTCAACCACGCACCGCGGACGGCGCCCGCTGCAACCTACTCATGACCGTGTCCCGCAAATTCCCGCAAGGTCGCCCTCACCCGTTCAGGCGTCCCGCCTATAACAGGCCCGCGAATGCCTCGTTCGGTGTGTGCTCAGGACTTTCGTTCCAGATCGGCAACGCCGGCTACGTGCGCGGACATCGGCCAAGAAGGGACGGTCCGCTTCGCGAGCCTTTGCCGTCCTGATGGAGCACGCCCTCTCGGGAGTCAATTCAACGGTGGCCGAAAGCGCACGCGGTTAGGTTCGACGATCGCGAGACGACCAGGGAGGCGCTCTACAAACATGGGCTCACGTGGGAAACGCTCGAGCACGTGCACGATATCTCCCGCGATCATGTCGTCAGGGAGTCGAAGAACGACGATCCCGCCGTAGTCTTCCGGCGGATACCGCCGAACATCTCCGAAATCTAGATCGCGGGTAAGCAGGGCAGCTCTGGTCTCACGAACGTGAGCCGCTATTTCGATATCCGTAGCCGATCCAAAACCCGCATCTCGAGCGAACTCAACCTGATGGCCCAGGCCGATCAAAAGCGCCGTTACGGAGCGAGGTAGGTTCGCATCGACGTAAAAGAGCATGCCGAGCTATGCGGCAGCTATGCGGCAGGCAATGGATGGAAGGACTCCTGCTCGGCAACTTCGCTCACGAACTTCAGCGCCGCACGAATATCGTCGATCGTGACATCGTACTCGCGTTGGACTTCTTCGAATGTCATGCCGCCGGCCAGGCTCCCAACAACGACGGTGACCGGCACGCGCGTGCCTCGAATCACGGGCTTCCCATGAGCGATTGCAGCGTCAAGCACTATGCGGTCGGGCGTGTCCATGAGACGAATGGTAGCGATCCGGGATCGTTTGTCGAGTGTTCAGGTCGTCATCTGCCGAAAGGCCCAGATGCTGGGTGTCGATTGCCTCAAAGACCACCCGGAGAACCCCCGGTACAGGCAGAACCAGCTCCGCGACGACCGTCGCATTCGGGTCGACACAGGCCGGCCGACGCGTGGTTAGCGCGAGTTACTTCAACGGCTCCCATGGACACCATTCCCGTCGTTGGCGCGCGCACGATCGCGAACGGCCGGAATCGCGCGCGAAGCGAGACACGCGGATCAACCGCTGCGTCGCCGTTGTCGGCCTGAAGTAGAACTCCTCGACGCCGCCCACTGCGTGTCGGCCGCGATGCTTGGCAACTCCCCTACATTTCTCTGCTGCCAGTCGGCTGCACTCTTCGGCGTACCCTACATAGTGCCCCACAAAAAGTGCGCCCATCAGGGACTTGCGGCTCCGTCACGGGCGCTCACGGTTCCGGCTCCGCCGCCGCGGTGTCACGGCAATCGGGTCGCTGGCGGGGAACGTCTCCCGCAGTGCCTCGTCGAGCAGCCAATCGAGATGACGTCTGTACTGCTCGGCCTTGGCGGCTTCGTCCGTGGGCTTTGGCTCGCCCGAGCTCGACCGCCGCTTTCGTTGAGTAGGCATTCCGTTCGATGAGGTGCAAGGTGCGTGCCACTCAACCGCCGCGAAGTGACGTGCCGGCGTGACATAGTCTCCGCCGAAGTCTTCGCCGAACGCGTAAGCCTCGGTTGCTACCAGCGCGCCGTCTGCGACACGCGCTGCAGATCTTGTGCATACCGCAAGTGGCACGCGGTGCAGACGTTATAGACCTGCTCTCCCGCGGCGAACACCCGCTCGACGTCGTGCGCTTCGGCCGCGGCAGCGGCTTCGACGCCCGCGTCGACGAGCGACACGGCGAATTGCATCCACGCTCCGTTGTCGAGGGCGCGCGGCTCCATCATCAAAAGGTTGCCCGATTCGGCGAGCGCAAGGCCCGCCGCCCAAACCGCCTCCCATTCCTCGTCCGTCTGCGGGGAGCGCTCGTGCACGCCCGTGTCGTCGACGGTGACCTGCACGGCTTCCCAGTAGACCTCGGCGGCGTGGGCGATGACGCTCTCCATGAGCTCGAGAACCGTCGTGACGGGCTTGAACGGCGGCTCGGCCGACGGCGGTTGGTGCGCGCAACCGAACGCGCCGAGCAGGCAGCCCAGCGCCGCGAAGCGCGCACAGTCCATAATGCCGCGCCGCATCGTTCCGCTCCTCAGGCCTCGTAGAAGATGTCGCGATAAGACATGTACAGCGACACGCCCAAGACCGGCCCCAGCACGAGCCAGCCGAGCAGCAGCGGAATCATGGCGAGTATGCCGAGCACAAGCCCGGCGACGCCCCAGACGAGAAACGGCACGACGTTCTTCAGGCATGCGAAGAAACTCGTCCGTACGGCGGGCAAGACCTCGTAGTCGTTGAGCACGACGAGCGTCGGAACGAACAACATCGCCATCGTGATCGGAACGCTCAGCGCCATGACGACGAGCACGGCGAGCAAGATCGTCAGCATCATGCCCTCGGCCAAGATCTCCTCGGGGCTCGGCGGCGTGCCGCTGAACAGCGCCGTGCCGACGGTGACGCCGATGATCGCGATCATGACGACGGCGACGATGATGTACAGCACGAACGATACGACGCCGACGAGCAGCAGCTTGTTCGTGTGGCGCTGAAAGCCGCCGAACAAATGACCGACTTCGAGCGCCTCGCCGCGGCGCACGGCGTCGCAACCGAGCGCGATGCCGCCGACCAAGAACGGGAACAGAAACGTCGTCGCAATGGGCCCTACGATCGGCACGAAATTCAGCGCGAGCTGCACGAGCCACATCAGCAGAAAAACACCGAGGAACGTCATGCGCTGGCCGTGCATGAACGTCCAAGCATCGGCGATCCATTTCCAACCGTTGCCCGCCGGGACGCCGCGCCCTTCGGGCAGAAAGTCCCCATCGGCCGGCGGCTCCGCGACGTCCTCGACGTGCGTCCTGGGTGCAGCGTACGGATTGTCGACCATGCCGAGATGCTCCTTTGTAGCGTTGCGATCGAGCGTGGGCCGGCTAGCGCGCCCCTGTGTCGGGCACGAGCATTCGAATCATGCCGTCCTGGCGCGACGTGAGAAAGATTTCGCCGTTCCGGTCGCGGGACAGGTGCAGGTCGGTGCGCGACAGCGAAGTGCCCATCGTGCCTTCGACGAGCTCGCGGAACGACGTGTAGACGCGTTGGCCGGACGGGCCGCGGACGTAAAGCTGGATCTCCTCGATCGGCGCCACGGTTTCGGGGATGCCGTCGTCGGCCGCCTTGACGGCCGCGAGGTCCGCCGCGAACAGCCGGCCGCGATTGACGTCGCCGAACACGAGCTTGCCGCGCAGCGCGTCGATACGGCCGTGATAAGCGAACGCGCCCGTGATCGCCACGCCCTCGCTGTGGTCGTAGATCGCCACGGGATAGGTGAACTCGTCGCGGTTCCGCCCTCGCAACACGTCGGCCGGCAGCTCGTAGAGCTGATTCAGAGCGCCGCCGGGGCGGCTCATGCCGTTCTCCCAGTAGCCTTCGCGCTTCATCCAGCCGTAGTTGCCGCCGTTGCGGACGATGTTCACCTCCTCGATGTGATTCATGCCGATGTCGCCGACGTACAGCGTGCCGTCCGCGAGATCCCACGACAGACGATGCGCGTTGCGGAAGCCGTACGCGTAGATCTCGCCGAGCGTCCTCGGATCGCCGTCGGCGGCAAACTTGTTCGACGGCGGAATCGTGTAGTCGCCGAGGCCCTTCTCGCCGCCGCTCTCGCGCGGGCTGCGGGGGTCGATGCGCAAGATCGCCGTGATCACGGAATCGAGGCGCTGCGTGGCGCCGGGGTTGTTCGCGTTCGGCCCGCCGCCGTTGCTGAAGCCCAAGTCGCTGCCGCTCGTGTAGAGCAGCCCGTAGTCTTCGGAGCCGGGCCGCGCCGTGGGATTGAACTCGACGGCGCCGATCGGGTGGCTCGAGAATTGCACGACGTGCGCGACGCGCAGGAGCTCGCGCCGTGTGCCCGTGAACGTGGCGGCTCTCGGATCGTTCGCGCGCCATTCCGTGATCACGTTGTGAAACGTCACGTCGCTCGGCCCGTAGCCCGGCGGAATGAAATCCGGCCGGGCCGGGTTACCGTCGGCGCGCTCGAGATGCACGCTGTACCAAAGCCCGTTGCGCTCGAACTCAGGGTGGAAATCGAACCCGATGAAGCCGCTTTCGAGCCGCGCATACCACGCGTGCGGGAACACGGCCCCGACATCGGCGTAGAGCGAAGTGCGGCTGCCATCGACAATGTAGAGGAAGCCGCGCGAGTCGTTCGCGAAGAGGCGCCCGTCAGGGGCATGGCGAACGAAGCTCACGCGCGCCCAACCCGTCGGCGTCACGTCCTGCTCGACCGGCCGCAGCGCGCGCGTCTCCGGCAATCGCACGACGTCGCGCACCTCGACGGCGAGCCCGCGCTTGACGATGGGTGCCGGTATCGGATTGTCCGTGATCTGCGCGTGCACGCCCGCGGCTGCGGCCGACAACAGCAATGAGCCGATGACGCACGATCTCCCTCGCAGCATGCTCCCCCCCGTTTGGCCGCGATCCGCCGCCGCCCGTGCAAGAATCGCCTCGCGCGCGAGGCACGGTCAAGGCTTACCGCGGCAAATGCTCGCCTTCGAGCGAGCGCTGCTCGTCCGTCACGCCGAAGCGGCCGTCGGCCACGAGTGTCGGCGTCGCGACGGCACAGTCGGGATCGTGCGTGAAGAAGAGTCGCACGCCGCGCGCCACCTTGTCCTCGAGAAACTCGCGCTTCTCGTCGATCAAGAGCTCCGGATAACGGTCGTAGCCCATCGTCACCGGCAAGTGCACCCACGGCCGGCCGGGCACCAAATCGGAGCAGAAGACGACGCCGCCGTCTCCGCCGATCTCGGCGAGCGCGAGCCCCGGCGTGTGCCCGTCGCTGTAATCGAACCGAACGTCGCGCCCGAGGATCGTCGACTGCGGCCGGTCGACGATCTCGAGCCGGCCGCTGCGGCTCAAGAGTTCGGGCAATTCCGGAATGTACGACGCCCGATCGCGCGGGTGCGGGGAACGAGCGCGCTCCCAGGCGCGCTTGCTGACGACGTAGCGCGCCCGCGGGAACAAGAGCTGCGGCGGCTGCGATTCGTCGAAAGCCGTCAGCAAGCCACCGGCGTGATCGAAGTGCAGGTGACTCAACACGACGACGTCGACGTCTTCGTGCCCGATGCCGCGCGCCGCGAGCGACGCGAGCAGCACGTGCTCGTGCTCGAGCACGCCGTAGCGCGCACGCAGCTTCGGACCGAAGAACGCCCCGATGCCGGTCTCGAACAACACCGTGCGGCCGTCGAGGTCCTCGACGAGCAGGCACCGGCACGCGAGGTCCAAGCGGTTCTCGGCGTCGGGCGCGAGCCACTGCGCCCATAGGTTGCGCGGCACGTTGCCGAACATCGCGCCGCCGTCGAGCCGCTGACGATTGCCCTCAACGGACCAAAGCCGCACGCGGCACCTCCAGAGTCGCTGCGCCGGCGGCACCGAACTGCAGCTCCGCGAGGCGCGCATAGAGCGCGCTCGCCGTGAGCAGCTCGGCGTGCGTTCCGCTCGCGACGATGCGCCCCGAATCCACGACGACGATACGATCGGCCTTCTGCACCGTGGCGAGCCGATGCGCGATGATGATCGTCGTGCGCTTTTGCATGAGCTTCTCGAGCGCCTGCTGCACGAGCCGCTCGTTCTCGGCGTCGAGCGAGCTCGTCGCTTCGTCGAGCAGCAGAATCGGCGGATCCTTGAGAATCGCGCGCGCGATCGCGATGCGCTGCCGCTGGCCGCCCGACAAGCGCATGCCGCGCTCGCCGAGGAACGTGTCGTAGCCCTGCGGCAACGCCCGCAAAAATTCATCGGCCTCGGCCGCGCAGGCGGCGGCCTCGATCTCGGCGTCCGTCGCATCGGGCCGGCCGTAGCGGATGTTCTCGCGCGCCGACGCGCCGAACAGCACCGTGTCCTGCGGCACCAGCCCGATCAGCCGGCGCACGGCCTCGGGGTCTGCCCGCGCGATGTCGACGCCGTCGATCAGCACGCGCCCTTCCGCAGGATCGTAGAAGCGCAGCAGGAGCTGAAACGTCGTGCTCTTGCCGGCGCCCGACGGGCCGACGAACGCGACGGTCTCGCCGGGCGGCACGGCGACGCTGAAATCGTCGAGCGCCCAGGTTTCCGGGCGCGACGGATAACGAAACCGCACGCGCTGAAAATCGATTCGTCCGCGGCTCGGCCGCGGCAATGCGAGCGGCTCGCGCGGCGCCTTGATCGTGGGCTCCGCGGCGGCGAGCTCGGCGAGCCGCTCCATCGCGCCGGCGGCGCGCTGCACCTCGCCCCACATCTCGGAGAGCGACGCGGCCGCGACGCCCATATAGCCCGCGTACAGCAGGAACTGGCTCAGCTCGCCGAACGACAGCGTGCCCGCGAGCACCTGGTGCGCCCCGACCCAGAGCACGAGCGTGATGCCGCCGAACACGAGCATCGTGCCGAGCGCCGTCAGAACGCCGCGCACGCGGTTGCGGCGCACGGCCGTCGCGAACGAGTGCGCGACGGCGTCACCGAAGCGCCGCGTGTGCAGGGTCTCGAGATTGAACGCCTGCACCGTCTGCACCGCGTTGATCGTCTCGCCGGCGAGCGCGCTCGCGTCCGCGACGCGATCCTGCGAGTCGCGCGACAGCTTCCGCAGCCGCCGCCCCAGCATCAGCAGCGGCCCTACGACGAACGGCATCAGCGCGACGATCATCAGCGTCAGCCTCGGGCTCGTCAGCACGAGCATCGCGAGCGAGCCGAGCAGGGTCACTGCCGAGCGCAGCGTGATAGAGATGCCGACGCCCGAGATCGACTGGACGAGCGTCGTGTCGGCCGTGAGGCGCGACAATACCTCGCCAGTGCGCGTCACTTCGAAGAACGTCGGGTCCATGCGGATGACTTTGGAGTAAACCGCGTTGCGCACGTCCGCGACGACGCGCTCGCCGAGCCACGATACGAGGTAGAAGCGCAGCGCCGCGAACAAGCCGAACAATACGGCCGCGGCGAGGAACAGCGTGAAGTAGCGGTTGATCGTAGCGGCGTCGCGCACGGCGAGCCCCTCGTCGATCAGGAACTTGAGCGCGACGGGCAACGCGAGCTGCGCGCCGGCCGCGACGAGCAGCGCGCCGAGAGCGAGCGCGAGCACGCGCCAATGCGGCTTCAAGAACGGCAGCAGCGCGCGCAGCGGCTTCAGCGACTTCGACTTCGGGCGGTCCGGGGAGACGTCGGCCATGAGGTCAGCCTAACGGGTGATCCCGCCGCGTCAACCGAACGGGCCGGGTGGTAGGGGCCCGCTGCCGCGCCCACGGAACGGGGTTGCCGCGGCGACGGCGCAGGTTCGACCGGCGCGCTGCGCATGCGGCTACGTCACGAGCGCGCAACGGCGTGGCATACTCCGCGCCGCGCGCGCCCGCGCCACGAGCCGCCTATGCGCCCGATCGGTCTGACGATCCTGCTCCTCACCCTGAGCAACATCTTCATGACGTTCGCCTGGTATGCGCACCTCAAGGAATTGAGCCATCGGCCGTGGATCGTCGCGGCCATGTTGAGCTGGGGCATCGCGTTCTTCGAGTACATGCTCCAGGTGCCGGCCAACCGCATCGGCTACACGGTGCTCGCGGTCGGTCAACTGAAGCTGCTCCAAGAGGTCATCACGCTCACGGTGTTCGTGCCGTTCGCGCTCTACTATCTGAAGGAGCCGCTGAAGCTCGACTATTTGTGGGCGGCGCTCTGCATGGTCGGCGCCGTCTACTTCGTTTTTCGCAGCCGTTGGGGCGTCTGAAGCCGAAGCCGTCAACGCCGCCGCGGCTCGCGGTACGCCGAATCGAAATTGTCGCGATTCGGCATCACGACTTTCGGCAACGACGCCGCATCCATGACCTCGGCCTGTCCGATGATGCCGTTCAGCGCCAAGAGATAGGCCGTCACGGCATACGTCTCGTCGGCCGTCAGCGAGTGCGGCGTCACGTACGGCATCGCGCGCCGAATGTAGTCGAACACCGTGGTCGCATACGGCCAGTAGCTGCCTATCGTGCGGATCGGCGCGGCCTCGCGCAGCGTGCCTTGGCCGCCGACGAGCCGATCGTTCGGCTGCCCAGCGCCTTCGGCGCCGTGGCACGCGAGGCATTTCGCCTCGTACACGGCCTTACCCGCGGCCGCCGTGCCCGAGCCCGGCGGTAGGCCTTCGCCGTCGGGGCCGATGCTCACGTCCCACCCCGCGATCTGCTCCGGCGTGGCCGGAACCCCGAGGCCGGGGCTTTCCTGCGCGTTCGCAACGAGCGCGCACGCGCCGGCGATCGCAACGATCAGCGCGCTCGAGCTACGCATAGACGTTGCTCACCTCGCCGGCCGCGCTCACGTTCCAGCTTTGAATCGCGTTGTAGTGATAACGGAACTGCGCGCCGCGCGCGGCCATCAGCGCCGCGCGCGTCGGCTGTACGGCGCCCGTCTCGTCGACGGCGCGGCTCATGAGCACACTCGGCGTGCCGTCCCAGCGCCACGGCAGACGGAAGCGCGTGGCGCACATCGGCAGCACGGGACCGTCGAGCGCGGCCTGCGCCCAGCTCTTGCCGCCGTCGGCCGAGACATCGACGCGGCGAATGCGGCCGAAGCCGGACCACGCGAGGCCCGAAATCTGATAGAGGCCGGGTCCTTGCATCGTCTGCATGCCGGACGGCGACGTGATCACGGATTTCACTTCCATCGGGAACGTGAAGAGCAGCGACCGGCCGTTCGGTTGCAGGTCCGAGTACTTCGACGTCTCGTCCTTCGTCATCGTCGGCTCGGCAGTGACCTTGATACGGCGCAGCCACTTCACGCTCATGTTGCCTTCGTAGCCCGGCAGGAACAGGCGCACCGGGTAGCCCTGCTCGGGACGCAGGCGCTCGCCGTTCTGGTAGAGCGCGAGGATCGCGTCGTCCAGCGCCTTCGCCATCGGCACACTGCGGCTCATCGCGGCGGCGTCGGCGCCTTCGGCGAGCAGCCACCTACCCTCGGGCCGCGCGCCGGCTTCCTCGAGCAAGATCGCGAGCGGCACGCCGGTCCATTCGCTGCACGAAATCAGCCCATGAATGCCGCCGGCCGTTTGCTGCGGCGCCTCTGCGCCGTTGTTGCCGCCGCTGTTACCCGAGCACTCGAGGAACTGGATGCGCGACACGAGCGGGTAGCGTGCAAGCGCGTCCATGCTGAAGATCAGCGGCCGATCCACGAGCCCGTGAATCAACACCTGATGCTGGTCGGGGTCGATGTCGGGCACGCCGTTATGGTGACGCTCGAAGTGCAATGCGCTCGGTGTGATGATGCCTTCGAGCGCCTCGAGCGGCGTGCGCGAGGCGCCGGTGCCCGCGGCGCCCGGCGTCGAGCCGACCATGCGCTGCACGGAAGCTTCGTGCGCCGAGCGCTCGCCGTAAGCGCGCATCGGCGCTCCCGGCGTCTTCATCCAGGCCGGCACCTCGGGCGGCGCCGCGCGCGCCGTCATGAACGTGAGGCCCGCGACGGCCGCGCCGCCGGTCAGGAACAAACGCCGGTGCAGCAAGCCGTTGCCGGCGACGGGCTCGAGTGAATCGAGCGCAGTCGGCTTCGTCATCGAATGAGTCCTCGTGGCGCGCTCAGCGCTGCGTGTACGGCACGGTCGGCGCGGGCCCGATGCCCTTGATCTCGACGATCGCCTCGACGTCCTTGGCGCCGTCGAAGTGCACCTCGCCGGCCGGGTGCATCATGTAGCTGCCGGGGCCGAGCGGAATCGTGTCGTTCGGATCGAAATTCGGGCCGCGCCCCGCCCACCACGTGCCCGAGATCACCGTGACGTGGCGATCGGTCGGGTGAAAGTGCGGCCGCGACATGACGCCGGGCGCGAAGCGCGCGCGGATCACGTAGAAGCCTTCCTTCGTCGGGTCGCCTGCGATGACGGCCAGGTCCGGACCTTCGTCGCGCTCCTCCCAAACGATCTCGTTCGGCTGGATCCACTTGAAACCTTTGTCGTCCTCGGCGGCAAACGAGCTCGGTATGCTCGAGCAAGCGGCCCAGACAGCCACGGCGCCGAGCAGCGACGCCCATCGATAGCGAGCCATGGTTTTCTCCCCCGACGGCCGGTCGCACCACGCTACTCGGAGAGCCCGGTCGTTGACAAGCGGGCGAAGCGGCACGGCGCCGCTCTATCGGTCGTGCGGGTGTTGCTCGTAGTGCTGGCGCAGCAGGTCCTTGCCATAGTCGTTGCCGTTCGGCGTTCGCACGACGGCGTGGATGTGCTCTCGGTACGGCACACCGCGCGGATACAGGTGCGTGAGCCCCACCGGCGTCTGATGGTCGAACTCGATCAGCACGACGGGGCTCTGGATGCGGTAGTAGAACACCGAGTCGTCGCTCGTCTCGCCGACCCACGCGAAGTACGTGTCGTCGAGCCGCGCTTCGACGTCGGCCAGGTGCACGCGCGCGTGCCCTTCGCGGAGGTTGCCGACATAGAGCCCGATCAGATCGAGCAGCTGCCGTTTCTGCGACGCCGTGAACGACGAAACGGGCACGCCGGCGTAATCGAGCACGACGTTGTCGCTGAACAACTGCGCGCGGATGTTGTTGCCGGTCTTCTTCGGCTCGAGGATAGCGCGTTCGCGCTGCTGCGCCGTCAGCGCCCGCACCATCGCGAGCCCGGCGCGCTGCTCGTCCTCCATGATCGACGTGCCGGCATATTTGCCCGACGTGGCGACCGCGGGCTCCGAGCCCCAGAACGACGGGGTCATCACGACCTGATCGCCGAGCACGAAGTAGTTGATGATCAGGTGATGGCCGTCGAGCTGCCAACCCCATGGCTCGCGCGTCGACGGCGTGCCCATGACGGTGAGGTGATACTTGCCCTCGCCGTACTCCTCGAAGTTGTCGCCGTTGAGCTCGGCCAGAGTCTCGTTCAAGTGCATGATGTCTTCGCTCAGCTCGAGGCCCTTGGCGCTCAACGACGCGGCGAGCAAGCCGCGCGCCGCCGCTTTCTGCGCCGCGCTCATCTCGTCGAACGAGACGCCCTGGCGCGGATAGCGGTGGACGTTCGCCCACTTGCGCCACTCGTCGTCGTCGACGGGAAACAGCGTCCTGCCGCGCTGCCCGGGCGTCAGGGCCGCGATCAGCGCGTCGGCGGCGCGAGCCACGGGCTCCGTCGACACGCCCGTCGAGCGAATCGAGTACAGGCCCGGGATCACCGTGCCGTCCGTCGTCACGCCTTTGAACGGCTCGGCGAGCGCGCGCGCTTCGAGCTGGCCGAACCCGCCGCCGAACCCGCCTTGCGGCTGGCCGCTCGCGGGAGGTTGCGCCGCGAGCGGAAGCGGCGCGGCCAGCAGCACGCCGAACAGAACGGCAAGGCGCGGCGACATTCGACGACGTTGCATGGGACGATCCTCGAGCGGGAGCTCAAACACGATGGTGCGCCGGCCACGCGGCAATTTCAAAGCCCCCGCGCCGGCGCTCGGGCCTTTCGAGCTGCGGATACCTGCGCGAGCGCGCAAGACGGCACTGCGAACGCCGCTTGAGGACCACGCGAAGACCGGCGAGCGGCTCATCGACGCCTCGCGGCGCGACGGCCGCCGCTACTTCAATACCGGCACCGTTTTCCTTTCGGAGAAGCCGAGAAGATCGACCTCGCCGTCGGCCGCCTCCGCGCTTTCGCCGCGCGCGACGAACGCGGCTTCGTCGCGCACCGCGACGCCGAGGTTCGCCGCAGTCTCGATCAAGCGCGAGTGGCCGGTCAGCACGAGCGGCCTCGCTTCGGCCACGACGACCTTCGGCTTCTCGGGCCGCGCGCCTGAGCCGACCAGAGAGAACCGCTCGTTGCGGCCGGCGTCGACGACGGGCCGATCGCGCACGAGCGTCATCGCGCGGCCGGCCCGCAAGTGAGCCGCCACCTCGTAGCGCAGCGTCAGCACGTAAAGCTTCTCCGACGGACCCGTGACGCGGACACACGGCCCGAGCACGCCGCGCTCGCTGACCTTCGAATCGGTGTACAAGGGAAAGCTGATCTGCAGCGGCTCGCCGCGGCTGTGCGTATTGAAGGCGAGCACGGCCGAGACCAAGTCGCGCACGACGGCCCGTTCCTCGTCCGGCTGCATGACCAGGAAGTCGAGGTGGTCCGGTATCGTGCTCGCGGAAACGACGGCCATATTCGTCGGATTGAATCGGGTCCTACCGCAAGGATAGCCGTTCGGTGCGCACACGTCGCGATCCCGGCGCCGAGCGGAGCCGCGGGCCGCGCAGCTACGCGCGATTTGGCTTACGATGGCGCAGACCGCGTTGACGCGACCGCGTACGGCTTGTGCCTAACCGTGCGTCGAGCGTCGCGCCGCTGACGGCGCTGCGCCACGAATGACGCGAGTCGGCTATTGCGAGGGGCTTTCGCAGGTGCACGTCAAGTCCCGCACGCGCACGCTCTCGAGAAAAACGTCGTCGCCGATGGGATAGTTTGACCTGAAGACGTGATCCTGCGCGTCCGCGCGCTGCCACGTCTCGCCAAACTCCATTGACCTGACAGAGCCGGCTTCGTCCCTGACGCGCGCGACGAGCGTGAACTTTCCAGTCGTTCCAGCCGGGCAGGCCGAGATGCTGACAGTGCCAGTGACGCGCGCAACGTCATTGCGCTGTTCGTACTCGGTATACGTGCTGGCCTCGCATTGCGGGTCCTTCAGCGTGAAGCTCGGGATTGGAATGAGAACCGACTCCCCACGTGCCAAGCTGTACTCGGCTTCGAGCTCGCGGTATTCGATCACGGCATCGAAGAGCTGCCGATTCGTGCTCATGACGCGCTGCCATTCTTCCTCGAATTCGAACAGTGCACGCCCCTCTTCGCCCGCCGTGTTCGGCGCGGAGCCAATGCCAGCCGCGCTGCCCGAAGGCGATCCCGAGCTCCGGGTCCCCGCCCGGAGGAAGTCGAGCGCGGCGCTGGCACTCGCGCGCTCTTGAGCCACGGAGAAACAGACGCGTCTCGGGATTCGGCTGCCGGTCGGGGCCTCGTCTCGACAGCGGACGTCGGTATCGTCGCTGTCGTTCGCTTCGTTGAAGAGCCGGACCATCTCGTCGTGCGCCTGCTCGATCTCCAGGCGAAACTCGCTCAGCGGTTTGCCGCGAACGATGATCTCTTCCGGCTCTTCTGCGGACTGGGCGAGCGCTTGGCTCGAAAGGATCGCCGCGAAACCGACCACCCCGGCCGAGCACTTGACGAAGCTGCGCATGGCCGTCCCCCGTTGTTCTCGGCGCCGCGAGCGTGCCGACGGGACGGTTTTACCGCTCCCGCGCCCCGAGCACAACTAATGCCGTCGTAACGACGGACCGGATCGCCGAGTACCGCCGACATGCCCATGTCGTGCGCCGAGCCGCCGCCGCGTTCTCATACGAGCATGAGCTCAGCGTATTCCGAATATGACAGAATGGAGTTACCCTGTCGTGCATGGCGATGAAAGGCATCACGATCAAGCTTTCCGAAGCCACGCTTCGGCGGCTCGAACAGGAAGCGCGCGAAACAGGCCGCAGCGTGGCGGCGATCATTCGCGAACGCGTGGAAGCCCCAAGTGAGCCTCAGGATTCCGTGTACGCACTAACGCACGACCTTGCCGGTAGTTTGTCGGGGGGAGCGAGAGCGGCCACGAACGCGCGTCGCAAGTTCAAACGGCCATGATCACCGTTTGCGATACGGGGCCCATCGTTGCGTACCTCAATCGCAACGACCCATATCACGACTGGGCCACGGCCGTCATGAAGCAACTACGCCCGCCGCTCTTGACATGCGAAGCCGTGCTTACCGAAGCCGTCTACTTCCTACGCGACGACGCGCTCGACATAGACCCGCTGTTCCTCATGCTCGAGCGGGCGGCGCTCCTCATCGACTTCGACATGTCGGCGCATTGGCCGCGCATGCACACGCTGATGCGCCGCTATCCGAGCATGGACCTCGCAGACGCGTCGATCGTGGTCATCAGCGACGTGCATGCACGCTCGCAAGTGCTCACCCTCGATGTGAACGACTTCAGCACCTACCGCCGAAATGACAGACGCGTCATCCCGTTCATCTCACCCGCAGCGCGGCAAGCGCGCGAACGCCGTCGCCGTCCCGCAACTCGTCGAGGTCAGCGTCGCTCGCGCGTCAGGCTCAGGTAAGCGCGGTCCAAGAAGCTCGCGGGGTTGCCCTTCCGCTCGTCCCACTCGGAAGTCGGCTGCGCCGCGACGACCTGCTCGAGCGTGGCGCCGCTATTGATCAGCGCGCTCATGCGGTCGCGAATCGTCGTCAGCATCGCGACGTACTCGGCGAGCGCCTGGCCGTCCGTGACGGGCCCGTGGCCCGGGACCACCGTGTACGACGAGTCGATCTCGGCGAGCACCTTCGAGCAGAACTCGATGACGCCATTCAGGCTGCCGCCGTTGTCGGCGTCGATGAACGGGTAGCCCGCGTTGTTGAACACGTCGCCCATGTGCACGGTGCGGTGGCCGCGAAAGATGACGGCCGTGTCGCCCGTCGTGTGCGCGGGGCCGAAGTGCATGAGGTCGACGCGCTCGCCGTTGAAGTGGAAGCGCATGCGATCGTCGTACGTGAGCACGGGCAGCGCCGTTTCCGGATACGCGGGCTGATCGCGCCTGGTCGTGACCAGGTTGATGACGTTGTTCTTCGTCATCATCTCGCGCGACGTCTCGTGCGCGACGAGCCACGTGCCCTCGGGCCCGAGCACTTGGTTGCCGTCGGCGTGATCGAAATGCCAGTGCGTGTTGATCGCGAAGTCGATCGCGCCGCCCCCAAGCTCGCCGATCTTCGCCTTGTACTTCGGCACCATCTGCGGAAACTGATCGTCGACGATCAGCACGCCGTTCGCGCCGATCGAGACGAGGATGTTGCCGCCCACGCCGAACAGCACGTGAAAGCCTTCGGCGAGCTGCTGCGTCGTGATCGGCGTTGTTCGCAGCGCCTCGTCCAGATTGTTCAACTGAGCGGCGGCGGGCGCCGCCGCCACGACGGCCAGACCGAGCGGTACACGACGCACGCGAAGCATCGAGCTCTCCATTTATTATGTAGAAAACCGATCGCGACGCCCGTTCAGGCCTTGCGAACTTTCTCCGGCACGTGCGTCTCCGCCGAGCGGATGATCGCCTCGGTGACCGCCGCGCCGTGGATCATCTCCTCGACCGGGATCAAGAACTTCTCCTTGCCCTCGGCCGCGCGCGCGAACGACTCGAGCGTTACCTTCGTGAGGTCGAGGCGCTCGGCCTCCCACGTCCTGGCGGGCCCCTGCGCCGGCTTGAACGTGCACTGGCCGAACAGGCGCGTGCGGCGCTCTTCGGATGGCGCGCCGGCGACGTGAGTCATGCCTTCCAAGCGCACGAAGCCCTTCGAGCCGTACACGACGAAGTCGAACCCGCCGCCCGTCGCCGTCATCGTGCCGAGATAGCCCGACATGCCTTCCTTCATGCGGAACAGGATCGACGTGGTGTCGTCGGCGTCGATCGAGACGGCGCGGCGGAAGCTCTGGCAATAGACCTCGTCGATAGGGCCGCAGAGATCGATCATGCCGTCGACGGCGTGCACGCCCATCGGCGTGAGACCGCCGCACGGCGTCTCCTCGCGGCTCGCGCGCCACGCGTCGGGCTTCAAGAGCAGCGCGTTCGGGAACGTCATCGTGGCTTCGACGTGCAGGATGACGCCGAGCTCGCCGCTGTCGATCATGTTGCGCAGCTTCGTCATCTCGGGGTGCCACCGGCGGTTGTAGCCGAGACCGAGCGTGACGCCGGCCTTCTCGACCGCGTCCACGGCCTCGCGCGCCTCGGCGCCCGACAGCGCGAACGGCTTCTCGCAGAACACGTGCTTGCCGGCCTTCGCGGCCGCGATCGTCTGCGGCACGTGCAGCGAGTGCGGCGTGGCGAGCACGACGGCGTCGAGCCCCTCGTGGCCGAGCAGCTCCTCGAAGCTCTTGTAGAGCGCGAAGTTGTTGTCTTTCGCGAACGCCTTGATGTCGTCCGTGTGGTTGCGCGCCGAGCCCGCGACGAAGCGAATGTCGTTCGAGCCCGCGACGCCCTCGACGAGCGTCTTGCCCCACCAGCCGAGGCCAACGATGCCTGCGTTGATCACGTGTCGATTCTCCCTATTGGTCGAGTCCGGCCGCGCGCGCCTGATGACGCGCGACGACGGACCAGTCCTTGTCGGCGTCGCCGTTCGCCATCGCGGCGAGCAGCTTGTCGCGATAGACGTTCAAGCTCGGCAACGGCACGTTCGCGGCAAGGCCCGCCGCGAGCATGAGCCCCGTGTCCTTGAGCCCGAGCGCCGTCGTGAAGCCGACCTGATCGTACAGCTCTTTCGCGATGATGTTGCCGTACACCTTGTAGGCCGGCGCCGAGAACAGGCCGTCCGTGAACACCTCGTAGAACGCCTGCGGGTCCACGCCGTACTTGCGCACGAGCGAGAACGCCTCGCCCATCGCCTCGATCGCGCAGCCGATCAGCATGTTGTTCGCGAGCTTCACGGCGGCGGCGCCCTCGGGCTTCGACCCGGCCGGGAACGTACGACGGCCCATCAGCGCGTTCAGCGGCGCGAGCTTTTCGATGGCCTCCGGCGGACCGGCGGGCACGATGTTGATCTGGCCGGCCGCCGCCGCTTCGGGCCGCCCGAGCACGGGGGACGCGACGAACTTCTGCCCGGCCTTGGCGTGCACGGCGTCGACCTCGCGCAGCACCTCGACGCCGTGCGTGCCCATCGCGACGTGAATCGCGCCCTTGTCGAGCGCTCCCGAGATTTCCTTCACGACGGCCGTGAGCGCCTTGTCGTCGGCGACCATGCTGATGACGGCCTCGCGGCCGCGGCAGGCTTCTGCGATCGAGCCCGCGACTTTCGCGCCGTTCTTCTCGAGCTCGGCCGCTTTCTCGCGCGTGCGGTTGTAGACGACGAGGTCGTGACCGCCGGAGAGGAGCCGCGCGGCCATGGCCTGACCCATTCGGCCGAGGCCGATGAAACCTACTTTCATTTCACTTTCTCCCGGCCGTCAGACGAGCTGACCTTTGACCCAATCGAGCTCGCGCTGCACGTAATCGACGATGGAGCCCGTCTTCATCGACTCGGGCAGCACGTCCCACGTGTACGTCTCGATCTCGAGCTGCGGCGAGAGCTTGTTTTTCTTGTGGAACTTCAACGCGTCCTCGATCGCGAAGCGCGTGGTCTCGAAGTGCTCGCCGATCTTGTCGAGGAACACGGGCACGTGCACGTGCGTGCGCCATTCACGCTTGCCGTTCGGGTTCTTCTCGAACGCCTCGAACGCGTCCTCGAGATTCAAGTAGCGGTTCAGCTTGCCGTCGATCTTCTCGATCGTCTGCGTGAGGTACACCGTCTCGGCGAACGGGCGCATCGCGGCGACCGTTTCCTTCGTGACGTTCGGCACGCGCAGCGCCGCGGCCTCTTGCAGCTTGAACACGGGAATGCCGGCGTCGGCGAGCGCCTGCAGCGACGCGCCAATGTCTTCGTACTCGACGGCCTGGTGGCAGATGTCGTAAACCATGCCCAAGTGCTTGCGCAGAGCGGCCTCGGCCTGCGACTTGTTGAGGCCCGTCTCCGTGACGAGCATGCGCACGGCCTCGCTCGCGTAGAGATGGTTCTTGAAGTAGTCGATGGCCTCCTCCGTCGTCTCGAGGAAGCACGCGGGCTCGGGCTCGAGCGCAAGCGTCACGGTGCGGCCCGTGCGCTTCTCGAGCTGCACCATGTGCGCGACGGTGCGGATCACGTGCCGCGTGAACTCGTTGACGTACTCGGGCCCCGTGACCTTCGGCTTGAAACCGAGCGGCGGGCTCTGGATCGACGGGTTCACGTGCGGCGCCGCGACCTCGGCCAGGATGTCGGCCACTTGCATCGTGTACGTGGAGCGCGCGTCCGTGCTCCAGTCGGGCTCGTAAACATCCTTCTTGACGATGCGATTCTTGAACGGCCCGTACGGGAACGCGTTGACCGTGTAGAGGTACATGTCGTGCTGGTGCAGGAACTCCTTCAGCCGCTCGCGCTCGCCGCGGTCGCCCGAGAGCGTTTGGGCCGACGCGTTCGAGAGCCGCAGCGACACACCGAACGATTTCTTGGGGCTGACGCGCGCCTTCACCTGCGGAACGTAGCGGTTCAGGCTGTCCCACATCTCGCTCCAGGTGTCGCCCGGATGTACGAGTGTCGAATAAGTCAAATGACCCAGGCCGTTGCCCAAATCCATCGTCGTGCTCCTTCGTTAGATCTTTCAGTCCGCGTGAGCGGAAATAGTCGATTCCGCTGCCGCTCGTGCCGAGCTCGTCGTCCCGACTGCTCGATCCGTTTAGGGTTGTGGGGAAACGATTAATTCAATATTGTATCCGCCCTTACGCAGAATGTCGGCTCCCGGCCGACGACAAACAACACCGAACGGGGTAATCCGATGCTACGAGTGACGGCAAACCAACTATTGCCTACGACCATCACAGGTTCGCTGCCGCGGCCAAGCTGGTATACCGAGAACCTGGGTCTGAAGTCGTTCCTTCAGGCCATGGTCGAGACTCGCTTCCGCGAGCAGTACGAAGACACGCTTGCCGTCTACTTGAACGAGCAGACGATCGCCGGCCTCGACATCGTGACTGACGGCGACGTCCGCTTCACGCAAGACATCGGCGGCCAGAGCTGGACGAGCTACCCGCCGTTTCACATGGCCGGCTTCGACGGTGTTCCGAAGATGGCCCCGATCGGCGGCGGCGGCATCGGTTTCCCGCGCGGCCATATTCTCCACGACTACATCGAGGCGCGGCTCATGCCGAGCATCGTGGGCCCCGTGGGCAACGGCAACATGCAGTACGCGGAGATATGGAAAGCCGCGCAGCGCATGACGAGCAAGCCCGTCAAGTTCGGTACCGTCACGCCCGAGCTCGTGGCGTTCGCGGTGCAGGACTTCTACTACAAGGACATCCGCGAGCGCATCTGGGCGATCAGCGACGCGTTCAACGTGGAGCTGCACCGGCTCGCCGACGCGGGCTGTCCCGTCATTCAGATGGAAGAGCCGCAGATCCACCTGCTCGCGGCGCGCGGCGTCGTCGACAAGGTCATCAATCCCGAGTACATGCTCGAGGTGTTCAACAACACCGTGCGCGGGCTGCGCGCGAAGACCGAAGTGTGGTGCCATACGTGCTGGGGCAACCCGTCGCAGCAGCGCATGTTCGCGCAAGCGCAAACGTACAAGCCTGCGCTCAAGCTCCTGAACAAGGTGGACGCCGACGTCATCACGTTCGAGTCGTGCAGCAACCACGGCATGGATCTCGAGGCCATCGGCCGCGAGATCACGGACATGAAGATTGCGATCGGCGTCATCGACCATCACACGCTGCAGGTCGAGACTCCGAAGGAAGTGGCCGATCACATCCGCCTGGCGCTGAAGCACATTCCCGCCGAGCGCCTCGTGCTGTCGTCCGACTGCGGCATGGGCCGCGAGGGCATGGCGCGCCGGCACGCGCTCTACAAAATGGTGTCGCTCGTGCAGGGCACGAACATCGTCCGCAAGGAGCTCGGCATCCCCGAGGCCGAATGCATCGCCGCGGATCCGAACCTCACGCTGCTCGACGTGAAGCGCGCGCCCGCGGCCGCTGCGCCGGCGAAGAAAGCCGGGAAGGCGAAGCAGGTGCCCAAGGCTTCGAAAAAGAAGAAGCGAACGTAGCCTCGCCGGCTCGCCGCCGCGCGGAACGGCGGCGAGCTCGTGCCGCCCAGCCGAGCTTCCGCGCCGAGCACACGAGGCGGAAACGTCGCGCGGCGCTCTCGATGGCTTGCGCGGCTATGGTTCGAGCAAATCCTTCCCGACTACGACCCTTCCGTCGAACTGCGACTGCGTCTGCGTCTGCGCGACTGCCGAAAAGATCGATGTCGCGGCCGACCGCCGTAGCCTGCGAAGCAGGACCGAACCGGCCAGCCCAGATATCGAGCGCTTGCCCGCCCACGGGGACGGCGTCGCGCGCACGCGGCGAACGTCGAGGCAGTTCCCCGGCGTTTACGACAGTGAGCCGCCGAGTCACGAGAGCTTTGGCAACTCGATCGTGCTTTGAGGCGCAGCGTGGCATGCAAGCCTATAGGGACTATTACGCAACGGCTGCCGCTCATGCTCGGTGGTTTTCGGCGAGCCGTCCGTTCTTCCGCCGGCACCGGCATTCCCCCGTTCAGTCGTGACGCAAGGCTTCGAGCGGATCGACGCGGCCCGCACGCCGCGCAACGATGGCCACGGTGCCGAGCCCGATCAGCGCCAATACGACCGGTACCGCGACGAACACGGCGCCGTCGCGCGGCCCGACGCCGAACAAGACCGACGGGCGTGCGGGATCTCGGATCTCTGTTTTGACCACTTCTGTGACCATAGCCACAATAGTGGTCATATCGGCCGATGGAGGCTTTCGAATGGCGACCATTCAAGCATCGGAGTTCAAGGCCAAGTGCCTCGCGCTCATGGACCACGTAGCGCGAACTGGCGAGACGCTCACGATCACGAAGAACGGCAAGCCCGTCGCGGAACTGCGGCCGCACCGGCCCCCGCGGGCTAAGTCCCTCATTGGGCTGCACAAGGGGCAAGTCGAGATTACCGGGGACATCGTGTCGCCGATCGATGCGGAGCTTTGGGAAACCGCCAGGTGATCGTCCTCGATACCCACGTCCTGCTCTGGGCAGCCGGCGGCAACCGCAAGCTCGGACGCAAGACGCGGGCCTTGATCGATCGCCGGTGGGCGGACGGCAAGCTGGCGGTGCCGGCCATTGCGTTCTGGGAAGTCGGCCTGCTCGAGGCATGCAGACGCGTTCGGTTGTCGACCTCGGTGCGCGAATGGCGGAATGCCGTGCTCACGGCCGGCGCACTCGAGTTGCCGCTCGACGGCAACGTGGCGTTGCGCGCCCTCGAACTTGCGGGACTGCATGACGATCCAGCCGACCGATTCATCGTCGCCACGGCCGTCGCTCACGAGGCCACGCTCGTCACCGCCGATGAGCGACTGCTCGCCTGGCAGCACTCGCTCGAGAGGCAAGATGCGAGAAGGTAAGTCGATCGCAGCGCGCTGACGCCGTAGAGCAGCGACGTCATGAGGCGCGCCAATGCGGCAAGCACCGCCGAGGCCGAGGGTGACGGCCTAAGACCTACGAGCACCACGACCTGTGCCAGCAATAGGTAACGCAGGGATGCCGGCGGAGCGCCAAGCGCGGTGCGAACCCCGATCTCTTGCGTACGCTGCGCGAGCATGTAGCTGATCGTCCCGTTTATGCCCACGAGCCTCAGGCGGCTGATTCCGGCCTAACTGCGGAATTGGTTCAGTCTGGATCTGCTCTTGCTGCCCGGCATCTGCTGCTTCCTGTTGTTCGAGGCGCTG
>Ga0209172_10003409_pt1 | contig 24393 bp, 20 predicted proteins | sample LarsenN4metaG_FD_184113 | JGI IMG/M metagenome (GOLD analysis project Ga0209172, IMG submission 184113) | Hot spring sediment bacterial and archeal communities from British Columbia, Canada, to study Microbial Dark Matter (Phase II) - Larsen... ... | reverse complement strand
TCGCCTCTCTCCAAGGCACAGGTTTTTTGGAGTGCGACGACTTGTCGTCGCTTTCCATCGCCACCAAATCGAAATCAAAGCGGCGACCGGTCGCCTCACTCCAAGGCACAGGTTTTTCGGAATGCGACGACTTGTCGTCGCTTTCCATCGCCACCAAATCGAAATCAAAGCGGCGACCAGTCGCCTCACTCCAAAGCGCTCCGACGCCTCTCTCCGCCTGATCTGTAATACCATCAGTATCGGAAAGTTCCGTCTCCGGCAGCAATCTATCGCCATCGAGCAGGCCGGGATCAGAATCGGCGCCGAGCTGCATCAACAGGGAATCGAAGAGGCCCCCGACAATCTCCGATTGTCGGTCGACCGGCGCGGAGGGGAATAACCGAGATTGATCAAACACAGGCGCGATATTAATTATCTGCTCCATTTATCACCTACCTTGTTTTCTTGCAAAAGCTGTTGTAGTCAAATCATCAATCATCTTCTGTTCCAGCAGGCTGGCTTCCGCTTGAAATTTATCTCTGGCCTTGTCTTTGAGCGAATCGATAACTTCGCTATCCTGCATGGCCCGCTCAAGCTGAGATCGTTTGTGAGCGCATTGACGCTCCGTTTCTGAAACCTTTATCGCTTGCGCTTTGATCCTGGACTTCAGACTCGTCTGGTAGTTATTGAAGAGAATCACTTCGGTCACGCTCAAGCGAGAGTTAAGGGAGCGGATGAACTCATCGATGTTATTGCTGAACTCCCGCTCAAGAGCGACGAGGCTCTCCTGCTCCTTGATCAGAGCGGCTTTGGCCTGAGCCAGCTCTCGTTCCTTCTGCTCTTGAATCAGTTTGCGGTGCTTGAGCACCGCTTCTAGATTGAACTTAAACTTTTTCATCGAAATATAGCCTCAAGCTCAGAGATGGCGGAATCCAAGCTCACTCCTTCATGGCTATGCTGGCGCAAGAAGGAATTGATTGCATCGATCTTGGCGATGGCTTCGTCGATCTTAGGATTGCTCCCACGGACGTAAGCGCCGATATTTATCAGGTCCTCTGCTTTGGTGTAGTTTGCCAGCGCCTCGCGCAATTTTCCCGCTGCCGCCAGTTGCCGTCCGGAGGCAATCTGGTTCATAAGGCGGCTCACACTGTTGAGTATATCGATGCAGGGATAATGATTGCGCGAAGCCAATTCGCGCGAGAGCACTATGTGCCCATCAAGTATTGAGCGAACGGAATCGGCGATAGGGTCATTCATATCATCTCCTTCGACCAGCACGGTGTAGAAGCCGGTGATGCTGCCGGCACTTTGAAAATTTCCGGCGCGCTCAAGCAGTCTCGGAAGCAGAGCGAAGACCGATGGAGTGTAACCGCGCGATGAAGGGGGCTCCCCTGCCGCCAATCCGATCTCGCGCTGAGCCATAGCGAAGCGCGTGACAGAATCCATAATCAGCAGCACATCCTTGCCTTGATCTTTGAAGAACTCGGCGACGGCGGTCGCCGTCAGCGCCGCGCGGATTCGCACCAGCGCCGTATCATCAGATGTTGACGCAATGACAACCGAGCGTTTGAGGCCCTCTTCTCCCAGATCGTTTTCAATGAACTCGCCCACTTCGCGCCCGCGCTCGCCCACCAAGGCGATGACGTTAACATCTGCCGAAGTGTAGCGCGCCATCATGCCGAGCAGAGTCGATTTGCCAACTCCGCTTCCGCCGAATATTCCAATGCGTTGCCCTTTGCCGCAGGCAAGCAGTCCATCGACAGCGCGCACTCCGGTGGCGAGAATCTGAGCGATCCGCTCGCGGTTGAGCGGATTGACCGGCGCGCTATAGAGCGGATATTCAGCTTCGCTGGCGATTGGGCCGCCGCCGTCTATCGGTTTTCCCAGCCCATTAATGACCCGCCCCAGCAATCCGTTCCCGACTTTGACGCGGCCCGCGCCAATGCGTGCCACGACTTTGTCGCCGACCTTGAGTTCTTTCAACTCTCCCAGCGGCATCGACAGGACGGTCTTGCCGTGAAAGCCTATCACTTGCATGAAAGTAGATTGCTGATCGCTATTGCTCTTGATCTCCAGCAGTTCTCCCAGACTGACCAGGGGGCCATCCGACTCAATGACCAGCCCGGTGGCCCTCCTGACAGTGCCGAGCATAACCAGGGTATCTGCACGCTCAAGCCACCGATGATATTTGCTCAAGTCTATGCTCATAAGCCGTTCAACGGTCTACGTTCGACGGTCTACGTCCTGCATTAAACGCCGAACGGAGAACGTCGAACATCGAACGTTTATTCCTCTTCTTCCAGCAACGCTTTCTCGATCTGTTTGAACTGCTGCTCGATGCGGGCGTCGATCTGACCAAAATCGGTTTCAATCAGGCAGCCGCCGCGCGTGATCGAGCGATCGTCAACGAGTTTTACTATGCCGTTTTCGCCCGAAAGAAACTCTCCCCGACGCGATTGAACATAGTTGTAGTCATCCATGTGGAGCCTGATAGTTGCCGCCGACTGATCGCCGATGCGGGCCAGCGCCGATTTAATCAGCGAGATGACAATCTCTCGATCAACTTTCACTTCCCGATGCACAATCTTCTTGGCGATGCTGATAACGAGGCGCACAATCTCTTTTTCGTGCAGCTCGATCAACTGCTGGCGCAAGCTCATCAGCTTCGCCAGCGAATCGGCGTATTGCTGTCTCAACTGCTCAAACTCCTGATGGACGGCTGCTTCGGCAGTCGCGCGCCCCTGGGCCAACCCGGCCTGATAAGCCTCTCGTTTTATCTGTTCCGCCTGGAGGTGAGCTTCTTCTAAAATCTGCTGCGCTAACGCCTCCGGATCGGGAGGCGGAGTCGGCTCCACCGGCTCCGCAATCACCTCGACGCGCGGCGCGAACTTCTCGATGCTGGCGACCTTCTCCTCTCTCAACCACAGTGGAGCGCAATTGATCTCAGAGTTATCGGCCTTGATCAGTTTACCCGATGAACTCATCTTCGCCTCCCTTGGTGAGCGTCAGCACCCCTTCTTCTTCGAGGCGACGAACTTCTTCGATAATGTCTCGCTGAGCGCGAGCAACATCTTTGAGTTTGACCGATCCCATATACTCCATCTCTTCCAGCATAAATTCGAGAACGCGCGCGGACATATTGGAGAAGAATCGCTGCTGTAGCTCTTCCGAGGTGCCCTTGAGCGCCAGCGCCAGCACCTTCTTATCGACTCTTTGAAGTATCTCGCGGATGCCAGCATCGTCGATTGTCAGAATATCTTCAAAGACTATCATCCGGTTGCGTATGTTCAGCGCCAGGTCCGGATCCGTTTGCTCTATGCGATCGAGTATGGTGCGGGAAGAGATGCGATCCATGTGATTGAGCATCTCGGCCACAGCGCGCACGCCGCCGATCTTCTCCCGCCCGCGAGACGAGACCCCCTTAAGCTTCTCTCCCAGAACGATCAATATCTTGCGCATAATGTCCGGCGAGATTCCTTCCAGATTGGCCATGCGAGCGGCAACATCGGGTCGCAGATCTTCCGGCAGAGTCAACAACATGGCCTGCGCTTGAGCTGGTTTGAGATGCGCCAGTATCAGAGCAATTGTTTGCGGGTGCTCGTTTTGAAGCAACGCTGAGAGCTGTTTGGGATCGGCATTTCTTACAGCGGTAAAATCCAGGTCGGCGTCAAGGGTGATGTGGATATACTCCATTATCTTGTTGGCTGCCGCCGGGCCGAGAGCTTTGCTGAGCAGTTTGCGGACGAAATCGGTTCCTCCCTGAGCCACCAGATAGCCTGATGCAGTCGCGCTGCTGAATTCCTTCAACACATTTTCTGTGACCTCTGGGGGGACCGCTTCGAGCGATTTGATCTCGCGCACAATCTGTTGAATCTCAGATTCACTCAGATGCTTGAGCATTTCGCTTGACGCTTCGAGGCCAAGCGCCACAAGCAACACGGCGGCCTTCTTCGGTCCCGAAAGAGAGGACGAAATAGGGGATTCAGTGGCGGACATTGGCACCCTCCTCTGCCAGCCAGGCCCTCAGCGCCTTCACTGCCAGCTCCGGCTGCTTCTTAACCTGCTCGCTGATCCGTTTCTTCAATATGTCCATCTTGGTGACCGAATTGGCAAGATCACTGGACACATCGGACGCCAGCTCTGCCTCCAGCTCCTGAACCGTCTTGGGCGAGGCCCCCAGAAGCGCTGTCGGCTGTTCTCCCGCTCCGAGCAGTTTCGCCTCGCCCTCGCTTGCGCCCTCCAAGCGCGGCTGGTCAGCCCCTTCAGTCCTGGCCTGGAGCTGAAGTGGCTGCTCTGCCGGCGCGCTCTTGGGCTTGGCCGGAAAGATGTGCTTCTGCGCCGGCCGCAATACCATAAAATAGACTAGAAACACCAGCAGAATGGGCACGCCGAATTTAAGCGCCGTTTTAATCATGGCTTCATTCTTAGTATAAAAATTGGCTGGCGCTGCCGGTGATGGCTCTTCAAGCGATTCGCCGAATGGAATATTCTGGACTACAATCCGATCGCCGCGCTGCTCATTGAATCCGACTGTGGCTGAGACCAGTTGCCTGATGCTCTCCATCTCGGATTCGCTTCGCGCTACGCTCACGCTCTTCTGGGCCCCATCGGGGCCGGCCTCTGATTTGACATTGTTATCAACTACTACCGACACCGAGAGCCGCCGTATATCGCCGACGGCGGCGATAGTGCGAGTGATGCTGCGACTGATCTCATAATTGGCCGTATCCTGCCGTTTATACATCCCATCGGCCGGAATCACTTCTGTCCGCTTGCTAGTACCAGCAGGTTGGTCAGGCGACGGCTGCGGCTCCTTGTCAGGTTGAGCTTGAGTGTTTGGCTGAGCCGACCGGACTCCGGGGATTCCGCTGATAGTCAGGCCATCGCCCTGGCGCTCTTCGGTAATAGATTGCTGGCGAATGACTGCTGATTGCGGATCATACTTCTCTTCTGTGCGTTCGCTGCGGCTGAAATCAAGATCGGCAATACAATTGGCCCGCACTTTGCCCGCGCCTACTATCGGCTCAAGCAGGTTGATAATTCGATTGCTCAGGTCCTTCTCCAGGTTCTGACGAAGGCTCAATTGAGATGCCGTCAGATGAGCTTCATCGCTGCCGGCGCCGGCGCGAGAGAGCATTCGCCCATGCTCGTCTACCACTGAAACATTATCGGGATTGAGCCCCTCTACCGAGCTTGCTACCAGATGGACGATTCCCAGGACCTGCGATTCGGAAAGCGACCTGCCCGGCTTGAGTTTCAAAGTCACCGACGCTTTGGCCTTGTTCTCCTGACTCTCAAACAGCGACTTTTTAGGGATGACCAGGTGGACGCGCGCCTGATGAATTTCCGAGATGCTCTTGATGGTGCGAGTCAGCTCGCCTTCCAGAGCGCGGCGATAGTTGATCTGCTCGGTGAAATCGGTGGCGCCGAAGCTGTTGCGATCGAATAGCTCAAAACCAACTCTTCCGTTCTGCGGTATCCCTTCGCTGGCAAGCTGTATCCGCAGCTCGTTCACCTTCTCGGCAGGGACAAAGATAGTCGATCCATTATCGCCAACGTTGTAATCAACTTTAAGCTCTTTGAGCTTCGCCACAATGCTTCCGGCATCTTCGGCATTGAGGCCGGCAAAGAGCACCTGCCAATCGGGTCTGCCGACGAAATAGATAGCGGCGATGATCGTGCCGGTCACCAGCAAAAAGGAGAGGATGAGCGAAGCCTTCTGCGCCGTGGTGAGCCGCGTGTTGAGTTGCTTCAATTGAGAGCTGACCTGATCGAAAGAAACAGCCATAGTCTAAATCCGTCCGACGTTCTACGTTCGATGTTCTACGTTCTCTTTAACGTAGAACGTAGAACGTTTTACACCGGCATTCTCATGATCTCTTCGTAGGCCTGGACGATCTTGTTGCGAACCTGCATCATCATCTGGAACGACAGATCCGCCTTTTGCACGGCGATCAGCGCAGTGTGCACATCTTGAACTTCTCCGGTCATGAGCTTCTTGATCTGCTCTTCAGATTCGTTCTGCAAGCGATTCACTTCCGAGATGGTATTCTCCAGAATCTTCCCGAAAGACTCTCCGCCCGACTCCTCTATCCGTCGCTGAGACTCGCCCGGAGGAGAAACATTTGTAAGTATGGGGCCAAGCTTATTTACTTCGTTCATCTCTATCTCCCCAATCTATCTGCTTGCCGCAACCGCTCCATTACCTCAATATCTCCATCGACGACCTTGCCATATCCTTAGCCGAATTGAAGACGGCCAGATTGGCTTCAAACGATCGCGTAGCCGAGATCATATTGATCGTCTCTTCAAGCGGATTGATATTGGGCAGTTCCACATAGCCTGCCTGATTAGCGTCAGGGTGAGCGGGATCGTAGCGCAACAATGGCGGCTCCTGAATCTCGACCACTTCGCTGACTTCAACTCCGCGAACTGCGCGATCGAGCGCGGCGGAGAAGCTCTCGCCGACGGGCGCGGCGCTGAAGATCACATCGCGCTTGCGGTAAGGGCCCCCTTCCGCGGTCCGCGTGGTATTGGAATTAGCCAGGTTGCTGGCAATAATCTCCAGCCGCTGACGCTGCGCCGACATACCGGAAGAAGAGATTTGCATCGCTGTCATTAAACTCATTATCTTCCCTCCCTGATGGCATAGCCGAGTATGGAGAAGCGAGATCCGACCAATTTGGAGGCCAGAGAATAGGTGAAGCCGTTCTTTGCCAGATTCTGCACCTCACGATCAATATCGACATTGTTTTCATCATTCTTCATCTCAAGCTCCGGGTAGTAAACAACGGGATTAACAGTATTGGAGCTGAAGCCCATCGGGCGGCGACTGTCCGTGTTTATACTGGCAGCAGCGGTAGCTTCCGCGCTCCGGCGTAGCTCCGCCTCGAAGTTGATGTCAGCGGTGCGATAGCCGGGGGTATCCGAATTAGCAATATTGCTTGAGATAAGCTCGTGCCTGCGGCTGGACAGATCGAGCGCCTTCTCCAAAAAATCTATGATCTCCATCTTGAGCGGTTGTGTTAGCATAAAAAACCCCGCAGCGATTTGAGCAAGTCCTGTTCCAGACTTGAAGCTCAATCTCTTTTCTTTTAAATCCCGTGTAACCTCGTGAATTTACTGTCTAACTTAACCGATTGCCTTCTCGCCTCAAGCTCTCAACTAGGAAAAATTTTCCTCTGGAGGCAACAAGCCATTGGCTCTTTATTTTCGCCTTTTGCCTTCTAACAGACCTCTCCATTGACCCGATAATCGCGCAGCTTATTGCGCAGCGTTCGCACAGAGATGCCGAGCTTGCGGGCTGCATGCGTCCGGTTGCCATTGGTCTCGCGCAGCGTTTTGAGAATGAGCGATTTCTCCATCTCATCGACTGTGATGTCAGGGGGCGCTTCCAGTTTTTCCCTGGGTGAAGCGGCTTCTTCAATCAGACGCAGGTCGCAAGGCGAGAGCAGCTTTGAATTTGACAGTGTGACTGCCCGCAGAATGACATTCTCCAGCTCTCGAACATTCCCCGGCCAACTGTATGCTGTCAGAATTTTCATAGCCTCCGGCGAAATCTTGACATCTTCGCCCCAGACTTCCCTTCCAAATTGCGAGCAGAAATGATTTGCCAGCAGTGGTATGTCCCCCTGGCGCTCTCTCAGAGGGGGCAACCTGAGCGGTATGACATTCAATCGGTAGTAGAGGTCCTCGCGGAACTGTCCCTGTTTGACCAGCTCCGCTAAATCCCGATTGGTTGTGGCGATGACCCGCACGTCAATAGGGATTGGCTTGCGTCCGCCTACCCGGTCAACTTCTCTCTCTTGCAACACGCGCAACAGCTTTGCCTGAAGTATTGGGGCCATCTCGCCGATCTCGTCCAGCAGGATGGTTCCTTCGTTGGCAAGCTCGAACTTGCCCGGCTTTTGCGCGGTCGCGCCGGTGAATGCCCCTTTCTCATATCCAAACAGCTCTGATTCGAGCAGATTGTCGGGCAGAGCCGCGCAGTTGACGGCGATGAACGGCCCGCGGGCGCGATCGCTCTTCTCATGAATGAACCTCGCCAGCAGCTCTTTGCCTGTGCCGCTTTCGGCCTGAATCAAGATGGTGGCGCGGCCATGCGCAGCTTGCTGAGCCATTTCCAGCACCTGCCGGGTCTTCTCATCTTGAGTGATTATTGCCGTCGCCTTGCCTGATCGCTCTTCTTTCGTATGCTTTGTTTCGCTCGCCAGCACTTTATCGACAACCATCTCCAGTTGCTCGACGGAAAATGGTTTGAGGAGATAATCGACGGCGCCGAGCTTCATCGCTTCCACCGCATGCTGCACCGTGCCATAGGCGGTAACCATCACCACTTTAGTTGATGGCGAAATGTTTCTGACCTCTCTGAGCAGGTCCAGCCCGCTCACTTCGGGCATGCGCATATCGGTGATGATCAGGTTATAGGGGATCTGTTTGATCTTCGATAGCGCCTCGATGCCGCTGCCTGCGGTCTGCACCGAGATGTTATCGAACTGGCGCAGCGACTCATTCAAAGCGATCAGCATCTGCGGCTCGTCGTCAACTATCAGCACCTGATTCTTCAAAATTAGTCTCCCTTCTTAGTACTATGCGCCGCAATTACTCAGCCGGTCTGTTCGGGCGCTGCGGCGCCCTCAAAAGCAGTAGAGAAGAAATGACGTTCGACGTCGGACGGAACTTCTTCCTTATCATCTCTGTGCTCTCTGCAACTCTGTGGCTGCTTTTCCCTGACGGGGGATTATCACGGTGAATGTGCTTCCTTTCCCCACCTCGCTTTTGACTTCAATCTCTCCCGCATGCTGCTTGATTATGCGATGAGCGACTGAGAGCCCCAGCCCGGTGCCCCGCCTGCTTGTAGTGAAAAAAGGATCGAAGATGCGCTTCAAATTCTCAGGCGCGATGCCGACCCCGGTATCTTCAATCGAAACCTGCGCAAACCCTTGTCTGATGCCGACCGTCACCGATAGGGCCCCTTCTTCCGGCAAAGCTTGCAAGCCATTGAAGAGCAGATTCAGGAACACTTGCTTGAGCATCTCTCTATCGCCGTTGATGAAGATCAACTCATCAACAAACTCTCGTTTGAGTTTTATCCTTCTCTGTCTGATTATCGGCTCGATAAAACTTATCGTCTCATCAACCAAGTCCAGCAGATTCACAGGAGCCAGTTGCGGCTCAGCGGCGCGGGAGAATGCGAGCATATTGGAGATGATATTGTTGAGCGACCGGACGCCGACGACAATCTGCTGCGCCCACTGTCCTGCCGGCCCCTCGCCTTTCATCTGCTTGTTCAGCAGCGAAGCAAACAGCTCTATGCTGCCCAGCGGATTGCGTATCTCATGCGCCAGCTCGACTGCCATCTCGCCCATTGCCGAGAGCCTCTCGGCGCGCTTCGATTGTTGTTCCAGCTCTCGCAGTTTGGTGATGTCGCGGATGATGATATTGATCCCTTTGATCTGCTCCTCTGAGTCGATAACGGGCGAGCTGGACGCGCTCAGGATAAGCGATCTCCCGCCATCCCGCGCTATCTCCATCTCCATCTCAGTCTGCGTTCGCGGATTGACGAGCGACTCGTCGATGAGCCGGTAGATGGGATGAGAGCCGATAATCTCTTTCACCGATATGTCGGTAGCAACAGGGCCCTCCGAGATGCCGAGCAGGGCGCAGGCGGCGCGATTGCAGAGCTTCATCTGCCCGTCAGTATCGATCACAAGCACCCCATTGGCCAGACTCTCAAGTATGTTATGGAGATAGTTCTTGACCCGCTCTTTCTCCGCCAGATTGAGCTGGAGCTGGCGATTGGCTTGCTCCAGCTCAATCGAGAGCTGGTCCGCTTTATGCTGAAGCTCCTGATAGGCGGCCTCCAGCGAGGTAGACGCCTCGGTGAAGCGCGAGAACGCTTGCATCAAAAGTTCAATGTTCTGCTTCTGCTCTGACAGATTTGCTGCGCCGACCATTCAAGCTACACTCCAATCAGGGTATGCCGCCGGGGCAATCGTGGTTACTGGCAACTCTAATGCCATGACCGATGCTTAATTCGGATCGGCTTGAAATCAGCCTCAACAAAGGGTTTTAAGGCAGCAGCCCGGCCTCGCCTGCAATCTCAAAGCGAGGCCTTCGTCAATTCTATGACATGGCGAGTCAAACAAATGTTTCAAACAGCCGAAAAGAAATTTTGGAAAGATGCTAAAGCAATGAACGATTATTACCGAATTAATTCGTGAACGCACAAATTGAAAGGATCGAGTTATGCCTCCAAAACCATCTACTGTCCTCATTGTTGAAGATGATACCGTTACGCGGTTCTGGCTTGAGCGCAGGCTTTCCAGGCGCGGCTATAACGTATTCACCGCCCAGGATGGAGAATCAGGGCTTAATCAAGCCAGACAACACACGCCTGATGTGATATTAACCGACATCTTCATGCCGGGCATGAATGGCACCGAAATGATCAAATGCATCCGGTCGGATTCCATTTTAAACCACACACCCATCCTGGCGATGACCGCCGCCTACAATTACGTTAAAGAAGAAGCGATAACTGCCGGGGCCAATGATGTCTTCGATAAACCACTAGATTTTGATCTGCTCCTGAGCAAAATAGAAGGGCTGGCAGGAATGAGCTATAGCAATCAGTGATAATCGGTGATGATGATCTCAATCAAGGGTTGACGCGGGCAATTCAATCAGCTTAAATCTTCGTTGGCGACTATTAGTTTGATCGTTGGCGAAGATGCAAATAGCAAAGAAGACCGACTGGCAATCTAGTGCTAAGGACCAACCTCTCAGAGATGATATACGTCTGCTGGGAGAGTTACTGGGCGAAACTCTGCGCCAGCAGTGCGGCAACGAGCTTTTCCAGATCGAGGAGCGAGTGCGCAAGCTCTGCAAAGAGCTGCGCGAGAATTACAGCGAAGAGAAGAATCGGCAGCTCAACCAGATACTCAGCGGCCTGGACCTAGACCAGGCAATCAATCTCATTCGCGCTTTCGCCAGCTATTTTCAGCTCGCCAATATAGCCGAGCAATATCACCGCGTGCGCCGTAAGCGCCAGTACGAGCGATCCGGCCCCGGCATTCCTCAGCGAGGCTCCCTGGCCGATGGGCTGGGCAGACTCAAAAAGAACGAAATAGCCCCTGCCGCAGTCAAATCGCTTCTGAGCCGTCTTACTGTCGAGCTAATCTTCACTGCTCACCCGACCGAAGCGGCGCGCCGTTCTTTGCTCATTAAACATCAACGTATCGCGCAGCTACTGGAACGCCTTGATGACCTCAGGTTGGGCGAGCGCGAGCTTGGCGAGATAAAGGCAAAGCTGGCCGAGGAGATTCAGCTTATCTGGCAGACCGATGAGGTCAGACACCGCCGGCCAACTGTAATTGATGAAGTCAAAAATGCGCTTCATTATTTTGACAGCGTGCTGTTCGACGCTGTGCCTGATTTCTATGACGAGTTTGAGCATCAATTGAAAACTCACTTCAACCTTGAACTTCCGGCCGTCGCGCGCCCTGTCAGGTTCGGCTCCTGGGTCGGCGGGGACCGCGACGGCAATCCCAATGTCAAGCCGGAAACCACAGTGCATGCGCTGCGGTTGCAAAAAGGGCTGGCGCTTCGCAAGTATATTGACGCGGTAATTGATCTCAGCCGCCGACTAAGCCTCTCTACACATTTTGTGAAGGTGAGCCATGAATTGATCGCATCCCTGGAACAAGAGAGAAAGAACTTGCCTGAAGTCGCCGGAGCGTACGCCGAGCGCAATCAACTGGAGCCATACCGCCTTAAACTCGCTTACATTTATCAGAAGCTGCTCAATACGAAAGAGCGCAACGATCAAGCCCTCAATCTCCCTTATACCGAGCCTCCTACTGAAGAACATCAGAAAGGCAGAGAATACCTCAGCTCGCAAGAGTTCATCTCCGATCTGGAGATAATCTACAACAGTCTGCGAAACAACAATTCCGGCTTGATTGCCGAAGGTTGTGTAAAACGATTGTTGCGCCAGGCGTCGGTCTTCGGTCTGCATCTGGCAAAGCTCGACATCCGCCAGGATAGCGAGCGCCACGCCCAGGCGATGTCAGAGATCTGCCGCGAGATGGAGATATTCTCAACCGATTACCGCGACATTCCAGAAGACGAGCGGATCGAGTGGCTATCGCGCGAGATCCTCAGCCGAAGGCCGCTAATACCGGCTACGCCAAGATTCTCTCCTGAGACCAATGAGACAATAGAAGTATTTCGAGCTATCAAGCACTGTCTCGACGAAATCAGCGCAGATTCTATTGACACCTACATCGTCAGCATGACCAGCCAGGCAAGCGACCTGATGTGCGTTCTGCTGCTGGCCAAAGAGGCCGGCCTGATAGACCTGCGAGGAAAATCGGGGCGAGGCTGGCAATCGCGCAGCGATCGCCAACGATACTCTGCGCTCCAGGTGGTGCCCCTGTTTGAGACCTTGAATGATCTGCATAATGCTCCTGAGATAATGCGCAAACTATTTTCAAATGAAGTCTATCGACGCAATCTGGCGGCGCGCGGGAATCTACAAGAGGTGATGATCGGATATTCTGACAGCAGCAAAGATGGGGGCCTCATTACCTCTCTCTGGGAACTGTACAAAGCGCAGCAGAAGCTCTGGGCAGTGGCGCGAGAGCATGGCATTGAGCTGAAGATATTCCACGGTCGCGGAGGAACCGTAGGCCGGGGCGGAGGGGCCACTAACCAGGCGATCCTGGCTCAGCCGCCCGGCACAGTAGAAGGCCGGATAAAGATTACCGAGCAGGGAGAAGTGATCTCGTCAAAGTACAGCATTCACGATATAGCCATCCGCAGCCTGGAGCTGGCCACGTCAGCGGTGATTGAAGCCAGTTTGTCGCAATCGTTTCACTACACGGGCGATCCGGCAACGTTTCGCCGATGGGAAGAGTTTATGGAAACGATCAGCGCCAGGGCGTGCCAGGTCTATCGCCACACAGTTTATGGTGACCCTGAATTCTATGACTTCTTCCTCAATGCCACTCCTGTCAATGAGCTTGGTCTTTTAAATATAGGCTCGCGCCCGGCCCGGCGCAGAACTTCATCTCAAGGCATAACCGGGCTGCGAGCGATTCCCTGGGTGTTCGGATGGACCCAGAGCCGAATGCTGGTTCCCGGCTGGCTGGGCGTCGGCTCCGCTCTGTCAGCTTTTATTGAAGCAAATCTGGAAAAGAATCTCGGCGAACTTCAACAGATGTACCGGGGCTGGCAGTTCTTCAAAGCGGTCATTGATAATGTCGAGATGACCCTGGCTAAAGCCGATATGCGCATTGCCGAGCGATATGCCACTGAGCTGGCAAGCTGGCACAACGGAGAAAGGATCTTCTCCTGTTTGCACGATGAGTTTGAAAAGACCAGAAGTTTAGTTCTGGCTATCACCGGCGAAGAGAAGTTGCTCGATAACAATCCTGTCCTTCAACGCTCAATCGCAGTGCGCAATCCTTATGTTGACCCGATGAGCTATCTGCAAGTGAACTTGCTTGCCAGAAAACGCTCCTTTCGGCAAGAGGGAAATCTATTCTGGGTATCTAATGTGGATCAGGAGAAGTTGCTGCATGCGATTCTTTTGACGATTAATGGGATCGCCGCCGGGTTGCGCAACACAGGCTAAACAACGAGGTCAATTGGTGACCACATTATTGCGCAAATGCGCTCTGAAAGAAGTTGATCATCCGCTGATTGTAATCCTTGCCGCCGCGCTTAAAACATCCTGTATGATTTGCGTCGGGCAATATCCACAGGTGCTTGTCGGTGTTGAGAGCTTCATAAATTCTCTGTGAATGTCTGTAAGAGATCAGCTCGTCCTTGGCGCCATGCACGAGGAAGACAGGACAATCGATCTGTGGAGCTACCTTCAGGGGCTCAACGTGATCGATATCGAAATTGCCTCGCCTGTTAGCCACAGTAAAGGTTGACCAGGCTATCGGTTTGAGCACCGTTTCAGGCAGATGGGTCAGCGCGCTCATATACTCAAGCGATACGCGGCGCAAAGAGGCAAAAGGACTATCTGCCCATACCGCTTTAATCTTTTTATTCTTAGCAGCAACCTGAAGAGAGATCGCCGCGCCCATTGATAAACCCAACAGCCCTACCTTCTCCGGATCAACTCCTTTCTCCGTCTCCAGGAACTTTATAGCCGCCTCGACATCTTTGCACTCGTGATACCCGTAGGTGACGAAATCGCCTTCGCTGGCGCCGTGCGCTCGACCATCAAACACAAGCACATTGTAGTTGGCCTGACAGAGGGCAATGCAGAAGCGCACCATGTTTGTGCGATTGCCTCTGACGCCGTGCAGGATAATGATCGTCGGCTTCTCCGACGACGATTGAACCCACCAGCCATACAGCTTCTTGCCATCGAAAGATGAGAAGCAGACCTCTTCGAATGAGAGCCCCTTTTTGATAAGGAATCGGCGCAGGCGCGGGTTCCTGAGTTGTGATAGCCGCTTGAGTTTTGGTTTGACCAGTATGCTCGACAGGGGGTAAGCAGCTCCGGCGCAGACAGTCACAAAAGCGCCGATGCCGCCCAATACAAAGAGCCCTGCTCGCAGAGCCCAGCGAGATACCTTAGCGAGAAGATCGCCCGATTCTTCCTTGCTCACAGCCATCATTTGCAATCTCTTCCAGGATACATCTCTTATCGGCACTCACCCTAACTGAACTTACCACGAACACCCAATAAGATTAATGCTTCCAGCATTAAAGTTGCTCAAGGATTTTGCTGCCAGCATCGGCAAGGTGATGCAGCTTCCAAAAGCTGGTAATGCTCCCTCGCGGCGGGCCTGTGGCCGCTTACTGTCTACCTGACCAATGCTCGGGCGTTCGGATAACGATATTGCCTTGACTACAGCTAATCGTTGGGCTATTGTCGCATGTCCCAGTAACCCAACACGACGGACAGAGAGAAGTTCTGTTGTTTCCATCTCCTGATCGACTATGAAAACAATAAAGAGACTAGTCCTCGCAGCATCCCTTTTCGCTCCGCTCCTGCTGGCGCTCACAGCGCATTCCCAGTCTCAATCGCAGACTCAACCTTCTCAACCGCAGTCTCCTCCCGCAGAAGAAAAGAAGGAGCCCGGCGAAGAGGGCATCCCCGTCGCCAACCAGCTTGTCATCGATCGCTGCGCCTCGTGCCACAAGAGAGATGACAAAGGCCGCCTGACTCGTATCTCCTACGAGCGCAGAACCCCTGAAGGATGGCAGCAGGCGATCAAGCGCATGGTGCGCCTGAACGGACTCAACCTCACTCCCGATGAAGCGCGGCAGATCGTTAAATACCTCAGCAACAATCACGGGCTCGCGCCCGAAGAAGCAAAGCCCGCTTTCTATGAGGTTGAGCGCCGAGTCATCGACGAGAAGGTCCCCGACGAGAACCTGCGCAATGCTTGCGTGATCTGCCACAGCCTCGGACGAGTCATCTCGCAAAGGCGCACGCGCGAGGAGTGGGAGCTGCTGACAAACATGCACGCTGGCTATTTCCCTGTAGTCGATTTCCAGGGTTTCCGTCGCCCTCCTCGACCGCCTGGACAACAGCCCCCGCCAGTGCCCCAACCAGAAGATACAAGACACCCGGTCGAACGGGTGGTTGAATATCTGGCCAAGAATTATCCTTTGACTACCCCAGAATGGGGGGCCTGGCGCGCCAACATGCGAACGCCGAAGCTGCAGGGGCGCTGGCTGCTCAGCGGTTATCAAGCGGGCCGCGGCCGCATCTATGGCGAAATGATCATTGAGCCTTCGGAAGTAGAAGACGAATTTACCACTCAAATTCGCATGAGCTACATCAAAGACGGCTCGGCAATGACCCGCTCAGGACGCGCCATCGTCTATACCGGATACAGTTGGCGAGGGCGTTCGCAACCGACCGGTGGGAAAGAGGCTGACAGGATCGGCGAGACGCGCGAAGCCATGTTCATATCGCGCGATTGGGCGACAATGGAAGGGCGATGGTTCTGGGGCGGATATGATGAATTCGGCATCGACGTGACTCTGCGCAGACTGGGCGCGGAACCGATAATACTCGGCGTAGATCGCCCGGCGCTGAAGTCCCCTTCAACCGCAGAGCAGGTGCGCATCTACGGCGGGGCCCTGCCCACCGACCTTAAACCGGAAGAGATAGACTTCGGGCCGGGGGTCAAAGTCAAGCGAATCATCAACGCTGCCAGCGATGCGGTCACAGTTGAAGTCGATGTCGCGGAAGGCGCAGCCAACGGCTTGCGAGACATCTCCCTGCGCAGATATTTCGCCACCGGCGCAGTTGCCGTCTTCGATAAGGTTGATTACATCAAAGTCAGCCCCGACGCAGGCATTGCGCGCATCGGCGGAGTGAAGTTTCCCAAACAGTACCAGCAATTTGAAGCTATCGCCTATAACCGGGGCCCCGACGACAAGCCGCAGACCGCCGATGATGTCAGCCTCGGCCTGGTGGATGTCGAATGGTCAATAGATGAGTTTCCGGCGACGCTGGACGATGATGACAAGGATTTCGTAGGAGAGCTTGATAACACCGGCCTGTTCACCCCCGCAATAGAAGGGCCCAATCCCAAACGAAGCAAGCAGAGGAATAACTACGGCGATGTCTGGATAGTAGCCAGCTACAGACCAAAGGATGCGCCAAATGATGCGCAGCCGCTGAAAGCCAGATCCTATCTGGTGGTCACAGTCCCCCTCTACGTCAGATGGGACCAGCCGGAGGTTTCAAAGTGAGCACATACAGACAGGGAGAATTTCATTCCTTCAAAGCCGCCGGAATCGACTATCTGTACCTGGCGCCGAGCGCGGCTGTCTTTGCCCTTGAGGGTCCTGCCAGGTCTATAATCGACCTGCTCGACGACCGCGAGCTGAGCGGAGAAGAGATCATCCGCGAGCTTGCGCCTCAAGGCTATTCTGTCGCCGAGATCGCAGAGGCCCTCGACGAGCTTCAGCAATCGCATGCGATTGTGCGCGACAACCCTGTTGCCCCGCCGCCTTTGCAGTTGCCGCAACAGCCATTCCCGCTTCAGACTCTGGTACTCAATGTGACCAATCAGTGCAACTTGAGCTGCCAGTATTGTTACGAGTACGGTGAAGATCGCATTGCCGCGCCTGAAGGCAAGACTCGCTTTATGAGCCAAGAGACGGCTCATCGCGCAGTCGATTTCCTGCTGGAACAATCGCCGGGCCGCCGGGTGGTTCATCTGACATTCTTCGGCGGAGAGACGCTGCTCAATTTCAAAGTTGTCAAATCGACCATTGAGTATGCGCGCAAACGCGCTGCCGAAGCAGGCAAGTACATTGACTTCAGCCTGACGACAAACGCGACGCTGCTCACTTCGGAGATCATAGACTTCCTGGCAGAAAATCACGTTGGCGTCACAATCAGCATTGACGGCCCCAAAGAGTATAATGATCGCTTCCGCGTCTTCCCCGGCGGTAAAGGGAGTTATGACGTGATCGCGCCGAAGATCAAAGAACTGTTGCGAGCGCGCCGCTCGCGCCCCATCGGAGCGCGCGTCACGCTTACCTCTCAGGTCGTCGATGTCAAAAGGATCTTCCGCCACCTAATTGAAGAGATGGGATTCGATGAGGTGGGATTCGCGCCCGTGACTACTTCGCCGGCGAGGCTCTATGCAATAAACTCGAAAGGGCTCGACACAGTTCTCGAACAGTTCACCGAGCTGGCCGATGAGTATTTGGACCATGCTCTCCGCGACGAATTGTTCGGCTTCTCCAATGTGAGCGACACGTTGCAGGAGATACACAACGGCGTAAGCAAAGCCTATCCTTGTGGCGCGGGGCTGGGACTGCTTGGAGTTTCGCCTTCCGGCGATATTGGGCTCTGTCATCGTTTCGTCGATTCTCCGGCAGGGGCCCTCGGTCACATTGAGACGGGCATCGACCGCCGACGACAATCGGAGTTCTTGCGCCGGGGCCACATCAACAACAAATATGATTGCCAGACCTGCTGGGCGCGCCCGCTCTGTTCCGGCGGATGTTATCACGAAGCTTACGTCCGCTACGGCGATACTTCGCATGCCAATCTGCATTATTGCGATTGGATACGCGGCTGGTCAGATGTTTGTCTGCGAATATACGGCGAGATTGCCGCGCGCAATCCCGGCTTTTTAGATCGTTTCGATGAAAGGAAAGCGATATGAAATATCTCAAAGCTATCAACCGCAAGGCGCGGCGCCTTGAAGAGTTCATCATTTCTGAATACGGCGATGTGCATGCATTGCAGCAGCCGCCGCCTCAGCAGAGGCCACATTATCCTATGGGCTGCTCGCTCGTCTTTTCCCCTGGCTGGGAGACGGATTCAGCAGGGGGCACAGCAGGACTGTGCCAGCCGGTCGAGCGCGATCTGTATGATTGCTATATCAGTTGTTTCTGGCCGGCGCAGGTGCCCGACCACCTGAACAACTATCCTGACTGGACGAGCAAGTGCGCCAGCGCGACTAAAGACTGGCGCAATATCGATCTGGTGTTTCCATGAACAATGCGCGCCGGCATGATGCGTAACGCACCAACAATCCGCGACGAAAGAAAGAGTGGGAGACGCCACAGACAAAAACGCCCGACGTCGGAACGTCCGACGTTCGACGTTTAATCTTCAACCTAGAACGTAGAACGTATAGCGGACGTCGGACGTACTGACGTCGGACGTAGGACGTACTGGCGTCGGACGCTTTACGCATTACTCTGAGAGAGACTACTTATGCGAATGAAACTTCTTTTTTTAGCCATCATCTTGCTCTTCGTTGTTACGGCGGCTAACGCGCAGAAGAACCGGTCGGATGCCGGAGCATTGATGTATCTCGGGACCTATCCCAACAAAGTCCTTGTCATAGATGAGACTCAAGGGCAGATAATAGGCGAAATAGCGACGCAAACAGGCATTCCCACAGGGCTGGTGCTGTCTCAAGATAAAAAGAAGCTCTATGTTGCCACTTCAAAGACAGGCATCGAAGTAGTGGATCTTGCGACCAGGAAGATCATCAATCATTTCACCCTCTCCGAAGGCAATCGCTACGTCCGCGTCTTCGGCCTGGCGCCCGATCCGCAGGACCGCTACCTCTACGCTACTGTGCGCGTAGCAATCAAAGAGATAGACCGATTTAATATCGAGAAGGCCAAGTTTGCCGTCATCGATCTAAACGAGAAGAAGATAACCAAGACTTATGATTTCCCCAAAGAGTACGATCAGGGTTTTGGCTTCATGGCGAGCTACAAAGTCTCCCCCGATGGAAAACTGCTTTATGTCTTCAGAGAAGATGTCTTGATCTTTGATCTGAGCAACTTCAAACAAGTGGATAAGATCGAGCTGTCAAAACCGCTCTATCCGGGAATGTTTCCCATACGCATTGGAGGCGGAGATGACCCCAATGAAGAGCCCGGTTTTGTCACATCGGTCTTCAACGCGACCGATCCGGTGGTGAGGCGCGGCATCTTTGGCATCGCGCGCCTTAATCTGACGACTAAGGCAGTCGATTTCACTCCCATAGGGCCCTCGATGCCGATGATGGGATTTGCGCTGACTCCCGACAGGAAGACAGGTTATTCAGTGGCTTTCTTCGGCCAGGGGGGCAACAGGCGCACCGAATTCTGGGTGTTTGATGTAACGGCGCGAAAGCTGATCAAGAAGCTTGAGTTTCCAAGCCGCACGCGCTTCTCCTTCGCCGTTGGCGGCAACGGCAAGAAGCTCTATATCTACGGCGCCGGACCGACAATCGAGACTTATGACGCAGACACGCTGACATTGCAGAAGACGCTCACGCTCGACGGCGATATTACTACGCAACTGCTGGTGCTGCGACCGCGCCCGTGAAAGAATACGCCAAAGAAAGAGATCCATCATCTGTCCAACGTCCGACGCCGGACGTTACGGACGCAGGATGTCGGACGTGGTTACTCTGTGAGAGGCGGCGGCCATCAAGATGTTATAGCAATGGAATGGAGCATTCACATAAGCGGCGATGAAGAGGCCGGGGCCACACTCAGACCGGGCGACATCAACAATTTTGACTGCGGATTGAAGCTCCGGCCAGTTCTGGCTTTGACGGCGCAACTGATAGAAGAATACTTTGGCCCCGTCCGCTTCACACGCTGCGCCTACGGAAATGAGTTTTGTGAGCATCTGCTTCCAACGGTTGAACGCCTTGAAGCCGTAGTCTCTGCTGCGCGCCGCTGCGGTTTGCAACTGACCTTTCTCACTCCTTATGTGAGCGACGCGGGAATAGAAGCTCTCAAACCGCTTCTTAATCTCCTCAACAAAAACGGCGAGCCTTGCGAAGTCGTATTCAATGATTGGGGGGTGCTCAACCTGATTCGGCGAGAGTTCTCGAAGGTGGTCCCGGTGCAGGGTCGCCTATTGAACAAATCGCTCCGCGATCCGCGCATTACCGGTATGTACGCAGCGACGGCGCCCGGCTTCGTTCCCCAGGCGGCCGTTGTATCGCTGCGCCGATCCAATCTCGACTGCTCAAGCTATGCCGGATTTTTATCTCGAATGGGCGTGGCTTCGGTGGAGCTGGACAATTTGCCCCAGGGAGTTGATCTGAGTTTTACCGAGAATGGATTGAAGGCAAATGTCTATCTGCCTTTCGGCTTTATCAGCACAAGTCGCATCTGCATGGCGGCAGGGCTCCATTATCAGAAGAAGGAGAAGTTTCAGCCGGGGGCCCCTTGCCAGCGCGAATGCCAGACCCACCTGCTCGAATATAGTTACACAAATTCGCCGCTCGGCAATAAAGATCAAAAGTTTTATCTCAAGGGCAATACCTACTTCTACTATCATACCGAGGCGATGCTGCGGACCCTGTTCGAGCAAGCGCGCAGCGGATTGATCAACCGGCTTGTGTTTCAACCGCGCCTGCCTATGATGTGGGAGCGGCCTTCAAAACTTATGGAGGAGCGGAGATGAAAGTTTTGGCTCCAATCAGCTCTTATGAAGAGCTTGAAATGCTGGCGGAGAGCGGCGCCGAAGAGTTCTACTGCGGCATTGTGCCGCGCGAGTGGCTCGAGCGTTATACCGGAGCGGTCTGGTTAAATCGCCGCAACCCTAAAGGGGGCAGCCTGCAAACGCTGTCCGAGCTGAAGCAACTGGTCGATGGCGCGCGCCGATACGGCATCCCCGTCTTCATCACACTCAATGCGCCTTATTACACTGCTGAGCAACTCTCCTGGGTCATGGAGCTTGCCCGCGCACTGGACGGCGAAGTTGGAGTTGATGCTTTGATTGTGACAGACATAAATCTGCTTATGCAGTTGTCGCAATTGAAGCTCAGGGCCGCGCTGCATGTCAGCTCGGTCGCAGCAACGCTTAACAGCGAAGCGGTTGATTTCCTTCTTCAATTCGGTCCAAGCCGGATCATACTCCCGCGCAGCTTGACTGTTCCTGAGATTGAAAAGATGGTTGCAGGCTATCGAGATCAGGTCGAGATAGAGGTCTTCATTCTTAATGATGGCTGCGCTTTTGAAGAGGGGTTCTGCGCAACCACTCACCACCACACAGTCGGCGCATTCTGCACCAGCCTCTCCGAGATGGAGGCTGAATTTGAAGGCAATCGCGGGCGACGCCTGACATTCAGACAAACGGTCCGGTTGCGAAGGAATCTCTCTCATTATCGCGAGTGGGTCTGGTACGTAAACGGCAACGGTTGCAGCGTGACGCCCAACGGCTTGCCCTACGGCCCATGCGGGCTGTGCGCTATTCCCGATTTTTATCGCATCGGCGTGGCTTCACTGAAGATTGTCGGGCGCGAGGCATCGCCGCTGAAGAAGCTCGCCAGCGTCAAGATGGTACGAGAGGTTGTCAATCGCACTCGCGCAGGGGCCCCGCGCCTGCGCGTGATCGAGAGGGCAAAGGCGTTGCGCCAGACGCCGGAGCATTGCAACTCCGGATATATGTGCTACTACAAGGTCAACGATGCAACAACTGAGTGATTGGCGCCGCGCGCTCGCTTACATCCTTCCCTACTGGCAGAAGCTTGCCCTTGTGCTTGCGCTCAGCCTCATCGCCACAATCCTGAGCCTGTCTCAGCCGTACATCACCAAGCTGCTGATCGACGAGGCGCTGATCAAGCGCCAGCTGCGCGCGCTGATAATCGTCGCCGCATTGATGGTAGCGGCCACACTGCTCGGATTCGCGCTTAATATACTGTCGAGCTATCGCTACGTCGCGGTGTCGGCGGAAGTTCTCTTCGACATGCGACTGGCGCTGTACCGGCATCTGCAAGCTCTCTCGCCTCGGTTTTACGCCCGCAACAAACTGGGAGACGTTGTCTCACGATTGAACAATGACATCGGCGAAGTGCAGAGAGTATCTGCCGATACGCTGCTTGCCGCTGTGGGCAACTTCGTGTTTCTCGCCGGTAGTGTGATTATCATGCTCCTGCTCAACTGGAAGCTCTTCTTCCTGAGCATAGTCTTAATTCCGGCGAGTTTGATTGCCGTCAGGCATTATCGACGGCGATTGACTGTTGAAGCGCAGAGAGTGCGTGAGCGCAGCGCCGATATAGGCAGTTTCCTCATTGAGACTCTGATGGGAATGCGGCTGGTAGTCTCGGCCAATGCGCAAGAGCGCGAAGCCGGCCGCTTTCGGCAAAAGAATCGCAGCTTTATCAAATCGCTCCTTTCGATGCAGCTCGCCTCTTACCTGGCAGGGGCCCTGCCGGGAACGGTTCTCACTCTGAGCACTGCGATGGTCTTTCTTTACGGCGGGAAGCTGGTCATTGATGGCGCTATGAGCATAGGCGCGCTGGTCGCCTTTATGGCATATCACATGAGGCTGCTGGCTCCGACGCAGAACCTGATGGGGCTGTATACCAATCTGGCGACGGCTCGAGTCTCTTTAAATCGAGTATTTGAGATTATGGATACGCCTGTTGAGGTTAAAGAGGCCCCCGACGCGAAAGCGCTGGATAATGTAATGGGCAACATCGAATTTGAGAACGTGACACTCAAATATGACCGCGAGGTAGTTGTGCTCGATGGAGTCAGCTTTAACATTCCCGCGGGAATTGTCTGCGCCATTGTCGGGCCAAGCGGTGTAGGCAAATCGACCATCGCCGATCTGCTGCTCCGCTTCTATGATCCTCAACAAGGAGTGATTCGACTGGACGGCCAAGACTTGCGCAAGCTTCGCCTCGCCGACTTGCGCCGCGCAGTTGTGCTGGTAGATCAAAACCCATTTCTGTTCAATGCCAGCATAGCCGAAAACATCTGCTACGGGCGCCCGCAGGCAAGTCAGGAAGAGATCGTTGCCGCAGCGCGAGCAGCATCTTTAGATGATTTCGTTCGCTCATTGCCGGAAGGATACACCACTCAGGTGGGCGAGCGAGGATTGGCGCTCTCGGCGGGCGAGCGCCAGCGAATAGCGCTTGCGCGGGCGCTCTTGCAGTCTCCCAGCATCCTGGTGCTGGACGAGCCGACCGCTTCGCTGGATCCGATTACCGAGCAGAATGTCGCAACCGGGCTCTACAATGTCATGCGCGGACGCACTACGCTGATCATCTCTCACCGGCTTTCTCTGGCGCAGATGGCTGATTGGGCCGTGGTCATTGAAGGCGGGAAGGTGATCGAATCGGGGCCCCCTGGCGAGCTGCTGGCTCGCGGCAATGCGCTCGCTTCGCTATTTTCCCGGGAAAATCAGAGAATCAAGGAAGCAGGTTGATATAGAAGTTAAGAAAAAGACCTTCTTTGTAGAGAGAGGCGAAGCTTCTCGTCCGGCAGTTAACCCAGCCACTGCAAGCCCTGGGTAGACGTAACGTTATACCGACTTTTTACCAGTGACGCAGTAATCATCGAAATGATAACCCATTTGCGATACACAGTCGGAGCGAAAGGAAGCGCTGGCCGCTTTTGATAAGCTACGACTTTTGCAGAGACACAAACTGCTCGTGGTTTTCCCCACAACCAATGACCTGATGGAGTACGCTTGTAACCTGATGGAGCGGTATGCCGTTCCACCAGTAAATTTAGGTTATTAGAAGCAGTCTCATAAATAGCATCTGAGTAAGATAACGATGCAACCAAGGTGCACGAAACCAAGGAAGTTCTCGACCTGGCGCTCGCATCCCGCATCCCCAGTCGGCGGGAGTTTTGCAGCCAGGCCGTAGCCGCCTGAGAGGCCGGCAGGCAGGTTCGACTTTCCAGCGCCGGCCGTCGGCCGCCGCAAGGGGTGGGCCACACGGCGTTGGAGGTCTCTTTCGGTTTTCTCTGTGAGGAGCGATCATCGGCGACACCTTGCTCTTGCCAAAGCTTCCGTTAGAGGATCACTCTTCTAGGCTTTATCCCCAATTAGCCGCTCCGGCCGTCTGCTGGTAAAGCTCGAAGAGAGAGTTTCTTCGACAAGGGTGACTTCATGCGCGCCTAGCAGATGCCGTGTAGACGGCGAGCGCGAAGACTAGA
>Ga0209172_10003407_pt1 | contig 24410 bp, 17 predicted proteins | sample LarsenN4metaG_FD_184113 | JGI IMG/M metagenome (GOLD analysis project Ga0209172, IMG submission 184113) | Hot spring sediment bacterial and archeal communities from British Columbia, Canada, to study Microbial Dark Matter (Phase II) - Larsen... ... | reverse complement strand
GGCCGCCCCCGCCGCGTCGTTGCGTTCCAGGGCTTCCGCAATCGCGGGCAAGACCTGGGCGCGGTAGCTGGGCTTGGGCGCATAGACGAGGTGCTTGAACCAGGGCCGGTTGGGCAAACCGTCGGGGTGCGTGAAGTCCCGTTCGAGCTGGAGCAGGGCCCGATTGGCACGGGCCAGAGCGGGGCGGTGCGCTTGGGGGTCGCGCAGCCAGCCGCGCGCGCGGGAGTCGAAGCGCGCGGCGGCCCGGCCCAGCCCCCGCGCTTCCGACTGCAAGGGCGCCAGGTGACGGGTAAAGAATTCCGGGGACGCTTCCGGCCGCAGCTCTTCGACGTAGGAGTCGAGCGCCTCGGCCTCCGCCCGCGGGTCGAGCGGCAGCAGGTCGGCGTTCGCCAGCCGCAGCGCCATCACACCCCAGAGACGGGCCATGGCGGCGTGGAAGCGGAAGCCGGGGTCGCCGAAGCGCGACATCCAGACGTGCCCGTCATAGACGGAGTGGTAGACGCCGTAGGGACCGTCGAACAACATATCGAGTGAAGGGATTCCCAAGTGGTTGAAAAAGACCGTGTAGTCGGAACCACTGCCCAGCCGCTCAATGAGCGGTCCGCTGGCTTCAGCCCTCGCGCCCGAAACGTAGCTGCGCACATTGGCGCCGGGCTCCGACTTGGCCCAGCGGTCATAGACGGGCTGGCTGGTTTGAGGGTCCTCCACCGCTTGCGCGGCCTCGAGGATCAGCCGGCGCAGGAGCGGCGAGGCGCTGACGGAAAAATCCGCACCGCTCGCGGCCGCATCCACGTTCAAGCAGGCGACGGCAGTCCGCCGCAGCGTGTCGGCGTACTGTTCGCCCCACTCCGTGGAGCCGGTCAGGGTGTACTCCTCGGCGTCCCAATTGCCGAAGAGCAGCGTGCGGCGAGGCCGGTAGCCTTCGCGGGCGAGCGCGCCGAGGACGCGGGCCAGCTCCAGCATGGTGGCGGTGCCGCTGGAAGGGTCCACGCCGCCATAGACCCAGGCGTCGTGGTGGTTGCTCAACACCACCAACTCCTCCGGAAACTCGCTGCCGCGAATCCGGCCGATAACGTTGCGGATCTTTGTCCGCACGCGCCGCTGGCGGTTCACCAGGCGCACCCGGAGGCGGTCGTCGCCCAGGTGGTAGGTGAACGGCAGCGCTCCCTGCCAGCCCGGCGGCACCGCCGGGCCGCCCAGCCTCCGCAGAACTTCGGCGGCGTCGCCGGCCGAGAGCGGCACCATGGGGATCTTCGGCAGGATGCGAGACTCTTCCGGCGGGATGCGCTTCGCTTCCGGGGTGGAGGGCCAGCCGGGCGTGAGCGGGTCGCCGGGAACGAGGAAGTCGTAAACGTTGGCGCCGCGCTGGAGGTGGCCGGGCGGGCCCCAGGGGCCGTCGGGCCAGACGTCGCCTTGGAAGTAGCCGTCCTCCATCGGGTCGGAGTAAACGAGGATTCCAGCGACGCCGTACTTTTCCGCCTCGTAGCTCTTTCCGCCACGGTACCCCTGGAAGTAGCGCAGCAGGGCGATCTTGCCCTGAAGCGAAACGCCGAGCGCTTCGAGCTGGCGGAAGTCCTCGGGACGGCCGTGGTTGGCGTAGACGACCGGCGCTTCGAAATCGGCGTCGGGCGAGTAGGCGTTCCACGGCAGCTGGGCCACCGGGGCGCGGCTGACGTCGGTGAGCGGGTCGAGCGGGTCCGCGGGCTCGGGGTTCGCCAGCACCACGCGCTCCGGGGCCACGATCTCGACGCGGATTTCTTCGGGATAGGCGAGCAGCACTTCATACTCGGCGAACTCTGCCTCCAGACCGTACTCGCGGAAGCGGTCGAGAATGTACTGGGAGACCTGGAAGTTGCCGGCGGTGCCGGCCAAGTGAGGCTGGCTGGTCAGAAGGCGGTGGTGGTCGCGACAGGAGTCGGCCCGGACGCTCTCCAGAAGCTTTGTCTCATAAACTTTCTGCCGCGCCCAGCCCGGCTCGCTGAAACCAGCGGGCGGGGTCTGGCGGGGTGGCGGAGGACTCGCCAGCAGAAGTACACCGGCGAGCAGGGACACTCCCGCCGCGAGGAGTCCTCGAGAGGGATGCGCGCGGAGTCTCATAAAGCCGCGCCGGGCGCGCTGCGGAGGGAGCCGAGAGCGCGGCCGAGTTCGCGGGCGATGGTGTCGAGCTCGCTTTCCTCAATGACGAACGGCGGGGCCAGCAGCAGGTGGTCGCCCGCCCAGCCGTCCGCACAGCCCTTCATCGGGTAGACCAACACCCCGCGGGCGCACAGTTCTTCCCCCAGGCGTTCCGCGATCCGTTCCGCCGGCGGAAACGGGGCGCGGGTTTTCTTGTCGGCCACGAGCTCCACTGTTTGCAGGAGCCCCTTGCCTCGGATGTCGCCCACGAAGGGCAGCTCGCGGAGAGATTCCAGCCGCGCGGCCAGGGAGTCGCCGCGCCGGCGACACTGCTCGACCAGATTCCCCTCCGCGATGTGCCGTTGCACGGCCAGCCCGGCGGCCGCCGACACCGGGTGAGCCTGGTAGGTGTAGCCGTGTTCGAAGCCGCCGCTGCCCTGCTCGAGGGCCCGCCAGACCTTTTCCGCCACCACCACCGCCCCCAGCGGCGCGTAGCCGCTGGCGAGGCCTTTCCCGAGCAGGATCAGGTCAGGGACGACTCCCCAGTGGTCCACGGCCAACGCCCGTCCGGTGCGCCCCAGGCCGGTCATGATTTCGTCGGCAATGAGCAGGATGTCGTGCCGGTCGCAGATTTCGCGGATGCGCTGGAGGTAGCCCTCGGGCGGGACCGCGCCGGTGGTGGCGCCGACGATGGGCTCGAGGATGAAGCCGGCGACGCTGCGCTCGACGTCGGCCGCCAGAGCTTTCTCCAGTTCGTCGGCGCAGGCGACGCCACAGGCGGGGAACTCGAGGCCGAGCGGGCAGCGGTAGCAATAGCAAGGCGCAATGTGGCCGAACTCGGCGAGCAAGGGTGCGTAGGGCCGTCGGCGGCGCTGGTTGCCGGAGAGCGCCAGCGCCCCCAGCGTGCTGCCGTGGTAGCTCTGCCAGCGGGAGAGAATCCGGTAGCGCCCGGGTTGGTCACGCTCGAGCCAGTACTGCCGCACGAGCTTGAGAGCCGTCTCCGTGGCCTCGGAGCCGCCCGAGGTGAAATAGACGCGCGCGGTCTGGGCCAGCGGGCCCGGCGCCAGCCGGCGCAAGTGCTCGGCCAGCTCTTCCGCCGGCGCAGTATGGAATTGGGAGCTGTGGACGAAGGCCAGGGCGTGGGCTTGCTCGGCCATGGCCTCGACCACCGCGTTCACGCCATGGCCGATGGTCACCACCGCGGCGCCGCCGGCGGCATCGAGGTATTTCTTCCCCTGGGCGTCGTACAGGTAGACCCCTTCGCCGCGCACCGCCACGGGGTAGCCCCGGCCGAAGCGTCGGGGAAAGAGCGCCGGGATGATGGCGGCGGTATCCATCAGACCAGGTCCGGCGCGGGCGCCAATTCTCCGCGCAGGACGCGCAGCTCTTCGGCCGAGGGGGGCTGGGTGACACCGAGCGGCGAGGCGGCGCGCAAGGGCCAGCCGGTTTGGGCGCGCACGGCGTCGAGGGTCGCGCCCGGGTGGAGCGAAGCGAGCACCATCTCTCTGGTCTCCGGGTCGAAGCGCAGCACGCCCAGCTCGGTGATGACAGCGTCGGGGCCGCCGCCGGGCAGGCCCAAGCGGGCGCGCTCGGCGCCCCCGCCGAGGAAGCCCGGGCTGGTGATGAAGTCCACGCGCTCGGGGAAGGCGCGCCGCGAGTGCGGGATGACCACGATGACCTTGCGGGCCAGGACGGCGATTTCACAAGCGCCGCCGGAGCCGGGCAAGCGCACCTGCGGTTTGAGGTAGTCGCCGATGACGGTGGTGTTGAGGTTGCCGAAGCGGTCGATCTGCGCGCCGCCGAGGAAACCGACCTCAATGAAGCCGCGCTGCAGGCAGTACTGGAAAACCTCGGGCATCGAGCAGACGCCGTCGGCGCCCGCTACCAGCGCTGGGTCGCCGATGGAGAGGGGCAGGCGCGCGGGCCGCGCGCCGAGGGCGCCGGACTCATAGATGAGCACCAGGTTCGGGCACCGGGTGCGGCGAGCGAGGTTGACCGCCAGGTTGGGGATGCCGATGCCGACAAACACCGTCTGGCCGTCCTGGAGCATTTGCGCCGCCGCTGTGACCATAATCTCCCGCGCCGTGTAGTCGCCCATGCCTAGTACCCGTAGTTGACCGGTTCGCAGAGAACGGAGGCGGCCCGCAGCCGTTGCGCCGTCTCCCCCAGCCGCTCGACATACTCGCGCCGGCCGGAGACGCCGTAGACCCAGGTGTCGAGGTAGCCCTGCAGGTTTTCTTCGGTGCCGGAGATGCCCTCCCAGCGCCGGTAGAAGTCGTTGTCGCGGTCGTAGTAGCCCTGCACGTAGGAGGGATGGGCGCCAAAGGGCTCTTCGACCACCGCGTCCACGCGGAAGCCGGGGACCAGGGTGCGGTTCGGATCGCGCCGGATCAGGTCAGAAGACACGATCTCTTCGACCGTCACCACCACGCAGCGGGCCGCGAAGGCGGCCTCCTTCAGCACGCCGGGGAGGCCCCAGACCTGGGTGTTGCCCTGCTCGTCGGCGCGCTGGGCGTGGAGGATGGCGACGTCAGGATGGAGCGCCGGCACGGCCCAGAGCGGCTGACCCGTGAACGGGCAGGTCACCGGCCGGATGTTCGGATTGACGCGCGGGAGGTCGGAGCCGGCGAAATTGCGCGTGGGTAAAAACGGCAGGTTGGCCGCGCCAGCCTGAAGGCGCAGGGCGAGGCCGAAGTGAGAGTACTCCTCGAGCTCGAGGGGTTGCGGGCGGCCTTGCTCGACAGCGCGGCGAAAAGCGTAAAGCGACCCGACGCCCGGATTGCCGGCCCAGCTGAAAATCAGCTTGCGGGCGCAGCCGGCGGCAATCATCTGGTCGAAGAGTAGGTCAGGGGTGAGCCGGATGAGGGTGAGGTGGCGGCGGCGCTGGCGGATGAGCTCGTGGCCGGCCGCGAAGGGAATGAGATGGGTGAAGCCTTCCATGACAACGCTCGCGCCCTCGGGCACGAAGCGTGCCACGGCGTCGCGCATCGTCATCACTTTGGACACGGAAGAGTCGTCTCCGGAAGCGGCCGGATTCTAACAAATCCTCGGAAGCGAGGCCAGCCGGCTAGCGCGGGCGGCGCAGGCGCTCGGCCTGGTCGCGGGCGCGACGGGCGTCCTCGACGCGGCCCAAACGGGCGTAGGCGTCGGCGAGGAACAAATAGACTTCGGCCAGGTCCGGCTCGAGCGCCGCGGCCTGCTCCAGGTGCGGCAGGCCGTCGGCGGGCTGACCCTGAAGAGTGAGGATGCGCCCGAGCAGCAGGTGAGCGCGGGAGTGCTGGGGGTTGAGGGCCAGAGCGGTTTCGAGCTCCTGGACCGCTTCCGGGACGCGGTCGATGCGGGCATAGACGGCGGCCAAGGAGAAATGGGCATCGGCGAACTTCGGCATGCGGCTCACGGCCAGCTCGAAGTGAGCGGCGGCGGTCTTCCAAACGCCGGTCTCGAACAGCGCGAACCCCAACTCGTAGTGCGCCATGGCCGAGTCGGGCAGCAGGGCGACGGCGTTCTCGAGCGGAGGAATCGCTTCGCGGTACTTCCGCTGCCGGACGAGCGCCACGCCCAACTGGTACTGGGCGATGTACATCTGCGGGTTGTCGGCGACCACCTGCTCGAGCAGCGGCACCGCCTGCTGCGGCTGGCCACTTTCGATGGCCAAGATGGCATCGTGCAGGGCATTGGCTACTTGGATCTTATCCTTCGGGTCCGTGCCCGACGGCCCGCCCGTCGGCAGCGGCCGGAAGCCGCCGACGTAGCCGAGTGCGGTGAGCTTTTCCATCTCCTTCGGGTCGAGACCTGACTCGGCGCCCGCGGGGACAGCGCGTTCCGTGCGGCGGCGGAAGGCTTCGAGCTCGGCGGCCAGCCTGTCGGCCTCGGCGGGCTTCTTCTCGGCCAGGTTGCGCGCCGCCTTTGGGTCCCCACTCAAGGCGTAGAGCTCGCGCCGCGGGGCAGAGACAAACAGGTAGTCGCCGCTGCGCCAGGCGGCCAGCGAGCTCCAGCCGAAGGCGCGGCGCGGGTAGTCGGTTTCCGCGTAAGTAGGCTGCTCGAGGGGCGGGCCGGCCAGCAGGCCCAGCAAGGAGCGGCCCTGCATCGGCGGCGGAACGGCCGCGCCGGCCGCTGCGAGGATAGTCGGGGCGAGGTCTATCAAACCCACTGCGCTTTGAAGGCGCCGACCGGCTGACTTTCCCTGCGGGAACTTCAGGAGCAGCGGCACGCGAAGGGTGTCGTCGTAGAGGAAGATTCCGTGCGTCTTCTCGCCGTGGTCGCCGAGGGCCTCGCCGTGATCGCTGGCGACGGCGATGAGAGCCTCGTCGTAGAGCCGGCGGGCGCGCAGAGCGGCGAGCAGGCGGCCCACGGCGGCGTCGGTGTAAGCGATTTCGCCATCATAAGCAGAGGCGAACCGCTGTCGGTACGGCGGCGGAGGCTCGTAGGGGTCGTGCGGGTCAAAAAGGTGCACCCAGAGGAAGAAGGGCCGCGGCGGGTTCTGCTCCACCCAGGCGACCGCACGCCGGACGACCTCCTCGGCGCGGCGCTCCATAGTCTGGTAGCGGTCTTCGCGCCCCCGGCGGAGGCGGAAGCCGGCGTCATAGAGGTCAAAACCGCGGTCAAACCCGGGCGCCAGGCCGTTGCGGGGGTCGAGGATGATGGCGCCCACGAAGGCGGCGGTGCGGTAGCCGCGCTGCTGGAGAAGCTCAGCCAAGGCGGGTAGCTCGGCGGGCAGCGGGACGCCAAAGTCGTTGACGCGGTGGAACTGCGGGTAGGTGCCGGTGAAGAGGGTGGCGTGGGAGACGGTGGTCAGCGGGGCTTGGGCATAGGCGCGCAGGAAGACGACGCCGTCGCGGGCCAGCGCGTCGAGCTGCGGGGTGAGGCCGCGTTTCGAACCGAGGAAGCCCATGCGGTCGGCCCGGGTGGTGTCGAGGGTGATGAGGACAATGTCGGGCGCAGCGGCCGCCGCGGCGAGCGAGGTCAGCAGAAGAAGCAGGGCGGCGGTGACAACTCTGCGGGACATTGAGAATAGGGAGTCTACCACGACGGTAGATCCCCCGAAACCGGGCGAGCAACGGGCCTAGAAGATGAACTTCAAGACGAACTGCATCGAGCGCGGGCCGCCCTGGGCGATCACAGGATTGAAGGCGGCTACGTCGTCGGTGGAGCTGATGGTGCCGAAGTCGCTGAAGCGGATGTTGCTGCCGATGGCGGTAAAGCTTCCCCCGGTGCTGAAGTTGGCCCGGTTGAGCAGGTTGAAGATTTCCCAGCGGAACTGGATGTTATACCGCTGGTCTTTGCCGAAGCGAGTGTTCTTCAGCACGGAGAAATCCCACTGGACCAAACCCGGGCCGCGCAAGATGTTGCGCCCGCAAGTGCCGACCGTCCCCGCCGGAGGGATAGAAAAGATTCCGGGGTTGGCAATGTACTGGTTGGGGTCACGCGGGTTGTATTGGGGCGTTCCGTTGCAGTTGGCGCGGATGGTGCCCGTCTGTTGCCCGGAGCGATCAAGACTGCCCAGGTGCGGCGTGAAGGGGCGCCCGTCCATGGCGGTGAATACCGTGCCCAGCTCCCACCCCTTTCCGAACCGACCCAGCGACTCGGGTGCGGGGATGGCATAGGTGCCGGCGACGTTGAAGTTCAGCGGGACGTCGTGGTCACAGAGCCCCTTGTTGTTGGTGATGTCGAAGGGGTTCATCATCTGGGGGAAGTTGATGCGGGTGCCCCGGTTGCGGGAACCATAGTCAATGCACTTGCCCCAGGTAAGGTTGTACTGGGCATTGAGCCCGCGCCAGTTGCGCTGCCGGAAGGAGAGCTGCAGGCTGTCGTACCAGGACTTGCCCACGTTGGTGAGCTGGATGATGCTCTCCACTTGCGGGCACAGAACCGCGTTGAAGAGCGGCGAAGCGGGATCACACAGCGGGCGATCCGCCTGGGTGCCGCCGGAGCCGATGGGCGAGGCGTTCAGATCCCGGTAGATGAGCAGGTTGCGCCCGCGCGTGCCCACATAAGAGACCGTGACCACGTTGTCTTTGAACAGCTCGTGCTGCAGGCTCAAGGTAACGTAATGGATCATCGGCATCTTGAGAGGGGAGACCACTGAAAACACGTCGAAAGGAGGCGTGCCCGTGGGGTTGGGGCCGAAGATGCTCACGCCCGGCAACACGCAAACGAAGTTCCCCCCGAGGCCCGGATTGGTGGGGTCGACGCAAGTGGCCAGCGGACTTTCCGGCGAGGCGGCCCCGCCGTCGCCGCCCAGCTCGACGGAGAAAATATTCTCCGTGATTTGGGTGAAGGCCCCGGCGCGCGCGGCGAGCGGAGAGAAGGTACTCCGCGGGGCATGGAGAGCGCCGAAGTTGGGCACGTCGTAGCTCAAAGAATACCCGGCCCGCAGCGCCGTCCTCCCCGACCCGGTGACGTCCCACGCGATGCCCACGCGCGGGCCGAAGTTGTTCTTGTCGACGCCGTACAGGGGCCGGTCGGAGCAGAGCACGAAACCATCGGGGCCGGCCAGGGGGTCGCCGAGCAGGAAATTGGCGCAGCGGTCGCGCTCTTCGCCCATGGCGCCGCTCACGTCGTAGCGCAGGCCGTAGCTCAAGGTCAGGCGGGGGTGGAGCTTCCAATCGTCCATGAAGTAGAAGCCGGCAGAGTTCTGGAAGATGAGCCGGCGGGTGGAGCCGAAGGAGCGGGCGACGAAGTCGAAGCGGCCGAGCAACAACTGCACAATGGCATCTGCGCCGGTGGAGAAGATCTCCATATCCAGGCGGGAGCGGTTGCGCAAGCTGTTGGTGTAAGCGTGCTGGAACTGGCCGCCCACCTTGAAGGTGTGGCGGCCGCGAACCAAGGAGAAGTGCTGGGACAAATCGTAGGACTGGTTGGGCCGGGTGGTGATGGGATAGCCGGCCACGCCGCCGATGTAGCCGAAATATCCCAGGTAATAGACGGCGGGAACCCCAAAGTCCTCCGGGCTGAGCGGGCCGGTGTTGATGCCCAGGTCGAGCGGGTTGACTTTGTTGTTCACATCGATGATTTGTGAAAAGCGCGACAGCCCAAAGCGGGTTTCCAGGATCTTCTCGGGGGAGAGGTTCCACGTCCAGCTCAAGCCCAGGAGCTGCGCCCGCGTGGGGGCGACGGAGTTGAACATGTCCGGCGGGTTCGGGGCCGGGGGCGCCAGCGTGCCCACGAAGGCAGGAGCGGATTGCAAGCTGTCGCCGAAGAAGTACCGGCCCACGACCAGGTGTTTCTCGCCGATCCTATGGTCGAGCTTCACGGAAAAGCTGTTCATATCGGCGGAATTGGGGATGGCCACGTTGACGATGCCGGTGGGGTCAGTCGGATAGAAGGCCAGCAGCGCTTCTCCCACCGGATTGGTGGTCAAGCCGGCGGCGGCGATGCGGGCGCGCGCGGCCAGGACTTCCGCGGGCGTCGGAACGGCGGCCTCGTACGGAGCTAGCGTCTCCATCCGCTGCCCTTCGTAATAGGCGAAGAAGAAGGTCCTGTCTTTGCGGACGGGCCCGCCGATGGTGAAGCCAAACTGCTGGTTGCGCAGCGGGGTCTTTTCGTCGGCGAAGAAGTTGCGAGCGTCCGTCCAGTCATCATGGCGGAAGTAGTAGGCCGACCCGTGGAGCTCATTGGTTCCGCTCTTCATGGCGACGTTGATCGCGGCACCGCCCTTCACGCCGAACTCATTGGAGGGGTTCTGCTGCACGGTGAATTCCTGGATGGCATCCATCGGTACCAGCGTGGCCGGAATGCCCACCACGCCCGTTTGGTTGAGCACCGAATCCCCGTAGTAGCGGTCGTTGTTGGGTATGCCGTCCACCAGGTAATTGTTCATGGTGGGCCGCAACCCGTTGATGTTCACCGCCAGGAAACCCCCGCCGGGGGCCCGCTGCACGCCGGGGGTGATGGCCAGCAGCGAGTTGAAATCCCGTCCGCTAAGCGGCAGGTCAACAATCCGCTTTTCGTCCACGTAGCTGTTAACCCGGTCGGAGAGCTCGATCAGCGGGCTGGTGGCTTCCACCGTGACCGTCTCCGTTCGCTCGCCCACCTGCAAGCTGAAGTCGGCGTGGGTAACGATGCCAATGGCCACCTGAACGTCGCCAACGGCAGTCTTGAAGCCGGTGGCACTAACGGTAACTTTGTACGTGCCGGGGGGAAGCTCGACCAGGCGGTAATCGCCGGTGGCCGCGGTCTTGGCCGAGCGCGACAACCCCGTCCCCACATTTTCCGCTGTCACCGTAGCGCCGGGCACCACAGCGCCCGCGGGGTCGGTAACGGTTCCGGTGATATCTCCAGTAATCTTCTGGGCGAAGACCGGCGAGACTCCTCCGAGGAGGAGTACCACCAGCAGGAAAGGAAGGAAGGAGCGCTTGCTCATAGCCACCCCCGCAGGGCGTGCCGCCATCCTGGACTGCGGCAGCCTTTGTGGGGGAAAAGATACCACAGCTGTCAAGTCTTGCATGGCCCCCGCGCGACCCCGGTCACTGGAACTCGTTCTTGACCACGCGACCATCTTTCATCACGAAGCCCACGCGCTCGAGCACGCGGACGTCTTCGAGCGGGTTGCCGTCCACGGCGATCAAGTCGGCCAGCTTGCCCGGCTCCACACTCCCGACGCGGTCGGCCCAGCCCAGCAACTCCGCCGCCTCGAGGGTCGCCGAGCGCAGGGCGGCCAGCGGGCCCATCCCGTGCGCGACGTAGACGGCGAACTGCCGGGCGTTGTCGCCGTGGGGAATCACCGCGGCGTCCGTCCCGTAGGCGATGCGCACCCCCAGCTCCAGGGCACGGCGGAAGACGCGGCGCTGCGACTCGCCCGCCGCGCGCTCCTTCTCGATGAACTCTTCAGGGTAGCCGCGGGCGCGCCCGGCCAAGATGACTTCGTGGTTGTAGAGGTCAGGCACGAGGAAGACGCCGCGCTCCTTCATCATCCGCAGGGCTTCGTCGTCCAGGAAGCTGCCGTGTTCGATGGAGGCCACGCCGGCGCGGATGGCATCCTTGGCGCCAGCGGCGCTGTGGGCGTGGGCCGCAACCTTCAGGCCCGCTTTGCCGGCCTCCTCGACGGCCGCGCGCAGCTCCTCGTAGGTGAATTCCTGCGCGGCCGGCTGGCTGTGCGGAGTGAGCACCGCACCCGTGGCCAGCACTTTAATGACGCCCGCACCGCGGCGGATGATTTCGCGCACGCGCTGGCGCACCTGGTCGGGCCCGTCGGCCACGCCGAAGCGCAGCTCGAGCGGGAGCTCCAGGTCGGGCGCGAGACCCGTGAGCGCCCCGGCGCCGCCGGAGACGGTGACGTAGGCGCCGGCGGGCTGGAGGCGCGGTCCGAGGACAACCCCGCGCTCGATGGCGTCGCGCAACGCCACGTCCACGAAGGCCCGGTAGGTGCCGAGGTCGCGCACCGAGGTGAAGCCGGCCAAGAGCGTGGCTTGGGCGTGCCGGAGGCTGTCAAAGGCCATCTGCGCCCCGCTCTTTTGGAGCGGGGCCGTGGCGTCATAAGTGTCGAAGTCGTCGACCAGGTGCGTGTGGGCGTCGATCAGGCCGGGCAGGACGGTGGCTCCGCTCAAGTCAATCACCTCGGCGCCGGCCGGCACCGGGGTGGAGGCGGCGGGGCCGACCCCGACGATGCGGTCGCCGGAGACAACCACCACCTGGTCGCGCAGCAGCGCGCCCGAGCGCACGTCCAGGAGCCGTCCGCACCGCAGCGCCACCATGCGGGAGGGTTCGCCGGCGGTCGCGGTGGCCGTCAACAACACGGCGGCGAGGAGTGGCGGGCTGAACAGTCTTCGTATCACGGGGCGCGGATTGTAGCATACTGGGCGCGATGATGACCCCGGGCGCGGCCAAGAGGCTCGCTGGGCGCGCGGCCCTCCTCGCGGCCGCGCTGGTGCTGGCCGGAGTGGGCCGCCCCGCATCGGAACGCCCCGCCGACGAGTTTCTCCTCGAGCGCGATGTGGCCGTGCCCATGCGCGACGGCGTCGTGCTCCGCGCTGACATCCGGCGACCCCGCGGCGCGGGGCGGCGCCCCGTGCTCGTTTACCGCACGCCCTACGACAAGCAGGCCGCGCAGGAGGACTACACCATCTTCCGCCGCGCGGTCGAGCGCGGCTACGCCGTCGTCATCCAGGACGTGCGCGGGCGCTACGCCTCCGCGGGGGAGTTCCGGCCCTACCAGCAGGAAGGCCGCGACGGCTATGACACCATCGAATGGGCGGCGCGGCAGCCGTGGTCGAACGGCGCGGTGGGCACCTTCGGGCTGTCCTATCCCGGCGCGGTGCAGTGGCTGGCCGCCAAAGAGCGCCCGCCGCACCTGAAGGCGATGGCGCCGGCGATGACCTTCTCCTCCCCGCGCAACTTCTTCTACTCCGGCGGCGTCTTCGACCTCTCCTGGATCGGCTGGATCTGGAACAACATCGCCCCCCACGCCCGCCTCCGCCGGAACCTGCCCGGCCCGAAGACCTACGCCGAAGCCCGCGCCGAGTGGGTTCGCCGCCGCGACCGCCTGCGCGGCCACCTGCCGCTGCAGGAGCTTCCCGACCTGAAAGAGGTCGCGCCCTACTACTACGAATGGATGAGCCATCCCCCCGAGGACCGCTGGTGGGAGTGGTGCGAACTCCGCGGGCACTACGAGGAAATCGACGCCGCCGTGCTCAACCTCTCCGGCTGGTACGACGAGGCCTACGGCCCCGAAGGCGCCCTGACCAACTTTTTGGGGCTCGCGGCGGCGCGCCGCCACCGGGGCGAGCTGCGGGCGAAGCTCGTGCTCGGCCCCTGGTCGCACGGCGTCGAAGAAACCAGCAGCACCGCCGCCGGCCTCCGCCAGTTCGGCCCGCAGGCGGCGATTGATTACGACGAAGTGGTGCTGCGCTGGATGGACCGCTACGTGAAGGGAGTCGAGAACGGCGTTGACCGCGAGAAGCCGGTCGAGGTCTTCGTTATGGGCCGCAACCGCTGGGAGCGGGCCGAGACCTGGCCGCTCCCGGGGGCGCGCTCGACCCCGCTCTATCTCGCCGCGCCCGCCGCCCCGGGCGAACACGGGCGGCTCCGCTGGAGCCAGCCGGCCGAGACCGGGAGCTTCCGTTCCTTCCTCTCCGACCCGGCGAACCCGGTCACCGACCTCCACCCGCCCTACTCCGGCGCGCAGGACTACCGCGCGATGGCGCACCGACCGGACGTGCTCATCTACGAGACGCCGCCGCTCGAAGACGACCTCGAAGTCACCGGGCCCATCACCGCCCAGATTTACCTCGGATGCGACGCGCCCGACACCGACCTCTGGGTGCGGCTGCTCGACGTCGCTCCCGACGGCACCGCCCTCAACCTCATGAGCCCCGGCCTCGACCTCATCCGCGCCAGCTACCGCCAGCCCGGCCGCCGCCGGCTGCTTGCCCCCGGCCGCGTCTACAAGCTCGAACTCGCGAACCTGGTGACCAGCAATGTCTTCCGCCGCGGCCACCGACTGCGCGTGCAGATTTCGAGCAGCTTCTTCCCTCATTTCTCCCGGAACTTGCATACGGGAGAATCCGAAGTCAGCTCGGCCGAAATGCGCCAGGCTAGGCTGCGCATTTACCACAACCGCCGCTATCCCTCGCGCCTGCTGCTGCCCGTGCGCGGGCCGCGTTAGGCCCCGCCCAGGCCCTCGGCGGCCGGAGTGTGCCAGCCCCTCCCCGCCAGGAGTGGGTGTACAATCGGCCAAGAACAGCGTTGCCGCCATGCGAATCCTTTTGGTTGAAGACGACAAGAAAACAGCGGCCTTCATCGCCAAGGGACTCGAACGGGCCGGCTTTGCCGTCGACCAGGCCGCCAACGGGGAAGACGGCCTGCACCTAGCCTCGACGGAACCCTACGACGCCGCGGTCATCGACATCATGTTGCCCGGCCAGGACGGCTTGAGCCTCATCGAAGAGGTCCGCCGGCAAAAGGTGAACCTCCCGGTGATCTTCTTAAGCGCGCGACGCTCGGTCGACGACCGCATCCGCGGGCTGCAAGCCGGGGGCGACGACTACCTGACCAAGCCCTTCGCCTTTTCCGAGCTGCTGGCTCGCCTGCGGGCGCTGATTCGCAGAGCCAGCAGCGCTCCCGGGCCGACCAGCCTGACCGTGGGGTCGCTCTCCCTGGATTTGCTGAAACGCGAAGTGGTGCGCGGCGCCGAGAAGGTCGACCTGCAGCCCCGCGAGTTCGCCTTGCTCGAATACTTCCTGCGCCATCCCGGGGAGGTGGTTTCCAAGACCGTGCTCCTGGAGCATATTTGGGGGTACAACTTCGAGCCGCAGACGAACGTGGTGGATGTGCTGGTGTGCCGCTTGAGAAAGAAGCTGGGCGGCGAGCCCGGCGAGCAGATCATTCACACCATCCGGGGAGTGGGCTACGTCCTTAAGAACTCTTAGCCGCAGACGCCAGACCATCGGCTTCCGTTTGGCCGCCTGGTACTCCCTCGTCTTCATTGTGAGCTCCCTGGCGGTCTTCGCCCTGGCCTATTCCCTGCTCTCCTCCTCGCTGAAACAAAAAGACCGGGGCGCGATTAGAGCGGGACTCAAGCTGTACGCCTCCCGCTACCAGAACGGGGGCCTGCCGGCGCTGATAGAAGAAGTGAAGGCGGCGCACAAAGAATCGTTGTTTGTGCGCGTGGCCGGGCCCCAAAACAACACCGTCTTTTACGACATGCCGGCGGAGTGGGACGACTTCGATGTGAAGCGCCTGGAAACCGCCGCCCTCCCCACGAGCGGGCGCTGGACGCGGCTGCGGCCAACGGAAGAGGGAGACCTGCTGGCCGAAACCGACACCCTCGAGATCATGTCTGTCACGCTGCCCGACGGCTTCCTGTTGCAGGTCGGGCGCAGCACCGAGAACCGGGACGACATTCTCGAGTACTTCCAGGGTGTTTTCGCCATCGTGATGGTGGCGGTGCTGGGAATCGGCGTGGGGGGAGGCGCCTGGCTGGCCAACCGCTCGCTGCGGCCGGTGCGCGATCTGGCCGGCGTGCTGCGCTCCATCCGACAAACGGGCAATATGAACGCGCGCGCGCCCACGCGGAGAACGGGGGACGAGCTCGACGAGCTCACCGGGTTGTTCAACGCCCTGCTGGACACGATTGAGTCGCTGGTGACTCGCATGCGGAGCGCCCTGGATACCATCGCGCACGACCTCCGCACCCCCATGACCCGGCTGCGGGGCGCCGCGGAAATGGCGCTGCACTCGCCGCCCGACGCCGAAACCTACAAGCAGGCCCTGGCCGACTGCCTGGAAGAGACCGAGCAGACTCTGACCATGCTGAACACCCTGATGGATGTGGCCGAGGCAGAAACCGGGGGCCTGAAACTCGACTGGGAGGAGGTGGATCTCTCCGCCCTGTTGCATGGCGTGGTCGGGCTCTACGAACACGTCGCGGAGGAGAAGGAAACCGCCATCCGGACCAAGTGGCCCGCGCGGCTTGGTCTGCGGGGAGATGCCAAACGGATCCGCCAGGCGGTCGCCAACGTGCTGGACAACGCCATCAAGTACACCTCGCCCGGGGGACACATCGAGGTCGAAGCGCACGCGGAAGGAGAGCAAGTCGTGATTTCGGTGAAAGACACCGGGATGGGAATCAAGCCCGAGGAACTGCCCAGGATTTGGGACCGGCTGTATCGCGGTGAGGCGGGCCAATCGCAGCGCGGCCTGGGTTTGGGCTTGAGCCTGGTCCGCGCCGTGGTTCAGGCGCACAACGGGTCGGTCGAAGCCCACAGCCCGCCGGGGCAAGGGACGCGGATGGTGATTCGCCTGCCGATTCGCTCCCCCCACTAAACGCCTCCCAGCCGTTTCGTCTGCCGACCTTTCAAAGATGTAATCGTCGGGAAAGACCCCCGCAATGTTGGGCTTGCTAAGATAGCCGGCGTCAGGTAAAGGGGATAGAAAGCTACGCCATGAAGAGGTCCACCCCTTTCGCCACGCTCCTCGTCGTTCTGGCCACGACTCTGGCAATTCTCCCCGCACTCTGGGCCGACCAGCCGGCCTTCACGGATGAATTCCGGCTCGAGGAGTGCCGCTTCCAGTCGAGCGGGCGCAACCCCTACTTCATTCTCGAGCCTGGATACCAGCTCATCCTCGAAGGAGAAGAGGCGGGTGGATTCGTTCGGCTCGAGATTACTGTGCTGGACGAGACAGAAACGATCGCGGGCGTGAACACGCGGGTGGTCACGGAAGTCGAATACGTCGACAACAAACTGGTCGAAATCTCGCGGAACTTTTATGCCTTGTGCGAACCGAGCAAGAGCATTTTCTATTTTGGCGAGGAGGTCGACACCTACCAGGACGGCGAAATCGTCGGCCATCAAGGATCGTGGAAGGCCGGGGAGAACGGCGCCCGGCCCGGCTTGATGATGCCGGGCGCCCCCCAACCGGAAGCGCGGTATTTCCAGGAAATCGCCCCGGACGTCGCCCTGGACCGGGCCGAAATCCTAAGCCTGACCGAAGTAGTCGTGACGCCCGCCGGGGTGTTTGTAGACGCTTTGAAAACGGAGGAAACGACTCCGCTGGAGCCGGAGGCCAAGGAATTCAAACTCTATGCGCCCGGAATTGGCCTCGTGCAAGACAGCACCTTGAAGCTGGTGGACTTCTCCAATGCCTGGTCTTCCACGCCGGTCTCTCCGACCGCGGAGACAGTCTCCCTCACCGTGCCGAAAGGCATCGTCCTGCAAGTGGCGTTGGACAAAGAAGTGCGCGTCAAGAAAGTCGGCCAACCCATTCATGGTCTCCTGGTGGAGGCCCTGTATGCGTTTGATCAGGAAGTGGTCCCGGTGGGCAGCGAGGTTCTGGGCCGCATCACCGAGATTCAAGGCCCCTCGCGCAAGCGGCGCGTATGGGCTGCTTTCAACATGAACTTCACGCCGGTTCGCAAGGTCCAGGTGGAGTTTGACGAAATGGTTTTGCCCGACGGCAAGCGCCTCCCCCTCAAGACCAGCGTGACCCCCGGCTCCGGCCGAACCCTGCAGCTGGTCACCAGCATCGACAGCGAGAAAAAGAGGACCGCCAAGGATGCGGCCTCGGACAAGATGAAGGAGGCCATCCGAGAAGCCAAGCGCAAATGGGAAGCCGCCATGAAGCAGGTGAAAGAGCCCGGCAAGGGGCACCGGCTGAAGCGCTTCGGACTCGCCCAGCTCCCCGCTCGCCCGCAGTACCTTGACGCCGGGACGGTCTATTTCGCCGAGCTGCAAGAGCCGCTCGACTTCGGACGCAAGCCGCTCCCGCCTCCCCTGCTGGCCGCGGGCGACCCGGCGCCCTTGCCTTGCCGCCTTCTGGCCCATGCCCAGCTCCTGACCCCGTTGAATTCAGCGACCACGCCGCCGGAGGCGCCGGTCGAGGCCATCCTCGTCCAACCGCTTTTCGCCGACGACGGTCGCTTGCTTCTCCCCCAGGGAACGCGAGTAAACGGGTCGGTCGTGGAAGCGCGGCCGGCCCGGCGTTTTGGGCGCAGCGGCAAGCTGCGGATCGCCTTCCGCGAATTGATTCCTCTGGGCGGGATGGAGCAGAAAGTAGCGGCGGCGAACCTGGAGGGGGTCCAGTCCGGCGCGGAGGAGAACGTCCGGCTCGATGTGGAGGGCGAAGCCCGGTCAACCGCTCCCAAGCGGCGCTATCTCTCCACGGGCATCGCGGTGGCGCTGGCCCTGGCGTCTCACAAGGACAGCGATGTCGAGGACGGTGTGAGCAGCGGAGGCAGGGACGCCAGCGAGGGCCTCGCCGGCGGGGCCGCCGGCTTCAGGTTGCCGGGCATGATCGTGGGCGCCCTCGTTCCCGCCCAGCCGCTCACCCTGGGAATGGGAATCTACGGAGCGGCTCGGACTGGGTATTCGAGTTTTGTGGCGCGGGGGCGCGAGGTGGTCTTCCCGAAGGGCACCGCCATGGAGATTGGCTTCGCGCTGCGGGGGAATTGTGAAGAGTCCGCCAAGGCGGAGTAGGCCGGAAGACCCATGCGCGCCACGACCCAGCCGACCTTCTTTTCACAAGTCAACCCTACCCTGTTAGGAGGAAGCCAATGAAGCGTACCCAAAGTCTGATGCCCCTGCTGGTGCTGGCCGCCTTAGTTCTCGGGGTGACGGCGGCGCCCCTAGCAGGGGAACGGCAGATCGAACGCAAGGACGTCCCGGCGGCGGTTCTGGCAGCGTTTGCCGGGGCGTTCCCCAAAGCTGAAATCAAGGGCTACAGCACCGAAGAAGAGAACGGCCAGACCGTCTACGAAATCGAGAGCGTAGAGGGTCTGGTCACGCGGGACGTCACCTACACCGCCGACGGCGCGGTGGTCTCGCTGGAAGAGACGCTGGACACCAGCGCCCTGCCCCGGGGCGTGAAGTCGGCGCTCAAGAAGACGTTTCCCAAGGGGAAGGTCCTGAAAGCGGAAAGAATAACCAAGGGCACGGTCGTTACCTACGAGTTCCAGATCGAGCTCAACGGCCAGAAGACCGAGGTGGTCTTCGACCCCCAGGGCAACGAACTGGAGAGGGAAACCAAGCCAGAGGACGTCGGCTAGCCTGCCCGGCAGCCGGCTGGTCGCGGCTTCCCGCCAAACGCACTCGCCTTCCTGCTTCGATCCTTTCACAACTGTAATCCCCAGGAAAGATGCGGGCAATCTTGTCCTTGCTAGCTTAGGCCGGGAAACGCACGGGAGGGCCGAAGGAGGTTGCGATGAAGAGATTCGCTCATCTGGCTTTAATTCTGGGTGCAGTGCTCGTGTTCACTCTGACCAACGGCGCCGCGGTGGCGGACGCGAAGGACCTCTGTCGGGCGACCTCGCAGAAGGCCATGCGGTCCTGCGAGGCGGGGGCGTGGAGTGACTACTGGCTGGCTCGGGGCAAGTGCCACAACCTCTCCGACCCGGCGGCGCGGGAGGCCTGCGCGCAGCAGGCAGAGGTGGACCGAAAAGACGGGTTGGAGGACTGCCAGGACCAGCGCGACGCGCGCCAGGCGGTCTGCGACCGGCTGGGCGAAGATCCCTACGACCCCGTGATCGACCCGGCCAACTTCGTCGCCACCATCGACAATCCCTATATGCCCCTGACGCCGGGCACCACCTTCATCTACGAGGGCAACACCACCGACGGCTTCGAGCACCAGGAGTTCGTCGTGACCAGCAACACCAGGGTCGTCCTCGGCGTCACCTGCGTCGAGGTGCACGACACGGTGACCTTGAACGGCGAGCTGATCGAAGACACGCTCGACTGGTTCGCCCAGGACCTGCAGGGCAACGTCTGGTATTTCGGAGAGAGCTCGAAGGAGATTGTCAACGGCGAGATCGTCAGCCTGGAGGGCTCCTGGGAGGCGGGCGTGGACGGCGCCAAGCCGGGGATTATCATGAAGGCCAACCCCGCCGTCGGCGATTTCTATCGCCAAGAATTCTATCTGGGCGAGGCCGAGGACATCGGGGAAGTGCTTAGCCTGACGGCAGCCGCCAGCGTCCCTTACGGCGATTTCACGAACTGCCTGCAGACCGCGGACACGGTGCCGCTCGAGCCCGACGCCTTGGAGCACAAGTTCTACGCCTCCGGCATCGGCCTGGTGTTGGAGGTTGACCCGGTCACGGGCGAAAGGCTCGAGCTCATCCAAATCATCGTCAATCCAACCGGGCCCCCGGCGCTACCGTTCGTAGCGCCCTGAAACCCCAGCCGACGGCGGGCGACGGCAGCTACGCGCTGGCGGTGGACGCCGGCACCTACGACCTGGTGGCCTCCAAGGCCGGCTTTCTCAACACCACCAAGGCCGGAATGACCATCGCCGCCAACCAGACCTTGACCGGCGTCAACTTCAAGCTCTTCCGCCCGAGCTTCTTCCAGGGGACGGTCACGCAGAAAGGCACGGGCACGCCGATTGCGGGGGCGCTGGTCGAGGCGATCAAGGGCGGGGTGACGGTGGCGTCCACTCTGACGGCGGGCGACGGCTCCTACAGCCTGCAGGTCACCAAGGGCCTCTACACCCTGCGGGCGTCGAAGACCGGCTTCAAGACCAAGAGCAAGCTCGACCAGACCATCGGCGACGGCGCCACCAAGACGGTCAACATCGCGCTTCCCCTTCCCTAAGCCGGCGGCCGCTCGTTTATCCCGAGTCGCCCCCCGCGGGACGCCCGGCCGCGGCGGCGTTCACTGCCCGTAGCGCTTCTTGTAGAACTCGAGCAGCTTCTTGACGTCTTCGGGGCTCAAGCCCTTCTTCCAGCGGTGCTCGTCGCGAGCGAGCAGCGCCGCGGTGATGCCGGGCTGGAGCTCTTCCGCTTCGGGCAGGAACTTGGTGTAGAAATGCTTGGCCACCTCGTAGAAGCCGTGCCACTGGGTGAAGTCGGGCCCCATCATGGCGGTGCCCATGCGGGCGCGGCGGCCTTCGTGGTGCCAGAGCTCGTAGTAGGTCCATTCGATGTCTTCATCGAAGGGCGTGGCGGTGAGTTTTTTGCCGGCGTAGAGCTCGTCCATGATGGCCTTGGCGGGCTCGGCGAACTTCTCGTTGTAGAGGGCGATGGTGGCGTCGTACTGCTGGTAAAAGTTGTCCACCCAGCTCGCCTGGTGGCAGGCGGCGCAGACGTCCTTCATGGCCTGCTGCCGCGCCTTCCAGTTTTCGAGGTGCGTGGTGATGACCGGCCGCAGGGTGTAGCCGATGCGCGCCCCCACGTCGTGGGTGAGCGGCTGATTCGTCGCGGCGCTCATGTGGCAGGTGGCGCAGGTGGGCGCCGCCCAGTAGTCTTTGCCGACGACCCAGGGCTTCGCGTCCAGATTCATCTTGTCGATGTTGGCGCGGAACTGGATGCCGTGCTTCGACTCGTTGTAGATCTCGATCTGCGGGTGGTCGGGTCCCATGTGGCACTTGCCGCAATTCTCCGGCTGGCGCGCCTGCGCCGAGCTGAAAGCGTGCCGGCCGTGGCAGGCGGCGCAGGTGCCGCGGCTGCCGTCGGGGTTGATGCGGCCGATGCCGCTGTTCGGCCAGGTGGCGGAATCGAACTTGCCTTCGCCCAAGTAGCGCACTTCGCTGCCGTGGCACTGCCGGCAGCCGTTGATGGCCGCCGGGCCGCCTTCGACGATCTCGCCCAAGAAATTATCGAGAGACCCGACGAAACGCGCGCCTTCGGCGTGTCGGCTCGCGGCGAACTCCTTCGCTTCCTTCTCGTGGCAGCGCGCGCAGTAGGTCGGAGTGACGATGACGGCGATGCGCAGGCCGTAGTGCTCGAAGGCCGCCGGGTCGCCCGCGTTCGCCTGGTGGCACGACCAGCAGTCCACTTGCGCGCGCGCGTGCACGCTGCCCCACCACTGCGCCACTAGGCCGGGGTTCATCTCCCGGTGGCAGCCGAGACACGCCTGGCCCTGTTCGGACACCATCGGTTTCTCCGGCGTCGCCGCTGCCCCGAAGAGGGCGCCCGCGAGCGCGAGCCCCAGCGCTCCTGCCAGAACAGTCCGAGAGAAAGTGCGCATCCTCATCGCGTTCCTCCTGCGCGGCGGCGCAACCGGTCGCCGGGTTTCTTTTCGGGTTCCAGCAGGCCGCGGCTTTCGGCCTCGGCGGCAAACTCGTCCAGGCTTCGCGCCTGGAGCATCTCGAGCAGGCGCGCGCGGATGGGCTCCCAGCTTTCATGCAGGGGACAAGGATGGGCGTCGTCGCACTCGCCCAGCCCGAGGAAGCAGCGCTCGAACTCGCCCACCGGCTCCACCGCCGCCAGCACGTCCCAGAGCCGGATGTCGCGCGCCGGGCGCGCCAACTGCACGCCGCCGCCCGGACCGCGCACCGCCCGCAAGAGCCCGGCGCGGGTCAGGCCCTGCAAGACCTTGGCGAGATAGGTGGCGGGCACGCCGAGTCCGGCGGCGATCTCCCGCACTCGCCGCGAATTCCCTGCCGGTTCCAACGCCAGCAGGAGGCTCGCCTGCAACGCCAGCTGCGACGACCGTCGGGTGAGCATCTCTCCTATCCTCCGCTGCGTTTCCTTCGGTTCATGAGTCCGCTCCCAAGCGAAAAGCAATTGAGGAATTGTTATTCCCGATTCCGACGTCTGACTGTGACCGCAATCACGGCCGTCCCTAAGCGGCTGAAAAATCAGGTGAAAAGAGCTTCAAGTTTGCGGGGGTCGGGCAGGGTAACGGTGGTTCCTTTCAACTGAATGAGGCCGCGGCGGCGGAAGTCGTTGAACAGCCGGCTGATAGTTTCGCGCGAAGCGCCGATGAGCTCCCCGACCTCTTCCTGGGTCAGGCGCAACTGGAAGCGGACGCCCTTGGGAGCGGGCTGGGAGTCGCGGCCGGCCCACTCGAGGAGCAGCGCGGCGAGCTTGGCCTTGGCCGTGGGCGCGAGCGCGATCCGGGCCACCTGCCGGTAGGCGCGCCCGAGCTCCATGCTCAAGTGCTCGGCCACCCGCACCGACACTTCCCCGTGCCGCTGCAGGAACCGCAGGAACTCCGGCCGCGGCAGAAAGTTCACCTGCGTGGGCTCGAGCGTCTCGGCGCTCACTTCGTAGTTCGTGTTCGAGACCACCGCGCTCAACCCCAGGACTTCCCCTGTGTCCGCCATCCGCACGATCAGCCGCCGCCCCGAGGTCGCCGACGCCGTCAGCTTGGCCCGGCCCGAGCAGAGCACGAACAGGCCGCGCGCCGGCTGCCCTTCGACGAAGAGCGTCGCCCCAGGCGGGTAGACGCTCGTTTGCCGCAGGGAGTTCAGCTCTTCCAGGGCCGGCGGACTCAAGTTGCAGAACAGCCCGTGCTCGCGCACCGGGCAGGCCACGCAGCTCTGGATGATCTCCAGTCCGTAGGGGGTCCGCGGCCTCGCCATAGTTGCCTCTAGTATACGCCGCGCTCCGCCGGAGTGCTATTTCGCCGCGCGGATGAGCAGCAGGGCGTCCTGGCGCGGGTGCAGCCGCTCGACGCCGTCCGCGGTCACGACCACGTCCTCCTCGATCCCGATGTTGATCTCGCCGCCCATGGGCGCGTAGTCGGCGTAGAGGATGGGTTCGACGGCGAAGGTCTGGTCTTTCTCCAGCTTCAGCCAGACGGTCGAGCCGTAGCGTTCCTTCCAGTCGGGCCCGAGCAGCGGCCCCACGTCGTGGACGTCGAAGCCGATGGGATGGCCGGCGGCGTGCGGATAGCCCGCGTAGCCGGCGTCGGTCAGAACTTTCCGCGCCACGGTGTCGACGTCGTTCCCGGTCGCGCCCGGCTTCATGGCGGCAATGGCGGCGTCGGTCGCCCGCCGGCAGGTATCCCACATCTTTTGAATCTCGGCGGGCGGCGCGGTTTCGCCCGGGCCGAGCACGTAGGCGGTGCGCTGCACGTCGGTCGAGTAGCCGCGGTGATTGATGCCGAAGTCAATCCGCACCAGGTCGCCCGGCTGGATGACGCGGTCGCTCGGGCCGGCGTGCCCGCGCGTCGGCCCCACCACCACGCTCGCGAAGGCCACCCGCGCCCCGAACTCTTCCGTGCGCCGCGCCAGATAATCCGCCACATCTTTCTCCGTGGTCTTCCCCGGCGTGATGACTTTTTCCGAGAGCGCCTCGCGCATGATCTTGTCGGTGTAGGCCGCGGCCTCGCGCAGCAGGGCCACTTCCTGCGGCAGGCGCCGTCCCCGGAAGCTCACCACCACCGGCTGCGCCGAGACGAACCGCGCCGCCAGCTCCGCCCCCAGCGTCTCCTCCAGGTAGTTCCGCATCCCCAGGGTCAGGCCGTCGGCCGTGGGGACGTCGCGCGAAAAATCAATCCCGATGCGCTGCGGGTTGAGTGCGGTCATGACTTTTTGCAGGTGCTCCTTGATGCCCTCGCCGCGGTAGGCGATGACTTCGTCGTAGATGCCGCTCTCCTTCACCGGGGTGACGTCGTAGCTCGCCACGATGGCCACCTTGCGGAAGCCCTGCGCCGTCCGCACAAAAATAAACGCCGCGCGCGCCACCACCCGCCCGCCGGCCACGTCTTCGGCGATCGGGTCGCGCGAGCTTTCCCGCGTGAACACCAGCCAGCAGTCGAACCCGTGCGCCGCCAACGCTTCCGGCAGCAGCGCGTCCACCCGTAGCTTGCGGATACTCTGTGCTTCGGGCGTCTCCGCCGCCAGGGCCGCGCCCGCCAGCAAGCACACCAGCGCTGCCAGGAGAATCACTTGCCGGGATTGCTTCTGCCTCATGGAACTACCCTCCCCGTTTGCGGTTGACTTGGCTCCCCGCACGAATCTACCATAGTCGACCAAGAAGGCGTTGCCGCACGCTGAGAAACGATGAAGACTGCCCTCCGCTTCGCGACCCTCTTGGCGCTCTTGCTGGTGGCTCTTGCCGCCCGCGCCGCCGACCCCTGGAAAGAGAAGCCTTACTCGGACTGGACCCTGGAAGACGTCCAGAAGGTGATGACCTC
>Ga0209172_10003406_pt1 | contig 24412 bp, 19 predicted proteins | sample LarsenN4metaG_FD_184113 | JGI IMG/M metagenome (GOLD analysis project Ga0209172, IMG submission 184113) | Hot spring sediment bacterial and archeal communities from British Columbia, Canada, to study Microbial Dark Matter (Phase II) - Larsen... ... | reverse complement strand
TGGAACAACATCACCTACGGGCGTCCCGACGTGCCGGAAGCGCGCGTAGTCGCGGCGGCCCAGGCGGCGCTGGCCCACGACTTCATCACGGAATTGCCACAGGGTTATCACACCGTGCTGGGCGAGCGCGGCCAGCGGCTCTCCGGCGGGCAGCGGCAGCGGCTGGCGATCGCCCGCGCGCTGCTGAAGGACTCGCCGATTCTGATCCTCGACGAAGCCACTTCCGAGCTCGATTCCGAGTCGGAACTGCTCGTCCAGCGCGCTCTGGCCAACCTGATGGCCGGGCGGACCGTGCTCGTCATTGCCCACCGACTCTCCACCGTGCGCCGCGCCGACCGCATCCTGGTGCTCGAGGACGGCACGATCCGTGAGACGGGTACCCATGCGGAACTGCTCGCCCTCGGCGGCACGTACGCTCACCTGTATGCGCTCCAGTTCGCCGACGACGCCCCGCGTCCGGCGGGAGCAGGTGCGGTCTGATGGGAAGCCCGGGGCCAAAGTCCATGACCGGGTTCGCCGAGGCGCGCGGCGAGTACAAGGGCTGCACCATCCGCCTGAGCCTGCGCGCAGTGAACCACCGCTTCCTGGACATTCATGTCCGGCTGCCGGAGGGCTACGAGTCGTTCGAACCGGTCATCCGCCAGCTCATTCGCGAGCGCGTCCGGCGCGGCCACGTGGACGTAACGCTGCGCGTGGAACCCACTGGCGGCGCCGCGGTGCTCGTCAACCAGGCGGTGGCCACAGCCTATTTGCAGGCCGCCAATGAACTGCGCCAGAAGTTCGGCATGGCCGGCGAACCGGACCTGGCCGCGCTGCTGCGTCTGCCGGGGGTGATTGGCGCGGCCGGGACACCGGCCGATGGCGACCTCGAACAGCTTGGCGGAACGGTGGTCGCGTGCTTGAAGGAATCGCTCGAGCGGCTGGACGGAATGCGCATCTCGGAAGGAGCCGCTCTGGCCGAGGAGATGGCTGCGCGCCTGCAGCGCATCCGCCAGACGCTGGACCGCATCGCTGCGCTTGCCGAAAAGCTGCGCCCCGCCTACCTGCAATGGCTCCAGATGCGCGTGGGCGAGCTGCTCGGCGCGGCTCCCGTGGACGCGGCCCGGCTGGCCCAAGAAGCTGCCGTGCTGGCCGAACGCGCCGACATCAGCGAAGAAATCCTCCGGCTGCGCAGCCACACCCGCCAGTTCGAGCAACTGCTCGGGACCCCCGGCGACGCAGGCAAGAAGCTAGATTTCTTGCTCCAGGAAATGCAGCGCGAAGCCAACACTATGCTGGCCAAGACGCCCGGGGTGGCCAGCGATGGTTTGACCATCACCGAACTGGCCCTGGAAGTGAAGTCGGAAATTGAGCGACTCCGCGAGCAGGTGCAGAACGTCGAATAGCGATGACTCATCCCCGCGAGCCGCGCGTGTTCATTGTTTCCGGCCCTTCCGGTTCGGGAAAATCCACGCTGGTGAAGAAGCTGCTGGAGCTTCCCGGAACGATCCTTTCCATTTCCTGCACCACCCGGCCGCCGCGGGCCACGGAAAAGAACGGAGAATGGTACAATTTCATCTCTGAGGAAGAGTTCGAGCGCATGATCCAGCGCGGGGAGTTCCTCGAGTATGCCCGCGTCTTCGGAAGGCATTATTACGGCACGCCGCGGCGCTGGGTCGAGGAAGCGCGCCGCCAGGGCCTCGACCTAGTGCTCGAGATTGACGTGCAGGGCGCCGCCCAGGTGAAACAGAAGCTGCCCGAGGCGGTGGCTATCTTCATCCTGCCGCCTTCGCGCGGGGAACTTGAGCAGCGCATTCGCGCCCGCGGGCAGGATTCCGAAGGGGAGATTGCCCGCCGGCTGGAGCGCGCTCACCAGGAAATGCAGCACTACCGCGAATACGATTTCATCGTCATCAACGACGACCAGGAACGCGCCGGCCGCGACGTACAGGCCATTGCCCTGGCCATGCGCTGCCAGCAGCCGGCCAATGAGTTCCGTGTGCGCCAGATTCTGGAATCGTTTGGAGGCTGACTTGCTGATGGCTGTTTCCAACACTCCGCCAGAGACCAAATTCGCTTACGTCATTCTTGCGGCGCGGCGCGCCCGGCAATTAATGGCCGGAGCACGCCCGCTGGTGGACCATGTGAAATCGACCAAGGCCGCGCGCATTGCCGAAGAAGAGCTGCGCGCCGGCACTCTGGAATACGAGCTGCCCGAGCGGCCCGAGAGCGAGGAAGAAAAAGACGCCAGGCGGCGCAAAGGGTAGCGCCGCGCGGGCGGCGTCAGGCGGAAGCACGCGAGTGATGCCATGCGAGTCGCGCTGGGAGTTGCCGGAGGCGTAGCGGCTTACAAGGCCGCCGAGCTGGTTCGCCGCCTGCAGCAGGAAGGGCTGGACGTGCAGGTGGTGATGACCAGAAGCGCGCAGCAGTTCATCGCCCCGCTGACCTTTGCGGCGCTCACCGGACAGAAAGTCATCACCGAGATGTTTGCCGAGCAAAGCCAGGCACCAGCAAACGTCGAAAGCGCCATCGAGCACATCGCCGTCGCGCAGCGCATTGACCTGCTGCTGATTGCGCCGGCCACGGCCAACACCTTGGCGCGGCTGGCGGCCGGCGTGGCCGATGATTTCCTGACCACCCTGTATCTGGCCACGAAAGCGCCGGTGATGGTGGCCCCGGCCATGAACGTGAATATGTGGGAGCACCCGGCCACCCAAGCCAACCTCGCCGTGCTGCGCGAACGCGGCGTCCGCGTCGTCGAACCGGACGAAGGCTATCTGGCCTGCGGCATGACCGGGCCGGGGCGGTTGGCCGGTGTCGAGGCTATTGCCCAGGCCGTCTGCGAACTGCTCGGCATCCGGCACGACTTCGCCAGCGAAACCGTGCTGGTGACCGCGGGGCCTACCTACGAAGCTGTGGATCCCGTGCGCTTCCTCGGCAACCGCTCTTCAGGCCGGATGGGCTACGCCCTGGCCGAAGCTGCCGCCCGGCGCGGCGCTCGCGTCATCCTCATCAGCGGGCCGGCTCACCTCGACCGCCCCGCCGGCGTGGATCTTGTTTCTGTGTGCACGGCCGAGGAGATGAGCGCCGCGGTGCAGAAGCACGCGGAGGGAGCTTCCGTCGTCATTATGGCTGCCGCCGTCGCCGACTTTCGTCCCGTTGCGCCGCAGGCGGTAAAAATCAAGCGGCAGGGCAGGCTCGTTCTCGAGCTGGAACCCACACCGGACATCCTGGCCGGACTCCGGCGACCCGGGGACCAGCGCATCCTGGTGGGCTTCGCCGCGGAGACCCACGACGTTGCCCAGCACGCCCGGGAGAAGCTGGCCTCCAAGGGCCTGGACATGGTTGTGGCCAACGACGTCACCCGGGAAGGCGCCGGATTCGACGTGGAAACCAACGTGGTTTCCATCTTCACCCGCGACGGCCGGCAGTTGGACCTGCCCCGCCTGCCAAAACTCGAGGTGGCCGGCCGCATCCTGGACGAAGTGGTCCGCCTGCGCGGCCTGCCCTGACTCGCGACCTGACGGAATGAATAAGGAAACAGAAGCCCAGCTCCGCGCCTGGCTCGCCTATTACGAAGAGCTGGGCATTCGCCTCTTCTACCGCGACCGCCTTGCTTCCCTGCCCCGCCAGCAAACCCGCTTGGCACCGGCGACGGGCCCGCGGGCGAGCAGACCGGCTGCGCCACCTGCACCGGCCGCGGTGACCGCCGAGTTCCCGGTCATTCAGGCACCGTCGCTGTTCGAGGCCATGGACCGCGTCGAAGGCGATACTCTTGAACGCATCCGGGAAGACATCGGCGACTGCACCCGCTGCAGGCTGCATCGCAGCCGCACGAAGATTGTCTTCGGCGTGGGCAATCCCAAGGCAGAGCTGGTGTTCATCGGGGAAGGCCCGGGCCACGACGAAGATGTGCAGGGCGAGCCCTTCGTGGGCCGCGCTGGACAATTGCTCACGCAGATGATCGAAGCGATGGGCCTGCACCGCCAGGACGTCTACATCTGCAACGTGATCAAGTGCCGCCCGCCGGAGAACCGCACGCCGGAAAAAGACGAAATAGCTACCTGCTCACCGTTCCTGGTGCGCCAGATTGCCGTGATCCAGCCGAAGGTAGTCTGCTGCTTGGGCAACATAGCGTTCCAGACCATTCTCGGCACGAACAAGCCGATCTCCCGCCTGCGCGGCCAGTGGTTCGATTATCGCGGCGCGCGCCTGATCGCCACCTATCACCCTGCTTACTTGCTTCGCAATCCCGCCGCGAAGCCCGACGTGTGGGCCGACCTGAAGAAGATCATGGCCGTGCTGGGCCTGAAGCCCAAGCGCCGCCAGCTCTAAGCCGCCGCGCTTCCCAGGGAAGCGGGAGCTTCGGAGAATCTCTCATCCCCAGGGAGCGCCCGGCTTGGCCCTGACGTGGCCGGGCCAGGGCTGCGGCCGAGGAATCTGAACGGCAGAATCCCTGGCTTCTGTGCGAGCCACGGCTGGGGTGAGATAGTTCGCTCGCAGCCTCGCCTCACGAGCCGACCAAGGCTCTACGCTCGCTCCGAATGATCCGGCCGCGCACAGGACCACGTCTGGCCTCCTTTTCCTTTATCGAGTCTCGACGGGACGCGCACACAGGAATGTATCTGGCGTCAGCGAGGGCCGGATAACCCACCACCGTGTCCCAGCTTTAGCGCGCCTGAAAATTGCCCTGCAAACCGTCGCCATTCCCCGCACCTGCTAAACTAGTGCGCGTCCATGGCTGGCCGCTACTGCGAGGTCGCGCTTCCCGTTCCGCTGCGCTCGACATTCACCTACGCCGTACCCGAGGCGCTGGAGGAAAGCCTCCAGTGCGGGAGCCGCGTGGTTGTGCCGTTTGGGAAGCGCGCCATGGTGGGCGTTGCCGTGGGTTTGTCGGAGCGGCGCCCCGCGGTCGAGCAGGTGCGGGAAGTCGTTGCGGTGCTCGATCCCCTGCCGGCACTGGTGCCCGCCCTGCTCGAGCTCGGGCGATGGATGGCCGGCTATTACCTGGCGCCGGCGGGCGAAGTGTTCGCGGCCATGCTGCCGCCCGCCGCGGACATCCGCCGCGAGCGCGAGTACAGCTTGACGGATGCCGGCCGCTCCCGCCTAGCGGAATTACAGTCACTCCAGAACCGCTCGGAGTCCCAGGTGACCGAGCTGGCCCTGCTGCAACTGCTCGAAGTCGAAGGCCGCCTGCGCCCGGTTCATCTGCGCAAACTGCCCGGCGGAGAAGCGGCCGCGACGCGACTGGTGCGCCGGGGCTGCCTGGATTGGCAGGAACTGGCCCGGCGCAGAAAAGCGCGCACGCAAAAGGTTGTAGCCTGGAACCAGCCAGCAGCCTCGGCGCCCGCCGAAGGGCCGGCGAGGAAAGCCCACGCCGTGCTGACCACCGTCGGGCCGATGCCCTTGCGGCTGCTGCTCAACTATGCCGGCATCTCCCGCGCGGCAGCGGCACGGCTGGAAAAACAGGGGCTGCTCAAGAGCTGGGAGGAGCCAGTAGCGCCGGAGGAAGAACCGTTCGGAGCGGGCTTGCCAGCGCCGGCCAACGTGCTCAACGCGGAGCAGCAGCGCGCCCTCGACGAGGTCTGCGCCTGGCTCGAGCGCGGCGAATTCACCGTGGGTTTGCTCCACGGGATCACCGGGAGCGGTAAGACCGAAATCTATCTGCGCGCGGTGGCCGCCTGCCTCGCGCGCGGGCGCAGCGCCCTGATGCTGGTGCCGGAGATTGCCCTGACGGTGTGGATAGCGCGGCTGTTTCGCGCCGCGCTGGGTGAGCAGGTGGCGGTGCTGCACAGCGGGCTGCCCGAAGTCGAGCGGGCGAGCGAATGGTGGCGCGTGCGGCGCGGAAACGCCCGGGTGGTGGTGGGAACGCGCTCGGCCGTGTTTGCTCCGCTGGAAAACGTCGGCCTGGTGATTGTGGACGAGGAACAGGAAGCCGCCTACAAGCAGGAAGAAACGCCGCGCTACCACGGGCGCGATGCGGCCATCTTGCGCGCGCGACTCGAGCGCGCTGTGGCCCTGCTCGGTTCGGCTACGCCTTCCCTGGAGACCTTCTACAACGCGCGCACCGGCAAGTATCGCCTGCTGCAACTGGAATGCCGAGTCGGGAACCGGCCGCTGGCCGAAACCCAGGCGATTGACCTGCGCGAGGAGTTCCAGCGCACGCAGCGCGCCGACCCGCTCTCGGAGAAACTCCGCGCGGAAATGGCCGCGCGGCTCAAAGAGGGCACGCAAACGCTGCTGCTGCTCAACCGGCGCGGCTATTCGCGGTTCCTGCTCTGCCGGAGCTGCGGCGCGGCGGTGCAATGCCGGAATTGCAGCATCGCCCTGACCTACCACAAGCGGCGCGACCGGCTCGTCTGCCACTACTGCAGCTATTCCCAAGCCGTGCCGAAAACCTGCCCGAAGTGCCAGTCGCAGTACATCTACTTCGTCGGCGAAGGGACCGAACAGATTGAGGAGCGCATCCGCCGCGAATTCCCGAGTGCCCGGGTGGCCCGGCTGGACCGCGACACGGTGCGCACCAAGCGCGAATACCAGAAGGTGCTCGGCGCCTTTGCCGCGGGCAAGCTGGACGTGCTGGTCGGCACGCAGATGGTGGCCAAGGGGCACGACTTCCAGCGGGTCACGCTGGTGGGAGTGATCTCCGCCGACCTCGCCCTGGCCCTGCCGGACTTCCGCGCCGCCGAGCGCACCTTCCAGTTGCTGACCCAGGTCGCCGGGCGCGCCGGGCGCGGACCGTTGCCCGGGCGCGTGCTCGTGCAGACGTTCTACCCGGAGCACTACGCCATCCAGTGCGCCTGCCGGCAGGACTACGAGGAATTCTTCGAGAAGGAACTGCACTTCCGGCGGATGATGCACTACCCGCCGTTCACCGCGCTGGCCAACCTCGTCGTGCGCGATAGCAAACTCTCCAACGCCATCCGCTGGACGCGGGCCCTGGAACGGTTTTTCACAACCCGCGCGATGGCCGGAATCAAGGTCCTCGGTCCGGCCAGCGCCCCGCTGGCCCGGCTCAAACGGGAGTATCGCTTCCAGTTCCTGCTGAAGTCGCCCCGGCGGAAGCTGCTCGCCGAACATCTGGCCGCATCTCTGGATTACTGCGCGAAGGAAAAGATCCCCGCCCATGCGCTTCTCGTGGATGTGGATCCGGTGAGCCTGATGTGAGGGCCGACGGCGTTACAGGCGGAGGATAAACGGCGCGGGCATGAAGCACAGCAGGAAAATCAGCAGAGCGATCAGCGCCCAGGTGCGCCGGCCGCGGTCCAGCGGCTGCCAGCGATCCATCAGTGCCGGGTGACGGAAGCCGAGCAGGAAGAGCAGCGCGGCCCACATCAGCCAGCCGTGCCAGAACAGCAAGCCGAGCGGCAGCAGCAGCAGGAGGAACAGCAGCGAAATCCTGCGGTGCTTCTCGCTGGCCAGAGCGTAGAGGATGTGGCCGCCGTCGAGTTGGCCGACCGGGAGCAGGTTGAGCGCGGTGGCGAATAGACCGACCCAGGCCGCGCGGCCTACCGGATGCAGCAGGATGTCGCCGGGCTGGACTTCGGGCCGCAGCAGCGCCACCAGCACTTTGCCCAGCAGCGGATCGCCAAAAACCACGGACGCGCTGGCCTGCGCTCCGGGCACCACTTTCGAATAGGCGATGGCCACCGCCAGGGCGGGCACGGCGAACAGAAAACCCACCACCGGGCCGGCAAGGCCCACGTCGAACAGCGCCGTGCGGTTGACGATGGGCGAGCGGATGCGAATGAACGCGCCCATCGTGCCAATGATGCTCGGAAACGGAACGAAGTAGGGATAGCTGGCCTCGATGCCGTAGTAGCGGCAGGCGAAGTAATGGCCGAGCTCGTGCGCCAGCAGGATGCCGAGCATGGTGAACGAAAAGGGGATGCCCAGCAGCAGCAGGCCGGGATCGCGGAGGATGGCCAGGTAGGGCTCGAGCAGGAACGGCGCGCGCACCTCGTTGCTGGCGTAGCCCAACGCAAAGTCGGCGCCCACCGCCAGCGTCGAAAGCAGGGTGAGCAGAAAGAGCGAGCCGGCAATGGCCGCCGAAGCGCGCCGGCGCGAGCGCCGCGGAGCCATCAGCCGCGGCGGCACAGGCGCGAACACTTCCGGGGGGCCAGGGGAAGACACTTCAAGACCCCAGCGGGCAGCGCGGCCGTGTCCGTTGCCGTTCATGGGCAGTTTGGTAGCGTGGCTCCACGGCGCCGCACCTTGAAGGATGAGGGGCGTGCGCCAAGCAAGCAGGTCCCATCAGAGGGATTGCAGTTCCTTGCCGGGCTTGAAGCGCACCGCCTTGCCGGGCGGGATGGCTACTTGCTGGCCGGTCTTAGGGTTGCGGCCGATACCGGTCTTGCGCGGTTTGACGTTGAAGACGCCGAAGCGGCGCAACTCAATTCGCAGGCCCCGTCCCAGGGCATTCTTCATCGCTTCGAAGACGGCCTCGACGGCCTGTTCGGCCTTGGTGCGGGTGATGCCCGTGCGGTTGACGACGGCGTTGACCAGATCGAGCTTAATCACGCAAGCCTCCCGCCAGAAGGGGAAGCCTATGCTAGGCAAGCAGTTGCGGGTTGTCAAGGCACAACGTGCGTATTAACATGCGCTGGCTTTTTCGCGCGGATTCTGATTTTTTCCGGAGGGAAAGCATGTCCGTCAAGCCGGACCGATGGATTCGCAAGATGGCGCTCGAGCGCCGCATGATTGAGCCGTTCCAGGAAAGACAGGTGCGCGACGGCGTCATCAGCTTCGGGGTGTCCTCCTATGGCTACGACATGCGCGTGGCCGAGGAGTTCCGCATCTTCACCAACGTCAATTCGACCATCGTGGACCCCAAGAACTTCGACGCGCGCTCGTTCGTCGAGTTCAAGGGCCCGGTATGCATCATCCCGCCGAACTCGTTCGCCCTGGGGCGCTCGGTGGAGTACTTCCGCATCCCGCGCAACGTGCTGACCATCTGCGTGGGCAAGTCCACCTACGCGCGCTGCGGGATCATCGTCAACGTCACGCCGTTCGAGCCGGAGTGGGAAGGCTACGTCACGCTGGAAATCAGCAACACCACGCCGCTGCCTGCCAAGATTTACGCCAACGAGGGCCTCTGCCAAGTGGTCTTCTTCGAAGCGGACGAGCCCTGCGAAGTCTCCTACCGGGACAAGAAAGGCAAATACCAGGCGCAACAAGGCATCGTCCTGCCCCGCATCTGAGGAGCAGGCAGGCAAGGCGGCGAAGCTTTCGCTGGGTTTCACCCCGGGCCCACGAAAAGCAAGGGTGAGGCAGAAACCGCCTCAGGTCAGGCGCCTCTGCGCTCAAGCGGGACCGCGCCGGGAGGTGAGCTGCGACCTTCCTTGCATCCTTGCATCCTTACACCCTTGCTTCTTCGCTCCATCAATTCCTGTTGCCGTAGCCGTGGAGTCCGATGGCCACCCCGAGCAGGATTTCCACCGGACGTCGCCTGATTCTCCTCCTGCCCCCACGCCGTTCGAGGCAGGCAGGGACGGTGCTCAGGGTTTCTGTGTGGGCCGCAGCAGAACCTCGCTGATAAAACTCCGGGGGGCCTGCGTCACCAGCATGGCCACAGCGTGGGCCACGTCTTCCGGCTGGAGCATTTTTCCGGGGTCTTTGCCCGCATGCGGCGAAAACTCCGTCTGCACCGAGCCGGGACAGATCACGCTGACGCGGATGCCGTAACTGCGCAGGTCTTCCGCCATGCAGTAGGTCAGTCCCAGCAGTCCCCACTTCGAAGCGCAATACACTCCGCCGCCAGCAAACGCGTTCTTTCCAGCCAGCGAGCTGATGTTGATGACGTGGCCCCGGCGCCGGCGGATCATCTGCGGGACCACGGCGCGGCTGCACAGGAAGGCACTCTTCAGGTTGGTGGCCATCACCCGATCCCAATCCGCCTCCGCCAGCTCGTGCGCCGGGGCAAAAAAACCGATGCCGGCGTTGTTCACGAGGATTTCGATTTCACCCAGTTCCTGCCGCGTTGTTTGCACAAGGTGTTGCACCTGGCTGGAGTCCGTCACATCGGCGGGGACCGGCAGCACCGTCAGGGACCGGCTGCGCAGCGTTGTGGCCGCCTCCCGCAGGCGTTTTTCGTCTCGCGCGGCAATGGCCACCCGCGCGCCCATTTCTCCCAGACGCGCGGCAATAGCCAAGCCGATTCCGCGGCTGCCGCCGGTAACCAGCGCGACCTGTCCGGCCAAGGGTTGCTGTGCAGGCATACGCTTACTCTCCGAAGGCGACCTTTTGCGGCCAGTTGTCATCCTACCACCGGAAGCTCCAACGGTGACGGAACGATGCGGCCGGGAAAAAACCTGTGAGAAACAGACTTGCACAGGAGTCGGGCTTCTCCTATAATTCCACGGTTTTACGCCCTGATATGGCGCCCAGGGTGGGCGTTTATGTGCGCCGGGTGGTTCCCGTTTCTAGCAAGGAGGCAGGAAAAAGATGAAAGGACAGTGGTGGATGGCGTCCCTGGGAGCCCTGGCGCTGGCTTTCAGTCAGGCGGCTTCCGCGGCGGCCCAGCAACAGGTCACCTACACGCGGGCCGAGTACGACGCCTACCAGGCCTGTGCTGCCGAGCAGAATATGCAGCAGCGCGTTCGCTGCCTGGATGATTTCAAGGCCAGGTTCCCGCAGTCCACGTTGATGCCGTTCATTCTCCAGGCCTACGTGCAAGCCCACTTCGCCCTGCAGAATTATGTGAAAGCCGTCGAGGCAGCGGACATGCTCCTGTCCACGCCCAACTTGGACGTTCCCTCGCGCCTGAATGCCACCGTGCTGCGGGCGCAAGCGTTCTATCTGGGATTCAGTCGCCAGCAAATCACGGCCCCGGCGGATCTGACCAAAGCGCGGACGTCGGCGAAAGAAGGCCTGTCGCTGCTCGAGCAGTGGACCAAGCCGGAGGGTGTGACCGACGAACAGTACGCGCAGCAGAAAAAGGGATTCCAGGTCCTGTTCAATTCCATCGCGGGCATTGCGGCGTTCCAGTTGAAGGACTACCCCGATGCCAAAGGATACATCCGCGCCTCGCTGGCCCTGGAGCCCAACGACGCCTTGAATTATTACCGCCTGGGCGTCTCCCTCCTCCAGCAGAAGCCGGCGGAATACCTGGAGGGCTTCTGGGCTCTGGCCCGGGCCATCGCCATGAAGCCGCCCGGCGAAGCGCAGATTCGCACCTACTTGCGGCGCCAGGTGGCCACGTACCAGGGCACAGGATGCGAGCACCTTCTGGATGCGCAGATCAACGAGCTGCTGGCCCTGGCCGGCGGCGCCTCGGAACGCCCCGCGAACTACAACATCCCCAGCGCGGACGACCTGCAGAAAGTCCGCGAGCGCACCACCGACGTCCTGGCTGCGCTGCGCGCCGGAGGAGAGAACGGCAAGCTGGTCTTCCTGGCCACCTGCGGCGCGGAGTTCCCGGAAGTGGCCGGCAAGGTTATCGAAGTAGGCGAGGGCAACGATTCCGTGATCCTGAAAGTAGCCACGGGCTCGACCCCCGAAGAGATCGAGGCGGCCACCACCGCGAACATGGAAGTGAAGGTGGTGGGCCAGCCGGAAGCCAAGCGGCTGGAAAAGGATCTGCCCGTGCGCTTCACGGCCACGCTGGTGGGCTACGGGCCGGAGCCGTTCCTGCTCAAGTGGGATAAGGCCAAGGTGAACCCGGAAGACATTCCGCCCGAGAAGCCACAGGCCGGTAAGGCTCCAGCCAAGCAGCCCACCAAGCGGCCGCCGCCCAAGCGTCCCCCGGCGCGCTAAGCGCCTGAAGATTCACGAGCCGCCGAACGACTCTCCTGTGCGGGCCTGTCGGTTCGAAGGAGCTAGCTGAGGTCCCGGTCGCCGCAGCAGCACAGAGATTGCTGTCCGCGCCTTCCTGCTTGTCCTTCGGCGAGCGGGGAAACCCGAAACGCAGAGGACAGCGCGGTACAGAGGGCGCAGAGCCGTGCTGGCTAGCGGCGGCGCGTGTGCGGGTCGAGCCGGTAGGTGACGATTTTGCGGCTCAGCGTATTGCGGTGGATGCCCAGGACTTTTGCGGCGCGCGACTGGTTTCCGTTGTGCCGGTCCAGGACGCGCTTGATGAAGCGCTTCTCGAATTCCGTCACGGCCTCATCAAACAGGATGCCCCGCTCGACCATCTGCCCGATCAACGCTTCCAGTTGCTCTTTCACGGTGGCCGCTCCGCTGCGAGGTGAGGCGCGTCAGTTCCATTCGCAACCGGTCAGCCGCCGATAAGCTTCGCGGTAGCGGTTGCAAGTGCCGGCCACCACGTCCGCCGGCAGCTCCGGCGCGGGCGGCTGCTTCGACCAGCCGATGCGCTCCAGGTAGTCCCGCACGTACTGCTTGTCGAACGAAGGCTGACTTCTGCCGGGAACGTACTCTGCGCCTGGCCAGAAACGGGACGAATCCGGCGTAAGCGCCTCGTCAATCCAGAGCAGTTGCTCTCCGAGAAGGCCGAATTCCAGCTTGGTGTCGGCAATCAGGATGCCGCGCTCGGCAGCGTAGGCAGAGGCGCGGCGGTAAATCTCCAGACTGATTTCGCGCAGCCGTTCAGCCAGCCCACGGCCGATGCGCCCGGCCATCTCGTCGAAGGCGATGTTCTCATCATGCCCGGTGGCGGCCTTGGTGGCCGGGGTGAAGATGGGCTCGGGCAGCTTGTCGGACTCGCGCAGCCCGGCCGGCAGACGGATGCCGCACACCGCGCCTGACTCCCGGTAGTCTTTCCAGCCGGAGCCAGCCAGGTAGCCACGCACAACACACTCAATGGGAATGACCTGCGTGCGCCGTACGAGCATGGCCCGGCCTCGCAACTGCTCGACTTCGTTGCCCAGCTCCGGCGGAAAGTCGGTGGCCGAAATGACATGGTGGGGCACGATCCCGCGCAGCCGCTCAAACCAGAACAAGGAAAGCTGGGTCAGCACGCGCCCTTTATCCGGAATGGGCGTTGGCAGCACCACGTCGAAGGCCGAAATGCGGTCCGTGGCCACAATCAGCAGCCGGTCGCCCAAGTCGTAGATGTCGCGCACCTTGCCGCGCGAAAGCAGAGGCACGGTGCGCAGAAACGTTTCCCGAAGCGCGAAGCTCGATTGCGGCGAAGCCATGGCGTGCACCAACCGCGGGGGCGGCCGCGTATCTTAGCGCAGCGTCGCACCATGTCAACCGCAAAGAAAAATGAAACTGTGGAAGCCCGCACCGCGGAAGTCCGAAGTAAGATGCGCGGAAAAAGAGCCCGGGCCGCGTCCTGCCGACTTACTTGCTCGTGCGCACTTCCCAGTTCGTTTTTTCAGGCTGCTGTCGTGCGGGCTTGTTCGGGCTGGGCTTCCGGCTCGTCCCAGCGGACGGAGACCAGCTTGGAGACGCCGGGCTCCTGCATGGTCACCCCGTAGAGCACGGGCCCCATTTCCATGGTGCGCCGGTTGTGGGTAACGATGAGGAACTGCGTCTGGTCGCTCATCTCGGCGATGAGTTTTGTAAAACGCCCCACGTTGGCTTCATCGAGCGGCGCATCCACTTCGTCCAGGATGCAGAAAGGACTCGGCTGGTAGCGGAAGATGGCTATCAGCAGGGCCAGCGCGGTCAAGGCCTTCTCGCCGCCGGAGAGCAGCAGCACGTTCTGCAGGCGCTTGCCCGGCGGCTGCGCGACAATGTCAATCCCGCACTCACCCGAACTGTCCGGCTCGCCCAGGCGCATCTCGCCCGTGCCGCCGCCGAACAGCGTCGCAAACGCCGCAGCAAAATGCCGGTTGATGGCCTCGAAGGCTTCCTGGAACCTGTTTCGCGAGACCTCGTCCAGCTCGCGGATGGTCTGCTGCGTGTCCTCGATGGACTTGACCAGGTCATCGCGCTCGCGGGTCAGGAAATTCCAGCGCTCCTCGCATTGCTGGTATTCCTCGAGGGCCATCATGTTGATGGGACCGATGGCCTCGACACGCGCCTTGCTCTCGCGGTAGCTGGCCTCGGCCACAGCCAGTTCTTCTCCGGCCAGCAGCGTCGGCTCCTGAGCCATCAAGTCTTCCGGGTGGGCATGGACCTCGGCCAGGCACGTTTCTCTCAGGTGGGCGCGGTGCGATTCGTTGCGCGCATACTCGATTTCGTGCTGACTGCGCTGCTCGCGCAGGTCGCCGAGTTTCTGCCGCGCCAGGCGCAGCGCGTCGTCCACCTGAACCGTGCGTACCCGCGCTTGCTCCCATCCCTGTTCGAGCTGGGTCTTGCGCGCCTCCAGGCGGCGCTTTTCCTCCGCCAGGGTCTGACGCCGCTGCTGCTGCTCGGCCGTGTGGGTTTCCAGCTCCGTGAGCTCGCTGCGCAGCGCAGCCTGTTGCTCGCGCAGGGCGGCGTCGCGCTGCCGCAGCGCGGCCAGCTCACCGGCCAGCCGCTGCGCCAATTCCTCGCTGCCGGCCAGCCGCTCGGCCAGCGTGGCCGCTTCGGCGCGGCGGGCGGCAAGCTCTTCCTGGCGCGCTTCAAACTCCTGCCGGAGCCTCATCAGGCGATCGCTGGCCTGCGCCAGAGCCGTCTCCGCGGCGCCGCGGGACTCGATGGCTTCCGCCTGCTTGCGCCGCGCCAGGTTCGCGCGGGAACGCGCCGCGGACGCTTCGGCTTCCAGGCGCGCAAGCTCGCCGCGCACCTCGGCCAGTTGCTGCTCGGCTTGAGCCCGTTCGGCTTCCGCGCGCTCGCGCTGGTGCGTCGCAGCCACGAACCCTTTTTCCGCTTCCAGGTGCCGCGCCGCCAATGCGGCAAGCGCTTGCTCGCTGGCGCGCAACTGTTCAGCGACCCCCGCCACCGCCGCCTGGGCCTGCTGCGCCGAAGCTTGCAGGTGCGCCAGGCGCGCGTCGAGCGCGCGCAGTTCGCGCTTGGTGGCCAGGGGGCCCGCCTGCCCGGGCCGCCCCCCGGAAACCATCCGGCCCTGGTAGCAGACGCCGTCCGTGGTCACGAAGTGGTACTGCGGATTGCTGTGCGCCAGCCGCTCGGCTGCCGCAGCGTCTTCCACCAAGAAGGCGCTGCACAGCTTTGGCAGGAACTGCTTGGCCACCGGCCCGACGGGGTCGCGGAAGTCCACCAGCCGATCCAGCCGCGCCACGACGCCGGCTTCCCGCTCGAAGGGCGCCGGCGGCGCAGCAGCCCGAGCCTGCACCCCACCCAGAGAATCCACGAAAAAGGTGGCCCGGCCGCCCACCTCCTCGCGCAGCAGGGCAATCCCGGCGCGGGCGTGGTCGTAGGTTTCCACCACGATGTATTCCAGCTCTTCACGCAGGAACTGCTCGATGGCGCCTTCGTATTGCTCTGCGACCTCGGCGTAGTCCGCGAGCAACCCGACGGCGCGAAAGCCGCGCGTCTCGCCCTGGCCGTTGATGGCGAAAAGTTTCTGCACGGCTTCGGCGCTGTAGGCGTGCTCGTTCAGGATCTGTTCGAGCGAGGCGCGATGCGCGCGGGAGGCGGAAAGCTCCTCCCGGATCAACTCTCCGTAGATGGATGTCTGGTGGTGCCGGTGGCGGAGGTCGGCCAGGCGCTGGCGCGTGCCCTCGATGCGGCTGGCCAGTTGACGGGCCATCGTTTCGGCCTGTTGCCAGCGGGCTCCTGCGGCCTGGGCCCGCTCGCGGCATCCGGCGCACTCTTCGGCAAGCTGGCGCTCCTTCTGCGCCAGGCGGGCGCGGGTTTGGGCGTGGTGAGCCAGAGCCTGCTCGGCCTGGGCGTGTTCGCCGTGCAGCCGCGTCAGCTCGTCGCCCAGGGCCGCGGCGGTGCGGCGCAATTCCTCGATGGAAGCTTCGGTATGGTGCTGTTCGCTGGCCAAGGCTGCGGCGCGCTGCGCGAGCGCTTGCAGCAGTGCTGCGAGCCGTTGCTGTTCCTCACGCAGCGCAAGCAGGCTTTGCCAGTGGGCGCGGGCGCGCTCCTCGAGCGCGGCCATTTGCGAGGCGACCTCGCCAGCCTCGGTGTGGAGTTGTTGCTCACGGGAGCGCAACTCCGCGGCACGCTCCCGGTTGAAGCCGATGCGGTTCTCGGCGCGATCCAGCTCGAGCGAGCACGCACCGAGCAGGTTCTGCGTCTGGCGGAGGTCGGCTTCCAGCTCATAGACGCGGTTGCTCAAGCCGTGCTGCTCAGCTTCCAGCGCGGTGATGGCCCGCGTGGCTTCCGCTTGCTGTGCAGCAGACTGGCGCAGCAATTCGGCCAGACGCTCGGCTTCGGCGTCCAGTTCGGCGGCCCGGCTGGCCAGGATTTGCCGAATCAGGCCGCGCATCTGTTCGCGCAGCTCGGTGTAGCGCCGGGCCCGCGAGGCCTGACGCTTGAGCGAGGCAAGCTGCTTTTCCACTTCGACCAGGATGTCGTTGACGCGCGCCAGGTTCAGCTTGGCGGATTCCAGTTTGGCTTCGGCCAGCCTGCGCCGGTGCTTGTACTTGGTCACGCCGGCGGCTTCTTCAAGGATGGCGCGGCGATCCAGCGGCTTCGAGCTGAGGATCTGGCCAATGCGGCCCTGCTCGATGATGGCGTAGGAGTTCGGTCCGAGGCCAACGCCCATGAACAGGTCCTGGACGTCGCGCAGGCGAACCACGCGGCCGTTGATCAGGTATTCGCTCTGGCCGGAGCGATACAAGCGCCGACCCACAACGATTTCTCCCGGCCTGACGCGCAACGCGGGCTTGGCCGCGCGGGCCTTGGGGCGCTTCGGCTCACTCCGCTCGGCCGCAGGGGACCCCGGCGCCGCGTCAACCTGGTCTTCTTCCGCGGGATCCGCTCCGGCCGGCACCTCGTCGGTCTGATGGCCGTTGGCTTCGAGCACCTTCGCAGCGGCTTCGGCCAGCTCGGGGTCCACCAACGTCAGGGAAACCTCCGCCAGGCCCATCGGCGCGCGCTTGGCCGTGCCGTTGAAGATGCAGTCGGCCATGCGCTCGGCGCGCAGCGATTTGTGGCTCTGCTCGCCAAGCACCCAGGAGATGGCGTCCACGATGTTGGACTTGCCGCAGCCGTTCGGCCCGACGATGCAGGTGATTCCTGTGCCACTGAACGTGATGTGGGTCCGTTCGCAGAAGGACTTGAAGCCGAGCAGATCGACCTTGCGCAGTTTGAGCAAGTTCTCCCCTTTGGTCCCTGAGCGTCTCCACCCAATGTGCCGGGACGCGGGAATCCTGTCTAGCAGTTTTTAAGGGGAAGAATCAGGCGACAAGAAGGCTCGGCATCCGGGAAGGGTGCCCGAGCGCCCTGGCGCTTGCTGCGGCGAACAGCGCATATCTAGCACACGGCCTCGGGGGGTGTAAAGGCCGCCAGCACCTTTGGTGCTTCCCCTGCAAGAGCCGAGGAACCAACCGGTCGCGGTTGGTTTCCCCGGTCAGGCTCGGCTAGAATCGAATCTTTGCCTCGGTGCCCTCAAGCACGGAGGGCGGCCAGACCGGGACGATGGGGAAAATCCTCTTTCACAACACGCTGACTGGGCGCAAGGAGCCGTTCGTGCCCCTGCGGCCGGGCGAAGTGCGCATGTACACCTGCGGGCCGACCGTGTATGACTTCGCGCACATCGGCAATTTCCGGACCTTCATCTTCCAAGACATCCTGCGGCGGTTTCTGCGCTCGCGCGGCTACCGGGTGATCCAGGTGATGAACCTGACCGACGTGGACGACCGCATCATCCAGAACGCAGCCGCGGCAGGCGCGGGTATCCGGGAGTACACGGAAAAGTACGCCCAGGCGTTCCTGGAAGACGCTCGTTCGCTCAGCATGGAGCCGCCAGAATACCTGGTGCGGGCCACCGACCACATCGCGGAGATGGTCGCGCTGATCCAGCGGCTAACCGAGCGCACCTTGACGTACAGGAGCGACGGCTCGATCTACTATCGCATGGCAAAATTCCCCCACTACGGCAAGCTGTCCAAGATTGACCTGAGCGGTATCCAGCCGGGCGCGCGCGTGGAAGTGGACCGCTACGAAAAGAGCGACCCGCGCGATTTCGCTTTGTGGAAGGCGGCCAAGCCTGGGGAGCACTTTTGGGAGACGCCGCTGGGCCCCGGGCGGCCCGGCTGGCACATCGAGTGCTCCGCCATGGCCATGAAGTACCTGGGCGAAACGCTGGACATCCACACGGGCGGCGTGGATCTGATCTTCCCGCATCACGAAAACGAAATTGCGCAGAGCGAAGCCGCCACGGGCAAGCCGTTCGTCCGTTACTGGCTGCACGCCGAGCACTTGAACGTCGAAGGCCAGAAGATGTCGAAATCGCTCGGCAACTTCTTTACCCTGCGCGAGCTGTACGAGCAGGGTCACAAGCCTTCCTCCGTCCGCTACCTGCTGGCTTCCGTGCCTTACCGCCGCCAGCTCACGTTTTCGCTGGACGGCCTGCAGCAGGCCGCGAGCTCGGTCGAGCGCCTGCGGAATCTCGAACAGCGGCTGAAGACGGAGAAGTTCCCCCCGGGCCAAAGCGACGCCATGCAGGCTCGCGTCCGGCGGGCCATGGAAGAGTTCGACAAGGGCCTGGAGGACGACCTGAACACGGCGGTCGCCCTGGCGGCCGTCTTCGACCTAGTGCGGGAAGTGAACACGGCCGCGGATCGCGGGGAGTTCCGTCAAGACGATGCTCCCGCCGTGCAGGACGTGCTGGAGAAGTTCGACCGCGTTTTTGCTGTGCTGAAGGACGACGACGCGGAAAAGCTCCTTGCGCTGGGCTTCGGGGCCAAGGCCGAGTTGAGCGCAGCCGAGATCGAAAAGCTCATCGCCGAACGCCAGGCCGCCCGTCAGCGCCGCGATTTCCAGAAGGCGGACCAGATCCGCCAGTCGCTTGCGGAGCGTGGTATCATGCTCGAAGACACAAGAGACGGCGTCCGATGGAAACGCAAGTAAGATCCCGGCTTGAGCATTCCCTGCCGCCCCATTCGCTTCCCGCACAAGACCGCCCCAATCTGTTCGGCGTGGATTAGGCCCGTCTGGCCTCACAGGCCTGCAATCCAGCCCGCCCAACCGCATCTCGTACCGCGCCAGAACTGCTGAGGAGGAAGCGACATGGATTTGAAATTCCCGCGCCTGGTGACCCAGGTTCCCGGGCCCAAAGCCAGGCAAGTCCTGCAACTCGACGAGCAGTGGATCTCTCCTTCGTACACGCGCACCTATCCCCTGGTGGCCAAGTCCGGCCGGGGCGCCCTGATCGAAGATGTGGACGGCAACGTTTTCCTGGATTTCGCGGCCGGCATTGCCGTGGTGGCCACCGGACACTGCCACCCGGACGTGGTGGCCGCCATCCAGCGACAGGCCGGCGAACTGATCCACATGTCCGGCACGGACTTCTACTACCCGCACCTGGTGGACTTCGCCCAGAAGCTGGCGTCGGTGGTGCCCGGCTCGGAGCCCAAGCGCGTGTTCTACAGCAACTCCGGCACGGAAGCCGTGGAAGCGGCCATCAAGCTGGCGCGCTACCACACCCGGCGCGACAAGCTGATTGCCTTCTACGGCTGCTTCCACGGCCGGACGATAGGCTCCCTCTCCCTGACGGCGAGCAAGGCTGTGCAGCGCAAAGGCTTCGGGGCGTTGCTGCCCGGCGTCTTCCACCTGCCCTACGCCTATTGCTACCGTTGTCCGTACGGACTCCAGCCCGATAGCTGCGCCACGGAATGCGCCACAGTGCTGGAGCGCGAAACGTTCAAGAAGATCGTCGCCCCGGAAGACGTGGCGGCCATCTTTGTCGAACCGGTCCAGGGCGAAGGCGGATACGTCCCCGCCCCGGCCAAGTTCCTGCAGGAACTCGAGCGCATCTGCAAAAAATACGGCATCCTGCTGGTGATGGACGAAGTGCAGTCTGGCATGGGTCGCACGGGGAAGTGGTGGGCCTGCGAACACGCCGGGGTCGAGCCGGACATTCTCTGCGTGGCCAAGGGCGTGGCTTCCGGCATGCCGCTGGGCATAACGATTTCCCCCGCGCGCATCATGAACTGGACGCCGGGCGCGCACGCTTCCACGTTCGGCGGCAACCCCGTGTGCATCGCCGCGGCCATGGCCACCTTCGAACTGCTCGAGCAGGGATACATCGAAAACGCCCGCAAAGTCGGCGAGTTCATCCTGGGGCGTACCGCCGATTGGCGCGAACGCCACCGCATTGTGGGCGACATCCGCGGCCGCGGGCTGATGATCGGCATCGAGCTCGTCCGCGACCAGAAAACGAAGGAAAAAGCCCCGGACCTGCGCGACCGCGTGGTGGACCTGGCCTTTGCCCAGGGTCTGCTCGTGCTCGGTGCGGGAGAGAACACGCTACGGCTTTCTCCGCCGCTGGTGGTGGACACCGAGCAGTCCGAGTTCGCCATCCGCACGCTCGACGCGTGCATCACGGAAGTAGAACGGACGATGTAGGAAGCACGAAGTGGCAGGTGCGAGGTACGAAAGGGAGGAGCACGGGGGCGAGCAGAAGCTTTTGGTCGTACTTGAGACTTCCCGCTTCATGCTTCGTCTTGGCGCCATGGCCTTGTTCGCTCGGCTGATCTTCGGCCTGGTGGACTTCGCGGCGCGCAAGGGACTGGCGGCGCCGCCGGGAGGCTCCCAGGCATCCGGCAAAGCCGCCGCGCGGCAAACCGGCATCCGCGGCGAGACGTACGCCTACTGGTACTTGCGCCGCCACGGCTACATCTTCATCGCGCGGAACTACAGCGTGCCGGGAATCAAGGGCGAGATTGACCTCGTCGGCTACGACGGGCCGGTGCTCGTGTTCGTCGAGGTGAAGACGCGCACGGGTGATGCGGAGACTTCCGGCCGGCCGGAAGAAGCCATTACGCCAGACAAGCGGCGCCACCTCTCCAGGATGGCGCGGCAGTTCCTGGCCGAGCGCCGCATCCCGAAAGCAACGTGCCGGTTCGACGTGCTGGCCATCGAGAGCCGGCCGGGAAGCAAGCCCCTCGTCCGGCTGCACAAGGGCGCCTTCGCTGCCGATGGCTGAGACGCCCGACCGGAGGGTGTGCCTTCGAGCAAATCTGGCGGGATGTGGCGAGGCGGGATTGTTGGAAACACGGCACAAGACTGCAAGATTTTGAGCCGTCCGGCTGGAATAGTAAAATAAAGTGTTGAGCCAGCCGATGCGGTAGAACCAGCTTGCTGAAGCGGGAGGGAATGCTTGCCTGAGCTCCGCAAAGACCCGATTGCCGGGCGGTGGGTGATCATCTCGACGGACCGCGCCAAGCGGCCCACCGACTTTGCGCGGGAAAGCGTCGAAATCAAGGGCAATGGCTTCTGCCCGTTCTGCGCCGGAAACGAAAACAAGACCCCGCCCGAAGTCCTGGCCTACGGACGCAACGGCACGGGCCCCAACTCGCCCGGCTGGACCGTGCGCGTGGTCCCCAACAAGTTCCCGGCGCTGGGCATCGAGGGCGACTTGAACCGCGAAGGCGAGGGCCTGTTCGACAAGATGAATGGCGTGGGCGCGCACGAAGTGATCATCGAAACGCCCGACCACCAGAAGACGCTCGCCATGCTCGCTGAGAAGGGCCTGGAAGACGTGCTGTGGGCCTATCGCGACCGCATCCTGGATTTGAAAAACGACCGCCGCTTCCGCTACATCCTGATCTTCAAAAACCACGGCGAGGCCGCCGGGGCCTCACTCGAACACACCCATTCGCAACTGATTGCCCTGCCCATCGTCCCCCGGCAGGTGCGCGAGGAAGTGGACAGCGCCCGGCGCTACTACCAGGAAAAAGAACGCTGCATTTTCTGCGACATCATCCGCCAGGAGCGCGACGACGGCACGCGCGTCATCCTCGAAAACGAACATTTCATCGTCCTGGCTCCTTACGCCCCGCGCTTCCCCTTCGAGACCTGGATCCTGCCCAAGCCCCACGCCTCGGCGTACGAAAACACCCAGAGCCCCATGTACACCAGCCTTGCGCGCATCATGAAGGATCTGCTCATGCGGCTGGACGTTGTGCTGAATTTCCCGCCTTACAACTACATCATCCACACTTCGCCCATCGGCGAAGAAACGAACGAGCACTATCACTGGCACATCGAGTTGATGCCCAAACTGACCAAGGTGGCGGGGTTCGAGTGGGGCAGCGGGTTCTACATCAATCCGACGCCTCCGGAGGAAGCGGCGCGCTTCCTGCGTGAGGCCCAGGTCTCTTCCGCAGTCAGCAAGTGACCCAGCCCATGCCTGACTGTCCGCCGATGCATTCCGTCAGCGCGACGTCTTCCGCGGCAGGTCGGCTGGGCGCGGGGAAGGCGTTTGCGGCGCCAGAGGACAGCGCGCCAGCTAAGGGCAGCGCAGTGAGTTGTGGGAGGCAACATGTCACGTAGGACAAAGATATTCCTGATTCTGCTGGCGGCGGCTGTTTTTGTGGTTTACGTGCTGGTGGCTCTGACCGGGCGAATCCCGAAAGGCTCGGTGCTCGTCTTGCGCGTGGCCGGCGGAATCGAGGAGCAAGCCCCCACCGACCTGCTGTCAGCCTGGAAAAGCGAACAGGTGCTTGTCTATCACGACTACACCGAAGCCGTCGAAGCCGCCACCACAGACCCGCGCATTGCCGGTCTGCTGGTCGAAATCGGCGGCCTGGAGATCGGCTGGGGTCGCGTGCAGGAGCTGCGCAGCCGCCTGCTCGAGTTCCGCAAAACTGGCAAGCCCAGCGTCTGCTATCTTTCCGGAGACTTCAGCAGCAACCGGCAGTACTACCTGGCGTCGGCCTGCGAGCAGGTCTGGCTGGTGCCCAGTTCGTCGCTCGGCGTTGTCGGGTTGATGGCCGAAGCGCTTTTCTTCCGCGGCACGCTCGACAAGCTCGGCGTCTACCCCGACATGTACCACATCGGCGCGTACAAGACGGCGAAGAACCAGTACACGGAGAAGAAGTTCACGCCAGAGCACCGCGAAATGGTGGAATCGCTCATCGGCAGCATCTATCGGCAATACGTCTCCGACGCGGCCGAAGCGCGCGGAATGGACCGCGCGCAGTTTGAAAAGCTGGTGACCGCCGGGCCGTTTCTGGCCCAGGAAGCGCTGAGCCGCAAGCTGATTGACCGCGCCGCCTATCGCGACGAAATCCAGGACTTTTTCAAGGAAAAGACGGGGCGGTGGAATCCCATCGAGCTCAGCCGCTACCGCAACCAGATCCGCTCCGCTGGCGGAGAGCGCATTGCCGTGGTGTACGCCACCGGGGCCATCCTGGTGGGCCAATCGGACTACAGCCCCTGGCTGGGCTTCACCATGGGCTCGGATTCGGTGGCTGCCGACCTGCGCCGTGCCCGCGAGGACGATTCCATCAAAGCGGTGATCCTCCGCGTGGAGTCGCCGGGAGGCTCGGCGGTGGGCAGCGAGATCATCCGGCGCGAAGTGCAACGGCTGCGCGAGAAAGGCAAGCCGATTATCGTCTCCATGGCCGATGTGGCCGGTTCCGGCGGCTACTGGATTTCCATGTCCGCCGAACACATTGTGGCCGAGCCTTCTACAATCACCGCTTCCATCGGCGTCGTCTACGGCAAGATGAACATCTCCGGGCTGTTCCACCTGGTGGGCCTGAGCACCGATTACTACGCCACCAGCCCCAACGCCACGTTACTCTGGCCGCAGCAGAACTTCACTCCTGCGCAGCGCGAGGTCATCCAGAGATTCATGCAGGACATCTACCAGAACTTCGTCAAGGGCGTGGCAGACGGCCGCAAGATGAAGCCCGAGGCGGTGGACAAGATCGGGCGCGGGCGCGTGTGGACCGGGGCGCAAGCCAAGGACCTCGGCCTGGTGGACGAGCTGGGCGGGCTGGACCGCGCCATCGCTGTAGCCAAGCAGCGAGCCGGCATCCCCGCGGGACGCAAGGTACGGCTGGTGCGGCTCCCGGAACGCAAATCGTTCTGGGACGTGCTGGTCAACGACGGGCTGGTGCGGCTGGACTCTGCGCGGCTGGCCGGTGAGTTCCTGCGCCGGCTGGAGTCAAGCGAGCCGGTGCAGGCGCGCATGCCGGTGCTGGTGCGCGTGCGCTAGCGCCGTCCCAACGATCCCCACCTGTAGGAACGAGAGGCTCAGAGCCTTTCCCGGCGTTATCTCCTTGGCACGCTGGAACGTAGGGGCCCATCTTGAGACGGCCCTGGGAGGGACTCGCCGGCCCTCCCGGCCATGGGACGCCGCTAGACGAGGACTTCGGGTACTTCCAGCAGGCCCTTCTGGAAGGCGGCTTCGAAGGCGGCCACGACCTTGGGGTCAAAGTCCGTCCCGGCGCCCTGCCGGATGATGTCCCGGGCCTCGAACGGGGACATGGCCTTGCGGTAGGGCCGGTCGCTGGTCAGCGCGTCGTAGACGTCGGCCACGGCGATGAGCCGCGATTCCAGCGGGATCTCCTCCCCACGACGGCCCGTTGCGCCTTTCCCGTCGTAGCGGTCGTGGTGGGTCAGGACGATGGGGATCACTCGCCGCAGCGTGCCACCCACCGGACTCAGCAGGGACACGCCTCGCTCCACATGGGCCTGCATCTCTTCCATCTCCTGCTGGGTCAGCCGGGCCGCCTTGTAA